>Ga0163179_10002424_pt1 | contig 13028 bp, 7 predicted proteins | sample AtlANTMetagenome_FD_109643 | JGI IMG/M metagenome (GOLD analysis project Ga0163179, IMG submission 109643) | Marine eukaryotic phytoplankton communities from the Atlantic Ocean - Atlantic ANT 2 Metagenome | ecosystem: Environmental > Aquatic > Marine > Oceanic | place: North Atlantic Ocean...
AACTATCCCGGAAGCACCAGGCCGTGTTCCGCTACAATCTCGACAAGCAGACCACCCAGCTTGTCGAGGAACAGGCCCATCTCCTGTCCATGCACGGGAGATATGCCCTCATCACATCCCAGAACAAGTTGATCCTGCGACGCTCCGATGATCCCGGCTATCGCTTTGAGCTCACTCCCCAGATCAACCACGGTCACCATGGCCACATTGTGATCGAGGGTGACCGACTCATCATGGGCCGGCACAAGATCGCGATCGCAGACCTGAATACCAAACGCTTCCTCGAAATCCCGGAGGATCCCAAATCGCGGCGTCACCACAACGGCAGCTTCGTGCGATTACAAAACGGCCACTACCTCAAGATCGTCCACCACGGAAACAAACAGGAACTCGCCCTGATCAATATGGCAAATGGGCAGATCACGGAAGGAGTCCTCGAAAACCAGACCGAGCGCTTTACCGAAGATCGCTTTCTCAAACTGGCTGGCCAGCGTCTTCTCACCTTCGACCGCACCCTTCTCTTCTACGACAACTCGACCCTGAGCGCGTGGGTCGCTGCAAACTGAATTGTGCCGGGATAACCGGCAAATTCCGGGAAGGCCTTTTCAAGTCCTTCCCGGGATCCTAGAAAGAAGAATGCGAACACCCCTCGCCCTCCTCGCCTGCCTCTGCCTCACCATCGCGGCTCCCGCCAAGCTCCCTAATATCGTCTACATCATGTCTGACGAGCTCGCCTATTACGAGCTGGGGCACATGGGAAACCCCTACATCAAGACTCCGCGCATTGATGCCATGGCAAAGGATGGCATCCGATTCACCCATGCCTTTGCCGCTGCTCCGGTCTGCGCCCCCCTGCGCTGCAACCTCATGACGGGAAAGCATGCCGGGCATGCCTCGGTCCGCGCCAATGACGGGGGCACGCCCCTGCGCGCCGACGAGGCAACCATCGCCTCTCTTCTCAAGAAAAAAGGCTACGCGACCGGAGGGTTCGGAAAATGGGGCGCCGGTGGCCGGGACTCCACCGGAGTCCCGGAAAAGCACGGCTTCGACATCTTCTTCGGCTACTATGACCAGGTTCACGCTCACTCCTTCTATCCACCCTACCTCATTCGAAACAGCGAAGAGGTGAAACTTCCCGGTAACACCGGCGGACGGACAGGCCAGACCTACTCTCACTACGCCATCATGGAGGAGGGGCTGAAATTCATTCGCAGCAGCAGGGATCGACCATTTTTCTGCTACTTTCCCATTACCCCGCCGCACGGCATGTTCGATATCCCCGAAGATGATCCGGCCTGGAAGCAGTATCAGGGCGAAGCCTGGATCAAGGACGAGAAGATCCCACAGGATGTAAAGAACTACGCAGCCATGGTCACCATGGTGGACAACAACGTCGGGCAGGTCCTCGACCTCCTCAAAGAGTTGAAGCTCACCGACAACACCATTGTCTTCTTCACCGGCGATAACGGAGGCCAGGACCGCTTCCGCAGTGGCGACAAGCCGAGGGGATTCTTCAGCCCCAACAAGGATCCCAGGACGGGCACCGAGTTCAGGGGTGGAAAGGGAAGCCTCTATGAGGGAGGTCTCCGCATTCCATTTCTGGCCCAATGGCCCGGCCGGATCAAACCGGGACAGGTAAGCGACCTGATGTTCGCCCAGTATGACATCCTCGCCACCCTCACCGATCTCACAGGGGCCGATACGCCCGGAGATACCGATGGAATTTCCATTCTTCCAACCCTTCTGGGGGAAAAGGGCTCCGGGGCCGGGCAGAAGGCTCATCCCCATTTCTACTGGGAATTTGGCAATATGCAGGCGGTCCGGATCAACAACTGGAAGGGGATCCACATCCGCAACAAGGGGAACTGGGAGCTCTACGACCTCGGGAAGGACATCAGTGAAACAACCAACCTGGCCGGGAAGCATCCCGGAATCATCGACCAGATGAGCAGGATCATCACCGAGAGCCACGAACCCGCCCGCCCGGGAAAATATACCACCCGGGAAAGACACGAACGGGATCGCTGGGCAAAGTGGGGCACCTCTCGTCCCCAGCCCTCGCCCCGGGCTGCTCGTATGAACCGCATCAAGGGAAAGAATCTCATCCCCTTCGATCAAATGAAACTGGTCAGCTTCAGTAGCGAGAACCAGTCCAACAACCGCAAGGCCATCTTCGCCATTGATGGACGTCCCGACACCGTCTGGCACTCCAGCTGGTCTGACGGATTGCAAAAGCATCCTCACGAACTGGTCATCGACCTTGGTGCAGCCTACGAGGTGTCCGGGTTTCGCTACCTTGCCCGGCAGGAAGGTTCGTGGAACGGAAGCTTCGCAGACACGGAGTTCTATGTGAGCGATTCTCCGACCAGGTTTGAATCCCCGGCTGCCAAGGCAACCTTTACCAAGGACCGGAAGGCGCAGTCCGCCAACTGTGGCAAGCCTGTCCGGGGACGCTACGTCAAGGTCAGGGTCCTCTCCGAGATTAGTGGAGGAGCCTGGGGCTCTGCAGCTGATATCGGGGTGATTGGTAAGCCCGTAAAATAAGTCGCCCCCTCAACTCCCTGCTCCGGCCAGTGCTGCGTAATCAATCGGTTGTCGGCAGTCGAGGGCTTCAGTTACCGGAGGCATCTCGTATTTCAGGCCGGTCGCACAATTGAAGAGTACTACCGACTCCTCCGCGCCAACCCGGCCAGAGGCCACTTCCTTCTTGTAAGCCGCGTAAGTAGCCGCTCCCTCCGGACAGAGAAGAATCCCCTCCAACTCGGCCATCTCAGCCCGGGCCTCTTCGATTGCGGCATCATCAACCGCCGTTGCAAACCCGTTGGTGGAACGGATTCCTCGCAGAATGAGAAAATCTCCCACCGCGACCGGCACCCGGATGCCCGCAGCTACGGTATGCGCATTTTTCCATTCCCCCGCATATTCTTCACCCTCCTCCCACGCCTTCACGATAGGGGCACACCCACTGGCTTGGACCGCAACCATCCGGGGGCGCTTGGACCCGATCCACCCGATTGCTTCCAGTTCATCAAAGGCTTTAACCATCCCGATCAAACCTGTCCCTCCCCCAGTCGGATAGAAGATGACATCCGGCAATTTCCAGTCGAACTGCTCTGCCAGCTCAAGCCCCATCGTTTTTTTCCCTTCGATCCGGTAAGGTTCCTTGAGGGTGGAAACATCAAACCAGCCCATGGACTCAACCCCCTCCCGCACGATCCTGCCGCAATCATGGATCAATCCATTTACCCGCCAGACCCGCGCTCCCTGCATCGCAATCTCCCTCAGGTTGGTCTCCGGGGTATCCTCGGGACAAAAGACGAAGACCTCCATGCCGGCCCTGCGCCCGTAGGCCGCCATCGCAGCCCCAGCGTTACCATTAGTGGGAATGGCCAGTTTCCTGAGGCCCAGTTCCTTGGCCATGGAAACAGCCAGGGCTAGCCCGCGCGCCTTGAAGGAACCCGTCGGCAGGCGCCCTTCATCCTTTATCGTCACCAGTCCGCCATGCATTCGCTCCTGCACCCGAGGCGCAGGTTGCAGCGGGGTCATCCCTTCGCCCAGGCTCACGATATTTGACGCTTCTCTGACCGGGAGAAACTCCCGGTAACGCCAGAAGTCCGTGGGCCGCCTTTCCAGGTCTTTCCTGCTGAGCGAGGCCGCCAGCGCGTCCAGGTCGTAGCGCACCAGAAGGGGACGCCCCTCACGTGACAATCCCTGCACCACATCTGCAGCATAATGCTCCCCCGTCAGCGAGCACTCGAGATGCGTCACAAAGGTTGGCCTTTCCTCCTTCAAATTATCCATCGCGGCCATTCTCTTCCAGCCAAGCTTTCATCAAAGCCGAAAGCCCACTCTCCAGACTTTTCCTTGACCCCAGCCTTCTCCACGGCACGTTCTCTTGGCCTTCTACGCAATGTCTGCCCCCCATTTGAGATCCCAGTTCCTCCGGGGACTGCTGATGACACCCCTGCTCCTGCTGATCATCAGTCCCGTTCAGGCACAACTCATTCAGGTCGAGGGTAACGGACGGGTGATCAGCAACGGAGACACTACGCCCACTGCGCGAGACCACACTGACTTCGGGCAGATCCTCGCAGGCTCCGGACCCGTCGATCGCGAGTTCACTATCCGCAATCTGAGCCGTGTCCCACTGCAGATCCTTTTCTTCCAGCGAATCGGAACGAACCCCGCCAATTTCACCATCATTGACCCCCCTGAACCCACGATTCCCGGCAACAGCGATGCCTCGATGACAATCCGTTTCCTGCCCCCACCCGCAGGAGGCCTGCGGACTGCCACCATTCGGATCGTGAGCACATCCTCAATCGATAATGACTTTCAGTTCGATGTCGCAGGTGAACTGGTTCTTCCCTCCCCGAATATCGTGATTCTTGGAAATGAAATTGAGATTCCGGATGGATTCTCGGCTCCCACCGTGGAAAACAATACCGATTTCGGAACTCTCGGAATCGATGACCCTCCGATCACCCGCTCTTTTACGATAAGAAACACGGGGGAAGAGATCCTCCGCATCAGCAGCATCGATGTCACCGGAGTTAACAATGACCAGTTCTCAATTACCCGAAGCCCGAACACCTTTATTCCTCCGGGTGCCGAAAGTCGCATGGATGTATCCTTCAATCCCACCCGGGAAGGATCTCACCGGGTCAGCATACTCGTAAACAGCAACGACCCGACCCCGACCGAAAGAACCTACAGCTTCACCCTCCGGGGCGAGGGGCAGTCACTTCGCCCTCGTCTCATCCTGAGCGGAAATGGCACGGAGATCAGCCCGGGAGACGAAACCCCCAGCCCTGAAGACCACACCCTGTTTCCTGACACCGACCTGCAATCGACCTCGACCCGCAGCTTTACTCTGAGCAATCCAGGCGATGCCCCGCTCACCATTGGGAACGTTGAATTCGTCGGGCCCCACGCCGATGAATTCAGCGTTTCCCGTGCCCCCCGCTCCCGGATCGAACCTGCCGGGGAATACCTTCTCCAGGTCAATTTCCGACCCCTCAGCCGGGGGGCCCGATCCGCCACCCTTCGTATCACGAGCAACGATCCCTCCCGAAACGTATATGAAGTTGCGCTGGAAGGGACCGGGGGCCAATTCAAGCTTCTGGGAATAGAGAGGGACGGGAGCGACGCCCTCATCAATTTCAGTACCAGCTCCTCGCTGGGATCCTATATTTACCGGATCCTCCACTCTACCGACATGCAGAACTGGGAACCGGTGGGTTCAATTTTCTCCAGCGGCAGGGAGACCCTGCAGTTCCGGCACCGGAACAGCACCGGGGAAGCCAAAGCCTTCTGGCATGTCGAGGAAGTCCGCTTCTAGCAGTTCCCTCCGTTCCCCGGTCCAGCCAGACTGGCTACCCCTTCGAGGAAACGGACATGACACTGCACCCGTCGATAGAGCGAGTATTCCGATGGCGTTTCAAACGTCAGGGCACTCCGGGCACCATTGAGATACAGGTGAATCGCCTCAGGCATTCCGCCAATCTCACGCACGATCCCAGCCATGCCACGCGTTCGCCGCAATACTCCGTCCCTTGGGACTCTCCCCTCCACGCGACCCTGGTGCCGGGGAATGATCTCCTCAACCTGCTCCAGAAGACCAGGCCCCAGACTCTCACCCTGACGAGCCAGTTCGTAGAGGTAAAGCCCGCCGGCATCAAAGTCCTCGTGCAGGCTGACCGCAAACGTGAACTTCCAGCCTGAGATCAGCTCAAGAATGGCCCCGATAAGGGGGACTTCGGGACGATCAAAACAGCGGTTCAAATCCCTCCCTTCCGGGTCTTCTCTCCGGTTGTTAATGAGTCCCCACGGATTGAGACAGGGCAGGATTAGAACCGGTTGCTCCCGCAGGAAGCAAACATTCTCTTCCGCCCACTGCAGGAGTCCCTGCACCGCTGCGGGCTCATCCCCGTGAATACCCGCGCTCAGGTAGAGCCCACTACCCGGGGCGGAATGACGATTACAGAGCGCCACTACCGGATGCGAGGTTTCTACCTCCAGGTCGACTATCCGGAGATTCGCCTTTCGTGCAACAGAGCGCCACCGCCTCAGAAGACAGGCAGGGTCATGACTGCGGTGACCCGCCAGGTAGGCACGCTCTTCGGAATCCACCCCCTTCGCTTGGCACACCGCCGCGACAAGGTCGATCCCAATGGCGGACAAAAAGCTCCTCGCCCGATGAATCGGATCTAATTATAAGACCCTCAGCTCCTTCTCCATCATGATCATAGACCGCTCCAACTTTCTCATTTCCCTGGCTGCAACCTCTCTTCTGCTCGTCAGTAGTCAACCGCTGGAAGCTCAGAAAAAACAGGTCGAAGAGGAAAAGAAGCCTTGGTGGGATGCCCCTCAGCCCCGTTTCTCAAAATCGGAGCTCGGCGGTGTATTCACAGGCACCATCGACATGCGGGGTGACGTCAAGGTGTCCAATCGCACCATCTTCAAGGCGGTCGCCGTACGACTGGGCAAGGGAGGAGCCGCAGGCACTGTGCTCTTTGACACGGAAATGATGAGGATGGCCTGTGCCGTGCCCGACAAACCGGTCATGTTCAATACCTACCGCGATGGCTTGGGCGGGGCCGGTCACTGGGTTGGGTCTCCCTATCTCTTCACCGCTGAGAGCGGCCCGGCCTGGGCTGATGAAGGAGGCAGCTTCGATGATGTTCGCAAGGGAAAGAAGGCCGGCCCCCTGCCCCGGAGCTGGGCCCACTACCGGGGACTCTACCGACACGGTGAAAGGGTCGTCTTCTCCTACCGGATCAACGGTACCGGAATCCTGGACATGCCGTGGATCGAGGAAGTCGATGGAATCAAGGTGTTTACCCGGACCATGGAAATCAAACCTTCGGAATCCATGCTGATCCTGCGACTGTGCCAGACCCGGGACAACTCGGGTTCTCCCACCTCCGTACTGCTCCGCAACAGGGCAACCGGCATCGAGGTGGCAAAAAAGGACGACCACTGGCATCTCGGTATCAAGCCCCGCAAGGAAACCATCCGCCTCAAGCTCATGATCGGCTCCGTGCCTGCCGCACAATCTGACCGCTTTTTAGCCGCCGCAGGAAAGGTCAGCCCTGCCGAGACTCTCTCTCGTTCCACCGCTGGAGGACCACCCCGGCATCCCAACCCCCTTGTAACCTCGGGAACAATCGGAAAGGAGAAAGGCCCGTATGTTCTCGATACCATTACTCCACCCTTCGATAACCCGGATAAGATTCTGTTTCGATTCGGAGGACATGACTTCTTCTCCAACGGGGACATCGCGGTCTGCTCCATTGATGGCGATGTGTGGCGCGTGTCCGGAATCGATCAGGGGCTCCAGAAAGTGACATGGCGGCGCTATGCCACTGGCCTGTTCCAGCCTCTCGGGCTCAAGATTGTCGATGACAGGGTCCACGTACTCGGCAGGGATCAGATCACCCGCCTGCACGATCTCAACGGGAGTGGGGAGGCTGATTTCTACGAGTGTTTCAATAACGGGTGCCGCATCGGGAAGCACGTCCACGAATATGCTACCGGCCTTGAGACCGACCCGGAGGGAAATTTCTATTACGTCAAAGGGCATGGCGCTAACAACGAGCACGCGGGGACTCTTCTCAAGGTCTCGCCGGACGGATCCGAAATAGAGGTGGTGGCCACGGGGTTTCGCTGGCCCAACGGTTCCGGCGCAGGCCCTGACGGCGAACTCACGGTGGCCGACCAACAAGGGACGTGGGTTCCGTCCTCCCGGGTGGATCTCGTCAGGAAGGGAGGGTTCTACGGGTTCATGAACGCCCATCACCGGGAAAAGGCCCCTACCTCCTACGATGGTCCTCTCTGCTGGATTCCTCACAAGGTGGACAATTCCTGCGGAGGGCAGACCTGGAACACGTCCAGCAAATGGGGCCCTTTCAAAGGTCACATGTTACATTGTTCCTATGGAAAATGTACTCTGTTCCTGGTCCTCCAGGAAAATATCGGAGGGGTAGATCAGGCTGGCATCTATCAGTTTCCCTTCAAGTTTCAGTCTGGGGGAATGCGGGCCCGCTTCAGTCCTCACGATGGGCAACTCTACGTCAGCGGACTGAAAGGCTGGCAGACCAGCGGAGCCAAGGATGGATGCCTTCAACGCGTCCGCTACACCGGCGCCAAGGTGGTCATGCCCAGAAGCCTGAACATTCACAAGAACGGGATCCGGATTGGCTTCACGCAGAAAGTGGACAGGGAGCTTGCTGAGGACCTCGACAGCTGGCAGATCGAACAATGGAACTACCAGTGGACGAAAAGATACGGATCAAAGGAATACAAGGTTTCCAACCCCTCCGAAGTGGGGCACGACAAGGTGGAAATCTCCTCGGCACGACTCCTGGAAGGAGGCATGGAGGTCTTCCTGGAAATCCGCGATCTCGCACCCGTCATGCAGATGAAGATCGCATTCGATCTCGAAACTATCGACGGTGACGAAATGATCGGAGCCCTTCACAACACGATCCACGCCCTCGGCCCGGCACTGTAGGGTCGATTCCCTCCCCACTCCTACAGGATGGCGCGAAAAGCCTCGAGGGCACGCTCAATGTCCCCTGCGGACACATCAAGATGCGTCACCAGCCGCATCGGGTTTCCGGGGTAGACCAGAATCCCTCTCTCCTTCAATTGCCCGGCTATCTTCCCGCGCTTCTCGTCTGGAAATCTGACGTAGACCATATTGGTCTGCACCAGATCCATATGAACTTCGCATCCGCCCACCTCGGACAATCCCTTCGCCAGGCGTTCTGCATTGATGTGATCGTCGGCCAGGCGTTCCACATGATGTTCGAGGGCATGAATCCCAGCCGCGGCCAGCAGGCCGGCCTGCCTCATCCCTCCGCCGACCACTTTTCGCCAGCGACGGGCCTCCTTGATAAAATCAGTTGATCCCGTAAGCACGGAGCCCACCGGGGCCCCAAGCCCCTTGGAGAGACAGATCGAAACACTGTCAAAAGAAGCTGCCAGCTCAGCAGCCGACCGCCCGGACTTGATTGCCGCGTTGAAGAGTCGAGCCCCGTCCAAGTGAAGACTCAACTCATGCCGGTCTACCAGGGCTCGCGCCTCTTCCGCATGCCCCATGGGCAGGACCCGTCCGTTCGTCGTGTTCTCAAGGCACAGGAGCCGGGTCCGGGCATAATGGTAGTCATCCGGCTTGATCAGGTTCTCAACCCTCTGGAGATCCAGGCTTCCATCTTCTTCCAGATCAAGGGGCTGGGGCTGGATACCCCCAAGCGCCGCAGCGCCCCCTCCCTCATAAACATAGGTATGCGCCTGCTGCCCGACAATATACTCATCACCCCGCCCGCAATGGGTAAGCAGGGCACAGAGATTACTCTGGGTGCCACTGGCAACAAAAAGCCCCGCCTCCTTGCCAAGCATGCCCGCAGCCAGATCCTCCAGCCTGTCTACCGTAGGATCATCGCGGAACACATCGTCTCCTACCTCGGCCTCTGCCATAACGCGCCTCATCTCCGGTCCCGGCCGGGTCACGGTATCACTTCGCAGGTCGATCACGCTCATGATGTCGAGTCCTTAGAGAGAAGGGAACGAAAGCACAAGCTTCACCCCGCAGATCGCTGTTCCGGGGATTGCCTCCATCGCCGTTCCTGCCTAAAGAAAGACCTGCCCATCGAGATGTCCCGTTTCCTGCCATTCCTGCTTACCCTCCTGCTGGGGCCATCAACGTTCTCGCAGGAGATCCAGTTCAATCGTGATATCCGGCCCATCCTCTCCAACAAGTGCTTCCTTTGCCACGGCCCGGATGAAAAGAAGCGCAAGGCGGATCTGCGGCTTGACCTTCGCGAGGGGGCAGTAGCGGACCTGGGCGGTTACGCCGCCATCGTTCCCGGAAAACCTGAGGAAAGCGAACTACTGGCGCGGATTGCTCACGACGACCCAGAAGAAATCATGCCTCCTCCCAAGGCCAAGCGGGGACAACTCACCCCAAGCGAAATTTCTCTCGTCCGGCGCTGGATCGAACAAGGGGCCGCCTATCAGGGGCACTGGGCCTTCCAGCCAGTCGCAAAGGTGGCGGTTCCCGATTCGTGGCAGGGCAATCCCATCGACTACTTTGTCGAGAAGCGACTGAAGAAAGCGGGAGTCCTCCCCAGCGCGCCAACCGATCCCGAAACGCTCCTGCGCCGCCTGTCCCTTGACCTGACCGGCTTATTGCCAAGCCTGGAAGAACAGCAGTCCTTTCCAGCCGCGGGCCTCGAGGCCACCGTCGATCGCCTGATGGCATCCCCTCACTTCGGTGAACGCTGGGCCCGCCACTGGCTCGACCAGGCGCGCTACGCGGATTCCCACGGTTACTCCATCGATGGCGACCGCCAGATGTGGCCCTTCCGCGACTGGGTGATCAAGGCCCTGAACGACGACTTGCCCTTCGACCAGTTCACTATCGAACAACTCGCGGGCGACCTTCTGCCCAACCGCACCAAGGCTCAGCACGTCGCCTCCGCCTTCCACCGCAATACCCTCATCAACCAGGAAGGCGGCTCCGATCGCGAACAGTTCCGGGTCGAGTCGGTCATTGACCGGGTCAACACCACGGGGGCAGTCTGGCTGGGTCTCACCGTCGGTTGCGCGCAGTGTCACACCCACAAGTTCGACCCTATCACGCAGCGAGAGTACTACCAGCTCTTCGCCTTTTTCAACAATACAGAGGACGCCAACAGCACCAGCGCGACCGTTGAGGTGGAGGAATACGAACTCCTGGACAACGCACCCGAACCACCACCCGCAAAAACTGTACGTTCCGGGAAGGCCAAGTGGAACCCGGTGCACTACCAGGGTTCTGTCACGAGCTCCGGGAAGCCTCTGCACGTGCAGAAGGACAACTCCCTCCTCGTCGACAGGACGGCGGGAATGAACGACTCCTACCATGTGCGGGCGGCAACCTACCTCGACCGCGTGTCCGCCCTGCGCCTCCGCGTGCTGCCGGACAAGTCTCTCCCCCGGAACGGACCGGGCACTGCTGCCAACGGCAATTTCGTTCTCACCAGGTTGCGTATCCAGTCACAGGGAAAACCAATCGCCATAAGTCACGCCTTCGCCGATCACGAACAGCCAGGCTATCCCATCACAGGTGCGTTGGACCAGGACGGAACGAGTGGTTGGGCCATCAACGTCGGCGGGAACCAGAAGGCGGCGATGAATGCGCCACACGAGGCGGTCTTCGTCTTCACGGAACCGCTCGAGACGAAGGGAGAACCCCTTGAAATCACGATGGAGCATGCCCTCAACGAGAGCTACCTGGTCGGCCGCTTCGCGATCGAGCTCTCCTCCACAATCCCTCCCACACCAGCTGTCAAGGCAGCCGCAAGTCCCAAGCCGCGCAAAGGCAAGGTGATGGTCATGAAGGAGCTTCCCAAGCCCCGACCGACCTTCCTCTTCACCCGTGGAGACTTTACCCGCCCCGATAAGGAGGCAGGCGAAATCGTCCCCGACACCCTCTCGCAGGTGAGCCCCGCTCTTGTGCAGTCCCCCGGGCGCCCCACCCGGCTCGAGCTGGCCCGCTGGCTGATCCACCCCGAGAACCCACTTACCCCGCGGGTAACCGTCAACCGCATCTGGATGCGCTACTTTGGCCGAGGCCTTGTGGAGACGGAGGAGGACCTTGGAACTCAGGGAAGTCCTCCCAGCCACCCCGATCTGCTCGACTACCTGAGCCACCGCTTTGTGGAGGAAGGCTGGTCGATGAAGAAACTTCATCGCCTCATCGTCACCAGCAAAACCTATCAGCGCTCCTCCCATGCCCGGCCCGACCTCGCGGAAATCGACCCGGGCAACTATCTTCTGGCCCGCCAGAACCGGATCCGGCTCGATGCCGAGATTGTACGCGACGCCGCTCTCTGCGCCAGCGGCCTGCTCGCCCCGAAGATCGGCGGGCCCGGCGTCTACCCCCCGCAGCCCCCGGACATCTACGCCTTCACTCAGAGCAGGAAGAACTGGAAGACTAGCACGGGGGCAGACCGCTACCGGCGCGGCATGTATATCTTCTTCTATCGAAGCGCTCCCTATCCACTTCTGCAAACCTTCGATGCCCCCGACTTTCAGACTACCTGTACGCGGCGGGTAAACTCAAACACTCCTCTCCAGGCTCTCACCGTAGCCAACGATCCCGCCTTTCTCGAACTCGCTCAGGGGTTCGCCGAGAGGTTGCTGCGCGAATTGCCCTCTGCCGATATCACAACCCGCATCAAACGAGCCTATCAACTAGCTCTCTCCCGGGTCCCCAGCGAGGCTGAAGAGAAGCTCCTCGCCGACTATTTCGAGGCACAAGCCACTGACTTTGCCAGTGATGCTGCCGCCGCGGGAAAACTGGCTACCGATACGATGAAAGCGGGTCCTGAGCCTTACTCCCGGAGCGCAGCTCTGGTGTGTGTGGCCCGCGCCATCCTGAACACTGACAATTTCATCACGCGCGAATGAACGATCCAGAGCACGTCAAACATTGGCTGGCCGAGCGTACGCGGCGTCACTTCTTCCGCGACTGCGGAGTGGGACTGGGAACCATCGCCTTCAACTCCCTGCTCGGGCAGTTGCAGGCCCGTCATCTTCCAGTCATCGATCCCGCCCGGCCCATGGACGCCCGCGTTCCACCCCTTCCGGCGAGGGCCAAAAACGTTATCTTCCTGCACATGGCCGGTGCGCCCAGCCAGCTAGAACTCTTCGAGGACAAGCCGAAGTTGCGGGAGTTCCATGGCAAGACGCCTCCCAAGAGCCTGATGGAAGGAAAGCGCTTCGCATTCCTCAAGGGCAACGAAACGCTGCTCGGCAACTCACGCCCCTTCGCGCGCTACGGACAGTGCGGAATGTCCCTGAGCGATCAGATCCCGCACCACCGCAAGATCGTGGACGAGGTGGTCTGGCTCCGTGGAATGACCACCGATGTCTTTAATCACGGCCCGGCCAAGCTCTTCATGAATACCGGATTCCAGGCTCCGGGACGTCCAAGCATGGGTTCCTGGATCACCTACGGCCTCGGTAGCGAGAATGAC
>Ga0163179_10002425_pt1 | contig 13027 bp, 6 predicted proteins | sample AtlANTMetagenome_FD_109643 | JGI IMG/M metagenome (GOLD analysis project Ga0163179, IMG submission 109643) | Marine eukaryotic phytoplankton communities from the Atlantic Ocean - Atlantic ANT 2 Metagenome | ecosystem: Environmental > Aquatic > Marine > Oceanic | place: North Atlantic Ocean...
AAGCTTCAGTATGATTATCAATTATGGATTGATAGTGATATTGTATTCAATACTCAGAAGTTCCTACAACTAGTTCTTATGGAGAAGAACATAGCTGCTGGTTGGTATATGACAGAAGATGGTCAAACCACTTCCGTTGCTCACTGGTTGGATGAGGATAACTTCCGTAATAACGGAGGAGTTATGAATCATGAGACTGGTGAAACCATGACTAAGCGTAATAAACCATTTACTGTCGATTACACAGGGTTTGGATGGGTTCTTATCAAGCATGGTGTATGGGAACATGATAAGATGAAGTATCCTTGGTTCGCACCTAAGATGCAAGTCTTTGAAAGTGGAGAGGTACAGGATATGTGTGGAGAAGATGTCTCATTCTGTCTAGATGCTCTAGATGCAGGGTTTGATATCTGGTGTGACCCTCGTATCCGTGTAGGACATGAAAAGAACAGAGTTATATAATATAACCATAGAAGGAGGAGAGATCTACACAGGTCTCTCTGAAGAGCAATTCATGGATAAAATGATGGAACTGTCTTCATGTTATTATGAGACAGGATATCCATCACCCGATCTTATTACACATCAAACTTACAATGGCGAAACTGTACACAAGTCCAACGGGAACAACAATTCAGACGGTTCCAAAGAAAACTAGACAAGGGCAAGGTAAGAATACCAAATTTTCCGCTACCGCCCGTAACTCGGCTCGTAAAGCTTATAGAGGACAAGGAAAATGACTAATTTTCTGGCGGCAGCGAGTCTCGATCTCAATGAGGCATGGAATATGTCTTGGGTAGAAGGGATTCAGTTTATACTCGTACTTGCGTTTGTATACTGGTTAAAGGTAAAGATCGATACAAGGGCAGGACTTGGGAAGAAAAAGTTAAGACAGTTGAAAACTGTTATAAAGGACGCTATACTAGAGACACAGGTAAAAACAGGAAAACCATGACTAGAGATGATTTAACTCGAATTGCTAATTCTCTTGAAAGAATTGCAAACTCTTTAGAGCATCTACATATTGAATCTATTGACCATGCTCACATAGACGAAATAGATCATAACCATGTTGAAGGTGATGTTAATACTCACCAGAAAACATGGTGACTAAATAACACACACTGCTTTTTTTTAATTATGGCATCCCAACAGAGTCTTAAGTTTACCATTAAACAAGATGGTACTATTTCTGAAGAGGTAATTGGTGCAAAAGGAAACGAATGTATATTAATTACCGAAAGGATTGAAAGTAAGATTGGTGATGTAATTGCTAGAGAATTCAGTCCTGCTTTTTATGAAACAGAAGATGCTGTGGAATATGTACACGATTCAGAGGGATGTTAAATGTCGCACTTCACTACAATAAAGACTAAATTAAAAGAGCGTCTTTATTTAATTGAAGCATTAGAACTACTACAATATAATGTTAAAGAGAATCAAGAATTGGTTATTGCAAACCCAGATCACCGTGAGGATCATCCTGTGGTTCATGCGGAAATTACTATATCAGAAGATATCGGATTTCGTTGGAATGAAACGACGGAATCATATGATTTGTATTGTGATCGTGGTACTTGGAATCTTAATGTTCCAGTAGAGAGATTTGTTGATAAAGTAAATCAACAATATTCTAGAATGTCAATACATAATATAGTAAAAGAAGAAGGATTTCAAGTGTTGGAGGAGTGGGAAATGGATGATAATAGCATAGAATTAGTAGTCACTCGTTGGAATTGAGAAAATAGGGTATAAATAACCCTGATATGTATTATAAATTCGCCAATGGCGACAAAATCAAGAGGATTTAAGGATATAACCCTCGACTTTACACCAAATCCTGTAACTGGGGACTTAAATGTTCTTAAAAATGAAAGAGCTATCATGCGTTCTGTGAGAAATCTAGTGCAAACTAGAACTAAAGAACGCTTTTATAGTGATTTAGGGTCTGATGTGTATGATCTTCTTTTTGGTTTTTGTGATGTTGCGACTGGTGGGGTAATTGCAAGAGAAGTTTTAAGTCTTTTAGCAACATATGAACCACGAATTGCTAATTGTATCGTGGAAGCAGACCCAAGACCAGATAATAATGAATTTGAATTGACAATTTCATACGAAATAGTAGGACAAGAAGCTGCTTTGCAATCATTTTCATTTCTTTTAGAGGCGACTAGGTAAAAAACATGCCAGTAACCAAGTTTACCAACCTTGATTTTGATCAAATTAAGGAACAAATACGATCTTATCTAAGAGCAAACAGTAATTTTACTGATTTTGACTTTGAAGGATCAAATATGTCTATCTTAATTGACATATTAGCGTACAATACTTATATTTCAGCGTTTAATAGTAATATGGTGGTCAATGAATCCTTCTTGGATTCAGCAACACTACGAGAGAATGTGGTTTCTTTAGCAAGAAACATTGGATATGTACCCAGATCTCGTAAATCTGCTCAGGCAATCGTAAATTTTGATTTTAAATTCAATGGTGACAGTAATACTACAACTTTAAAGAAAGGTTTGGTTGCAGTTGGTGCTAAAAATGGTACTTCCTTTACATTTTCTATTCCTGAAGACCTTGTTGTCAACAGTCCAATCGATACTGGATCAAGTATTACAGTAAATCCACCAAGAACTGCTCAATTTAGGAACATTACAATATATCAAGGTATTCTTTTAAGAAAATATTTTACAGTAAATGATAGTTTAGATCAAAGATTTATATTAGATAACTCTTTTATCGATACTGATTCACTTAGAATTTTTGTAAGAAAGTCTGGATCTAGTTCTGGACTAGAATATTCTAAAATTGATAATATTACAGGTGTTAATGATAAATCAAATATCTATCTCATTCAAGAAATCAAAGATGAGAAGTATGAATTGATATTTGGTGATGGATTATTTGGTAAAAAGTTAGATAACGGTGATGTTATTGATGTTAGTTACATTATTACTGATGGAAAAGAAGGAAATGATGGTAAATTCTTCTCATTTAGTGGAGATGTCGTAAATGATGCTGGAAGTCCTCTTTCTGCATCTACAACTCCAATCATAAGTACGATTCAGACCGCTAAGGGAGGCGGTGATATCGAAGATATAGACTCTATTAAGTATATTGCACCTAGAGTCTATTCATCGCAGTACAGGGCGGTTACAGCAAGAGATTACGAAGGTATTATACAGAGTGTTTTCCCCGATACTGAGTCAGTTTCTGTTATTGGTGGTGAAGAATTGGATCCACCTGAATTTGGTACTGTAGTATTGAGCGTAAAACCTCGAAATTCTACATATTTGTCTGATTTTACCAAAGTTCAGATCTTAGATAGGTTAAAAAGTTATTCTATTGCTGGAATCAATCAAAGAATAGTCGATCTTAAGATACTTTACATAGAACTTGACACTGTTGCGTATTATAATTCAAATATTTTTAGTGATATTAATGGTTTGAAATCACAAATCGTTTCATCATTAACAAATTATGGAAAATCTACTAATTTAAATGCATTTGGTGGTAGATTTAAATATTCTGATGCATTAAATGTTATTGATGACACAAATAATGCAATTACATCAAATATTACTAGATTAATAATGAGAAGGGATTTAAAACCTGTATTTAATGCCTTTACTCAGTATGAATTATGTTTTGGTAATGCTTTTCATGTTAATCCAAATGGAAAAAATATAAAAAGTACTGGATTTACCATCGAAGGTAATTTAAACACTGTTTATTTTACAGATCTTCCACATTCAGACGGAAAAACAGGTGATCTTGCGGTAATTCAACTAACTGAACTCTCTGATGAGACTCCACCTGTGGTTTTACCTTCTGCAGGAACTGTAGATTATGTAAAAGGTGAAATAATCATCAATACAATTAATATTACGGGAACTTCTCGTGCTTCTGGACTTATTGAAATACAAGCTTATCCAGAATCCAATGATATTATTGGTTTAAAGGATATTTTCCTTCAATTAGACATGTCAAATACTAAGATAAATATCGTGAGAGACACAATATCTTCTGGACAACAAATATCTGGAATTGGATATAAAGTCACTTCTAGTTACTCTAACGGAACCATCACAAGGTCATAAAAAAGGATGATAGAAACCTATAGCCCCTTATCTTCCAGAATTAAGACATACCAAGTCGTTGGAGATCAAGCTCCAGAATTTGCTATTGCCGAAAATCCACTTCTAGAAGATTTTTTACAGCAATATTATATTTCTCAAGAATATCAAGGTGGTCCTATAGATATTGCCGAAAATATTGACAAATATATTAAACTTGACAATTTAACTAAAGATGTTATATCAGGAAATGTATCACTTGCTTCTAGTATTAGTATAACTGATGATATAGTCACTGTTTCTACTGATACTAAAGGATTTCCACAAGAATGGGGTCTTTTAAAAATTGGTGATGAAATTATTACATATAGCGGAGTAACAACCAACACTTTTACTGGATGTGTAAGAGGATTTTGTGGAATTGAGACATATCATGCACTTCATAATGCTGAAAATTTAAAATGGACACAAACTACTGCTTCTTCCCATAATTCTGGATCAGCGATACAAAATTTAAGTTCATTATTTTTACATGAGTTTTATGATAAGTTAAAAGCACAATATTCACCTGGTTTAGAAGGAGTACAGTTAAGTCCTGAACTAGATGTTAATAATTTTATAAAAGAAGCAAGAAGCTTATACGAATCAAAGGGTACTAACGAATCTTTCAAAATTTTATTCAAAGCATTGTTTGGTTTGGAACCAAAAATCAATGATCTTGAAAAATACCTTATTAAACCATCTTATGCCAATTATTTAAGAAGGGAATCTTTTGCTATACAGGTAGTTTCTGGTGATCCAAACAAACTTGTAGGGCAAACACTATTTCAGGACAATGAACCAAATAATAGAATAGTAAATGCTGCGAGTGGTCCTATTTCTGAAGTAGTACAGATTAGAGATGACTATTATCGTCTTTCAGTGTTTGTTGGATATGATGATAGAGACTTAATAGAAGGTTCTTTCGTTGTTCCAGGTAGATCACAAGTTATTGGTTCTGTTGGACTTGGTGCAACAGTTATTACTGTTGATTCTACTATTGGATTTGGACAAACTGGTACTATTGAAGTTGGTGTATCTACAGAAACTGATTATATGAGATTGGATTACACTGAAAAGACTGTAAACCAGTTTATTGGTGTAACTACAACTTCAAAGGATATTATATCAACTAAAAACATATACACACCAACTTTTGTTTATGGTTATGAAGATAATGATTTAACAAAACCTGTTATCATGAAAATAACAGGAGTTTTGAGTCAATTTAACTCACTTCAATCCTTGTATGGATTATCAATGTCTTCAAGGGTTAATGTTAAAAACCTTGGAAGGTTTGTTACTAATCCACAAACAAATAAATCCTATGAACAGGTATTTTTTAATTCTTGGATTTATAATACTAGTGCAAGGTACATAATTGATGATTTATCTGGTTCTACTTTTACTATAAAGGGAAATATTGACAAATCAAGTTTAAAGGTAGGAGATAAGATAGAATTACTAGTAAGAAACACTGAAACAATTGCTGCGTCACCATTAATTGTTACTTATGTCAATGTTACTAATAATTCTATTAGTGTATCGGGTATTTTCACAACTACTGCAGGATTTGAGTATGATATACGAAGAATACAAGAAAAAGCAACAAGTACCATCGTACCAATCATAGGTGGGCAAAATCAACTTTTAGGAGATGTTTCTAATGCTTATGTTGTAGACGCAAAAAACTCTGAGAGTGGTATAAAAGAAGGATTTGTAGCTTCTAACTCTATTCCTACATATCCAATTGATAGTGATAAAATTCATGCTACTTTAACCAATCCAACAGTATCTGGTGGATCATGGGGTGGATATAATACTTTAACTAACAAATATAGTATAATTTCTTTTACTTCAGATGTTCCATTTAGAACAGGTGAAGAGATTGCTTATGTTCCTGTTGGATCTACCATTGGTATTGGTGGATTAGATGCAGATTCTTATTTTGTAGAAGTATTATCACAAAAGAACAAAATTAAGTTATATCCATCTAGATCCTTTATTCCATCAGGAATTTCTGTAGAATTTGCTCCTCCTTCTCTTACAACAGGAATTCATGATTTTGTTAGAGTTGAACAAGCAAGAAAATCAATTTTTCCAGGTAGAACACTCAAAAGATTTATTTTATCCCAAGATTTAACCAAAGGTACTCAACAGAAGACAACTTCTGAAAGAACCTTAGATGGTAACACTGGAATGCTTGTAAATGGTGTAGAAATAACCAATTATAAATCTGACAAGTATATTTACTTTGGACCTTTAAATTCTATTGATATTGTAAATTCTGGTACTGGATATGATGTTCTTAACCCTCCATCAATAAGTATTGAGAATAGTTCAACAGGAATTAATACTGCTTATGCTAAAGTAGCTATTGCTGGAACTGTTATGGATGTATTAATTGATCCAGTTGATTTTGAAGTCAAAAAAGTTGTTTCAGTTGACATACATGGTGGAAATGGTACTGGAGCAAAAGCTCAAGCGGTAACAGAACTAGCATATAGAAAATTTACATTTAATGCAAAATCATTCTATAATGGTGGTAACATTGAACATGCTGATCAAAATAATGGTCGCTTTATAATGGATAAACCCCATTATTACAATGATGGCGATAGAGTAATTTATAGTTCAAACAATAATAGTGTTATTGGGTTACATACAGCAACTGCTGTTGGTTTTGATACTTCTTTAGTTGAAGGTCAATCATATTATGTTGGTGTTAGTAGTGAAACAATATTTAAAATTTATAGATCAAAATCTGATGCTGTTATCGGTGTTAATACTGTTGGATTTGGTACAACAGCTGCAATCTTAAATTCAGGTATTCATCAATTTAGAGATTATAACACAAAAAGGCGTATTTCGAGAGTAAGTATACTTGATCCTGGATCTAATTATACAAATAAAGAAATTTCTGTTAGTCCTTCTGGAATTAGTACAAATAGAGATTTTGTTGAATTTGTGGGTCATGGATTTAAAGATGGAGAAGTGGTACATTATGGTATATCAACGACTGCTGGTTCTACTGCGATAACAGGATTAAGCACTAATTCTCAGTATCAGATATTAACTTTAGATGGAGATAAGTTTAGACTTTGTTATTCTGGTATTGCAACAACTAGAATTCCTGATACTACAAATTATGAAAATAAAGAATATGTAAGAGTTTCCAGTAGTGGAGTAGGGTTTCAAAACTTTTTCTATCCACCTGTAACTGTTGATGTTAATGTTATCACTGATTCTGACTCTCCAGTTACTCTATCCGCTAATCCTATTGTTCGTGGTAGTGTTTTAGATGCTTTCTTATATGACGAAGGTACAGACTATGGATCTAACATTATAAATTTTGAAAAAGCACCTTCAGTAGATATAAATTACGGGCAATTTGGTCAAATTGGATTAACTATTGTTAATGGTAGAATTATCGATGCTTTTGTACAAAGTAGTGGATCAAATTATGATGGACCTCCTGATATAACTGTATCTGGAGTAGGAAGTGCTTTTGGTGCTAAACTTCGTGCTGTTATGAGTGGTAGTTCAATATCTAATGTTATTGTATTATCTGAAGGTGTTGGATATGCTACAAGCACTACAACTGTGTCTGTTAAAGCTGCAGGAGATGCTGCAACATTCTCTACAAGAGTTAGACGATTAGTTGCTAACAAGTATAGTACTAGTGGAACCTCTAATGGTGATTACCTTACACCAGTTGACGGTGGATTGTCAGTTGAGTCTGTTGCTTATGGAGCAACTGTTAGAAATTATTTCAATGATGATGGTACAGAACATTCTCCTATTATTGGATGGGCATATGATGGAAATCCAATATATGGACCATATGGTTTAAGTGACGCTGACAATATCCAGTCTGCTTCTAGAAGAATGGTATCTTCTTATAAGCTTGATTCAACAAGAGTTAATAATAGACCTTCTTTAACAGATTATGAGGCAGGATTTTTTATCGAGGATTATTACTATGATGCAAGTGGTGATTTAGATGAACATAATGGTAGATTTTGCAAAACTCCTGATTTTGAAGAAGGTGTATATGCATACTTTGCTTCTTTAGACAATAATGATGTTCCTAAGTTTCCATATTATATTGGTAACACTTTTAGAGGTTTTGCACTAAAGGTTAATACTGTAGCTGGTGAAAAAATAAAACAACAGGAATTTGATTTTGAAAATTCAAATTTAGTTAGAAATACTTTTCCATACAATATGTTTGGTGATGGAGTTGCGTATGATTTTGTATATCAACCATATAAAAAGATTCCTAATGTAGCACTACCAGATAGAATCAATGTTGGAGGGGTAGAAGATTTAAATATAAGTTCACCAGGAACAGGATATACTGTTGGGGCAAAAATTAAATTTATTGATGAAGGAACTGGTGGAAGCGGAGTATCTGCTGAAGTCAATCTTTTAAAGGGTAAAGTTGTTAATAAAATTGACACTACATTAAAATTATATGAAGATATAGTATTTGAATGGAAGAGTAATAGTATTGTTGGACATTTTGATCCATCACACGGATTAAACGCTAAAGATTTTGTTCAAGTTGCTGGTTTATCAACTAGTGTTAATAAGCTTTCAGCATCTCATACTATTAGTGTTGTAGATGTTTCAACAAACTTATTAGAAGATGACATTGTTGGGGTTGTAACTGATATTAGAGTTCAATTTATTCCATCTACAGTTTCTGCTGGTGCTACAGTTGGATTCTCTACTGTTCTTCCAAATGCAGTTGGTGTTGGTACAACTGTTGGTATTGGAACGGAAACTGCTAAAATATTAAATGTTTATAGAGATGATAGTGCATTAAGAATTCGTAGATCTGTTGGAGTTGCAACTGCAGGTGTAGTTGGATTGGGAGTATCATATTTTTCTAATCAAATTGAGATTCCATTAGTTACTGATAAATTTAAATCTAGTCCAAATAGAAAAATATATTTTAATACATCAGAATCTGTTGGATTTGGTACAACTATAGGTCAAACTATAACTAGATCATTCCAATATCTTGGAATAACTGCTGATAGGTCTATTAAGACTAAAACAATACATTTGGAAAATCATGGTCTTAAAACCAATGATACTCTTAAGTTTACAGTACCTACAGGTGGTAGTAATGTAGCATGTGCAACATCTGATGTTTATGCAGGTACATTTAATTTACCATCAACAGTTTATGCTGTAAGAAAAACTGAAGACACAATTGGAATTAAAACTACCAAATCTTCTTCTGATATTTTCTTTATTAGTGGTGGTAGTGATCATAATGATTATTTACTTGAATATACACCAACAGAACAAGTTACTGGATCTGTACAAAAAATTACTTCTACAATCCAAACTGCAGAAAATCATCAATTAAAAAATAATGATAGGATTGATTTAATAGTTCAACCAGGTCTTTCAACTGGAATTGGAACAACTACTTTTGCTACAGTCAAAGTTATTGATGAATATTTGATTATTAATCCTCTTTCTATTGATAATACTGGAATAAACACTGTTACAAATAGAATTAGTTCTTATCAGCATAATTTAGTAACTGGTGATAAAATATTATATTATGGTTCCAATCTTCCTGGTGGAATAACACAAAGAGAATATTATGTTGTTGTGGTTGATGATAATACTATACAATTAGCAAATACTTTTAAAGAAACTCAAGGAACTCCTAATGTTGTAGATATTACAAGCGTTGGATCTGGATCTTGGACTATTAATCCTATAAACCCACAACTAAGACCATTTAGAAAAAATGATCTTGTTTTTGATATGAGTGACCCTAGTTTAGTGGGTAATGATTTAAAATTCTACTATGACAATAACTTCTTTAATGAATTTGTTGGTTCTGGTACAAGTCTTGGATTTGAAATAGTAGGAGTTACTACAACATCAACTGTTGGTGTTGCATCTACCAATCCAGTTTATACAAATGAATATCATCCAACTATAAGAGTAAAATATTCAGAAACTTCTCCTAAAGTACTATACTATAGTTTGTTTACACAATCTGGTATATCTACTGCTGATGAAACAGTATTTAATGGATCTCAGATAAAATTTGTTGATAGTTCTTATACTGGGTCATATCCAATTACTAGTATTGGAGATACTACTTTTAATATTAATTTAAAATACAAACCAGAGCTATTAGCATATAATTCTTCTATTTCAGATATTACATATACTACTCAGTCATTCAATGTTACTGGTGGTATTGCTTCTACAAAAATATTCAGTAGTGGATTAAATTATGAAAGACTTCCTGGTATTTCTAGTATTGGTGATAGAGGAATAAATGCGACTGTTATTGCACAATCTACTCAAATTAATCGATTAGAGTCAATGATGGTTCCAGATGATGTATATGGATATCCATCTGATAATACACTTAGACCTGATGCTTTTGTTCCTAGAGTTGTTAATATAGACAGTTTTTCTACTATTGATCAGGTTAATGTAATCTATGGTGGTAAATTCTATATAAATGCTCCTGCACTAGTTTTATTTGATAAAGCAACTGGTGATATTATCGATAGTGGACTTATAACATGTGAATTAAGTGACTCTGCTGTCACTAGTGCAACTATTGCAGTTCCTCCTACTGGATTATCTAATAATGATTACGGAATTGCCCCAGTTAGAAATAGTAATGGTATTAGTGTTCTTAATGTACAATCTCAATCTGGAATTCTAACTTGTACGATTACTACTCCAGTTTTAGGATATATTAACGAACCAGTAGAAATTGGTGATCAAATGTTAGTGGAAGGCATTGGATTTGATGCTGGAAGTGGTGAGGGATACAATTCAGGTGATTATAAGTTTATTCCGTTTGAAGTTGTTGATTATAACGATGCAGTTAACCCAAGAGAAGTTACATTTAACTTAAATGGAATATCCACAAATCCTGGTACTGGAGCAACTGTTGCTTATGGATTTGGTCAATTAACTAATGCTAATTTTGTTGCTGAGTTTGAGGTTATTAAAGGTGCTTCTAAATTTATTGAAAATGAACCATTTAAGAGAAATAATAATCCTGTAGCAGATGTTGCTTTAGATTTTATTGATTCTAATGCTGCTGAAATTATAGTTAGTGGTGCTGAACCTTTAGAGATTAATGATATTTTAATTGGTAAACTAAGTGGATCTAGTTGTAGAGTTATTGGTATTAGAGAATTTGAAGGAAGCTTTAATATAGCATCTTCTGTTAAAACATTAGTTGGTTGGAGAGATAATGTTGGAATTATTAATGATAGTAATCAGGTTCTACCAGATAACGACTATTATCAGAATCTTTCATATGCTATTGAAAGTCCTAAGACTTATGAAGATTTAATCACATATGTTAATGATATTGTTCATCCATCTGGACTTAAGAACTTTGCCAATACAGAAGTTATGGCAAAAGGACAACCTGGCGAAACAATTGAACCTGCAGAGGATGCAGGTGGATTAGTGCTTGATTTTATAGGAGATCCTCTTAGAGTTGATTCAATATATCCTTTTGATCTTGCAAGAGATTTTGAATCTCAAGGTAATATTTCTAAATTTGTAGAATTAAGAACAACTAGACTTTCTGATTTTATTCTTAATAAAACTAACAGAGTTTTAAATATTGATGATATTAGTCCTCAGTTTGTGTCAAATGAGTCTAATGATTTAAGTGATTATAGAATTGTTGCTACTTATCCTGCAGGAAGATATTTTCAGAGATTTTTAACACAAACTGTTTTTAAAGCGGAAGATCCTAAAAAAAATCAGTATCAGTTGAATGAATTTATTTCAGTAACTATTGGTGAGAATACATATCTCCTACAAAAAATTGAAATAAAGAATTATGATCAAGTAGGTTTGTCTACTGGATATGCAACATTTGATACTCAGTATGAACCTGCAAAATCACAAACACAATTAGTTTTCCGTCCTAATGAACCATTTGATACAGATTATGAAATCAAATCACTTCAAAGTCATTTTTCAGATTCTGTAGGTGTTGGAACTTCAGCATTTGGTAATATTAGATTAGAAGGTGGAGTAGCACAAGTTTCTGCTGCAAGTACTTTGGGTATTTCCAGTACTACTAATATTTTTGAATTATCTACATCATCTAGTCAAGCAGCAGTTATACAATTCTTAGTTATATGTAATCCTGGTAGTGATATAGAAACACAAGTTGATTATTTAGAATATGCTGTTATGCATAATGGTGTTGATACATATTTGACTGAATTAGCATCATTTAACTCAAATCAAAATTTAAGTGGATTATCTAATCCTAATTTTATAGGTACAGTCACATCTAAGATTGAAAGTGGTTTACTTAAATTTGATTTTGAAAATATACGACCTCATATAGTAGATATTAAATATAAGTCTATTATAGTTGATCCTTCTACTGTTGGTGCAACTAATTACAGATTTAAGATACCATTTACACCAGATGGTACTGAAAGATCTGGAAGACTAGAAGTTTCAAATCAAGCAAAATCTGGTATTGCAACTGTTGTTGGTATAACAAGTCTTACAGATTTGTCTGTTAAGTCAACAGTTCATGTTGCTTATGGTGCAACACAATCTTTACATCAAGTTTATCTATTATCAGATCCTGAAAAGAGTCAAAGCTTTATTAGTGAGAATCCACTTGCGGCTATTGGATCTACAATGGGTATAGGTACATTTGGTTCTACTTACAGATCCGATGGTACATATGGACTCGAATTCCACCCATCTGTTTCTGGTATTGTTAGTATCACTTCTTATAATGAGATTTTATACAAAGATTTAGATCCTAATGGAACTTTATCTGGTATTGGTCAAATTAATTATGGAGAAGTGTATGAAAATATTAACCAGATGGTATACTTAGGTATTAATAATAGAAATAT
>Ga0163179_10002426_pt1 | contig 13024 bp, 15 predicted proteins | sample AtlANTMetagenome_FD_109643 | JGI IMG/M metagenome (GOLD analysis project Ga0163179, IMG submission 109643) | Marine eukaryotic phytoplankton communities from the Atlantic Ocean - Atlantic ANT 2 Metagenome | ecosystem: Environmental > Aquatic > Marine > Oceanic | place: North Atlantic Ocean...
AGTAATAACCTAATTAGTATACTAATAAATATAATTATTAGCGATCAAACCATCAAACTATTTATCGTTTCACAGATATATTCTATCTCAGAGTATTCTAGATGTGGGTTGTTTGGCACATAAAATCCATGCCTGTCTATTTCAGTAACTATTGGTAACTCTAATCTACCATATTTTTTAACATAAAAAGGTTGTGTTCCCATAGATCCACAGATCATAGGTCTAACCTCAACATTTGCTTTCTGTAGTCCTTCAACAATTTCATCTCTATTTGGATGTATTATGGGATAGGCAAAATTAGAATTAAAATCATTTCTGTCGGCAACCGGCTTCCATTGGTTGTCATCTATCAATTCTAAATATGAGTAAAGATTATCTTCTCTTTTTAATCCCCAACCATGTAACTTATCTATTTGACTCAACCCAATGTATGCCTGTAAATCAGTTGATCTTACATTAAAACCTTCATAATAAAAAGTGTACAAGGAATTAAACTCAGTTACATCCCAATCTTGTTGTAGTTTTATCTGTGTCTCCACACTCAAGTCACGATCCCAACCATGACTCCTAATAGATTTTAACAATTCATATAATCTAAAATCATCGGTTGAGACAAACCCACCCTCAATTGTTGAAATATGATGCCCAAAATAAGTTGAAAAACTTGACATCTTTCCAAAAGTTCCAAGCTTTTTATCTCTAAACTCACACCCCATAGATTCACAGGTATCTTCAAGTAATATAACATCATATTTTTTACAAAGACTTTCTAATTTATGCATCTCAGGTACTATTCCTAAAACTGAAACAAATAATAATACCGATGGTAATTCCTCTTCAAATATTTGTTCTAAATGTTCTAAATCAGCTGATAAATCTCTCTTATTTGAATCACACAAAATAGGTTCTAAACCGAGTTGCATCACTGGTGCTAAATCAGTAGCCCAAGCAACTGATGGCACCACCACTTTATTGTTTGTTAAATAACCACCTTGTTGTAAGGCCGATAACATCAATAAATTAGCAGAAGAACCTGAATTACAAAACACCGAATACTTTCTACCCAACCACTTAGAGTATTTCTTCTCAAATTCTAAAGTGACTTCTCCTTTAGTTAGTCTTGGATATGTTTTTAACCAATCAACTAATCTATCTATATCATCATTATCAATCGTATCTTTTACTAAAGTTATCATAAACTCTCCTTATTCCCTCTTCTAATGAAGTAAATTTAAAATCACCCAAAACACCCAATAGCTTTGAAGAATCAACATCCTTTCTATATTGACCATCTGGTTTTGTGCCATCATACGTAATTTCTAGATGACTTTTATCACAAGCCTTGATTGCTATTTCAGCCATCTCGTGAATCGAATAAACGTAATCTGGTGCTACATTAAAGTTGTCAACTATATTATTTTCAATTACGTGTTTTATCACTCTTGCTAAATCACCAGCATACATAAATTGTCTCAATGGTTTACCAGTTCCCCACACTTCAACCGTATCACTAGCCTCATGTATTTTTTTAATCAGCGCTGATAAAAAGTGACTGTGATGTTCTTCATACTTATCATACTCACCATAGAGATTACAAGGTATTAAATACGACCAATCTCTATTGTATTGTTTTCTATAAGAATCTATCTGTGTGGACATAAGTCTCTTTGACATAGCATAAGCAAAATTATCAGGTGGTGGTGGTCCTTTGAATAAATCTGTTTCTTTCATTGGATACTCTTCCATTACATCAGGATAAACACACGTGCTACCCATGGCAATAACTCTATTCACATCATATTTGTGACAGGCTCTGAGTAAGTTTGTTGTCATCAAGGTGTTTAATTCTAAATACTCTACAGGATAATTAATATTATCCAAAACTCCACCAACTCTAGCTGCTAAATGAACTACGACATCTGGTTTATAATGTTTAAGTAGATATTCTACATCATCAACTCTAAGTAAATCACCATCAGAAGATGATAGAAAAACAGCATCTTCCATTATGTCTTGTAAATGTTTACCAACTAATCCACTTCCACCTGTAACTAATGTTTTCATAATATACCTATATCTCTAATTTAAATATTGATTTTAATTTAAGTTGTTCTTCTTCATTAAACTTATTTGTTGATCCTGGTTCTGTTGAGTAATACCAATCTCGTCTTAATTTATTTTGTTTGAACAAATGAGTATAGTCAATCGGACTTGGAACACTGCCTACTATTCTCCACCCATCATTTATTGATTTAGTAGAAGCATTGACTTCCCAATCCCATAGGTCTGTTGATTCTTGTAAATACTTTAGGAAATATTCTTTGTTCCAAATAGAATATACAGATGATAATTTATACTCAGCACCCTCTATGTTTTCTATCACCGTTAATTCATCATCCACTACATCAACAACATTATGTGGTCTTGTTGAATTACATAAGGTTAAACTACACCTACCAACATCATCATTTAAGACAACCATATTCTGTAAAAAATCAACCAATTCGGTGTCCACGTAATCAACTATAGGCATATCCGAAACACTCAACATAAAATGTTTATCGGATTTATTGGAAAAGAAATCATGAAGTTGTTGACAAACCTCACTTACGCCGGTGTCAACACCGAGCGATTCAAATTTGACGAAATCTGATTTGTAAGTAGGTTCTTTATAACCAAGAACCGTTACATCTGAAGTTTCCCAATACTTTTTAATGAAAACATCAATCATTTCAACGGTTTGATTTATCAATTTGTCACAAGATATCATATATAACTTCAAACTATTTCTCCAACCAAATTATATCTTCAAGACCAGTATCTCTCCATATATCAATTTTGGAGTAATCGTAATCTCTGATTCTATAATTTTTCCAATCAGCAAAGTATGGTCTACTTATACAATCTTGAACTCCAGCCACAGCACATATACCAGAACCAACTGATAGGTAAACTGCTGGGTGATACTGTTTCATTTTCCACAACAATGCTTGTTTAGCATGTCCTATACCCTCTATAAATATTTTTGAAGTAGCATTGTTTAATTGTTCTTTCACCATTTCATCTGTGGCATTTATATCATCACAAGCAAATTTTTGAGGCACACTTATGTAATCTTCAAACTGATCTATACCTAGATACTCCTTGTAGTCATCATATTCTAATAATTCTTTAACAAGTTCTAATTTTTCTTTTGCTCCTATTATTCCTATCTGTCCTTTAAATGTCTTAAACAACCATTTGTTAGCAATCAATCCATAAGCATACTCCGCTGGGATAGGTGTTTTATTTGAAAAGTATCTATCAAACTCATCACGAGCTTGTTTATAACACTCAACCATATAATGATCATTTTTATTAATACCATCTTTGAATAAACTTAAATCTAAATTATCCGCTCCTATGTTAGTATCCCTTTGTCCCTTGCTTGTGCTACCAATTGATATCCCACTAGCAAACGAATACTCACCATCACTAAATTTATAAAATGTTTCAGATGAATTACTTTTAACTGAATTAATTAACAATGATTTAAATGATTCATAGTTCTCATGAAAGTTAGGAAAAAATTGTATGTTAGATTCCCTAGCAGTATTTCTACATCCAGGAATATCATATCTATTATTATACTCACCCATGTAGTTGCTCCATTTCTGATCTATATTTTTCCCATAGATCAAATCCAGGTTTACATTTTAAAGTAGGAACGTTACCTATATCAGGTGCGGGCCATCTATACTCTTTTTCATCCTTAAATAATTCTATTTTTTGTTTCCACTCATCAAGTTTCCAAGGCTTTACATGATCATAATGTGCCCAATGTAAAATTCTAGTGTCCTCTGTTTGAGTTGATAAAGGGTATTGATTATATGATCTAGATATTGTTTGAAAATCACCAGCAAATACATTATTAATAATCCCTTGATCCATAAAATCACCATTGTGACTTTGTATTTTTGATGTCAACATTTCATAAACTTCTTGATTTCTGTAATTCTTACCTAAGACTACAAAGCCAGTATTTCGATTAAAAATACCAAATTGTAAATCGGTATCAAATAAATCTGATATATCACCTATACATAACATATCAACATCAAATAATATAACTTTATTATATTCAGTTTCATTGAACGATTCCAATGTTAAATAAGCAGCTTTAGAACCCTCGTTTCTTTCAGGTGGTATTTTACTATTTAAATAACATTCTTTATCAACATGTTCTATTATAATATTTGGAATTATTTTTCTAAAACTTTCTTTATTCTCCTCTGATAATGGTGCTATAGTATCATTGTAATATATTTTAAAATCACATCTATCTAAGTTCTTTATATTCTTTTTCATCGAATACAACATAACTTTTGCACCAAGAACGTATTCATCATTACATACAGTAGTTAGTAGTATATCTTTCATTTATATTTCCTTATGGTTTCAATTACATGTTCCACATCACCATCACTTAATGATTGATGTAATGGAATACACAATGTTTTTTCAGATAGTTTTTCTGTATTAAGTAGTGTTACAGATTTATCTTTATAGTATTCAACCAGATGCAGTGGATAATATCTAAAAGTAGTATAGATTTCATTATCCTTTAAATACTTAGCAAAGTTATCTCTAGTTTTAGTTTGAACATGATACATATAATACGAGCTCTCACACCCATCACTAATATCTTTAGGTAGAGTCAACCACTCTAAATCATTTAATTGTTCGGTGTATGTATTGTGTATTTCTTTACGCCTATCAATAAACCCATCTATCTTTTTTATCTGTTCTACACCCATAGCTCCTTGGATGTCATTTATAATTGACCTTCTACCTGAACAATCAACATCAAATTCCCACCATTTAGTATCTATAGAATTTGAAAATCCACTAGAACTCTTTAGTCCCAAATAAGTTTCATAAATGAATTGTTGCATCAAATCCTTATCTTTTATGTAAACAAAACCACCATCACCCATGACTAATTGTTTCATACTGTCAAAAGACCATACACCAAAATCTCCCATTGTTCCTGTGTTAATTCCCTTGTATTTAGAAAAGGGACTGTTAGCATTATCCTCTATTAATTTAAATCCATTACCATCACATAATTGTAAAATGCTATCCATATCACATGGATTACCACCATAATGTAGAATCATCACAGCTCTAGTTCTATCAGTTATTTTTTCTTGAATATGATCTATACTTGGATTGAGTGTCCTGTCATCCACATCACAGAAAACTGGTTTACAACCAACCGATTCTATAGCATTAGCTGCACCTATAAAATGTATAGATGGTATTATTACCTCATCACCGTCCTCTAAATTTAAAAGGTTCATTATTTGAAACAAACCTTCTGTACAACTATTTACAGTTTCTACATTACCTCTGTCGACATTTATTTTATCAGCCATCAGTTGACTAAACTCTTCAGTTTTCTTACCCTTACCTAACCAATTAGATTCAAATACTTCTTTTATAGCATTTAACTCTTCTTTCCCTAGAGATGGTTGATATATATTTATCATGTTATATCCTCATATGGTTTTGCTATCATCTGTCCACCAAAAGTAAAAACATTTTTATTCCAAAATTCTAAGGGAGCTTCAGCAAATGAAAATATATCTTTTGCTGCTATCACCTCAATGTCTTTTCCAAACATAGGTGGTAAGTATGTATGACTTCTAAGATGACCTTCTGTAAAAAACACACATCTTTTAGCATTTGATATCAACACTGATTGTTCTTTTAAATCCTCTACCTGAATTGTTTTGTAATTATCGTCAAAATTAGAAAAACTATCGTTTAATTTATTTGTCTTAAAATCCATCAACACTACTTTACATTCTTTCTTTAGTTTATCGATAATAGGATTGTGATCTATACGAACCTTTGACAACTCATAACCTTTACGAAATCCTGTTTGACATAATATATAATCATCATCTAGTGAAAAGCCTAATTTAGATTCTACTTGATCTCTTAAAGAATTTTCAGGTAGTAATTTGGTATAAACACTGTTATTAAAATCTAATTGATTGCTACCATTATTGTATATACCACCCCTACCACCAGGTCTTTCCAATCCAAAATGACAATTATCCATAACTTTATAATCACAACTCCAAGTCCAATCTATATCACCATGAGTTGAAATTGAAGAAGTAACTAACTGTTTAACATCTTGTTTTATTTCATCAATGTGTTTTCCTGTTCTAGTTACCTTCCACTGTTTTCTATTTAAATGAGGACCAGTATCATCGATAAAAACATATGAAGTATAACAATCGCCAACCACATTTTGTAATGATTCTAATTTATAAATGTCAAAATAATAATCAGCAAATTCATACATCAAGTCTAAACCCTTTCTTGAACAAATTACTATTTTGTCATCTTCTTTTTTATTTTCTTTTATCCACTTTCGTATAGTGCCTTGCCAGTTCAATAACTCATAACCAAACTCACCTATAAAAGTAAAAACATAAACCATTATAAAACTCTTACACCCTCTAAATTTCTAAAAATATGATACACATGTAATACTAAATTTTCTAAATTATAACTTTCTTGATATTTTTTTCTCATATTTTGAACTAATCTTTCTCGTATATTATTGTAATCTGATAAAACATAATCTATCTTCTCTTCAAGATTTGACCAATCATAATCTACAGCAATATATGTTTCATCATCCTCATATATGAAAGGTTCTGATGATATGTAACTCACATTCGGTTTCATCAACACACTACCAAACATGGCAGATTCTAAATCTCTTGGCGCCATCTCTCCATACCCAAGTGGTGCCATGGTAATCTTTGAGTTAAACATATTTTGATAATATTCCTCCTGTGGTATTCTAACCCCATTCTCAAGTTTAGCAACATTATATTTATCACTCAAAGTATCCATTAGATTTTTTCTATGTGGATCATAATAATCCGTTTGACATATGTCATGCTCATAAACTGGTTCTTTTGTTGGATAACCAAACATACAGGATATATCGTATGTCTTTTCCTTACTATAATCTAACCAATTTGGTTGTATGGTGTGTAACCAATTACATCCTGTTAATTTCATTCGTGGTTTTAGTTCATTGATATCAGGTACAGAATAGTCACCCTTACCCCAATAGTATCTACCATTAGCCCAACCCTCTTTATATAAATCAAAATCTTTAAGATAACTATTTTTTAAAAATAAGGTTGCATTAGATTCTCTGAAAACATCTATCGTTCCGATCAAAGTCGTAGCATCTTGACCATCTACAATAATATAATCACCTGTAATTTTAGACACAAACTCTAATCCCTTATCAATGGATTCTTGGAGTGGTTTCTTTTTATCTATGATACTAGCTTGACCAACAAAAGCATAGTCGTAAGTATCACCACTGGTAAATTCTATACCTACCTCTCTAAACATATCTTGAGCCTTGAGAAATGGTCGAAACGTGGTTTCATTTCTATGAACTTCATGTTCATATAATTTTATTTTCATGTTGTCTTTAAGAATGATTTAATATAATCTTCAATATCTATCTTAGGAGTCCAACCCAATAACTCTCTAGCTTCTAGGGATTCACACAAAGTGACTCTCATTTCACCAGGTCTTGCTGGAATATACTCAACTTCCTCTTCACCGAACATTTCAGTGATTTGAAGTATTGAATGATTTGTGCCTCTACCAAGTTCAAATATCTTACCACTGGCAACATCCATATTAGTAGCACATTTAACTAGTCCATCAACAATATCATCCACATGAGTAAAATCTCTTCTTTGCTCTCCATCACCTGTAACAGTTAATGTTTTCTTAGCATTATATTGATTTTCAAATATTCCGATTACAGCAGCATAAGCACCATCTAATATTTGGTGAGGTCCATATACATTATAGAACCTACAGATAGTGGTTGGTAGATTATAAACTTTATTATACATCTCACATAATAACTCACCTTGCCATTTAGTAAACGTATATGGATTAGCATAATGATCTCCATGAGTGGAACTAGAACCAGCATAAATAACAGGAATATTACGTTCTCTAGCATAATCTAATACATTTTGAGTTCCCAAAGTATTAACCTCAAAAACTTCTTGTGGATTTTTAAACGATGGTTGTATTCTTGCTAAAGCAGCTAAATGAAATATCACATCCGGCTCTTCTATTTCATGATCACAAGTTACCTCACATTGATCTTTATCACTTAAGCACCAAAAATATTTATTAGATACATTTTCATAATAATAATGACAACCGTCTTGTTGATTATCACGAAAACCTGTAGAGTAATTATCTACAGCAATAACTTGATGTCCATCTTTTAATAATCTCTTTATTAAATTAGTTCCTATAAATCCCGCACCACCTGTTACCAATATTTTCATACTTTAATTCCGCTTATTTCTTCATTATAAAATCTATTTTGTTCCACTTGTTTTTCTATGGTCTTAGGATGTAGTATACAAAATGGTTTATCTTGTGGTAAAGTAGCATAGGTTTTGTAACCTGTTATCTGTTCATGAACTTTCTTTTCCCATCTGATATTTGGTCTGTTACGAAACACCCTACCTTGCCAATCAGGAAAGTTTACCCAACCGTTCTCGTCTAATCTGTATCCATAGGCTCTACAATGTTCTTCTGTTATACCATCTACGGTATTTATTCGTGGTAAGTAAATCAGATCAATTCCTTCATTACCATTTATAATCTCATGAACATTTTGAATAAGCCATCTACTTACCATCTCATCGGCATCAAGATTAAAACTATAATCACCACTACCCATATTCTTTAGGTAATTCTTTTGTGAGGCAAAATCACCTAATAGATTTCTCTGTTCAAATACTATGTCGTGTGCTGATACATAGAAATCCAATATCTGTTTGGTCTTTTCGTTATCTGAATAGTCATCAAGAATAACGATTTCATCACTAGGATCTTTCCACTTAACCAAAAACTTTAATAGTTTTTCTAAGGTCTTATCCTCGTTATGAACCAATATGGAATAACTAATTTTCATCCTAATAGATTTTCCCTAATGTCAGCAGCTTTTAATGAACTTACCTTTTCCAACTTATAACTCCTATAAGCCCTTTTTATTATAGAGTCACCTTTTATAACATCTTTGTAGAATTTTTCTGGTGTCATGTTATCCCTTCTTTTCTTTGATGATAACTGTATTCTCGTGATGTCCTTTTCAAACTCGTCAACTATCTCATCTTTATTTATCCCAACTTTTGCATCACCCATAAGTTCAACCAATCTACCCACTCTACTGATGGTTATATAATTTAAATTTATACCCTCTATCATTTTTTTCTTTCTATCATAGTATATTACCAAAACTACAGGTGTCTTATCGCTTCCACTATTATATCGAAAGGTTATGATCATACCCTCTTCTAACTTACCAGGTGGTATGAGTTCTTCTCTCTTTACTATCTTACTTTTGTTGCGGTAATTCGGCACCTCTGGTCTCCATCAATTGTATTACTACATACGCATCATAAAATGTCGGCATCGAAACATCCTCAGCATTGAGAATAGATTGATCTCTTATCACCCAGGTAAGTTTATCATCAACTATCTTTGGTGCTATCATATATTTCTCTGTATTGTATATTGCTGGTATCCACCATCGACCATTAACTTCTTTACATACGTTGATAAAGTCTTTAGGATAGTTTTCTAATATATCACCTATCTCACCCTTGTATTTTTGATTGGAAGCAAAACCACAGTTTGTGCATTGCATATTCTGTTGATCATCACCAAGTAAGATCAAAGAGTTATCTACATCACTTCCATTTTCTAAACATAAAGGACACTGAACTTCTAACATCATTATGTGACCTTCTTCAATTTAGGTAGTTTGATCTTAGCAGGTGGTGTTTTTGAATCTGTCTTCTTCAACTTAGGTAATTTTAACGACATCGCTTGTGGTGCTTCAGGAATCTGTTGAATTACATTATCTAGAATCTGATTAAACTCTTTTTTCATAGCCCCAAGCGAATGTTTACCACGATTAACTTGTCCAAGTATCTTAGCCTGGTGTTTTAACTTCTTATGATTTTTCTTAAAAAATCTAAGTTTTCTTATAATATCACCTTCATCAGCACAAAACCATTTACTTGGTTCTACAAGAATTGGTTTCCATATCATACCCTTTGGAACTGGTTTTAACTCACCATCTATTAAAACAGATTGTTTTGGATTGAGAAAATCCATCTGACCACTCCAACCCGTAGCAATAACTGGTAAGTCACAGCAAGTAGCCTCAGCCAATGGTCGTCCAAAACCCTCACCATGTGTGCAACTTAACATAGCTTTGACCTTGGGTAGATTATATAATAATGCCATCTGTTCAAGTGTAAGATCACCATGTAGTAAATAGATATTAGGCAAAGAATCAGCAGATTTAAACTTATCCTTTTCTCTCTCTATTTTTTTCTTAATATCAGCTCTATCTAAGTGTGAAAAATTAGCTCCATTTGTTTTTAACAAAAGTGCTGGTGGACTTGGCTGGTTAGCAAATGCTTGTAAAAATGTTTTAATCATAACAGCAATATTTTTTCTATCCTCACCATACTTACCTTTACCCCACTGACCTACGTGAAGATACACAAATGATTCATCTATCATATCATAGATTTGTTTTTTAAATGGATCATCACTCTTACCAGCATCTTTAATTGGTTTGTATATAGATGTATCAATACCTTCTGAAAGGACTCCCATAGGTCTATCTAGTTTTAAAACACCAACTTTTTGTTGTTGACCATTAACTTCTTGTTGTTGATCATACTGACACCGTTGAAAATTAGAAACAGTAAACTTAGATGTTCCCAAATTTAAATTCATCTTGTTACAACCTTGTATGAATTCAGGTGATACCACATCGGTTTCCACACCAGCAGTTATTCCAATGTTGAACTTTGCTGGAGTCTGAAACTCATTTGGTATTCTGATATCAATGTAGATATCCGGTTGTTGTATATTCTTACCATCTACAAATGTATCTAGTAACTTTTTATGTTTTGGTATCTTAGGATCAAGATGATTTCTAGGAGTCTCGCCCCAGCGAACATCAACACATTTTATTTCAAAATCCTCTCTATCCATTATCGAATAAAAGATAGAACGAGCATGATCTCCATATCCACTACGGGTGTTAAAGGGAGCACACATTAATACTTGTTTCTTCATACTTTCTCCATAGTGTAACGAATTCTAGGTTTCCAATTATCAAAGGCACCATTCATTGAGTCAATAAAATTTTGCCCCATAGCAGTTGCTGTCATTTGATTCTCTCTTAAATATTTCTTACCTAAACCACCGAGTCTCTTTCTCTCTTCCCTACCCACATCGTAGAACTCTCTGAGATTTACAGCCACATCTTCAGGCTGACATCTGTCATCCCAAATATATGGTGTTGGTGGTGAACCTTGTAAAGATATTGAAGTAGGCCACACTGGTTTTACCCACTCTCCGTGTGTCTTATACTTACCTCTGTGATTACTACCAAGTTCAATGTAATCATCAGCAGTTAATAGGTTTCCATCATCGTCTGTAATACCACATTGGTCTTGTAATCCACCTGTCATATTTACAATAATTGGTGTTCCAACCGTAAGTGCTTCAGCACTACCTAATCCAAATCCCTCGTTACTAGCCATGTTAACATATACATCAGCGGAATTAAATAATAGATTCATCAACTTATCATCAAATGGTTGTCCATTATTTATGTCATAAGTAAATGCTACGTTATAATCTGGTAAAAGATGTCGACACAATCGTGGTAAATCAGTTCCATTATTATCACTTGGAGCACAATGAAATATCAATACACAATCATCTCTTTCTTCTTTTGGTAAACCATCTACAAAATACTTAAATGCCAAAGCCACATCACCAGGCATCTTCCTACGTATGTTTCTGTTACTGTATAGGACTCTAAACTTTCTATCAACTAATCCAAACTTATCATTAAAGTTCATTAAATCAACTTCGTTATCTCCTACCTTTTTAAACCTACGTTGTGAGATACCATGTGGCACGTAAGTTGTCTGCCAGTCTTCATAATCATGTAGTATTCTGTTGTTAATACCATAGGTTTGTTTTGATATTGACATCAGTAAATCAGAACTTCTGTAATATAATTCATTATACATAGGATCAGGTAAATCATCCCAAATGTTATAGTAAAATATAGGGATTGACCTACGAATTTCAGCCTCCATTTGATATAACCAAATCCAAAATCTTGGATCTGTGTAGTGAAGTATGGCATCTGGCTTTTCTATAGCCATAACTTCTCTTAACAAAGGACCATCACCATAACCATCGGTTGGATATACTTTTAAATAACCATCTTTGATTCCAAAATCTTCTAAACCTTGAGACATATCAAACACCTTACCTTTATCAGGATGTTTGATAGCTCCAGCAATCTGAACCCAATCATATTCATTCAAGGTTTCCATCACGATGTCTTTAGACACTGTGGCAATTCCACTATGCATCCTTAGATCATCGGATAGTAATAATATTTTCTTTTTCTTACTCATATAACCATTTACCTCTTATTACAGAATTTCTTTTTTCTTGAAATACTTCCTTAGAACTTCAAGTCGATCTTCAAACTCAGCTATCTTTCCCAACTCCTTATCTATTGTTTCGATATGGTCGGAATGTTCAGCCACACCAACCGCAGCTTCGGCGTGTAGTTTTACATTTGCAACATGTTTATCTATGTTACCTTGTAAATAACTTTCTAATGCTTTGTATAATAAATTTCTCAAAATTGACTCCCACTTAGATGTAATTTATCATATGTTTCAATTAATTCCTTAGCATCCTCATCATTTAGATATTGATGAATTGCTCTGTTCACTAGTTTTTGTAAATTCATATTTGAATTCACGGTTTTTACCTTAAAATTGTTATAAAGACTTTCTATAATCTTTACCGATGTTAATTTTATCTCTTTCTTCATATATATATA
>Ga0163179_10002427_pt1 | contig 13021 bp, 6 predicted proteins | sample AtlANTMetagenome_FD_109643 | JGI IMG/M metagenome (GOLD analysis project Ga0163179, IMG submission 109643) | Marine eukaryotic phytoplankton communities from the Atlantic Ocean - Atlantic ANT 2 Metagenome | ecosystem: Environmental > Aquatic > Marine > Oceanic | place: North Atlantic Ocean...
ATCATGGATTAAGTAATGGTGACTATGTTATGTTTGAAACTGGTGCAGTTTCATTTACATGTGCTAAAGATGATTATAGTACAACTCATGCATATCCTAGAGAGACAGATCCTTATAGTGGTAAGTGGATTAAGGTATCTAATGTAACAACAAATACATTTAGAGTTAATAGTATGCAGTCGGGTAAAGATGGGAATTCAGATCATATATTCTCGTCTGGTGTAACTGGTGCTATTAAGAGATCACAGGTTCATGGTGGTGGTGATTATGGGCATACCTTCCAAGCTGCTGGTGTTGGTAGTATGGATCAGAAGCGTGATAGAGCATTTGATCAAGCAATAGGTATTCACTCAGTTAGTGGTAATGTTATTACCCTTCAAGTTGGTGTTTCTACTGACACTAGTGAACATCATTATGATATCATGGCAGGACATGAAGCAACTGATGCGGTCATCAGTGGTGGTGCTTATGCACATACATTCCAAAGTGCTTTAACTGGTGCAGTTCAGTATGGTGGTGATTACGCTCATTCCTTTGTAAGTGCTGGTGCAAGCACTCTTTATATTGATTCTTGGTCTGGTGCTGCACTAACTCCAACTAATGCGGTTTACAATCCTTCAACTGGTATTCTTCAGTTTACTGCTGAGAAGCATGGATTAGTAAATCCAGAAAACTTTAAGTTAGCAGGTATTGGAGTTACATGTGCATATGGTTCTAAGACATATCCTAGCGGTGTTCAAGGTTATTACTATACTGTAAGGTCTGTAGGAACTACTACATCCTTTACTACATTCGTTGGTGTATCTACATTAGCGCATCCTTATACAGGTGGTGGTACAGTAAGAGTTGGTTTAACAACTAACATTTATCCAGATTATGATCAACAATTAGATGTTGTTGGAATTATTTCTGATAGGACATTTAGAGTTAATGCTGGTATTAGTAGTATTCCTCATTCTTATCATTCTGGTGGTACTGCTGCTATCTACTGGTGTGAGTTAACACATGGATCTGGTTATACTACAGATCTTGGAACAATTGCTATAGGTGTAACTGATCCAGGTAATTCACCTTATGGTATTAATGGAAATATAACAGCGATAGTTGGCGCAGGTGGTTCTCTTGTCTTTACTATTAATGATGGTGGAACTGGATACAGTAAGAATACTGTTATTAATAGTCCAATGCCATCAGGAGAACTATTAAGTATAGTAGGTAATTATAGAGAAGGACTTGGAAATACTACAACTAGTGGTGTTGGTGCTTCTATTACAGTAGATATTGTTGGTTTAACTACTAATTTTGTAGGATATTCAACTGGACCAGAATTTGAATTATTTGAAGTTTCTTCATGGACTTTAGCAAAACCTGGATATGGATTTAAGAAAGGTGATAAGTTTGGTGTATCTGGTCTATCAACAGATCCTAATGCAGGTGATCTATTCATGCCATTTGAAATTGAAGTTATTGATATATTCAATGATGATATATCAGCTTGGCAGTTTGGTAATTTAGATTATATTGATAATATTAGACCTTTCCAAGATGGTGAAAGACGGAGATATCCTCTTTATTATCAAAATCAGTTAATTAGTTTTGAGATTGATAATAACGATCCAGATTCTAGAGAGATCGATCTTGCACCTGTTCTTTTGATATTTGTTAATGGTGTTCTTCAAGAACCAAATAAGCATTATACATTCAATGGTGGAACTTCGGTTAGTTTTGAAACTGCTCCAACTGTAAATGACGATGTATTCATATTCTTCTACAGAGGAACAATTGGTACAGATAGTATGTTATTTGATGTTAACGAACTTATTAAAGAAGGTGATTCAGTCGAATTGTTTAAGAGTTCTGAACTTGAAAGAAACAATGTTGTAAAAGATAATAGTAATTTTGCACAAAGAGAAGCTCGAATTGTTAGTAGAATTGCTACAGCATCTGTTGTAGAAACACCATTCTATCAAGGTGGTGGTGTTAATAATAATGATTATAAACCATTAAGATGGAATAAGCAAAAAATTGATAAAGTTTTTGCTGGTGGATTAGTTTCTAAAGCAAGAGATTCTCAGGAAGCACAGATCTATCCAAATGCTAATGTTATTGCATCTTATGCATCAACTGATACATCGTTATTTGTTGATCATACAGAATACTTTAGAGATCTTGATGGTCAATTAACTGATGATTTTGGACTTTATGTTTATGGTGTTGGTGTTGGTACAACTGCACAAGCAGGGGTTAACTGGGAGATTTGGAATGATATTGATCCTTTGAATACCGATGTTAAGGGATATACTGGTTTAATTACTGGTATTACAACTTCTGTTGGTATTGGTACTGATCTTGCAATTGTATTCCAATTAGATACTAATGATTTAGTTAATGCTAATAATTCCTCTTATGTCCAAGACTTTAAAGAGGGATATCCATTCAAGGTTTATGCATCTGGTATATCACCTGCAGCAGGTGTTATAACCAGTGTTGATGCTCATGATTCTGATCCTATTGGTATTAGTACCTTTGAAGTTGATAATATATACTATGCACATTCGCTATCATGGGACGGAAGTGCTAGAACAGGTGTTATAACCTGCAATATCCATTCTGGAACTGATATAACTGGATTAGTTGGTGTTGGATCAACTACTCATCCTGCAGCGAGATTTACATGGGGACGCTTCTCTTCAGCATTAAGAGATGCCAATTACCCAGTTTCTCTAACAGCTAAAGGACTTGATTATAATCATGACTTGGACAAGTGGCCAATTGTACAAAGGCGCAATATTGGTCTTAGAAATACTGGAGCCTTCAATAAAACCTTATAAATACCAAAATAGTAAGACCACTCATTAGAACATTGCAATGGCAGCAATTATAACCGATCAATTTAGGATTATCAACGCTAATAACTTCATGGATGATGTTACTAGCGGAAATAACTCTTACTATGCTTTTCTTGGATTAGCAAATCCTACGGTATCGGGATTCGGAAGGACAGATACTTGGAATAGTACTACTGTTCAACCACCATCACCTGTTGATAGTATCGATTACAATAACCATGTATACGATACTATGTTATTTGGAAGGAAAGTCTTTCCTGGTGATGTTAGAAGGTTGATTAGAAAAGTTACTTGGACTAAAGGTACATCATATGACATGTATCGTCATGACTATAGTACGACTAATCGTTCTCTAGTTTCTAACTCAAGTAGACTTTATTCCGCAAACTACTATGTTATGAACAAAGACTATAGAGTCTATGTTTGTATCAATAATGGTTCTGCTGGTATTTCAACTATTGCTAGTGCATCTCTTGATGAACCTACATTTACTGATCTTGAACCATCATCTGCTGGTGTAAGTGGTGACACTTACCTTTGGAAGTATATGTTCACAGTTCCCCCTGCGGATATTGTGAAATTTGACTCTACTGAATATATTGCGGTTCCTAATGAATGGGAAACCACTACTAATGCTGATGTTAAAGTTGTTAGAGAAAATGGAGATTCTGATACTAATAATAACCAAATTAAAGTAGTATCAATTGATGAGGCAGGAACAGGATATAGTTTTCTTTCCAGTCCTATTGAGGTTGATATTATTGGTGATGGTACTGGAGGTAAAGTTAGGATACTAACTAATACTCAAGGACAGGTTATTTCTTCCCAAGTTACTAATGGTGGAAAGGGTTATAGTTATGCTCGTGTTGATCTTTCTTCTATAAATGGTGCTGCTACCAAATTTGCTAAGTTATCACCTATTATTCCTCCTTCAAAGGGGCATGGTTTTAATGCTTATAAAGAATTAGGAACTGATAAAGTTTTAATCTACACAAGATTTGATGCTTCATCATATGATTTTGCATCGGATACCAAATTTGCTCAAGTTGGATTAATTAGAAACCCAACTGCAATTGGTGTAGCTGGAACTAATTACTTACAAACTTCCGAGTTTTCTGGATTGAAATCACTTAAATTTACTGGTGATACTACACAAGTTCTTGGTATTGGTACACAGATTGAGCAAAGTATTTCTGGAGTTGGTACTGCCAGAGGATATGTTGCTTCATATGATGTTGACACTAAAGTGATAAAGTACTTCCAAGATAGAAGTCTTTCTTATAATCAATCAATATATGATACAACAGATAGTAAAGAAGTTAACAATCAAGCTCCTGTAATTAACTTCCAATCTGGTGCTTCTGCAGATTCAGTTACTAGCACTGCTTTTAGTGTTAGTGTAGATTCTACATTTAGTGGTATTTCAACAACTACACCTGCTGGTAAGGTTGTTGATTTAGGCGTTCAGTTTACAAATGGTATTGCTGAAGCTGAGATAAATAAGAGGAGTGGCGAGATCATCTACCTTGATAATAGACCTTCTATTACAAGAAATGTTCGTCAAAAAGAAGATATCAAAATCGTATTAGAATTCTAAACCGATGCCACAACAGACTAACCTGAATATAAGTCCGTATTACGACGATTTTGACAGGAGCACTAATTACCATAAAGTTCTGTTTAAACCAGGATTTCCTGTTCAAGCTAGAGAACTTACTAGTTTGCAATCTATTTTGCAAAACCAAGTTGAACAATTTGGTAGTCATGTTTTTAAAGAAGGATCTGTTGTTATTCCTGGTGGTGTAACTTATGATGGAAATTATTTTGCGGTTAGATTAGATCCTACACATTTAGGAACAGATGTTGAAGTTTATATAAAAAATCTTTTAGGAAAAAGAATTAAAGGGCAGTCTTCAGGCATTACTGCTAAAATTATCAATTGTGTTCTTGCTTCAACATCTATATCATCAGATCCAACATTATATGTAAAATACCTTTCTCCTGGTCCTAGTGGATCATTTGATTTTTTCAATGATTCAGAATTAATATTATTAGAAGAACCTGTTACTTATGGTAATACTACATTAAATACTGGTTCAACTATTGCATCTACTATTTCACAGGATTCTTGTCTTTCTGGTTCTGCAGTATCTGTCCAAAGTGGTGTATATTTTGTAAGAGGTGCTTTTGTAAGAGTTAATCAACAAACTCTTATTCTTGATCAATATGATAATAAACCATTTTATAGAGTTGGATTACAGGTAGTAGAAACGGCAGTTAATGCTAAAGTAGATCCAACATTATATGATAATGCTAAAGGATTTTCAAACTTTGCTGCTCCAGGTGCAGATAGATTAAAGATAGAACTTAAACTTGCGAAGAAATCAACTAGTGATTTTGATGATACTGATTTTATTGAACTTATTAGAGTAAGAGCTGGTACTGTTGTAAAAGAAATTAATAGAACTAGTGAATATAATTTAATTAAAGATTATTTTGCTAAGAGGACATTTGATGAATCTGGAGACTATACAACAACTCCTTTCTTTATTAGTGTTCTTGATAGTTTAAATGATAGAATGGGTAGTGAAGGTATCTACTATGCTACTGAATCTACAAGACAAGGAAATACACCTAATGATGATCTTGCATGTGTCAGAGTCTCTCCTGGTACTGCTTATGTGAAAGGATATGAGTTTGAAACATTAGGGGAAACAATTGATTGTGAAAAACCCAGAACTACTTCGGATAAGATAGAAGAATCATTCTCATTCAGACTAGGTAATAGACTTAGATTGAATGGTGTTTCTGGAATTACTACATTTAGAAATACTATTGATTTACAAACTGGTATTAGTAGTGAGACAATTGGTGATGCTAAAGTTTATAACTTTGGTTTAGTAGATTCTAAGTATAAGGATAATACAACTGAGTTTGATGCTTATTTGTATGATGTTCAATTATATACAAAATTATTGATTAATGCTAATGTATCTAATGATGAGGTTATACAGTCAGCTTTTGTTGAAGGTTCAGAGACTGGTGCTACAGGATATACAATAACTGCTGGTGCTGGTTCAAGCACTCTCACATTAACTCAAGTATCTGGTAAATTCCAACCAGGTGAAAAAATTACTTTTAAGAGTAACCAAAACTTATCTAGAATTGTTGATAAAGTAATTGCTTATGATATGAATGATGTTGAAAATGTTCAACAAGCAAATACATTTTATGGTAAAAAGAAATTAGATCAAGTAGTTCCATATAATATTGGTGATTCTGATGTTCGTATAACCACTGGTGGTGTTTGCACTTCTACTGGTAAGACATTTGAGAGGTTTAAACCTGGTGATGTAATTATCTATTACAGGTCTAATCAATCTTTACCTAATCGTAATGTTGTTAGTGTTGTTGCTAATGATGGCAGCAATATGACAGTTGTTGCATTGACTACTAACCCTGATTTGTTTACTGGAAGTCTTCCAGGTAGTACTTTTGAAGGTAGAATTTATAAAGGAGAGCAAAAATTAAGCAATGAAGAAAATGCTGGATTATATTTACCCCTTCCTAAGAAAGATATTGCAGATATTGATTTTACTGGGGCGCAACTTTACATTTCTGATCAAGTAACGGGTGAAGTAACTGATGCAAATGGAACTTTAGTTGTTAATACTAGTTCACTTAGCGTTGATGATTGTAACTTTGTAGCATTTGATCAGGAAAGGTATCAAGTTCAGTATAATAGTGGTGTAGTTGCATCTGTTACTCAAGACCAAGTTACAGTAACTGATGATGTTTTAACAATCAGTGGTTTAAACTTCTCACAAACTGGAGTGAGAGTTAATGTAACTGTTGCTAAAAGTAATATTAAAAATAAAGTTAAAGAATATAAGAGAAGTCAAGAAATTGAAATAGTATATTCATCTAAAGATTTATCAGGATCTACTGCAAATAATACTATTGATGATGGATTGACCACTAGTGGTTTATATGGTATTAGAGTACAAGATGAAGAAATTTGTTTAAACTTCCCAGATGTATCAGAAGTTATAGCTGTTTATGAATCATTAGATAAGAATAAACCAATTCTAGATCAATTGGTGTTCAGTTCTACTGATCCTATTTTCCAAAATGCAATTGTTGGAGAAACTATTGTAGGAGAAAATACAAATGCAGTTGCAAGAATAGTATCTGTTAATGCAGGTAGTAGCAGTATTAGTATTGTATATGAAACTACAGATAAATTCCAATTATTAGAAACTCTTTTATTCCAAGAATCTAATTCAACTGCAACTCTTCAATCATCAATTCAAGGGAAGTATAATAATGTAACTGATGCATTTACTTTAGATAAGGGTCAAAGAGATCAGTTCTATGATTATTCTAGATTATTAAGAGTTAATAATGGTTATATCCCATCTAGAAAACTTCTAGTTGTTTTGGATAGATACGACATACCAGCTGCAGATACTGGTGATATATTTACAGTTAATAGTTATGATGCTGATAGATTCAAAAAGAATGTTCCTACCATAGGTAAATCTGGAGTAAGAGCAACAGATACTCTTGATTTTAGACCTAGAGTTGTAGAGTTCACTCCTAATAGTGCTGCTGTATCTCCTTTCTTCCCGTCAAATAGAAATACAATTCAATCTGGTAATAGGATAGTAACTCCTAATGAAAATTCTAGATTTAAATATAAGCATTATTTTGGAAGAATGGATAAAGTTCTTCTCAAATCTACTGGTAATATAATAGTACAAAAGGGAGAACCATCATCTAACCCTAAACCACCTGCTGATGATCCTAGTGCAATGACACTTGCTACAATTGTGTGGCCACCGTACTTATATAAAACTTCAAATGCTAGGGTATTTTTAATCGATAATCGTCGTTATACAATGCGTGATATCGGTGCTATAGAAGATAGAGTTGAGAATTTAGAGAAAGTAACATCTTTATCATTGTTGGAACAGAAAGTTGCAACTTTACAAGTTAGAGATGCTGATGGATTAGATAGATTTAAGAGTGGTTTCTTTGCAGATTCTTTAAAGAGTAGAGATTTTGTTGATGTAGCATCCCCAATAGATATTGATTTGCAAAGAGGATATATGCGTCCTTTGACCGATATCAATTCTATTGATATGCAGGTATTACCTGCCACACAACAGAGTCCTGAAACATTAGATTACAACGAAAACTTTACTTTGTTGGATGATAAAGCTCAGAAAACGGGTAGGATGATTACGCTAAAATATAAAGATACTGAATTTGTATCTCAAAATTTTGCAACTAGAGTAGAAAACCTTAACCCATTTTTAGTTTATAGTTATATTGGTGATTTAAAATTAAGTCCAACTAGTGATAATTGGATCAATACTCATAGAACACAAACTCTTTCAACTCAAGTTATTAGAAGAACTTCATTTGATCCTAGAGTTTCTGTAACTAATGTTGATGGTGGATTTGGTGATGACGAATTAAGATCAAATACAACTGATAGTATACAAAAAGTAGAAAGAGATGATATAACATCCAGAAATACTTACATTGCTAGTGAAGAATTTGATCCATTTATTAGATCTAGAAATATTGAATATAATGTAAATGGATTAAGACCAAATTCTAGGTTCTTTACATTCTTTGATGAATTAGGAAATGTTGATGTAGTTCCCAAAATTATTGGTATAGAAAATGTTATTGGAGCATTTAGTGTTGGTGAAACTATTACTGCATTAGTTAATGGAGAGACTTATAGATTTAGACTTTGTAGACCTGATCATAAGTCTGGACCATTTGCTACACCTGAAATAACATATGAAGTTAATCCTTTAGATAGAAATGAGACATTGCCTACAGCTTACTCTCAAGGATCCACAGTATTGAATATTGACACTACTTCTCTTTCTGCTCAAGCACAGGGAGATTTCTTTGGATATCTTCCTGTAGGAACTATTGTTTCTGGTGAAACTAGTGGTGCTCAAGCATCTATTGCTACATTAAATCTATTCTCTGATCCTTATGGTGATGTTACTGCTTGTGTATGGATTAGAGATCCATTCGCTACACCTGCTCCACTTGCTAGAGTAAGAACTGGTGAAAGAGAATTTAAGGTAACATCCAGTTCTGTTAATGCTCAAGGATTAAGAGGTAGTACTGCTATATCATCTGCACAAGCAATTTATACTGCAGTTGGAACTACAAGAATAGTACAGACTGATGTTAGTGTTACAACTTTAGAAACTACGACAATACAGAGAGATATAAGTCTGACTTTCGTAAACCGAAGACCACCCCCACCACCACCACCTCCTGCCCCTGTTATTATTAATAACACAAGAGTTATTGATAATACGGTTACTAATATTGTACAACAAACTATTGAGATTGATAATACTCGCACTATTATTCAACCAGTAGAGATACAAGTTCCTGCTCCTCCACAAGCGGAAGAGAATGATGACCCATTGGCACAATCCTTTAAGGTTGATCAATATGGTGCATATGTAACTTCTGTTGATGTTTTCTTTGCAACAATGGCTGATCCGTCAGTTCCTGCGTTTGTAGAATTGAGAACAATGGAATTAGGATTCCCAACACAAAAATTGGTATCTCCAGATGCAAGGGTAACCTTAACATCTAATGATATTAATTTGTCTAATGATGCTTCAGTTCCTACTAGAGTAACATTTAGTTCTCCAGTATACCTTGAACCATATACAGAGTATGCATTGGTTGTAGGTGCTCCTACAAACACATATGAGGTCTTTACAGCAGAGATGGGACAGACTGCGCTTAATGCACAATCTTTACCAAGTGCTGCAGGAAGAGTATACTCAAACCAGTTCTCAGTTGGTTCTTTATTCAAATCACAAAATGCTTCTACTTGGACTCCATGCCAGTTTGAAGATATCTGTTTTAAATTGTATAGAGCAGAGTTTACTGAATCTAATGCTGTAGTTACATTCCAAAATCCACCGATTAGACCCAATAATGGTATATTGCCAGTATTGAATAAAAATCCATTGGAGGCACTTCCTAAGAAAGCTGCTCTTGGAATTACAACAACTACTAATGCTGGTCTTATTGGTACTGTATTTGTACCTGGTAGAAAAGTTGGTGATGCTTCTGCAAATTATCGATATGGATATATCGAATCAGTTGGTGGACCAGTTCAGACTGGTGGTACTCTTGCAGTTGGTGTTCAGACAAATGGTAGTAACTATGGAACTCCATTATCAGGATCTATTAATACATATGCTATTACAGGTCAAGGTTCTGGATTAAAGTTAGGTGTAACTGTTGGTACTGGTGTATCAGGAATTACTCAACTTACTATTCAGGATGATGGTCAAGGTTATCAAGTTGGTGACATTGTAGGAATCGTTACTGCTGAAATGAGTGGTAGTGGTTCAGGAGTTAAAATTGGTATTAATTCTCTTGGTGGTTTGGATACATTGTATCTAACTGATATCCAAGCAGAAGAATTTACTAATACTCAAAATGTCAACTACTTCCATGAACTTGGAACTATTGTTGATTCTGGTACAGATGTAACTAGGTATGATGAGACAGGTAATCTCAATACGGGTGAATATGTCAAAGTATCTTATTTCAATCATGGAATGTATGGTACTGGTAATAAAGTTGCAATTAGTGGAGTATCCCCAAATACTTTACCAACAACAACTTCAACCATAGTTAACTCTACAACAAGTAGTATTGCTATCGGAGATAGTACTGGATTTGATGTATTTGAAGGAGTACAAGTTAGTGCTGCTAATACTGGTTATGCAATTCTTAATAATGAAATTATTTCTTATACAACTGTTGGTATCAATACTTTAAGTGGTATTGTTAGAGGTGTCAATAACACCCAGTCTATTAATCATTCTCAATCATCAAATATTCAGAAATATGAATTTTCTGGAGTAGGTTTGGGTAAGATTAACACTGAACATGATGTCGAAGTTGTTGAAAAGAATATGGATGATTTTGTTATTAAGATTGATAGGGAAGGTAGAACTACTGACATTTCTGGGTTATCTCAACCTCAGCTGTCATTTGCTAGTAATGTTCATGGTGGTGGTGCTAATGCACATGCATCTAAGAACATTCAATATGATACCATAACTCCAGTATATGATATAACAGTACCAGGTCCAACTGATACTGCTAATCTAAGCATCAGAACTGTTAGTGGAACTAGTATTGATGGCAATGAGCAATCATTTGTTGATCAAGGATTTGAGAATTATATTCTCAACCAACCTACAAAACTTCCAACTACAAGAATAGTTGCTTCTGAAATTAATGAAAATACAAGGTTAACAAATCTCTTTAGGAATAGATCTCTAACAACTAGAGTTGCTATGAATAATGGGGCTGATGGAAACTCCTTTAGTTCCCCGATGATTTGTTTAGATACAATGGCAATCAAGTTCTCATCAAATAGACTTAATAAACCTATATCTGATGATAACTATGCTCATGATAAGAGTGCTAATAGTCTCATTGGAGATAAGCATACTTCATATTATGTTTCTAGACCAATTTACATTAAACAACCTGCAACTTCTTTGCAAGTTATAATTGATGCTTACAGACCTGCATCTACGGATTTCAGAGTTCTGTATAGTATTATCAGAGGTGATATTGATCAGAAGTCTGAATTGTTCCCTGGCTTTTTAAATAGCGTTGATACTACTGGTGATGGATTTGGAGATACGGCAATTGATCCTAATAAGAATGATGGTCGTCCTGATAAATTCATTAATCCGACTGGAAACTTTAATGAGTATCAATACTCTGCTAATGATCTAGAACCTTATACTGGGTTTGTCATTAAGATTGTATTTAATGGTACTAATCAAGCTGAAATTCCCATTATCAAGAACATTAGGGCATTAGCACTAGCATGATAAGGGTTGAAGGACACACAGATCTCTATAGAGATGAGAAAACTGGGGCTATCATAAATGATGATAGCTCTGGTTATTCTGCTTATATGAAAGCAAAAGAAAAAAAATTGTTAGAAAAAAAAGAACTAGATACTATGAAGCAAGAAATTTCTGAGATAAAAGAAATGCTTGCTAAAATAACAGAAAAACTATGAGAGACCCAAGAGTAGAACACCTAAGATTTCTTCACGGTGATGATTGTGTACCTACACAAATAGCTGATTTGGGTGATATGGAAATACTAAGAAATGATATAGATCGGTTAGATAGAAAATTCGATCAGGTAACTCAAGTACTACAGGAAGTTCTAACGGAGATAAAGAAACTAAATACCTTATAGGATAATAGTAATGTAAAAAGATGGCAGTATATGTCTCTAACTTACAGATTGAACAAGGGTCTGATTTTGAACATTTATTTTCTCTAGGTGATAACGATAATAATACTACCTTGGATCTGACTGGATACAGTGTCGCTTCTAAGCTCCGCAAATGGGCTGGAAGTAATACAGCTTATTCCTTCACATCATCTGTCTCTAGTGCTACAGATGGTCAGATCACTATATCTATGACCGATAGCACAACAAATACCATCAAACCAGGAAGGTACATATATGATGTTGTTGTGACAGAATCTTCTTCGGGTCTCAAAACGAGAATTGTTGAAGGTCAAGTCCTAGTTAGACAAGGGGTAACAAGGTAATGCCATCATTAAGAATTGGTACTGGCAGCCAAGTAAAGGTTATTGCCAGCGGCTCTTTAGGAGGCGGCGGTGGTGGGGGTAAACTAGTTTTACTTTCAGATGTTAATGCTGCAAGTTTAACTAATGGTAGTTTTTTAGTCTATGACTCAGCATCTGCCAAGTTTATAACTCAAACTAATTTACCATCTACTACTATTGATGGAGGGGAATACTAATGTCGGCAACGATTCTATTAAAAAGAACGAGAGGAACTTCGCCTCCTACTGCAGCACCTGTTGGTACTGGTGTATCCTTTGGTGAATTAATATACACTTATGATACTACAAATGTAGGTGCTGGTAAGTCTTATAAAAAATTATATATTGGTCATCCAGACGGAAATACTTCTGCTCCAATAGCAATCGGTGGTGAATATTACACCGATATGTTACCAGAGAACCCTGCTGACTTTGGTAAGCCAACTGGATCTAAGGCAGTTATTCTTAACCCCTCAGGACAGATCAACACCTG
>Ga0163179_10002428_pt1 | contig 13011 bp, 13 predicted proteins | sample AtlANTMetagenome_FD_109643 | JGI IMG/M metagenome (GOLD analysis project Ga0163179, IMG submission 109643) | Marine eukaryotic phytoplankton communities from the Atlantic Ocean - Atlantic ANT 2 Metagenome | ecosystem: Environmental > Aquatic > Marine > Oceanic | place: North Atlantic Ocean...
CCCGAACCGTTCGAGACGTGAGACGGGACCGACGTCACCATGGCGCTGTGCCGCTTCCACATCCCCAACGGACTCGGCAACGTGAATGTGCACTGGTCCTTCAATCTCTGCAGCCTTCTGCAGCGAAGCATCCGACAAGGTAAATCCTGCATGCAAGCCCAAAAGCGCACGGCAAAAACCACCGCGATATCGCGATATCGCGTCAGCGTTTTCAACAAGCCCAGCTTGGAAACCATCCGGCCCATTGCGATCAGTCAGTTCGTACGCCAGACAGGTGCGGATCCCTAAGTCACCGGCTTCTTCCGCAATCGCATCCAACGACCCACTGATTGCATTGGGAGAGGCATGATGGTCTATCACCGTGGTACATCCGGCCCGGAGTGCGCCCATCAATCCTACCTGCGCAGAAGTGCGCACGTCCTCTAAGCTCATCGCCGAATCCAAACGCCACCAGATACGCTCCAACGCCTCCTCGAAACTCGACACCACCGGCACTGGCATCCCCACAGCCAGAGCCGAATACAAATGCATGTGTGCATTGACAAGTCCGGGTAGGACCACATCCCCACCCACATCAATCACCTCTTCATCGCCAGCTTGCAGGTCCTGACCTCGCTCGACAATGACACCGTCGCGAACACGCAGATCCCCTCGCTCAACACATGGGGAGTCGAAATCCACCAAGTGCGCATCACAGAGCAGAAAGTTACCGCTCACTGCACCTCATGATCGAAGACGAAGATTGTACTTCCTTCGTGGGCGACGCGCAGCTCCTGCGCGGCCAACCGACGTAATCCCAACTGCTGGTTTTGGATCAGCTTGAGATCCCGGTGTAACTGAGCCGTCTCCTTCTCGAGGACCTGGGCATGCTCGTCCACGCGATAACGCTCCTGCATCAACTCATGCCTACGCACCAAGCCCGTATCGCCGAAGATCGCCATTACCACCACCGACGCCAACAATAGCATCGGGATGAGACTGAGCAGTATTCGTCTGAGATTGAGGAGAGACACAGCAGCAACAACAGCAGGAAGGTGGGAGAAGACTATAGCCGGTCAGGCCCCTAAAGTCTAGTACCGGAGGAATAAAAAGTCTAGCAAAGTTTAATAGACTTTGTCAGGGGTTATTCCCAGATCCATCAGATTCTGGATCCGTCGCGATCGCTAAACGCTCTAAACCGATCGACCGCGCCAAATCCATCACACCCACAACCAAGCCATGCTCCACCTTGGTGTCCGCTTCAATAATGACCCGAGTGGTTGGATCGCTTGTGGCGCGTTGCTCCAAAATGGTCTTGAGAGAGTCGAAATCAACCGGCTGCTTATCCAGGTAAACCACGCCGGAATCCGTCATCCAAATATGAAGATCTTCTTCCTGATTCAGCAATGCTTCTGTGCTCGAGCGTGGAAGGTCCACATTGATCCCCGGCGAGGTCACAAAAGTGGTCGACACCATAAAAAACAACACCAACTGAAAAATGATGTCGATCAACGGTGTCACATCGACCCGTGTCGGTTCACGGCGCTGGCGGCGAAACTTCAAGAGGCGTCCTCTACTAGGTCGATAATCTCAGAGGTAGCCTCTTCCAGCTCCAACACAAGCCGGTCAACCCGGACCAGAAGATAGCGATGGCCAATCAGGGCCGGTATGCCCACACTGAGGCCAGCGAAGGTCGTCACCAAGGCCTGAGAGATCCCTCCGGCCAAACTCGAAACCACACCCAAGCCCTCATCTTGAATCACTTCAAAGGTGAGAATCATGCCCAACACCGTGCCCAACAGTCCCAACAGCGGCGCTACGGCCGCTATCGTCCCGACAATCTCGGTATGACGCTCCAATTCAGCAACCTCGCGACGACCGATTTCTTCCGTCGCCTCCTTGATGTCGGAACGCGGTTTTTCTACACGAACAAAAACAACCTCAAGAATCCTACAGATCGCTATGTCGTGCTTGCGACAGAGTGTCAGTGCATCTGAAAAGCGCTTCTGCTTGACCAACTCCGCAAGCTCAACTCGCACGTCCCGAGGCACCACTCTGTGACTCCGTAATGCCCAGACACGCTCAAAGAAAAATGCGAGCCCAATCACCGAACAGAGGGCGATCGGGACCATAATGGGACCACCACGTGCTAGAAATTCAAACACCAAAGCTCCTGATTGGGTAGAGGTCGACGTACAATCGTCTTCTCGGCAAGGAGATTAGCCGTCAGGCGAGCACCCATCCACCATGACTTCCAGTTCTACACCCAAGAAAAAACAGAACAAGCGGCGACGGCGCCTCATTATCTTTTCGCTCACGTCGGCAGCAGCCATCCTTTTGGCAACAAGTTCATACGCCTGCTACGTCGCGCGCTCGGCTTGGTTTCAGTCCGAATTGCTCCTATCTAGAGAACCTGTGAGCAAGATCCGAAAATCAGGTGAACTCACCGAGAAACAACTGAGCAAACTGGATCTCATCGATGACGTGCGTGTTTACGGCGGAGAAATCGGCCTGAAGGCCACCAATAATTACCGACAAATCGCCTGGGAATGGGATCGCACCATCTGGAACCTCAGCGCCTCAGCGCCACTGGAGTTCCATCCCAAGACGTGGTGGTTCCCGATCGTGGGTCGTGTTCCCTACCTCGGCTTCTTCCGGAAAAAAGATACTCGCAAGTGGGCACGTCGACTTGATCGAAGAGGTTGGGATGTGTACCTACGCACTGCAGGCGCGTATTCAACACTCGGGTACTTCGAAGACCCCATCCTTCCCGGCATGCTGAAGTGGAGAGATGACCAACTCGCCAACACTGTTCTTCATGAGATGGTGCACGCCACCGTATGGATCAAAGGATCCGTGGCATTTAATGAATCCTTGGCCAGTTTTGTGGGTGACAACGCATCGCTGGAATACCTCAAAAACAGACATGGCCCCGAATCCCAGGAGTTCATCGCCGTCATCGAACGACGGGAAGATCAACAAACTTGGCGCAGACTCCAACGCGAGCTTTATGGTCATCTACGCGCAATCTACGCCAATACCTCCCTGACCGATGAAGAGAAGCTCGCGTTCAAACAACGCACTTTTGCTGATTGGCCGAAACGCGTCGACGAGGCATCCTTTCACAAGCCAGAACGTTACTTGAAGGCCGCACAGGAAGGCACATGGAACAATGCCCGACTGCTCCAGTTCCGTGCCTACAACAGCAATCAGTCCGATTTTCAAGCGGTTTTGGACGCAGTAGACGGGAACTATCCATTGTTCTTGGACAAAGTGAATGAAATCGTAAGAGGCTCGTCCAAACCGTTCACAGCCCTAAAAGAAGCGGTGCGTGTTCAAGATTTTTGAACACCGTCAAGATTTTTTTCCCATGATCCGATCCGTTTAGTGGGACAATCATGTCTCGGTCTGTTGGGCACAACAGGGCAGAGAAACCCCAACTCGAGGGATACCGACCCCTCGATGGGAGCCATCATGTCGAAATTACAGAAGCAGCCAACACTTGGCACGGGTCTTGCTCCAGTTTTGAACGGGAACAATCCCGGACATCGCAACCAGGAGACGCGCATGGCCCAAGCTCAGGCATCACGGACCGCAAAGAAGGACGAGGCCGGAAACCTTCTTCTCAACAAATACCTCAAGACTATGGGCAGCATCCCACTACTGTCTCGAGAAGACGAAGTGGAAGTGGCTCGTCGCGTCAAAGAAGGTGGTGCCGATTGTGAGATCGCGAAAATTGCACTGACCAACGCCAATCTCCGCTTGGTGGTCTCCATCGCGAAACAATACACCTATCGTGGCCTACCCATGGCCGACCTTATCCAAGAAGGCAACATCGGCTTGATGAAGGCCGTAGAGAAATTCGACTACGCGCGTGGTTTCAAGTTCTCCACCTATGCTTCTTGGTGGATCCGCCAGTCGATTATCCGCGCCATTGAGTCCCAGATCCGGACGATTCGCATTCCGATCTACAAACTTGAAGTCGTCAACAAGGTGCACCAGGTCCAAAAAGGACTATTCCAGGAGTTCGGACGTGAGCCAACTCTCGCAGAGGTGGCCGAGCGACTTGAGTTGGACGTCGAAAAATTAGAAGCGCTGATGCGACTGACTCGGGAGCCTATGAGCTTGGATGCGCCTGTGGGAGAGGAATCCGATTCCACCGTCGGCGACTTTATCGAAAACCAAATGGTCGATGCGCCGTCCGATGCCATCGAAGATGCGGCCATGAAAGACCAAATCGAATTGGCTCTTTGCACGCTTTCTCCTCGCGAAGAGAAGGTACTCCGCATGCGTTACGGCATCGGTGAACCCAACAGCTATTCCCTGGAAGAAATCGGCAGTCACTTCCGATTGACCCGGGAGCGGATCCGTCAGATTGAAATCAAGGCGCTCCGTAAACTTCGCTCCACACAGCGCAACGGATGCCTCGCCAACTATCTCGGATAGTCTCCTTAGAGCATCCTACCAATTGAGCTACCAGGTCTCGTACCAGCCGTCTTCGCCGCGGGCAGGTTCAGCATCCGGGGTGAGGTCTCCATCCCCATTGGGACCCGCCGGTATCAAGCCGTGTCGCACTTTCAGAGCTCGAACGACTTCTGGCGGGGTGCGATCCGTCACAAAGAGATAGGGATACGAAGCCTTGATGCCATCTCGGCTAAGGCTTGGAAACGACAGGGTTGCGGACCGCTCTAAGACACAGTTCCGCATGGAGTCATCCGCAATGGTGGAGAACAAAATTTCGCTCGCCGAAACACCGCCGTCCTTGCTCAGCTTCACACCCACAACCAATTCGCCATACAGAAACGGATCCGTCTGAAGCGCTGTCGAAAAACAGGTAGCCATCACAGTCTCGGACTGACGAAAGACACTCAGAATCTGATCTTTCTCGGCGGGCTTAGGCTGAACAGCCCCCCCCGTCGACGGACTTTCCAATTGAATGACGCCCCGTTGGCTATCCGGCGCGACCTGTGCACGAGGTCCCGTGCACGCAAAAATCAGAAGCAGGCTCAGCATCATTCACTCCTTGCCGAACACATATCGTATCGAGACCCAATCGACCTTTGTTACTCCTCTGTGCGGTCGTCATAGAGATGCAACAGACCTCCATCGGTCACCACCGCACGCGAGTGAACCAACTGCCCCCAAGGTGTCTCGCTCTCCGGGGCAATGGTCTGAGAGTCCACTTGAATGGCAGTGTAGTAGCTCTCATCCGAGATATCCGCGTTGGGTGTGAGCTCTTGAAGCGTATCGGTACTGACCACCATGTGCGTGTCACTACTCGGTCGACAAGCCATCGCCTCAAAAGGATGATGCTGTCCTTTTTGCGAGTTGCGCATAAAGATTTGTTTTTCATGATGGACATACTTCTCATGACCTAACGAGGGCACAGACCCCTCCTCCTCCCAAGCCATCTCAAATGACTCGGTATTGGGATGGTACACAATCCCCCTCTCCATCATCGAAGCGTCTGGCGACGTCACTTTGAGCTTTGGGGACGTCACAATGGCGTCTTCTAAATAGAGCGCCTCAAAGTCACTGCCCATGTTTGCATACGGTGCATCCAAATCGAAGACATCCGCAAAGGGGAAAGTTTCCTCATCACAGTCCTCAATGTCGTAGTAGATGCGATCCCCGAAGTCCTCTACCCGAACCAGCTCAATCTCATGGGTGTCACCATGAAGATAGATTCGCTCTCCTGCATCAATACTCCCGCGTAATCTCCACGAGTCGTCCCACTCCCCATCCTCCGGAGGGCCTGGCAACTCCGTCATGACACAGGCACCGGTCTCATGGGGAAACTCAATGTGGGGGTGATCGCCCCCTCCTTCGCCGAGCAGGTCGGTTTGGTAGTAGTAGTACAACGCGACCTGGAACTGACAGCGACTGACATCCTCTCCAAAATTATTGCGCTGAAACGCTACATCAATGGAAATGTCGAACCGTGCGGAAATGGTTTCCGGAAAATTTTTGATCGCGTAATTTGCGCCGGGTTCGTCAACCTGGACACCATAGTCATGCTGCTCACAACCCAGCAACGCGACAGCACCGAACCACAAAGCCCCAATACGCAACATAAATTAACCCTCTGCTCGAAGAAAGAGCCTACTCCCACAGAGCGTGAGAACACAAGGGCTATCCCAAGATCTATTGTTCTTCGTAGGCTTCCATCGGCGGACAAGCGCACACCAGATTCCGATCACCCCAAGCATTGTCGATACGTCCCACGACAGGCCAAAACTTGTGATCGCGAGTCCACGGTGCGGGATATGCCGCCTCTTCTCGGGTATACGGACGCTCCCAATCCGATGCAAGCAAGCTCTGCGCGGTGTGCGGGGCGTCTTTCAAGACGTTGTTCTCAACAGGAGCACGCCCCTCGGCAACCTGCTCGATCTCCTGGCGGATACGAATCATTGCATCGCAGAAGCGATCCAACTCTTCCAACCCTTCGCTCTCGGTAGGTTCAACCATCAGGGTCCCAACCACAGGCCAAGACATCGTCGGTGCATGGAAGCCATAGTCCATCAGCCTCTTGGCCACATCTTCCACACCAATGCCAGTATCTGACTTGAAGCCTCTCAGGTCCAGAATGCACTCATGCGCTACCCAACCACCACAACCTTTGTAAAGTACAGGAAAGTGCGGCTCGAGGCGCTTAGCGATGTAGTTGGCATTCAGAATTGCAATCTGGCTCGCTCGCTTGAGACCCTTCGGCCCCATCATCGCGATGTATGCATACGAGATCGGCAGAATACTTGGGCTCCCCCAAGGCGCCGCACTCACTGCGCCCATGCCTCGCTCCCCGCCCATGTCCACCAAGGGATGGCCGGGCAAATATGGCGCCAAATGGGCAGCCACACAGATCGGACCCATACCGGGTCCGCCGCCACCATGGGGAATACAAAACGTCTTATGCAGATTGAGATGGCAAACGTCGGCACCAAATGCGCCAGGCTTACACAAGCCCACCATCGCATTCATGTTGGCCCCATCCAAATACACCAAACCGCCGTGCTCATGCACCAATGTACAGATTTCCGCGATGGTTTCTTCAAACACACCATGTGTGGAGGGATAGGTGACCATCAATGCGGATAGATTCGCCGAATTCGACTCGGCTTTCTGCCGAAGATCATCCATATCGATGTTGCCATCCTCATCACATTTCACTGCGACGACGCGCATTCCAGCCATGACCGCCGATGCCGGATTGGTGCCATGTGCAGACGTGGGAATCAAACAGACATCCCTCTCCACATCACCTCGGTCCAAATGATACGCGCGAATCACGCCCAGTCCCGCATACTCGCCCTGGGAACCCGCATTCGGCTGCAATGAGGTCGCAGCAAAACCGGTAATCTCAGCGAGCCATTCCTCTAACTCCGAGAAAAGCTGCAGATAGCCCTTGGCTTGATCCATTGGCGCAAAGGGATGAAGACCGCCGAAGGATTTCCATGTGACAGGAATCATCTCTGCGGTGGCATTCAACTTCATCGTGCAGGATCCCAAGGGGATCATCGAGGTCGTCAACGACAAATCTCGTGATTGAAGCTTATGCGTGTAGCGCAGAAGCTCCGTTTCCGATTGGTAGCGTTCAAAATTCGGATGCGTACAGAAGTCCGAGATTCGCTTGTGAACCGACGGTAACTCGGTCGCTTCCACCGGCTGACCCAGGTCACCAGCACTCCCGCCGAAAGCACAGATCAAGTCCGCGAGATCCGTGCTGCCCACAGTCTCATCCAGTGCCACAATGACGTCCGAGCCATCTGTCCGGAGATTAATACCTAGCTTCAGTGCGTTTTTCTGCACTTCTGCAGCGCCCTGCGGACCAGAACCAATGCGCAGAGTGTCGAAGAAATCCCCATGCACCACGTGATAACCAAGCCCTTTGAGGCGCTCAGCTAACCAGTGCGTATGATTGCGGATCTTCTGTGCGATACGCCGGAGGCCATCTGGCCCATGGTAGACCGCATACATTGATGCAACCACCGCCAACAACACCTGCGCAGTGCAGATGTTCGAGGTGGCCCGATCTCGGCGAATATGTTGCTCTCGGGTCTGAAGTGCAAGCCTCAAGGCCGGGTTGCCATGCACATCCTTGGATACACCCACAATTCGACCCGGTATCTGACGCTTGTAGGCCTCACTGGTGGCCATAAAAGCCGCATGAGGACCACCGAATCCCAAAGGTACACCGAAGCGCTGCGAATTTCCCACCACCACATCGGCACCGAACTCGCCAGGAGGACGCAACAAACAGAGAGAGAGCAGATCAGCTGCCACCACCAGGAGTGCTCCCGCCTCATGCACCTTCTCTCCGAAGGCCGTGTAATCCAAAATCGCGCCATCCGAGCAGGGATACTGAACCAGTGCACCCACAATCGGCGTCGAGAAATCAAAGCTTTCATGATCGCCAACGAGGACCTCAATACCCAGTGGTTCAGCCCGCGTCTGCATGACTGCAATGGTCTGAGGATGGCATCTGTCGGAAACAAAGAATGCCTTGGCTTTGTTTTTTCGACCCAAAACCCGCTGACAGAAGGTCATCGCCTCTGCCGCCGCTGTGGCTTCATCCAACAACGACGAATTGGAAATCTCCAAACCAGTCAGATCCGCCACCAAGGTCTGAAAATTCAGCAAGGCCTCCAGTCGACCCTGTGAAATTTCCGCCTGATAGGGCGTGTACTGGGTGTACCACCCGGGATTCTCGAGGATATTCCGCAAGATCACCGGCGGCGTCACGCAGTCTGCATATCCCCAACCCAAATAGGAACGGGCCACTTGGTTCTTGTCAGCCAAAACCTGCATGGATGCGAGGGCCTCTTGCTCGGTAAGCGCAGCTGGAAGTTGCAGTTCTCCTGAACTCCGAATCGCTGCCGGCACGACTGCATCAGCCAAACTATCGAGACTGTCCAAGCCCAACACTTCAAGCATGTGGTCCACATCAGCTTGTCGCGGACCATTGTGGCGATCAACAAAAACGTCGGTGGGGGCGAATCGACTCATCACGTCTCCCGGTGCTTTTCAACCAGCACTGCTCGAAAGAAAATCTTTGTAGGCGTCTGCACCCATCAAGCCTTCCAGCTCAGCAGCATCTGCGACGCGCATCTTAAACATCCAACCGGTACCGTAAGGGTCTGAATTCAATGCATCTTCTGCACCATCGAGCCCCTCGTTCACCTCGAGAATCTCTCCCGCAATCGGACTGTAGACATCGGAGACAGCCTTGACACTCTCCAACTCACCTGCAGCTTCACCCGCCGACAAGCTCGAACCCACCTCTGGCAACTCCGCAAAAACAATATCGCCGAGGGCGTCTTGCGCATGCCAGGTAATACCGACTGTGGCGACATCGCCTTCCACTCGGAGCCATTCGTGTTCTTCGGTATAGAGCAATTCTTCTGGGTAACTCACGTCAACATCCTAAAAATGGGTTTTGGATTCAGTAATCTCTTTTGTAAAACGGGCCTTTGACCACGAGCGCTGCGGCGCGACGACCGCGGATTTCTACCTCAAGTTCTGTACCAGGCTTGCCATAACCACGATTCACATAGCCCATGGCAATGTTCGTACCAAGACTGGGTGAGCGCGTGCCGCTGGTCACCTCACCCACCACCGCACCATCCGAGAGAATGGTGCTGTGTGGCCGTGCAATCCGCCCTTCGACTTCCAGTGCTACCAAGCGCCGCTGCAGGCCCGCTTCGCGTTGTTTAAGCAGAGCATCTCGGCCGATAAACTCGCCCTTATCAATCTTGGTAATCCATCGCAGACCAGCCTCTAAAGGGGTGGTGTCATCATTGATGTCATTGCCATACAAGACGTTTTTCACCTCAAGACGCAAGGTGTCTCGCGCACCTAAGCCCACCGGAACAATGCCGTAAGAAGCTCCTGCATCCAGAGTTCGTTGCCATACCGGTGCCGCTTCGGCGACAGGGAGAAAAACCTCGTACCCGTCTTCACCGGTGTAGCCAGTCCGAGCGATCCAACATCCAGACACACCCGCATAGGTCCCTTTCAAGATACCGCCACGGCCAATACCGGCCGTATCCACGTCCGAGAGTTCAGCCACGAGTGGAATGGCTGAGCGCCCCTGAACCGCGATTTGTGCCCAATCATCCGACGCATTGATGATTTCCACCTGTGGATCTGGATTGTTCGCACAAAACCAGTTGTAGTCCTTTTCCCGGTTCGAAGCGTTCACACACACCAAATACTCGGCTTCATCCAGGCGATAGACAAAAACATCGTCCACGATGCCACCTGTCGGGTGGAGAATCGCTGAATACTGAGAAGTACCGACTGCAATGGTGGAGGCGTCATTACACAGCATGTGGTTTAGCGCAGCACAAGCCCCAGGCCCCCTAAAGATGACCTCGCCCATATGGGACACATCAAACAAGCCAACCGCTGTGCGAACACACGGGTGTTCCGCAATAATGCCCTCGTATTGCACGGGCATTTCCCATCCACCGAAATCAATCAAGCGGGCGCCTGAAGATTGGTGAGCGCTAAAAAAGGCAGTCCGTCGAAGTCCCATTGGAATCCTCCTGGCAGAGAAGAGTACCGAGCGTTTCCGCAAGATGGGTGTAACAAGGCAAACGGGCTGTTGGCGGGGCTTTGAGGGTGCGTGTCCCACAAATGTTGCAGGCGGCACAAAAAATGCCGGGAACAACCGCCTAGAAACTCAAGCTTTTCCCCTGGCGCATCGCAGAACTACGCAATGTGTTCTCCATCAACATTGCAATCGTCATGGGCCCCACACCACCCGGCACGGGCGTGATGTGACTCGCTTTGGCTTCTGCACTTTCAAAGTGCACATCACCCACCAGCCGGCCATCATCCAAGCGATTGATGCCCACGTCAACAACGACTGTTCCAGGCTGAATCCAGTCTCCCTGAATCATCTCAGCACGGCCCACCGCCGCCACCAAAATATCCGCGCGAGCGACTTCAGCGGCTAGATCTCTTGTACGTGAATGACAGATACTGACCGTACAGTTGGCCTGAAGCAGCAACTGGCCCATGGGCTTTCCAACGATATCCGACCGCCCGACAATCACCGCATGTTTTCCGTTGGTCTCTATCTCCATATCTTCTAAAAGACGCATCACGCCCAGCGGCGTACAGGGCACGAAACGCGGACGCCCTTGGGAAAGTAGACCCACATTGTTGGGATGAAAGCCATCCACATCTTTCATTGGGTCAATTGCATCCAAAATCTCGATAGAGTCGATATGGCTCGGCAATGGCAACTGCACCAGGATCCCGTCAATCTGCTCATCCGCGTTGAGTTCCTGGATGACCTCGAGCAACTTTTCCTGCGAGATCTCTGCAGGCAAATCTACCTGCTTGTGATGAAATCCGACACGATGTGCAACCAAACCTTTCCGGCGCACATACACCTGACTGGCAGGATCGTGGCCAACAAGAACAGCAGCCAGACCAGGTGGTCTAGGCAGTGTGGCAGCGTCCGACTTCACGCGACCTTGATTGAGTTTGCGAGAAAGCGCTCGACCGTCCATCAAGTGGGCCATGTCATTCTCCGTCCGACGGGCTTGAACTTTCTGTCGAAGCGGTAGTGTCCGAGGATGTTGACCCCGCTTTCAAACCGTAGTGATCTTTGTACCAGCCACCACCTTTTAGATGAAAAGATGGCGCCGAAATCAGTTTCTTGAGCCCGCCCTCCCCGCACGCCGGGCAGACAGTCATCGGATCGTCCGAAACTTTTTGGATTTCTTCAAATTGATGGCCGCAACTCGGGCATCCATACTCGTAAATCGGCATGATGACCTCCGAGGGGCGCTTTAATACACCGCTTGCGCTTTCGCACCTTCAGTAGAAAACTTGATTGCACAGAAGTGCTAATCAACCTAGAACGCCGAGAAGCCAAGGCCTATTGTGGAATTTCATCAAACACGCGTCATTGTCGTTACCGGAAAAGGCGGTGTTGGGAAAACAACCGCGGCGGCGGCAATGGGACTCAAAGCAGCGTCTGAAGGGAAGCGCGTGTTGATTGTGGAGGCTGCGGGTTCCGAGCGCATCCCCGCGCTATTCGGGAGACCGGGTCGCTCCTATGCCCCTCGTCAATGCGCAGAGAATCTCTATACGCTCTCCATTACAGCTGAAGAAGCCATTGAAGACTATGTCATGCTCAGATTGCGCGTCCGGGCACTCTACAAACTGGTCTTCCGCAACCGAATCATGGGCCCGTTCATCAACGCGGTACCCGGACTCCACGACCTCGTTCATTTAGGAAAAATCTTCCATCTCGAACAAGCTCACAAACGCGGCAAGCCCGAGTGGGACCTCATCCTTTTTGATGCACCCGCCACAGGTCACGGCCTCACCATGCTTGCCTCGCCGCAAACCATGATGGCGATGACGCGATCGGGACCATTCCATGAAAACGCCGCGGTGGTGGAACGACTCTTCTCCGACATCTCCAAAACCAAAATCGTGTTGGTGGCCAATTCCGATGAGATGGTCATCAACGAAACCCTCGATCTCTACGATCGGCTGGGTGACCGTGCCGAACAGGTCGAAGCCATCATTCTTAATGAAATCTTTGAAGCGCCTTTCGAATCCATCGATGCCTGGACTACGCACCGACATCATTTTGATGGGCTCACCGAGGCCCAACAGCTCGCAGACACTGCAGTAACTCGCACGCTCGCACAACAAGAAGCCGAGAAGCGTGTGCAAGCGCACACCAACCTCTCAGTCGTCCAGTTCCCCTACCTCTTTGACCGAAACCTGAGCATAGATGCCCTCAAGCGCCTCAGTGATGCGCTTCCGGAGGCGTCATGAGTCAGAGAATCCTGATTTGCTGCGGCGCGGGCGGTGTAGGAAAAACAACCACGTCTGCTGCCTTAGCCCTCCAACTCGCACTAGATGGCTACAAGGTCGGTGTCATCACCATTGATCCAGCCCGCCGTCTGGCAGACGCGTTGGGACTCCAAGACCTCACCAATGCGCCTCAAACGGTTTCGTTAGCTCAAATCGACGCCGACTGCACCGGTAGACTCGATGCCATGA
>Ga0163179_10002430_pt1 | contig 13007 bp, 4 predicted proteins | sample AtlANTMetagenome_FD_109643 | JGI IMG/M metagenome (GOLD analysis project Ga0163179, IMG submission 109643) | Marine eukaryotic phytoplankton communities from the Atlantic Ocean - Atlantic ANT 2 Metagenome | ecosystem: Environmental > Aquatic > Marine > Oceanic | place: North Atlantic Ocean...
GTCCACTCGTCTGTGACTGCAGCGGGAATCTGGAACTCGTGCCCCTCCAGGGTTGGACTTGAGCTGTCCCACGGGTAATCGAAGAATACCTTCCACTCGAACAGTTCGATTCCTGACTCGCCCTCGGGGGCGTCTGGATCTGAGCTGTTCTCTGCTGAGAATGAAAGGCTGATATCGCCAGTTTCAGTTAGTCTGACCCTGTATATCGGCCAGTCCACGCCTGCGACAGTCTTCGAGCCATCGAGCTCTAGGAACTCGGATAGCGCAGGGTTGGAGATTATGCTTGCAGATGCCAGGGGCCTGAACTCGTCAGCAAGAGTATCATCGGTTACCAGTCTGATGTAGGTGATCCTAGTGTGTCCCTCATCGTCGTGGAGATACAGCGTCAGTAGCCACTCTGCACCTATCCTGCACCCTGTCGTAGAGGTGGTGTTCCCAACGCAGAACGAGCCGAGGGTCGGAATCTCAGGCATCAATTGCTGGGTATGGCTGACCTCTCCGGAGTCTATGACTGTCCCATCCCATCCGGTTACAGAGTCATTGTTGCCCGATGTAAGGGTCCAATCTGCCATGACACCCTCGACTGTGGTGACATAGTCGAACTCGAGGTCCGAGTTGCTCTTGATGTACATTGTTGCATAGGCACCGGTGATGGTGTCTATGGCTGGAGCCTCGCCATTGACTGTTAGGTCATAGCCGTCGCCGGCTATTCCGAAGTCGGTTGGATATGGCGTGAGCCTGTAGTCGAGCAGGTTGGAAAGGAGCGGGATCTGCTCCCCACCGAATGCCTGTGAGACGCTCGGGTTTTCCACGTCAATGGTAGTGACTATCATACCACCTGCCCCGCGATTACAGATTGATAGCAAGGATTGGCTATCGTATGTATTGTCGCGTATCAGCGTGTGGAATGTGCCCATGGGGTCGCTAATGCGACCACCGCATACCTGTGGTATCTGGGTGCCCTGGACCTGTGCAGTATCGAGTCCCGAGAGGGCAACATGCGAGCCACCATTGATGGCGCTGAAGGCCGATGGGTCGACATTCCTCAGTAGGGGGTGGAACTGGTCCACTATGGTGATACTGTCGCTGAGGATTCGGTTGTCGACTGTGAAGTTGACTTGGTTCCTCATTGCGATATCCATGCCGAAAGGAAGGTTACTCGGTTGGTATGCGTCCCTGTACGGGCCAAGGTGGATTTGGGTTGTTCCGCCGTTTACCATGTAGCTTTCCAATGTCTCGGAGACCGACAGGCCGTCTGTGTCGCGGGTCTCAGAGAGCTTCTCGTAGTAGTCGCCGTAGTACACATTGTAGTCTGTCTGCCATGGCAGCAGGACCTTGTCATAGTGCTCTAGCCAGTCCGGGGTTGCGTATGTGTCCCAGTTATCCAGCTTCATCTGGGTGTAGGTCATGCCCATCGTCTCAAGGTCTGCCTTTACCCTCTGGAGCCTGTTCTGATCGGTTGGGTTCGATAGGACCGCAACGTCGATCTGGTCATGGAAGGTGATGATGAAGAAGCGTACGTTGCCAGATGGCTCGATGGTTCCGTCTTCCTTTGTTACATCGGCTGAGAAGCTGATGTTGTAGGTATGTCCATCGACCCAATTGTTGTACGGCTGACTCCAGTTGGCGAATGCTCTGTCGTGTGGCTGTAGGACGAATGGCCCGTTATCGGCTGATGCCGTGTAGACCTCCTGGCTGGTGTCCAAGTCGACTATCGACATGGAGAGGCCGTACTCACCCTCAATGACCCCATTCAGTAATGGGACCGAGAAGCTGTGTGCTCGGGCATCATCGATCGGGTACACGCACTTGTAGGTGATATCCGTGACGCACTCCATGACATCTGCCTGCATGAGGGTGATGTCAGCACTTGCGATGCTGAACATGATCGTCGAGATGTTGTTCGCTAGATTCACTTCATTGGCCCCGTACCACGAAGTTGCAGGGGTTGTATTATCGAAAATCGTCATGGCGTCAATCTTGTAGATTCCGCTCTGGAAGTCGTGGTTTGCTAGGGTGAAGCGTGACCACTCCGATGCGTCTAAGCCATTCACCTCCTCAGTGTATTCTCCGTCGAATTCGAATGTGAACTCCTCGACTCGGATGTTATCGATCGCGAATCCAGCCAGTCCCGCATTGCCGTTGATTCCGTCACCATTGGACTGGAATCTCCATGTCAGACTTAGCTCTGCTCCAGCTAGGGATGTGCATTCATCGCGCCATTGGGTCGTGTCCTCACTGGTTCTGTTCTGGAGGACTATGTGAGTGAGGTCAAGAGTTACCGACTTGACAATGTTCTCAGTATCGAACCAAACTACGGAGTTCAGATTATCTGAGTGATCTCCAAAGTACTCCACTTCGTCGTAACCATTGAGGTCGAAGTCCTCACACCTGTGGAAGTTTGGATCGTCGGGGTTTGTGTTTTGAATCCCGTTCTCGTTGAGGTCTGTCCAGCTACCGTAGGCAACTCCCTGGTAGAGTTCGCCGCCCTTTGACCATGAAAGTTCCAGATTGGCTGCATCCCTGATTGCAAGGATGTTGCCTTGGGAGTCCTGTAGGAAGTCCCCCTCTGCGTAGTAGTCGAAGGTCAGGTATGTGAAGTCGGCACCTGAAGCGGCTATCGGAATGGAGTCTATCGTCATAGTCTCACTCCAGTTGTCGCCGTAGCCATCATCGGGATGGCCGAGCCAGTATGAGTGGCTCTTGAAGACACCGACATTCTGAGGGAGCATGGAGTTCTGACCGGTCGAGTCGTCTAGTCTACTGCCATTTTCCTTGCCAGGCTGGTCATTATCGTCCGTCCAAATCGGATCAACGCCAGAGAAATCCTCGATTGCGACCAAATCCGGCTCAGCGTTGTATATCATCGCTTGAACGGAGAAGTCAGTTACCGTATTCCCCCAGTTCCTGGCTACGAGCTCCACATCCCTAGTTCCTGATGCGTATCTCACTCCATTTTCCAAGGATGGCCATGGCTCCTCTGCCAAACCCGGATCGAACAGGTTGTTGACCGTGGTTTGGAACTTCACCTGGTCGTTCAGGCTGTCCATATCAGTGAATCCGCTTGGGTTGGTCAGCTCTGTGCTGATGTAGTAAGTGGTGTTATCCACGAAGTCAGCAGTGAGAGAGACGTCCTCTGAGGCACCTGCAGCTAGATTGTTGAAGTTCAACGTCTGAGTGACTACCTCGCTAGTTCCAAAGGTCACATCCCTCTTCCTGATCGTTATGTTGTCGAAGGCGAATCCGTCCTCCCCGGAGTCATAAGATGAGCCGGTTGGACCAACTGATCCCACTAATCCACTTCGGAATCTGAATCGGATATCCACTACCTGCCCCGCATAAGGAGTTAGGTCGATTGACTCAGCCTCGTTTTCGGCATCGGAAGTCCCCCCGTCCTCAGTGAAGTTCGTCCACCCTGTAGCATACCCGCTCGCGTAGTTGCCGTTGTTGGTGTTAAATTCCGGATCCACACCCTGTGCAAGGAGTCGGTAGTACCTATTCAGGTCCCAACCTCCAGTAAAGAATACTGACTCCCATCCGTTGCCTTCGGACCATACCTCGATGCCGCACGAATCCTCGTAGAGCCATCTTTCCACTACAGAGTACTGCTCTGCTAGGAACAGCTCGAAGAAGGATACAGTGCACATCGCTGAGATATCCATGAACGCAGCATCCGCACCAGTCAGGTCTACGTTCTCCAGTATCAGCGCCTCGTCCATGTTGTTGTAGTACCCCGAGTCGGACTCGTTGTTTCCATTGTAGTCGAGGCCTACCCAGTAATATCCAGTGGGGTTGCTGTCTGCCTCATACCACGACACGTTCTCGGTTTCGGCTGTTGAGCCGGTCTCTATGTGCCATGAGGAGTCCCCGGAATCATAGTCTCCTGTGTATGAGACCTTGGAGAACGAGCAGGCCGGGCAATTCGTATTGTCCGTGTTTCCATCGAAATCGGACGAGTAGACGACGGTATCGGTTCCCCCGAGTACCTCCTTGACCTCGAGGTCAACATCGATTGAGCCTGACAGTGGATTCAGTCCTGTATTCTTGACAGTGACATTTACCCATCTGTTGCCCTCTCCCAGCTGGGCCTCACCTGTGGCAGGGTTGTAAGATGCAGGTGCGGCGGTCACGCTCGTGATCCCCATGTCCTCGTTGTCCAAAGTAAGTACGGACAGGAAGTCGCCGGCTCCAGCCCATCCCTGGGTATCCAGCCACATCGCATTGTCAGCGAATCTGTATGAGTAGTCCCTCTGGCCGATTACGATCTCGAAGGCGCTGTTCTCTCCTCCTTGGAGCTGCCCTGGCATAGCCATTGTAGGCCTTCTGCCTACGTCAAAGGACAGGGATGAAAGGTACCCTGGGCCGTTTGGGTTTGCCAGGATAATCTCTACGGAATTAATCTCCCTGAGGTTCTCTAGCAGTAGATATGTCTGGTTCTGAGCACTGGAGTCCTGTAGTCTAGTCAGAGTCAGCTCGGTAGGTACGAAGAAGTCGACCTCCCCGTCCCTATTCACGTCCTCGATTGTGATCGACGCGCCTTTGAAGTCCCCCAGAGTGACGTAATTCTGGGTGTTCCATGAGCTTCCACTCTTCTCAGCATAGGAGATGTTTCCAGTGAGGCCGTCGACTACGGCTATCATATCTACCTCGTTGTCGTTGTTTGTATCCGAGATGTCCATCCCGTACATTGGGTAGTTGTGCTCTGCATCGAGCTTGAACTCGTTGATTCCTTGGGCAGACGGAGTCATGGGGTTTGGGTACTGATTCTGGAGGCAATCGTACTCTAGGACTGTCATGTTGTCATAGTGCCCAACCGAGTATCCCACTCCTGTGTTGTATGGGGGCGTCCTTAGGAGCCAGAGGTCCAGGTCCTCGCAATCACCGATGCTCCCAGGGAGTCCGCCTCCTTGGACTGTCTCCCCCCAGTGACCAAGTTCCATGTGATCGTAGAGACCGTTTGTCAGTGGAACAGGAAGGGCCTGCTGATTTGTTATCAGGCTTGGGTCGGGACCCCTGTAGACCTGTATGTATTGATTTGTGAATGTTGCATCTATTGTCAGCAGTACGATGTCGTCATTGCCGTCGTCGTTGATATCTCCGACAGCCATGTCCACGTGATACGGGTTGGAGATCGTGATCTCGGTGTCGGACCACTCGTGGACTAGGTTGTCGCAGTCACCCCACAGAACAGTGAGGTTGCCTGGTCTGACGAAAGTCTCGCCCACGAATCTGATATTCTCCTGGTAGTAGATGACGTCGTTATTTCCATCTCCGTCAATATCGGCTATCTCGACATCGACGCCGTTTGCCGTGTCCACGAAGCCAGCCCTCTGGGAGTCGTTGTTCGAAATGAAGACGTCCTGCCTGTCTGCGAATCCTCCTGAGCCGTCGTTGTACAAGGCGGTGATGTAGTGACCCATTGCACTAGCGGAAACGATGTCGTTATCGCCATCGCAGTCTATGTCTCCCACCGCGGCGTCCTGAGGGTCCCTCTGAACGGCGTATTGAGTGATGTGTGATGCGCTAGCACCGGGAGCGACGGCAGCCAGTGGCGAGGCTAGAAGCAATAGCACCAGAAGTACGGCCCTTCGGGCCTCTCTGTTTCGGTTTTGGGCGGTCTTCGAACTGAACGACATACCCGTCGGGACATTCGGCCCTCTCTTATGCCTTCTCTAGAGGTGAGTGTGGCAACCCCATAGGGGTTGTAGCGGGGAAATGTCGAATTAATGCGATTCTAGCCAGCTGGGACTGGGTGCGTAGTGATCCTCTGCACCCCCATGAATTCTCTCGAGTTTTCCTATCCTCCAGAGTCTATCGAGGAATGTCTTGATCTCCACTGAGTCCTTGTTTACCTTCTCCCCAATGAGATTCTCTATGTCACTTAGGGACATGGAAGTGTGGCCATGCTCCCTTACGACCATTGTGAGGATCAATTGGAGCCATGCCTCGGCCATAGGATCACTGGAGAGTATATTGGTCACCGGTTCGGGCGGATCAACCTCATCTATGAATTCGGCTAGAGCAGCCATGTCGGTATCGGTCTGACTCGACATCCCTAGTTCCGAGGCCCTTGCCGAAATGTCCAGGTCTCCAACTGTCCTGACCACCGAGGGTATACTGGTTGGGTCGGGCGGGGGTCCTGGCAGTGTGGGTTTGGCACTGGAAGGGCCCGTGGATTCCCCCATTGATTGAGCATCGGGGCGAGGTGCTGATTTCCCCAACGGTCTTGTGAATCCAACTGCGCCTTTGAGCCCCAAATCGGACCGAAGGTAATTCACCCAATCGGCATCGCCCTGCAGGACGACTTCTATGGAATCCTGATGGGATCTGAAGCTGAATCTGACATTCTCTCCCTGGCTCATCTGCTCCCTCCTGATGCCAGCCGTACACTCACCATTAACTAAGTCACGCCTTTGCAAGACTCCTCAATACGGTCTGCAAAATTCCGCCATTTCGATAATATTCGACATCGACTGGGGTATCCAATCTGACAGTGGCGTCGAATTCCACCCTTTTCCCGTCCCCCTTAGTGGCTACTACACGGATACTGGATAGTGGCTCTAGGTCCCCTCTTGCGGGTATGTCGAAGGATTCAGTTCCATCCAGACCGAGGCTGTCGGCGTCTTCACCCTCTGTGAATGTGAGAGGTAGAACTCCCATGCCTACCAAGTTGGATCTGTGGATTCTCTCGAACGAGGTTGCGATTACCGCCTTGACACCCAGAAGGAGAGTGCCCTTGGCAGCCCAATCTCTACTGCTTCCCGTACCATACTGGGAGCCTGCCAAGACAATCAGTTGAGTCCCTTCTTCGACGTACCTTCTACTCGCTTCGAACACAGATGTCACTTCACCACTAGGGAGGTGTGTCGTAAATCCGCCCTCGGTACCAGGGGCGAGTTGATTCCTGATGCGGACGTTTGCGAAAGTCCCTCTCATCATCACTTCGTGGTTTCCCCTTCTGCTGCCGAACGAGTTGAAGTCCCGTGGGGAGACGCCCTTTCCTACCAGATACTTCCCGGCCGGCCCATGGTGAGGGAAGGCTCCAGCCGGACTGATGTGATCAGTGGTAACTGAGTCACCCAGTTTGAGGAGTACCCGTGCCGAGGAAATAGGCTCTATCTCACTGGGTTCGGGGGTAATTCCCTCAAGGAAGCTGGGGAGTCTGACGTAAGTCGAATCCTCGTCCCATTGGTAAAGGTCGGAATCATCACTGGGAATTGAGTCCCATCTGGGCTCTTCGAGAACATCTGAGTACCTTTCCCTGAACATCTCGGGAGTGATACACGAATCCACTGTTTTCCTGATTTCATCATCGCTTGGCCAGATATCAGACAGGAATACTGGCTTTCCGGACTGGTCCATCCCGATTGGGTCGACGGAGAAGTCGATATCCAAAGTTCCTGCGAGTGCGTATGCCACTACGAGGGGCGGGCTTGCTAGATAGTTGGCCAGTACCTTTTGGTGAATCCTTCCCTCGAAGTTCCTGTTGCCAGAGAGGACGCTCCCAACTACCAGGTTTCCATCATCTATTGCCTGTTCTATTTCGTCATCCAGGGGTCCCGAGTTACCAATGCAGGTTGTACATCCATACCCTACAACGCTGAAACCCAAATCTGACAAGTCGGTAGTCAGGCCGCTAGCGTCCAAATATTCGGTGACTACTCTGCTTCCAGGGGCCAGGCTGGGTTTGACCCATGGCTTGATTGTCATGCCTCTGGATCTTGCCTTCTTAGCCATTAGTCCGGCCGAAACCATGACGCTTGGATTGCTGGTGTTTGTGCAACTGGTGATAGCTGCGATTACGACATCGCCGTGAGATAGTCTGCATCCCTTGCCGGAAATTTCTGATTCGTCGGCATTCCTTGATGGGTCGATACCGTGACCCTGGTGGCCCACGGGGGCGTTCAGACTCCCCCTCCAGTGTGACTTCATATCAGAAAGACTGACTCGATCCTGTGGCCTTTTCGGGCCGGCCATGGAAGGGACAACTGTGCTGAGGTCAAGAGATAGGTTGGAGGTAAATGATGGAGTGGGTGAAGATTCAGTGTGGAACATTCCCTGAGCAGAGAGGTACCTCCTCACATTTTCTACGTGCGATTCTTCCCTTCCTGAGAGTTTCATGTAGTCCAGAGTGACTTGATCCACGGGGAAGAAGCCGCATGTTGCACCATATTCAGGGGCCATGTTCGCTATCGTCGCTCTGTCGGGCAGGCTGAGACTGGAAAGCCCCGGGCCATGAAACTCAACGAATCGCCCGACACAGCCGTGCTCCCTTAGCATCTGCACGATTCTGAGTGTCAGATCAGTAGCTGTAACTCCAGGAGAGGCCTCGCCCTTCAACTCGAATCCTACCACCTCAGGAAGAAGCATGTATATCGGTTGGCCGAGCATCACTGCCTCGGCCTCTATTCCGCCAACGCCCCATCCCAGAACCCCTAGCCCGTTGATCATAGTAGTATGGGAGTCGGTGCCAACGAGGGTGTCTGGCATCCAAATCCCGCTCTCTTCCCTAGCTACGGAGGCTATCCACTCGAGATTGATCTGGTGAACTATCCCGCGACCAGGCGGTACTGCTCTGAAGCTATCGAGGCTCTGCTGGCCCCACTTCAAAAACTTGTAGCGCTCCATGTTCCTCTCATACTCCATCTCGAGATTCTTCTCACGGGCATTCGGGAAGAGCCCCGAGTAGTCCACTTGTACAGAGTGGTCCACCACTAAGTCTACTGGCACCTGGGGGTTGACTGCCTTCGGATCCCCACCGAGCCCAACCATTGCATCCCTGAGGGCAGCAATATCGACTACCGCCGGAACTCCAGTGAAGTCCTGAAGGATAACCCTGCTTGGACTGAACGGAATCTCGGCGGGCTCCATCTCGGGAGACCAAGATGCTATTCTCCTAACATCTTCCTCGGTCACCAAGAAGCCGTCACACTTCCTCAGTGCGGCCTCCAGAAGGCACCTAATCGTGAAGGGGAGTGAGACGAGTTCGCAGATGCCTTGTTCCTCCAACGCACCTAGGTCGAAGAAGCTCCCCAATGAGCCATCGCTAGTCTCGAAAGACGAGCGAGCTTTGAATGGGTCATTCGAGGACATGCGGCCACCGTCGCCCTAACCGGCGGAGGCGTAGCCAATCAACTTGACTCAGCGAACAAGGGACATAATCAGTCGTTTACTGTTACGTGAACCAGCCTTACGTCCTCAACTGGCTTATCGTTGCCATCTGTGGGAACTTCCGTGATTGCGTCTACATGATTCTGTCCACTCAACACCTGACCGAACACCGTATGGACACCATCTAGGTGGCTAGGTGTACTACCTGTTGGGACGATGTAGAACTGGCTGCCGCCAGTGTTGGCTGCAGATGTCTTGGCCATTGCTAGCATGCCGGGGGAATGGAGAAGGCCGTTGTCGGCCTCATCGGGTATGGTCCACTCGCTCTGATCACAGGAGCTCTGGCTAGTTGCGCTTTCGCCGTTGCAGTACCCGTACCAGTTAGCGGCGTATCCGCCCATTCCATCCTGACGGTCCACGTCTCCGCCCTGAATCATGAAGTCATCTATGACCCTGTGAAAAATCGTGAAGTCGTACCGGAAGTTCTGTGCGTGGGCAATGAAGTTCTCAACATGAACTGGTGCCAAGTCCTGGAATAGCTCAATCTCAATTGTTCCCTCTACCCTATCTCCTGAGTCATCGACGTACGAGACCTCCAGAGACACGACCGGGTTCTCGGGGTCCTCCTGGATAGCGTCGGAAATCAGCTTGATGGAAGTGAGCAGTAGCATCCCCGCTATGACCATGGCCACCAGTCCCATCGGTGTGGGATTCCCCTCGTCGAAGAATTGCATGCCCGCTCCACCTGTTATCGACTTCTCGTCCATCATGGAGAGCAACGAGTTCATGTTGCGTCTCGTATCCTTGTTCTTAGGGTCAATCTTGAGTGCCCTCTTGTAGCTCTTCAGCGCTTTCTGCCAATGTCTCTTCTGTGAACCCTGATCTTCGCTTCCGTGAGCGGTTCCTACGTCTCCCGCCTGACGGAGTGTCCTTACCTTCTGGCCGTCATTCTCGCACAACGGCCAAGCCTGACGCAGTTCCGAGAGAGCCTCTGTGAATTGCCCCTCCGACAGCATTGAGTCGGCTAAATCCCAAGACTTCTGCAGTTCTTCTGGCACGGGCATGGGCAGCGCGACCATGCTCACATACAAAACGGCAGCGGAAATTTGAGGGTGTTTTCGGAGTGGACCCACCGGGGTAACGGCTAAGACCATCCTCACAGCGCGGAAGGCTGCGAGTCCTAGGTGCGGCGGGCCGATGGGAGAAATGACTGATGAGCCGGATCATCAATGACTTCACAATCAATGTCGCTACGGCCAATGGCACTGGCTCTCAGTCTTCCAACTTGATAATACTCCATTCTATGTTCGAGATGGGAGTTCCAGTGAGCGGGAAGAATCTGTTCCCGAGTAACATTTCTGGCCTCCCAACTTGGTTCATCATCAGGGTCAGTGACAAGGGCTACCAAGCTCCGGGCGACGATACCAACCTGCAGGTATTGATGAACAAGGAAACATGGGAGAAAGACCTCGCTTCGTTGAGTCCCGGGACCGTCGTCATCTACAATGAAGACGCGAAGATGCCCGCGGACAGGGACGACTGCGTCTGTCTCGGTATGCCAATGACGAAAATGGCCAGGGGAATTAATCCCAAATTGGCTCGTCTGATGGCTAACATGTACTACGTAGGTGGGCTAGCACACCTTCTCGGTATCGATGATGGTGCCATCGAGAAGTGCGTCGAGCAGCAATTCAGGGGGAAGGAGAAGGCGATAGAGCTCAACATCAGAGCAATTTCAGAGGGGAGGGCGTATGCCGCCGAGAACTGGGACTTCGATTGCCATTTTGATCTCGAGGCGCGTGAGAAGTCATCTGACACATTCCTTATTGAGGGCAACGAGGCGATTGGCCTAGGGTCAATCTACGGGGGCATCAACATGCTCTCATGGTACCCAATTACGCCATCCTCTTCACTGGCCGAGTCGATTATCTCATGGATTCCAAAACTGAAGGAGGGCGATGACGGTGGTGCGACCTGTGCGGTCGTACAGGCCGAAGACGAGCTCGCGGCTGCGGGAATGGTTCTGGGCGCGGGATGGGCAGGTGGTCGCGGAATGACGTGCACCAGTGGCCCGGGCATTTCGCTGATGTCTGAATTCATTGGCCTGTTCTACTTCTCGGAGGTCCCAGGAGTAATCTGGGACATCAATCGTACTGGGCCCTCCACAGGACTGCCGACTAGAACTCAACAGGGAGACTTGTCAATGTGCTATGAGGCGAGCCACGGAGATACTCAGCACATTGTTCTGATTCCAGGAACTGTGGACGAGTGTTTCGAATTCGGATGGAGGTCTTTCGATTATGCTGAGAGGTTCCAAACGCTAGTTTTCGGTTTCGGTGATCTGGACCTGGGAATGAATAGGTGGTCGACGAGCGGGTTTGAGTACCCAAGCGAGAAGATGGACAGGGGGAAGGTGATACGAACTCAGGGGGAGTTGGACGCCATAGACAACTTCGGAAGATACCGGGATGTCGATGGCGACGGAATTGCATACAGGACTCTCCCAGGGAGTGGCCTAGCTCCAATCCTATATCGCGGAACAGGCCATGACGAGGATGGGATCTACTCAGAAGACCCGCAAGTCTACCATGCCACTATGGAAAGGCTCCGCAGAAAGATCGATGGTGCTAGGGATGTTCTTCCCGCCCCCCTCCTTAGAGAGGAGTCGGATGGAGATGTCGGCATCATATTCTATGGTTCAATGGAGAACTCCATTGTCGAAATCGACGACATACTTGAGCAGTCCGGGCTCTCTGTAAGCACTTGCAGAGTCCGGGCACTTCCTTATCACTCGGATCTCGAGGGTTTCATCGAGAGACACAAAAGGGTAGTCGTTCTTGAGATCAATCGAGATGGGCAGCTTTACGGGATACTGAGAAAGGAGCTGCCAGTGGAGCTGCTGCCGAAAATGCATTCGGTGGCATACAGCGACGGGCTTCCCCCTCGGGCTAGGGAGTATGCTGAGAGAATTTTGAGAGTATTGGAGGGCGTTGAATGAAGCCTGTGAAGTTGAACGTCATCAACTTGGAGAAATCCGAATATACCGGAGGAAAATCCTCCCTCTGCCCTGGTTGTGGGCACGACCAGATTTCCAATGTCATCATCCAAGCGGCTTGGGAGAACGGAATAGAGCCTGAAGGCATCGCAAAGATGAGCGGAATAGGGTGCTCCTCGAAGACCCCTGCTTACTTCCTCTCTAAGAGCCATGGATTCAACACAGTTCACGGTAGGATGCCGTCTGTTACAACGGGCGCCAACATGGTGAACAAGAGCCTGTCGTTCCTTGCCGTCTCAGGGGATGGGGACACTGCTAGCATAGGGATCGGGCAGTTCATCCATGCAATCAGGAGGAACATCGACATGGTTTACATTATCGAGAACAATGGCGTATATGGGCTTACAAAGGGCCAATACAGCGCTACTGTCGAGAAGGGCTCCAAGAAGAAGAAGGGGTCAGTAAACGAGCAGGCCCCCATAGACCTATGTGCCATGGCGGTCAATCTTGGGTGCACCTTCGTGGCTAGGTCGTTCTCCGGAAGCAAGAAGCAATTAACGGCCCTTGTCAAAGCTGCAATGAGTCATAGGGGAATGGCTGTAATCGATGTAATCTCACCCTGTGTAACCTTCGCTAACAACGACGAGTCTTACAGATCCTACAACTACGTAAAGGGGAATGACGAGGTCCTTCACATACTGGACTACATACCTCACTTCTCGCCACTCGAGGAAGTTGATGTACCCGAGGGAGAGTATAGTGAAATATCCCTATTCGACGGATCCACTCTGAGGTTGGAGACCGTTGGAGATGAACATGACCCTACCGATGCAGTAGCTGCTTTGAGGGCCATTCACGAAGGAACAGCGGAGGGGAGTCACGTCACGGGCCTCCTCTACTA
>Ga0163179_10002432_pt1 | contig 13004 bp, 11 predicted proteins | sample AtlANTMetagenome_FD_109643 | JGI IMG/M metagenome (GOLD analysis project Ga0163179, IMG submission 109643) | Marine eukaryotic phytoplankton communities from the Atlantic Ocean - Atlantic ANT 2 Metagenome | ecosystem: Environmental > Aquatic > Marine > Oceanic | place: North Atlantic Ocean...
CTGAGTTTGAAGATGAGGAAGCAATTGATCCGTTTGATTTCTGGCAAGGTGCTAACTTCAAGTTAAAGGCAAAAAACGTAGCAGGATACAGAAACTATGATAGTTCTGAGTTTGCTGCTGTAAGTCCATTACTTGATGATGACGATGCACTCGAAGGTTTATGGAAGAAACAATACTCTCTCGCAGAGATTGTAGCTGCCGATCAGTTCAAGTCATATGAAGATCTCAAGAAGAGATTAGAATATGTTCTTGGAAGTAAAAGACCTGCTCAAGACCCAGATGTCTATGAGGAAGATAATGATCGTGGTTCTGCAGAAGAGTTAGTAACTGCTGCTGTATCCGCACCTCAAACTACCTCAACGGTAGACAAAGAAGAGGACGATGCATTATCGTACTTTGCGAAACTCGCAGAAGAATAAGCATACGGGAGGTCAAACGACCTCCTTTTTTATGACAATGTTATGTAGAAATTTTCGGTTTGTATTGTTCTTTCATCTATAAACTCAGATGACTCATTATAAGTCATTATTTCTCTAATATCATTTAAGAAAGTTTGTATATACCCTTCTCTTAAAACATAGATATTTCTTTTCTCATCATTTAAACGTGTTTCATATTCAAAATTACTGATACCAACGACAGGACTTAAATTTGCAGAAACATTATCTGGATTTGGTATTGTAAAGTCACTATCAACTACTTTTCCTTTTGGTAGAATTAATTTACCATCAGTATTTTTAACTTCTTTTGTTTCAAAAAATCTTACTGAATTTAAAGAATCATCATACTTATCAAGACAATAATTATATAAATCTCGATTGTTAAGTGGCCACTCATTACGAACATTTAGAATACCTGCGACAGTTAAAATGATCCAATCAAATTCTGGATTACCATACAATTCTTCTGCAACAGTATCTGGTCTCATACCCTCTTCTATTTCATACTTATCAAATATGGTGAAATTTTTTTGTAAGTCATCTCTTAATTTAATTCTACGAAAAACATTCTTCACTTCAATATAATCAAGTGAAGATTTTTTTTCTCTTAAAAAAGAAGGGTATCTTAAATTTGGTAGTTCTCTGAAGTATCCCATGTTAGTATCCTACTGCTTTGTTTCCTGGTCTTGTATCATAATCAATATCATAAATTGGTTGTATTTCTTTGAAAGAAAGATCTAAAAGTATTGATACAGGTGTTCTATCGTCATATGTAGAATAAATACCTTCCCCTGTATATGTAGTTTGAACACCAGTTAGAAAACATTGTTTAAACTTGTTCAAGAATGGGTGATCTTTATTTCCACTACGATATCTTATCTTAAAAACATTAGGTGCTCTAAGAAGGAAATTACCAGCACCTTGAACTCCTCCTTGTGCTTGTGGAGCCATATTTCTCTTGAATGCACGAATAATTAATTTAACTTGTTCTGCTTCCTTTGGGTTGCGAGGTGTTAATTTAAAATTAAAACGAAAGTTTCTAATAGTAACATCACTGAATAACAATTCCATATTTGGATTTAATATTTCACCAGTGTTTCTTGAAAGTAATTGTTGTGTAGTCACGTTTTGACCAAATATATTAACTGCCTCAGATATTAATTTTTTTGTGACAATATCACCTGCTGTTGCCAAAGCAGTATCTTTATCTCCACCACCTAAACCTGCCTCTATTTTATTTGAAATATCTGCTTTTATAGATGCAAAATCAACTTGACCTGTTCCAGCAATTGCTTGACCTAAAGTAGTCATTCCTGTTTCAACTGCTGATACACCTGCAGCTGCAAGACCATTTAAACTTGAATCTCCATAAACTACATTGTTAGAGTCTTCTATGTTAGATGGTATTGGTAGTAAAATTGATCCTAAATTAATCAAAGGTTTTTTTGTTAATTTTTTTGACGATGTTCCACCTGCTCGATTTTGTTTTGCATTTCCAATTACATAACGACCACTACTACCTGTACTTGTTATGTAATTACTTCCTATCGCTTCATATCTCTCAATATCAATTTGTAAGTAATCAGTATGTTTAGTGAGTGATTCTGCAGGATATCTTAATACACCACCTTGTTTTTTTAGACCATATTTTTCTAATCTTTTTCTTTTTATTTTTTCTTTTGATTTCTTTTCAACAGACTCTATCTTTTTTTCTTCGGCAATTCTGTTTTGTTCAACGAGTACTTCTGATTCCTTTTTAAGTTTTTCTTTCTTTCGTTTTTCAATTTCTGCATTTATCTTATCTTCGAGAGTTATGAATCCCATATTAGTAACCTACTGCTCCTGTGCCTGGAAATTCATCATAATCAATATCATATATTGGCTGTAATTCCTTAAATGTTAAAGTTAATTCCATAGACACAGGTGTTCCATCGTCATATGTTGAATATACACCCTCACCTGTGTATTTAGTTTGCATGTCAGTCAAGAAACATTGTTTAAATCTATTCAAAAATGGATGATCTTTATTTCCACTACGGTATCTTAATTTAAATACGTTAGGACTTCTTAAAAAGAAATCAGAAGCACCATCAGACCCAATAGCTTGTGGTGCCATATTTCTTTTGAATGCACGAATAATTAATTTAACTTGTTCTGCTTCTCTTTTATTACGAGGAAGAAGTTTATATCTAAAAGAAAAATTTCTTAGAGTTACATCGCTAAATAAAATTTCCATGTTTGGATTGATTATTTCTCCATTTGATCTTGCTAAGAGTTGATTTACGGTGACATTTGCATCAAATATATTTGCTGCAGATGCTGTTAGTTCTTTTGTTAAAACATCTGCTGCTGTTAGAGCTGCTTCTGATGGATCACCACCCATCATTTTTACAATCTTATCTCCTGCATTTTCCAAACTACTAAGATCAATATTTTTACCAGCAAGTAAATCAGATATTGAATTATCACCAACTAATTCCTCAGCTGCACTTATACCTGCAGCTGTGAGACCATTCATTTTTGATTCACCATAATTTACATTATTGGCATCTGATATATTTGATGGAATTGGTAGTAATATTGTACCATCATTTATGAGTGGTCTAGAAGACAATTTAGTAGTTTGCCCTGCCCGATTTGTTTTCCTATTTCCTAATACATATCTGCTACTTCCACCAGTATTAGAAATGTAATTAGTTTTTCCTATTTCTGCGTATCTTTCAATATCAATTTGTAAATAATCAGTATGTTCTGTAATTAATTCAGATGGATATCTTAATACACCACCTTGTCTTTTTCTTCCATATTTTTTTAGTCTTTTTCCTGAGAGTGTTCCAATTTCAGCAGTACGTTTTTTTATTTCTTCTTTTCTTACATTTTCACCAGATTGTTCAATTGCATCAAGAACCTTGAATCCATATTGTGCAAAATTTGGAAGTCCTAAAATAGTTGTATCTGGAGGTTGGTTTGTATCTGCATTATCATTATTAATTATTGTACTACTGCTCTCATCTAAATTTGTATTAACAGTGTTCAGATTAGTTCCGATTGGAACAATAATATTTCCTCTACCATCAACAATTTGACCTGAAGCATTTTTTTTATAAACACCAGTAGATAACCATAAATCAATGGCTGATTGATGTTGTTCTATAACATTGGCTTCGGACATATATCTTTTTAGTTATTTATACGGAATTTTGCAAATGGTATAGTATTTAGATCTTGTAACTCTTCATTTGTAACTTGATAAAGTTGACCCACTACCTCTTGGAAGGTATATGATCGAGATTGACCCCAATGAAAGTTTACTCCTTTGAAACCCCATTCAAATATATTAGTGACTGCGACTAATGGATTCTGATCATATCGACCAGGTGTTTTTGGTTGGTACACAAATACATATATCTTACCTATTTCGGGTATTGATTCTTGACTTTCACCCAAGACATCCATGATTTCAATCATGAGATCATCAGCATCCTCTGTTCCAAAAATATTTCCAACTAGTGGTGCAATACGACTCATTTTATTCCTAGTTCTTTTTCAGTCATGACTTTAAATTCCCACAAACGATCATCACAAAACTCTGTTGCTGCTTTCCACTTTGCTTGGTTCTTAGCGTATTCATAGACTTCTCTTAAATAATTCTTGGTCTGTCTTTTAGGTTTTTTTGGTTTTTGTGTTTGTTTAAGTGGTTTTACTTCTATCAGATATGTCTTTATATGACCAGTGTTCTCTTGAACTTTGATATAGAAGTCAGGAAAGTATCTATGAACTCTATTATCAACAGGAGAACGATAGGGTAGTGCAATTTCTTCACTTCCCCATTCAAGTATTTTATCATTCTTGTCACAATAAACCATAAATTTTCTCTCCCAAAGTGACCTATAAATAATATTTGTGGGATCACCTTTATACTTTCTGGGATAGGAAGGATAATATTTTCCTTTATATGACATAAATAGAAATAACAATCATACTTATTTAGAGTGGCAGAGACAACAATAAAACCGTATAATATGGCAATAGCCAATCGTCTGATGGGTCCTTTGGCACAAACAAACCATTTTCTAGTGACAATATCATCATTGACACCAGAGGTTGAGTCATATTTACAATCATTTACAAATGCCTCTGATTTTAGAAGATTTCTTGCAGAAAGAGGAGGAATACTTTGTAGTGATGCATCATTACCTACTACTTCATATGCAACAGCAGAGGTAAAAGATAATTTTATGGGTATACCTCAACAGTTTGCTCATACAAGAATTTACACAGATATTGATTTTACTTTTTATGTTGATGAAAAGTACACATTATTGAAGATATTTGAAGGATGGATGGAATATATTTCAAGTGGTGCAAATTCAGTCATGGAACAGCAAACAAAATCATTCTACCGAAGAATGAGGTATCCTGACTCATATAAATGTAATACATTGTATATTAATAAATTTGAGAAAGATTACAAGAGAACGATGAGATATCAATTTATCAATGCATTTCCAAAAGCAATGTCATCGGTTCCAGTCAGTTATGGATCTGCTGAAATATTAAAAGTTACTGTATCTTTCAATTATGACCGCTATATAGTAAGAGGTTAAAATACCCATATAAATAATTTTAATGAATTGAAACATTATGCCATTACCTAAGATTAATACTCCGACGTATGAATTGACCTTACCATCGAACGGAAAGAAAATAAAATACAGACCATTTCTTGTGCGAGAGGAAAAGATCCTTATCATGGCACTTGAAACTGAGGATCAGAAACAAATTACTGATGCAGTAGTTGAAATACTTGATGCATGTATTATGACAAGAGGAGTTAAGGTTCAAAATCTTGCTACTTTTGATATTGAGTATATCTTTTTAAATGTAAGATCAAAATCTGTTGGTGAAACAATTAATGTGAATATTATTTGTCCTGATGATGAGAAAACTTCTGTGGAAATTCCAATTGATTTAGAATCAATTAAAGTGAAGAAGGATAAATCTCATACAAATATAGTTAAAATTGATGATAATTTATCTCTAAAATTGAAATATCCATCTATGGAACAATTTATTGAGAATAATTTTGAATCAACTGATGAGACAATTAAAAATACTATGAAATTAATCACATCATCTATTGATATAATTTTTAGTGAAGAGGAAAGTTGGAATGCATCTGAGTCAACTCAAAAGGAATTAGAAGAGTTTATAGAACAACTCAATAGTAAACAATTCCAGACGATTGAGAAATTTTTTGATACTATGCCTAAATTGTCACATAGAGTAAAAGTGACTAACCCAAAAACTAATGTTGAATCTACAGTCATATTGGAGGGACTAGCAGCTTTTTTCAATTAGGTATGGCTCATACGAATCTAGAGTCATACTATAAGATAAACTTTGCTTTGATTCAGCATCATAAATACTCATTAACTGAAATTGAGAACATGATCCCTTGGGAAAGGGAGATATACATATCATTACTTCAACAACACATTGATGAAGAAAACTTAAAAGCACAACAAAGAAATGGATAAATCATCTCCCGTCTTTGAAAATTTTGAAAATAAGATGTCTACTATGCAAGGGCAAGGTGGACCAAAGATCAACAGGAGTACCTTTAAGATAGGATCAGGTGGTCTTGAAGGAAGAGTCGCCAATAATGAGAAGAAGATAACTACCTTAAAAAATATATTTAAAGCACAGAGAGTTCAAATAGGTGAGAAGTTAACACCGAAGGTAAATGTATTAGAAGAGTCATTAATTAGAACAAATGCAATCATAACAGATGTTGCAGCACAATTAAAAAAAGATTTTAGTCAAAGATTAGATGCACAAAAAGCTTTGCTTGCAAACGAGAGACAAAATAAATTAGATAATAAACGTGAAGATAAAGAGGGTAGAATAGAAGCAGTAAAGGTTGCTAAATTTGTCAAATCAACTACAAGTACAGTAACCAGACCATTTAAAAACATTTTTCAAAAGATATTAGACTTTGGAAAGTTATTCTTAATGGGTACTGGAGTTAATGCAGCTTTGTCATGGTTATCCAATCCTCAGAACCTTTTAAAGTTCCAAAATATGCTTAAATTAATTGCAGAAAGACCATTCATTAGTCTAGCAGCATTTGGTGGTTTAACATTAATTATTACTACAGTAGTAGGTAAATTAATTGGGGCTTTGAGAAAAGTTGTTTTTTCATTCTTTAATCCAACTGCATGGAAGAATTTATTTACTGGTAAAACATTTAAAAACTTCTTACCTAACATGAAGAAGTTGATTGATAAAGCTGGTAAACGCACAACAAAAGGATTTTTATTAAAAAAGGTTGCTCAAAAGGGAATTAAGAAAACTGGAATAAAAGCATTAGGTGCTTTACCTTTGATTGGTAATTTTATTGATATTGGTTCTGCAATTTATAGATTTAGTAAAGGTGATGTTGTTGGTGGTTTCTTATCATTAGGTAGTGCAATTCCTGTTTTAGGATGGGGTATTGCTGCGATTGATATTGCAAGAGAGTTTGGTGCATTTGAAGGATCTATTCTACAGAAGAAACAAAAAACTGAAGGTTTTGAAACTGGTACACCATATAGACAATTTAAAAAAGGTCAAACAATTCGAGTTGGTGAGGGAGGTCCTGAACTTATCACTTTTGGTAAAAAAACAGCAGCAGAAATTACACCAAATAATGTTTTGAATAATCTTGCGAGAAATGATAGAAATAACTTTGGTAATGGTCCAAGAATAACTAAAGTAAAACTACCAACAGAATTTGTTAATCTACCAAAATCACAGACAGGAGTTACTGAAACAAAATCAGAAACAGCTTTCCTATCAACAACCGATGGTTCTAATCATTTCATTGCTGAACGTGTTGCATCAATTGGAGGTGTTGCATAATGTCAGTAGAAGATAGAGCCAAAGAATTAAATAATTTAGCAGAAAGGATAAAGAGTTCTTTTACAAACTTTAATTCACAATTCAAAAAATTATCGCAAAAAACAACTAGAATTCAAAGAAATGTAACAGAAAGGAAAGAAAGAAGTGCAAAATTAAAGTCCACATCATCATCTTTTGGTAGATCTGTAGATAATGTAAAATCAAAAGTTTTATCTGGTCCTCAATCAATTTTAGGAAAGGTACTTGGATTTGCATCATTATTATTGTTTGGTGTTACACTTGCCAATATCTTTAAAGTAGATAAAAAACTTGATAATGAAACAGAGAAAATGAAAGAAACCTCAGAAAATACTGGTAATTTTATTACTGGTATGACAGAAGGTGTGAAAGGTTTTATGGGTGGTTTTGGAAATCTCTATAAAAAAACTGATAGAACCTTTGATGATTTAGATAATAGTTTAAAAGATGCTGAAGGGGAATTAGGTGAATTTAACCGTGAATCTGATCAATATACTAATTTTGAGTTAAAAGATGTATTTACAAATTCTGCCACTTCAGATGAAGGTCTTACTGAGGAAGAGGAAGAAAAAATTGAAGATGATGGTGTAGATCCAATATTTAAAAAACCACCTGCCAATTCATTTAGAGATAGTATTACTGATAAAAATGCATTAAAAACTAAAGAAGAATTTGGGAGAGAAGGACTTGAATTAAGAAAAACCAGAGGCACAACTAAAAAAGAGAAGAGAGAAATAAGATTATCAGAAGATCTTTTAGCAGAAATTAAATCTAGTGATCTAAATATTAAAGACTCATTACAATTTGATACTCTTGAAGGAGGAGCAATGATTGATGGAAAAGAATATAAAGGTGATGTAATCATCATTACAAAAGATAGAATAATTAAATAAATGTCAGCAGCAGGTCCTTCAAATTACGAAACTCTTCGCATCGACAAGTCCGATGTGTCAGGAGGACTTTTCGCTGATGCAACTAATAATCAATTATCATATAGTTTTAGAACACAAGATCCAAAAGTAAGCACCGTACAAATTGAAGGTAAAACAATTGATTTCAATTATTTTGAAAGCATTTATTCTCCAATGATTACCGCACAGGCAACAATAGTTGATACAGGGGACACAGTATTAGACAAGAAAGATAGATTAGGTACGATTAAAGATGCATTACCAATCGTTGGTGATGGCACAGAATTTTTAACATTTAAAATAGCAACAAGTAATAGTGTACTAACAACTAAAGAACCAATGGCAATTACTGGTTCTCCATTAAGTATGGATCAAACACAAAGACAAGTACTTAATTTACCTTTAGTTTCTAAATTTATAATCAATACTACTAGTAATCCAAAACTTGGATATTATGGTATAGGAACTGTTGATGATGCAGTCAAAAAAATATTAAAAGAAAATAATTTACCATTTCTTGAAAAGAATATTGAAAAGACACAAACAGTAGATAAAGTAGAGGGAAATAATGAGACACCTATAGACTTAGTATTTCATTTATGTAAAAAATGTAAACCAATAAAAGGTGCACCTGGATTCTTTTTCTATGAAACTCAGGAGGGTTTTAATTTTAGATCCATTGAAGGTCTAATAAATGATGGTATAGCAGAGTTTAAGGAAAATAAAAATTTAGAAGAAGAAAGAACTTATTACTATTCAAATAGTCAGAAGCAAGACTTGAGCACTGATAAGATGGATTTCAATATTCTTAAAATGCCTTTGATTAAAAGAGATCAAGATCTTTTAACATCTTTAAAATCAGGAATTTACAATGTTCGTATACAAACTAAAAACTTATTAACAGGACAGTTTACTGATAATATAGTTAATCTACTTGATAAAAACTCCAGTTATCTTGGAGGTAAACCATCTGTTAAAATTGGTCAAAATAAACAACATTTAGAAAATTATTGTAAAACTTATACATATGTTCTTACACCAGGTAGTCTTGATGAAGGAGTTGGATCTAATGTAACTAACAATCCAGCAACATATGAACCTCAAGCACATATGAGATATTCAATGTTACACTCACAAGTAGTTGATATTGAAATACCATGTAATACTAAACTTATGGCTGGAAATGTTATTAAATTAATGATAGAGAATGTTACGGGGGGAAATAAACAAGATAATAAAAATAACGAACATCGCAGTGGTTTTTATGTTATCTTACATTTAAGACATCATTTTGATCCTAATCATTCAAAAACATTTCTAACACTTGCCCGTGATACATACGGATTATATACTAGCACAAAATGAGCACACCAAGAGATACACCGTTTACTAAACCAAATAGTAATTCACAGTATGGAAAAACCCCACTTGAGTCATGGGTTGGTACTGTTGTGTCTTATGATTCTCAGAAAGAACAGATTGAAGGTGGATGGGGTTGGAGATATAAAGTTAGAATTATGGGTGACAATACAAACACTGATCAAATTACTGATCAGCAATTGAGTTATGCATATGTTTTACTTCCTACAACTGCTGGTTCTGGTGGTGCATTTAAGATGAGATCAGTCAGAATTAGTCAAGGTGATTTTGTTTATGGTATTCGTGGTGGTGGCGCTGGTGCACCAACCATGATATTGGGTGTATTCCCAAGAACATCACAACAATCCTCTGGTTCAGGTAATTTTTCAAATACTTCAGGATTTACTGGAGGACTTAAAAAAACTAAAACTCTAAGTGGTGAATTTAATGAACAAAAAGGACCTGCAACACCAGGTGTTACTCCTTTAAGTCCTAAAGAACAAAATTTATCCAATCGACCTGATCCATCAGAAAATTTAGAAACAATTGGTTATGATCCTAATGATAATAAAATTATTGATAATGTAGAAGATAAATTAACACCTCCAGTCACTTCCCCGTCAACTCCGTGGGAAGTAGGAGATCCGATTACAAAAGGACAACTTGAATATATTTTAAATGGTGTAAGAAATCCACCTGATCCTAATTACAATTATACTGATACTCAAATAGTCGCTGCAATTAGTCAAGCAAATCAACAAAACCTTATATCTAAATCTCTTACAGATACAGCTACTCAAAAACTTGCAGCAGGTGGTGATGGTGCTGCTGTAAATTCAATCTTGTTTCCACCAAAACTTCCAGTCAATCCATCATAAATAATACAGTTATTATATCATATGACAGAAATAACTCTAGCAAACTCACTTAAATGCACCTCTTTTGATGGCGAAACAGAAGTAACTAGTTCACTGAACAAGTTTTTCAACAAAATCTCTGAGGGGTTAGGTGACGCTTTTGAATTTGTTGATGAACTTGATGAAGTTGTAGGTGACATAGCTGATAGTATGGAAGGTCTTACTACATCTATGACTGATTTTTTAGAGGAAAGTGTAGTTGGTTTTGTTCAACAGGGGATGTCCGCAGCAAAGAATTTTCTTCTAAGTAAGTTCAGTCTCAATCCTTTTGCTGGTTTAGCACAAAATAGTGCTTTTGAAAATGCAATGTTCAGACCTCTTAATGGTCTTCTTGGTGCTTTTGGTTGCCTTGGTTCTACAATCAAGAAGGCAATGAAAAGTACCATTAAGAATATGCTCACCAATATGGTTAAGAATGCTTTTACCAATCCTGTTGCATGTGCAGTTCAAGATTTTATTGGTGGTCTTACTGGTAAAATTACAAACATGGTGAGTGGAATTATTGAACCTTTGATGGCACCAATTAATAGTATGTTAAAAATTGTTGGAGCGGGATTTGGATCAGTAAAGGGGTTTCTTCTTAAAGGTATGAATCTTCTTGGTAAAATTCAAGGATTGATTAACTGCTCTGATGATCAGAGTAGTGCAGAGTGTCATGTTCAAGAAACTTATGATTTATTTACTGGTGTGGGAAGTAAGAAAGGTGAGGCAGATAAGCAAAATAGTTTTTCAAAAGGACTTGACAGATTTGCAAAAAAAATTGATAATGCAGGTGATAATCTTGATGGATTGACAGGAGACATTGGAAATTGGGGAATATTTGGTGGTAAAAGAGAAACTACAAGAGAGGATAGATTAAAAGAAATTGATAAAGAATATCAAGAAGTACTTGGCGATTATCCTAGCATTGCTGATGTAGATGTTGAATTAAGCAAAACAAAAGTTGAAACTGATAGAATAGCAGAAGAGTTAATACAAAATAATGCTAATCTTAATAGAATAAATGCATCTGGTAATACAAGTTTTGCTGTTTCTAGACCATATATAGTGAAAAAAGAGACATTAACAGAGGAACTTAATGTAGCAACTACTAAAAAAGAAGAATTAGAAGAAATTCTTACTAAATTAAGAGAAATTGAAGGACAGAGAGTAGAAGTATTTAAACTGGAAGAAGGTGCAACTGTAAAATCAGATCTTGGTGGAACAGAAGCAATAAGAGGTGATATAGATCCAGTAGAACTTGACTGTAATACAGGAAATGTCTTTAAATGTGGTCTTCCAAAGGTAAGTATCTTCGGTGGAGATGGAGAAGGTGCTGTTGGTGATATAATTCTTGGTAATTTCCTTCAAGAACTTGATAGAGAAATATCTGGAACAACTTATACTCAAACAGCACCAGGTTTACAATCTCTTGATGCTGAAATAATATCAGTTAAGAGAAAACTTGATGCATTAGCTTCAAAAACTACTAATTTAAAAGGATTAATCGAACGTTTGAAGAGAGATGGTAGAGGAGAGACACTTATTCCAGGATATGAACAGGAGGTTAAGGACAATGAAGCAGAAATTAAGAAACTTAAGAGTAAATTAGAAAACTTAGAGGCAAAAAGAGAAGAACTTGTGCCTGGAGGTGGTAATGGATCTACTAATGTGGAGATTGGTGGAAGTATAGTTGAAGATATTAAATCAACTGCAAGTATCATTGGTGTAGATATACAATATCCAGGTGAAGGATATACAAAAGAACCAATTGTTCGTTTTGAAGATAATTGTAAGCAGGGATATGGTGCTTATGGTAAAGCAATTATAGATAAAGATCCAAATTCACCAACATTTGGTCAATTAACTGATATTTTAATTGTATCACAGGGTGAAAATTATCCTGCAGATACACCAGAAGATGTTTTTGTAGATAAAATTATTGTTGAAGATGGTGGTTCTGGTTATGAAATGGATGATAAAGTGGGTGATTTTGAAATTTGTGGACTGGGTGAGAATGGACAAATCACAAAAGTATGTACAAATGACAGAGCATATAGATCTATACCATCAACCACAGTACAGAGTGAGACTGGTAGTGGTGCAATATTAACTCCAATTATGACACGTAGATCAAGACCAATGGAGGTTGTAACTGTTATTGATTGTATTACTCCACGAGGAAATATTGTAGGGTATGTAAACGGAAAAGAATATAATGGTCCTTTCCATGTTCATCCAGAAACAGGTCAAAAGATGGTTGGTATAGCACATACAACCAGAGCTCATGCCACAATATATGATACTCCACAAGAAAGTTTAAGATCAGGTGGTACACCATCATCTAATATAGGATCGACACGAATTAGAACTAGAACTATAAGTGAACTAATAACCGAGAGTGAAACACAAAGTCAAATAGATGATACACCACCAAGTTCACCTCCACCAAGCACACCACCAAGCACACCACCAAG
>Ga0163179_10002434_pt1 | contig 13002 bp, 7 predicted proteins | sample AtlANTMetagenome_FD_109643 | JGI IMG/M metagenome (GOLD analysis project Ga0163179, IMG submission 109643) | Marine eukaryotic phytoplankton communities from the Atlantic Ocean - Atlantic ANT 2 Metagenome | ecosystem: Environmental > Aquatic > Marine > Oceanic | place: North Atlantic Ocean...
CGGCTTCAGGGATTACTCAAACGCCTACGGCGGAAACCTTTGGTCTCAATCTCCGGTTTAACTGGGAGATCGATATTTGGGGAAAAGTCCGCAATGGATACCGGGGCGATCTTGCCGACATTCAGTCAGCTAAGGCTGACTATGCCGCGGCCCGATTGTCTATCGCAGGCCGTGTAGCCCAGTCCTGGTACAACGCTGTGGAGGCTCAATTGCAATATGACTTGGCCGTTCGCACGCAGGAAGCCTTGGAATCGGGAGCTCTAATCGTGGAAGAGAATTTCAAACGTGGGATCGCTCGAGCCTTGGACGTGCGACTCGTGCGGGCAAACGTGGCTTCCAATCAAAGTACATTGGAGTCTAGGTTACGGCAGAAGAACTCATCCGCTAGACTATTGGAAACCCTGTTGGGCCGATACCCAGCGAATGAGCTAATGTCGATTGGCCAGCTCGTTACCAAAGAAGAAGTTCAGGCTTACAATGACAGAATCGATGAAGAAATTGCGGAGTTGAGGATTGAATTGTCGGCTCGTGAGTCGGAGGCGATCGATAAATTGCGCAAAGGGCAACTTTCCAAGGTTCCCAAGGATATTCGGGCAGACATGGCTGAAGCGATCGAAACGCCAGAGAGTCGTCGCACCGAAGTGCACAGATATCTACTTAATAAATACGAGGAAATTGCCGACGTTGATTTGGAGCGGGCCGAAAAAGATGACAAGAAATTCAGCAATTATCGTGAGGACATGCAGCGGCGTATAAGCTTGAAAGTGGCCCAGAAAAAACCCATTCCCAACGGGGAGATGGCGATCAAGCTTCCTGACATTAGCGGCGGTATTCCAGTGGGACTACCTTCGGAACTGCTGCTTCGCCGTCCTGATGTAATCTCGGTAGAACGAACCCTAGCAGCAAATGAGCAGAGGAAGTTTGAAACCAGCAAGGCCCGGATCCCTAGCATTAATCTAACGATGTCTAGAGGAACGAGTACGCGCGAACTAGACGACGTTTTTGATATTATCGACCGTAGAGTCTGGAGTCAGGCACTGAATTTTTCCCAGACGTGGTTTCAGGGAGGGCGACTCAGAGCCAACTTCAGACGGGCAAAGGCGAATTACGAACAGTCTTTGGCCATCTACGCGAGTACGGTGCTGACCGCCTTTAGAGAAGTGGAGAGTGCGCTAAGCAATCAAAGCTCTTACGAGCGAGACTACGAATCCCAGAAGATTGCCGCCGAGGAATCCGCCGCTGCGGAAACGCTGGCATGGGAAGAGTATGGTAGAGGTCTCACGGGTATAACGACCGCTCTTGATGCGGTTCGCAGAAACATAACCGCGCAAAGATCTTTTATTCAGGTGTCAAACCAGCGCGTTCAAGCACGCATCGACCTCTACCTCGCTTTGGGTGGTGGTTTCGATTTAAAACCTGAGGCCTAGAACTAGTAAAATCTCCAATTTTTTATCCGCATCTGATCATGATTAAACGTCTCCTTCAAATTATCGTTCCGGTTGCCTTCCTGGCGGTCGGTCTACTGGTCTACTGGTACCTGATCCACACGGCGCCGGAACCAAGGCAGCGGCCTTCCTTTGTTACGACGCCAGAAGTAGTCGCCCGAAAGCTCAAACCGGAGCCGTACACGATCACTCTCGAGTCTCAAGGGACTGTTCGGGCACGCACGACCAGTAACTTGATTCCGGAAGTGCGCGGTCGAATCACAAATATTAGCCCTAATTTTCGTGAGGGAGCGTTTTTCGAGGAAGGCGATGTACTACTTGAAATTGACGATAGTGACTACCAAACGGAACTAATTGTTGCGGAGGCGAATCAAGCCCAAGCGGAGTTGCGAGAGTACGAGGAGTTGGCTCGATACGAACAGGCCAAACTCGATTGGGAGCGATTGAATCCCGGCCAAGAAGCGAATCCGTTGACGCTTCGCGAGCCTCAGCTGAAGCAAGCCCGTGCCTCAACCGCTTCCGCGAAAGCTCGAGTTACAACTGCCAAACGCAATTTGGAACGGACCAAGATTAAGGCTCCTTTCGCAGGACGAATCCTTTCTAAAAATGTAGACATAGGCCAATACATTTCACCCGGTAATCAGCTAGCTCGCCTCTATGCGGTCGATTTTGCTGAGGTTCGGCTTCCGTTGACCGCTACTCAGTATTCTTTCTTGAATCTTCCCTCGGTATACCGTGGAGAAAATCCAACATTCAGGGAGGGTCCCATTGTAACGCTGAAGTCATCAGTAGGAGGGGATACGCACGAGTGGATAGGAAGAATCGTTCGGACGGATGGCTCTGTAGACGTGAGCAGTCGTCAAATTTATGTAGTCGCACAAGTACGCGACCCTTATGGAGGGTCAGTGGAAGGCCGCCCTCCGCTCAAAGTGGGAAGCTTCGTACAGGCGGAAATCGCCGGTAAAACCCTTCAGGGTGTGTATGTAATTCCACGCGTGCTTTTGCGTGAGAATGAATACGTACTCCTGGTCGATAGTGACAACTACCTGACCAGAAAAAGTGTCCAGCTTGCCTGGGAAACGGATGAGGTAATCATTGTGGAAAGCGGACTCGCTCCAGGAGACAAATTGTGTTTGACGGAAGTGCCGTACGCGCTTGAAGGATGGCCGGTCAATGTTATTGATGAAGAAGGAGTCACGATTGTGGCAGAGGAGCCCAAAGAAGACGAACCTACTCGAGCAAGGCCTCCTAGGCAACCAGCTGGCGGCGGCTCTGGCAGAATCGGAGACCTCATTGATGGGCTTATTGCCGCAGCAGGCGACGGAATCCCGGAGGAGCTTAAAGCCAAGCTGCTAGCTGTTAAGGAGTCAGGCGACTTCTCGAAAATGCGTCCGGCAATGAGCGAACTTAGAGAATGGGCGGAGGCCAATGGAGTTGAGTTGCCCACTGGAGGTCGAGGTGGTCGAGGGGGCGGCGGTGGCGCCCGTGGTTTTTAGTACTCTAGCAGACAGTTTCTTCGCCCCTATTCCTAACATACCGTCTTTCAAATACCACGTTTACTATAAAAGCGTTTCCCAGCCCCTCCTTGGGAGGTATCAGCCCCTATTTTTAACAATCAAAATCAACATTCATAATGCATCGTTTAATTGACTGGTTCACCCGCAATGGAGTAGCCGCCAACATCTTGATGGTGGCGATAGTCGGGGCAGGGATCTACTCGGGACTTAATAAAATTATTCTTCAGGAGTTCCCTGATTATCCATCGCGAACGATTTCGGTAGATGTCCAATACCGCGGTTCTACTCCAACTGAGATCGAGGAAAGCATTGTGCTTCGTCTTGAGGAGAACCTCTACGACGTGGAGGGAGTGGAGGAAATGGATGCGAGAGCGAGCTCTAACACTGGGGTTGTGTCGCTTACGATTTCGGACAATTATGATATGAATCGGGCCTTGGACGAGGTGAAGAACCGAGTTGATACGATCCGAACCTTTCCCATCGAAGCGGAGCGCCCGAGAATCACGCTCCGAAATTTTGAAGAACGCGTAATTACCGTCGTTATTGCGGGCGACCTGAGCGAGGGAGAAATGAAGGGGTTGGGTGAAAACATCCGCGACGAAATTGGTAGTCTAGAAGGTATATCCTTAACTACGTTGAAGGCGGTGCGTCCTTACGAGATTGCAATTGAGGTTCCGGAAGCGACTTTGAGGGAATATGGAATTAGTTTTGATACGGTCGTTCGTGCTGTGCGGAACCACTCGGTTGATCTTTCAGCAGGAAGTATTAAAACGGATGGTGGAAACATTCTGCTTCGGACCTCGCAGCAAGCCTACACGCAAGCTGACTTCGACGAGATTCCTGTAGTTGTTACCAGCGACGGTACACGTATCACGCTAGCGGACATCGCACTTGTACAGGACGGGTTTGACGAAACGCCTATTCGGTCTCGATTCAACGGAGATCGCGCAATCGCAGTAGATGTTTTTCGAACAGGAGACCAGAGTGCAATCGATATTGGGGCCATTGTAAGAGACTTCGTGGAAAAAAAGAGGGAAATGCTTCCCGATGGTATCGCTCTTTCATATTGGCAGGACGATTCCTCACGCATCAAGTCTCGTTTGGATACGCTCAGAACGAGTGCCGTAATGGGTTATCTTCTGGTGTTGATAATCTTGTCTCTTTTCTTAAGGCCGACGCTCGCCTTTTGGGTGGCCTTAGGAATTCCAATCGCATTCTCAGGAGCATTTTTTCTCCTGCCTATCATGGGCGTTTCGCTGAACCTGATAACGCTATTCGCTTTTATTCTTGTATTAGGTATCGTCGTCGACGACGCCATCGTAACGGGTGAGAATGTGTATCAGCATATGCAGCGCGGTGCCGATGCAACGACGGCTGCGATAAAGGGAACACAGGAAGTGGCAATTCCCGTCATATTTGGGGTCCTTACCACGATGGTTGCCTTTTACCCGATTGCGGTAATGACGGGCACGCGGGGCAACTTTTTTAAGCAGATACCGATAGTAATTATTCCCGTACTTTTCTTTTCTTTGGTCGAATCGAAGTTGATATTGCCCGCCCACCTCAAGCATTGTAGGGGACTGGGAAAAAAAGAAAGCTCACGAAATCCTTTCGTGAAGTTCCAGCGATTTTTCGCAGAGGGTTTAGAGAAACTCATCATGAAGTTCTATAAGCCGGCTCTCGAATTCTGTCTGAAGTTTCGTTACGGCACGGTTGGGCTGTTTGTAGCGGTACTGATTGTATTCGTGGGTTTGATTGTGGGTGACCATCTCGCCTATAGCTCCTTCCCGCGTCTCGCTCGCGACCGCGTTCTAGTCTTGTTGCAAATGCCGGCGGGTACGACGTTCGAAACGACTCAAAAATACATCGACCGCATTGAAAAGGAAACCCTCGCTTACCGAAAAGAGATTAACGAAGAGCACGGAGTGGAAATTATTACTGATGTGTTCGCAACAGCCGGTGGAAATCCGTTTGGTAGTGGTCGCCCGGGTGGAAGAAGTGTGGCAGGCATACAAGAGATTGGTGAAGTCGTTGTTGAAATGCTGCCGCCAGAAGATACTGGGGTTGAAATTGGTAGTCGAGATATTACCTTGGCTTTACGAGACCGGGTAGGACCGATACCGGAAGCGGAGAATTTTTCCTTCTCATTCGCGAGAGGGGGAGGGGGTGCCATGTCCGTTCAACTGGAGGGTCCAAGCATCGATGATTTGAAAGAAGTATCTGTTGAGCTTCAGAAAGTGCTGTTGGGTTACGAAGGACTGTATGATATTTCCGATTCTTTTGAGCGTTCCACGGAAGAATTGGAGCTCGAACTAAAACCGGCTGCTTCGAATCTGGGCGTGACCGCCCAGCAATTGGCATCGCAGGTACGGCAAGCCTTTTTTGGGTCGGAGGCCCAGAAGATACAGCGTGGGCGGGATGATGTTAATGTAATGGTTCGATATCCTCGGGAGGAACGTCGCTCTTTGGCATCATTAAGAACGATGATGATACGGACTCAGAATGGTACCGAGGTTCCCTTTGAAGAGGTCGCACAAGTTGTTCCTGGTCGAGCTTTGCCCTCGATTCGAAGGGTTAATCGGAATCGTATCATTCGCGTGGAAGCAGATGCAGACACCGAAAGTGTAGATGTGGATGCGATCGAATTTGATATTGTGAACAATGTCCTTCCTCCGATGATAGCGAAGTACCCTGGAATGTCAGTCAGTCTGGAAGGTCGTGCGAGGGAGCAGGCTAACAACAATAAGGAATTGATTAAGGGAATCTATTTAGTTGTGTCGGCAGTGTATGTGTTGTTGGCAATCCCGTTTAGGAGTTATACCCAGCCATTTATCGTCATGGCTGCGATTCCGTTTGGGATAATTGGGGCCTTATTAGGGCACTTTATAATGAACTTTTTGCTCATCGATGTATTAGGTCGAGCGGGGAGCCCAACGTCTGTAGTATCCATGCTTTCCCTATTGGGTATGATGGCGTTGTCGGGAGTGATTGTGAACGACAGTCTCGTGATGGTGGATTTTATAAATCGGCAAATAAAGCGAGGTATGGCTGTGCTCGAGGCGGTTAGGTTGGCAGGCGTGAGAAGGTTTCGTCCGATCTTGTTAACCTCTTTGACGACCTTCTTTGGTCTACTTCCTCTGATGTTTGATCCCAGCTCGCAGTCCGCATTCTTAATACCTATGGCCGTTTCCCTTGGCTGGGGAATCGCGTTTGGAACCACAATTACGCTTTTGTTGGTTCCGACAATTACATTGATCTTTGATGATATTAGAGTCGCCTATTGTAATCTTTACAACAAGCCCCTCGATCGGCATCAGGCTGAGAGGGATTACGTCGCGGTTGAAGCGAGTAACGATTGAAAAGACGAGGTAGGGCTTTCGAGAACGCCGCTTTTCTGAGCGGCGTTTTTTTGTGTGAACTCTGGAAAAAGAACAACACTGGGATGTTTTCAAAGTCTACTTTGTTGTATTTCGAGCGATCGTTACGAGGCCGATGCCCTGCCTCTGCGACTTGTTGAAGAAAAAGTAGTGGTAAGATTCCGTTGATTGAACAACTAAAGGCTTTTAGTCATGTGGATATCCTCGGGATTTTTCTCTAGGAGGCCTGCATTTGGGGTCGAAGCGGGTTCGAAACCTTGGCTGAGGTAAAAATTGACAGATGAGTCGGTTGGGGTAGCACAGACGTAGAGCGTTTTTGATTTCCTGGATCTAGCGGTGTTTTCCGCTTTCAGGTATAGGGACTTCGCGATTCCGCTCATTCGGTGATTCGAGTCTACGTACAGTGCGAGTAGTTGTTCCGTTCTTGGTTCGAGATTTGGATTTAGAATTACGATTCCAGAAAGTTGTTCCTCGTCAAAGGCCCCAAATGCTTCCGATCCTAGCCCAAGGGCTGCTTTCCATTTGTCGTAATAGGTATCCCAGTAATTGGGATCGTGGGGCACCGAGGCACTTTCGTCGAACGCTTTTAGCTCGCCGTCGATGTAGCGGTAGCGGTGCTCAATCTCTTCGGATCGATCGATCTGGTAGATCTTTTCAAGTTCGTCGGGATTGAGAAGACGGATTTCTATCAGATTCATAGTGGAGAGTCTGCTGAAAGGAATGTCTTCTTTTTGCCACTGGCAAGTTATTACCCAACCGGAACATCGATTCGTATGCTTTTGTGGCAATTTTCACAAGGAGCCGGACTCCTCATCGCAAAGGGTAGATTCAAATTTTTTGGAGAAGGAATTGTCGAATATTGTCGCCTCACCAGCAAGATTCCGAAAGCCATGGAGTTATGAAGCTGCCAGTTGAGGATGATTTCAATGACGTGTTAGGAAAGGCTCAGAAGGGTCAGGGGATTTCCACGGAAGTTTTAGCGGAAACAACAGGTTTGTCAGAAGAGAGTATTCGAAAGGCGCGTCGTGGGGAGTTTGAGCCGAGCGATGTTGCGATATTGGGGCAAGCTTTGGGGCTCAATGTGGAAGCCCTATTGGCAATTGGAAGAAACGAATGGTACCCAGAGGAGCAGAAAGCCATTGAAGGATTCGAGCTCATTGCGACCCCTTTTTACGATATGTACGTGAATGCCTACCTGATATCGGATCCAGCTACCAGGGAGACGATCGCTTTCGATACGGGGACGGATCCCGAGCCTATTCTGGAATCCCTGTTCAAAAGAGGACTGACGCTAAAAACGCTTTTCGTAACCCATTCGCACGGTGATCACATTGAGGGAGCTGATTTGATATTGGAAAAGACGGGAGCGAGCGCGGTAATCAGTCGAATCGAGCCAGAAGTTCCCTTTGCTGCGGAGAAGATCGACGAAGGATACGTAGCCAGAATCGGTTCTCTTAGTGTTGAAATGTTCAATACACCAGGGCATACGAAAGGAGGATCAACCTTTGTGGTTACAGGTTTGAGTCGAACCGTTGCGCTTGTAGGAGATGCCATATTCGCGGGCTCCATGGGTGGTGCTAATGTTTCTTATGAGCAGAGTCTCGCTGGATTGACAAAGATTCTCTCATTGCCGGATGATACCGTTATCGCCTCGGGACATGGTCCCCTGACAACGGTGGGTCAGGAGAAGGAAATGAATTGTTTCTATCGGGTTGGCTAGCCTCCCATTCTTTGGTCCGTCCTTTACAGAGTAATTCCTCGCTACGTTGAATCTACTAGAACATTCCCTGCAGTCTCATAAAGGGCGAAGCTCAGAGAGCAAAGACTGTTGTCAAGGAAGCAGGGCGGTTTGAGTGGATCAATATCGTTTTCGTTAAGCTTTCATCGCTTTCTCTTCTCTCTTAATCCGGTCTAAGTATTCGGTCACGTTGCAGGTGAGCATTCTTGTGCCGGTTTTGCTAACTTCGAGAACTTTGTTGACGATAGGATCGAGGAAATCACGGTCGTGACTGACCAAGATCACCGTGCCATCAAACGCTTTAACAGCGTCTTGAAGAATCTCCTTACTTTTAATATCCAAGTGATTGGTCGGCTCGTCAAGAATGATGGTGTTGGCTTCTCGCATAAGCATCTTCGCTAGGGCAAGTCGATTTCGCTCACCGCCGGAAAGCACGCTGGTCTTTTTGAATACATCGTCTTTTCGAAATAGGAGTGCCCCTAGGACAGCCCGTGGATTGGATTCCTCGCGATTGGCTTCTGCCGAGGATTGTTCGACTTCTTCCAAAACCGTTTTATCTGGATCCAATTCTTCGGCCTGCTGTTGGGCGAAGTAGGATAGAACCGTGTTGATTCCCAACGTCCGCTCTCCCTCCTGGAAGGGCTCGATACCGGCTAGAATACGAGCAAGGGTTGACTTTCCGGCTCCGTTTACTCCGACGACCGCGATCCTATCACCTTTGTCGATGTAGAAGTCGAGCCCCTTGAAGATCTGTAGATCGCCATAGGACTTAGACATATTTTTAAGTTCGATGACTTTTGCGCTAGCTGGTGGAGGGGGCGGAAATCTGAAATAGATCTTTTTTTCCTGTGGAGGTAGTTTAATAATCTCCATCTTCTCTAGATCCTTCATTCGGCTTTGAACGAGTGAGGCCTTTTTGACATTTCCTCGAAAGCGATTGATGAAGTCCTTTTGGCGCTGGATCTCGACTTGCTGGTTTTTGACCTTCTTTCGCAGGACCTCCAGATCCGCTTCGGATTGCTTAATGTAGAAGGAATAGTTTCCGCTGTAGGATTTGAGAGCTCCCATCGAAAGATGGATCGTTCGATTGGTAACGACATCGAGGAATGCGCGGTCGTGGGAAATGACCATGAGTGATCCTTCGTAGCGGGTGAGGTAATCCTCCAGCCATTGCTGTGAAATGATGTCCAAATGGTTAGTAGGTTCGTCGAGTAGAAGTAGAGAGGGTTCTCTTAGCAGCAGTTTTGCCAGCGCCATGCGCATTTGCCAGCCACCCGAAAACTCGCTGGTGTCGCGTTCAAAGTCGGATTTTGCGAACCCGAGACCCATGAGAGTCTTTTCGATCTTTGACTTCATTTTTTCAGGTTCATGGGACTCGAGTTTTTGCTCCCAGGCACCGATTTGATCGAGAAGATTGTAGTACTCTTCGGATGAGGTATCCATATCCATCATCTGCTCATCCGCTTCGTCGATGTTCTTCTGGAGGGCCAGTGCATCTTCGAAGGCGGTAGACACTTCGCCGTAGAGCGTCTTCCCCTTCAGCTCGATACCATCTTGTGGAAGATATCCTAGGGTGACGTAGCCGGGACGTTCTACTTCGCCAGAATCAATCTCTGCCTCATTTAGAAGCAGCTTAATCAAAGTAGATTTTCCAGATCCATTCGACCCGACTAGCCCGATTCGGTCACGTGCACCAATCGTTGTGGATATCTTGTTGTAGATAACCTTTTCACCGTAACGGAGTGAGACATCGACTATATTGATCATAGGAAGGAGGGGACCTTAGGAGGTGGATTAGGAGCGTCAAGCGGGATTCCGCGTAAAGAAGCGTGATCAAACGGCGTGCTGGTATAGGCTTCCCAGTTGTAGGCTGGAACATTCCCGTGGATATGGAAGGGGATACCTTAAAGCAGGGCTACTCTTTCAGTAAGTCGCTCTTCCGCCTGAAAGATCGAAACAAAAACCGGTCGTGTAACTGTTTTCTGGTGATACTATAAAACGTATCGTAGATACAATTTCGTCAAGTGTACCGCAGCGTTTCATAGGGATTTTAGAGGTCATGTAGTCGATTTGTTCCTGAGGAATATCATCGTGTATCGGAGTTTTGATGACAGCGGGAGCAAGAGAGTTGATTGTGATTCCGGTTTCCGCGTACTCCTTGCCGATCGTCTTCACCAATCCGATGACACCAGCTTTAGTTGTGGAATAGGATACCATACCCGCATTTCCCTCTTTCCCCGCGATCGAGGCAATTAGTAGGATACGGCCATAGTTCCGCTCTACCATGTGAGGTAGCAGGGTCTTGGCTAGGATGAACGAGCCCATTAGATTGACTTCGAAAACCTTTTGGAAATCGGGTACCGGGATATCGACGATTTTCGTGTTGGTCTGTCCCACGATTCCCGCGGCATTCACCGCGATGTCGATTTGCCCAAATGTAACCAGAACTTGAGAAACGGAAGCTTGAACACTTTCTTCTGAGCTTACGTCCGTTTGCAGGACAATCACTTCACCTACAAGCGTTGCTTTTGCCTTTTGAAGCCCTTCTTCATTAGTATCAAAAAGTGCTACTTTAGCCCCTTCTGTGGATAGCCGAATGGCTGTAGCCAAGCCGATTCCCGAAGCTCCGCCAGTAACGATGGCGACCTGATCTTTAATGGTTCGTTCCATAAGAATTTATCTAAGACTGATTGCTAATGGGTCATGAGTGAGTGCAAAAGTGAAGTTTGTTATCTCCCTCCAGCATTCACTAGTGTGACTTTTAACTTTATCAAGTTTTGCTGCCTCATCGCACTCCGAGCTATCAGAAACGCTTTCGGAGCTATACTAATCCACCTATGCAATCCGATCTCGCCAAGGACCTGTGATGGCGAGCGTCTCTCCAGGACTATTCTGGATATTGACGAATAGAGTGGTGCCGTCCGGAGAAAAACAAGCTCCGGCAACTTCGCTCTCCACCTGAACGTGTCCGATCTTGTACATTTTCCCTTCGGTTGTAATGCCAACAATAGCACTGCTTTCATTGTCGTCCTCGCAGATGACAATGTCCCCCCACGGAGCCAAGGTCAGATTGTCACAGGCCTTAAGAAGCTCTAGATCTTGGCTTTCGATGAAAAGTTCTAGTTTACCCGGATTCGCAAACTCCCCACTCATCCCTTCAAACGGACTGGGGCGGTATCGGAAAATCTGACCAAACTTTTTCGGGCCGCCGTTGGTGCAGGCAAAGTAGATTTCGCCATTTCCGTAAAACATTCCTTCACCGCGAGCGAATCGGGCTGCCCCGTTTTCAAATCCCTTGTAGCGAAGGTCGTCATTGGGTGCGGTGGGGCCATCGATGTCGATCCATTCCACCTCTACAGACTGCTTGACGGGGAAACTGGGGAGTTCTATCTCTTCCCAATTCCGTGTATCGCATGAGGGAGCCCCTTTGATGACGAGCGCCTGAAGACGACCGCCTTTGGCCAGTTGGCCTCTGATTTTGGGAATAAAGCGATAGATGAGGCCATCTGGACGATCCTCGGTTTGGTAGACGATACCACTGGCTGGATCTACGGAGACCGCTTCATGGTTGAATCTCCCCATGTCCTTGAGTGGCACCGGATCTGCAAGGCCGATCTTATAATTGGCAGGCACCTCGAAGTTGTAGCCATGATCCTTCTTTAGTCGGTCATTGGCTCTATTGACATTCTCTTCGCAGGTGATCCAGGATCCCCACGGAGTTACGCCACCGGAGCAGTTTCGGATGGTTCCGGTAAGGGAGAGATAATGGCGTTTCAATTCCTGAGTTCGCGTATCAAATACTAGTGTAGTTGTGCCGCCAGTGCAATGAGTGCCGTTGGCGCCGCTGTCATACCGCTTGGAATCGCTTATGCCTTTCCACTCACTAGATTTCAAGTATCCAACCTTCTCCTCCTGCAAAGGACTGACTTCGTGGTTGCGTACGATTAAGGTGAGGCCATTCGGGCCGGGAAACGTGGCCATTCCGTCGTGCGCAGGGGGTACGATTTGTCCGTCGTCCATTCGGGCCCCTCGCTCAGATATGACTTTGTAGCTAAAACCTTTCGGTAGTTTGAGACGACCATTGGGATCGCCTAATAAGGGCCCGTAGCCCTCAGTGGCTAAATCGGTTGAACCGAGCTTGCCAGAGGAAACAGCAGTCGAGTAGTTTTGTGAACAGGCACTCAATCCAAGGAATCCTGAAGTTATAAGAGAGTTTTTTAGGAATTCGCGACGGCTAGGTTTTTTCATAACAGGGCTCTATGCTACTTATTTGTTTAAAGTGGATTTTTGGACGCGTTACGATTGAAAAAGGAGCTGTTTCAATATTGTTGAAAACTTTCGCCAACAAAATCGATATTGTAGAGGGGGCTTATCTTCAATCTGCGAACTGACACTGACCGCTTGAAAAGCGCTATTGCGAGACGATAAACGGTGCGATGATACCCTGAACACTCGCTGGGAAGAGACCTTCGATATGTACACCATCGTCTTCGGTTTCTAGGTGGCGAATACCTCCACTGCAATGCAACTTTGAGATGATGTCGTAACGATCGTGCGGTATGACGATTCTGGAAGATGCCAGTTTTGCGTTGAGGACTGTCGATATGTCTTCTTTTAGAGGCTCAAGTCCCTCTCCCGTGGCGGCACTAATGAATAGGGCATCTTTATGAAGGAGCTTTATCCGGCTAAGGGTTTCTTCATCCCCAAAATTGTCGATTTTATTGAAAACGAGGAGCCTTGGGTTTTCGGTGGCTCCAATTTCCGCTAATACCGATTCAGTTGTCTCAAAGTGACTTTCGAATTCCGGATTCGAGACATCGACTAAGTGTATCAGCAGATCGGCGACGACGGCCTCTTCAAGAGTCGCCTTAAAAGCATCGACGAGTCTGTGAGGAAGACGTCTCACAAATCCAACGGTATCAGTC
>Ga0163179_10002435_pt1 | contig 13001 bp, 12 predicted proteins | sample AtlANTMetagenome_FD_109643 | JGI IMG/M metagenome (GOLD analysis project Ga0163179, IMG submission 109643) | Marine eukaryotic phytoplankton communities from the Atlantic Ocean - Atlantic ANT 2 Metagenome | ecosystem: Environmental > Aquatic > Marine > Oceanic | place: North Atlantic Ocean...
AAGTTGGTTTCAGTCTGTTAATGCTATTTTTATTTTAATTTTTGCTACTCTAGTTGGTAGTTTTTGGGTCTGGTGGAAAAACAGAAAAAAAGAATCTTCATCATTGTTTAAAATGGCAATTGGTGTAATTATTATGGGCTGGGGTTTTTTCTTTATGTCTGCAGCTTCTATGCAATATGATGCTGAAGGGTTATCAAGCATGCACTGGTTAATTTTAGCATATTTATTTCATACAATTGGTGAATTATGTGCATCTCCAGTAGCATTATCTTTTATTACAAAACTTGCACCTGAAAGATGGATGGCATTCATGATGGGGGCTTATTTTGCAGCAACTGGACTAGGTAATAAGGTTGCAGGGCTACTAGGTGAATCAGCTACGGAGATGGGTGAATTCGCAATATTTACTGGTATTGCAGTATTTTGTACAATATTTGGATTATTAGTATTAACAATTATTAAACCTTTAAAGCGATTAACTCATAATGCAGAAGGAATATAGTTATAAGTAAATATTTATGAATCAAAATTCTAATGCTGAGTTTTTTAAAACTAGTGTCTTAGGGCATCCTTCACTTTTATTTGTTCTTTTTTTTACTGAAATGTGGGAGAGATTTTCTTATTATGGGATGCGTGCTATTTTAGTCATTTTTTTAACCGGACTCATTATTGGTGACAATCCTGGATGGGGATGGTCTTCTTCAGAAGCATTATCCTTATTAGGGACATATGCAATGTTTGTTTATTTGACCCCTCTTTTAGGTGGTTGGTTAGCTGATAATAAGATTGGTTATAGAATGGCAGTAGTGATTGGGGCATTATTTATGACCTTAGGTCATGCTTCTATGGCTGTAGAAACTCCAATGTTTCTTTATATAGGGATTACCTTATTAGTGATTGGTAATGGATTTTTTAAGCCAAATATGACTTCTATAATTTCAAAAATATATGAAGGTAGAGATGATAAAAAGGATGGAGCCTATAATATATTTTATATGGGTGTTAATGCCGGTGCTTTTATTGGAATCATGCTGTGCGGCTGGATTGGTGAGAAAATTGGTTGGAGTTATGGTTTTGGATTAGCAGGTATCTTTATGTTTTTAGGTATGTTACAGTTTTATTATGCGCAGCCTTTATTTGGGAATATTGGTGATAAACCCGAAAAAAAGAAAGTTAATGAATTAGAATCAATTGAAGATAAAGAAAAACTTAATCCTTTTCTTTCTATAGACTATTTATTAATATTCATATTTGTTATAAGTGCACTTATTTTTATAGTAAATGATCCGTTAAGTAAAATTGGAAATATCGACACATTTAATTTTACTGTTTTTGGAATGCAAGACTCTCTATTTTATGCACTATTAGCTGTAATCACTTTTTGTATAATACTAATTATTAGAATTCCTAGATATTCTATAATTGTTAGGGATAGGATGATAGCTTTTGCAATATTTTCTTTGTTTACCGTTTTTTTCTGGGCTGGTTTTGAACAAGGAGCTGGTTCATTGCCAATTTACACTAGAGATTTTACTGATAGATTTTTAGAAGGGGGTGCAGCTACTACATTTAAGATAATTGATTTGTTGGTTACAATTATTCCATTAGGAATTATTACTTATGTGCTTATTAATTTATTTAAAATGACATACAAAAAAATTGCACTTTCTAATTCTATATTAGGATTCAGTTTTATAATTGTATGGGGAATTGTCATATATAAATTATTTTTTGAATTTCAGTCTACAGAAACAGAAGTTCCCGTTACATGGTTTGCTATTTTAAATTCACTATTTATAATAATATTTGCTCCGTTATTTACAAGATGGTGGGACAGTGAATATAATCCACCAGCATCAGTAAAATACTTTTTAGGATTAGCATTATTAGGGGTGGGGTTTGGCTTTTTAGCATTCGGAGCACGAAATGTTTCTCCTGGAGCTGAAACTGCAAGTTTAAGTATGATGTGGTTAGTATTAGCATATTTGTTTCATACATTAGGTGAGCTTTGTTTATCTCCAATGGGTTTATCGTATTTAAGTAAATTAATACCAGCAAGAATGATAGCATTTATGTTTGGAGTATATTATTTAGCAATAGCCATTGGTCAAAAATTAGCACACTATGTAGGTGGAGATATTGATAAGATTACTCAAGAGTATAGTTTATCAGGGTTTTTCTTAATTTTTACTATTATACCAATAATTTTAGGAGTTTTATCGTTATTATTACATCCACTTCTAAAAAAATTAATGCACGGAATAAAATAAAATATGCTTAGATATTTATTTGTAATATTATTTGTTTTTAGCTCTTATCAAATTTATTCACAGAATATAAATTGGCTAACTCTTGATCAAGCATTAGAACTTCAGAAAAAGAGCCCAAAGAATATTATAATGGACGTATATACAAATTGGTGCGGCCCATGTAAGCTATTAGACAGGAATACTTTTCAAAATAAAGATGTATCTGCATTTATAAATAAGTATTATTATGCAGTTAAGTTTGATGCGGAAGGGGATTCAGAGGTAAATTACGATGGAAAAGTATTTAATAATCCAAATTTTGATCCTAAAAATGTTAGAAGAAGAAATGGAACCCATCAATTGACTAGATATTTAAATGTTAGTGCATACCCAACAATTATTTTTATGGATAAAAACTCAAAATTAATAACTTTTGTCAGAGGATATAAAACTCCTAAGCAAATTGAATTATGGTTAAGACTTTTTAAGGATGAGGAATATAAATTAATTAAAACTCAAGAAGAATTTAATGAATATTATGAATCTTTTGTTCCAGAGTTTTCTTCAACTAAATAATTATATATAAGTTTTGCAGTTTTGCTACTAGCGCCGCTACCACCCAAAATATTTTCAAGTTCATTATAGTCTTCATTAATTTCTGCTTTACCTTTTTTATCTAATATTATTTTTAAATTTTTAATTAAATTTTCCTTTGAGCATTCACCTTGTATTAATTCTGGCACTATCAGTTTATTTGCAATTAAATTAACTAATGAAATGTGTTTAAGGTTTTTTATCAAGTTTTTAGCAATAAAATAGGAAATCCAACTTGATTTATAACAAACTATTTGAGGGACCTTAAATAAGGCAGTTTCAAGAGTTGCAGTTCCTGAAGTTACAACTGCAGCAGTACAATTTCTTAATAGATCATATGTTTTATTTTGAACAATTTCAATATTATAATTTTTTACATAATTTTTATATAATTCTAAGCTTTGTGATGGGGCAGCTCCAATTATAAAATTATAATCCTTGAACTCTGGCACTACTTTTAGCATTATAGGAAGTATTTTTTTAATTTCCTGATCTCTGCTTCCTGGAAGTAGTAAAATTGTTTTTTCTTTAACTATTGTATTTTCTAATTTTGATATAGTTGACTTTTTTACTTCGTCTAATAGGGGATGCCCTACAAATGACACATCTAGATTGTGTATTTTTTTATAATAATCTTTTTCAAATGGGAGTATTACATACATTTTGTCTACCACTTTTTTTATTAGTTTAATTCTACTTTCTTTCCATGCCCAAATCTGGGGGGATATATAATAATGATTTTTAAAACCATTGTTTTTTGCCCATTCAGCAATTCTTAAGTTAAATCCAGGAAAATCTATATATATTATTATATCAGGATTGAAATTAAGAATATCTGATTTACAAAATGATATATTTTTTATTATGGAATATAGGTTTAGAAAAACTTCAAAAAAACCCATGTATGAGTAATCTTTATGATGTTTAGCAAGATTATTGGTTTCTATATTCATTAAGTCACCTCCCCAACATCTAAAATGAGCATTTTTGTCTAATTTTTTTAATTCTTTAATCAAATTAGATCCATGTAAATCTCCTGATGCTTCACCAGCTATTATATAATATTTCAAATTATATTATGTTTAAAATTAATGTAGTAATAGCTAGGAATACAGTAGTAAATAAAATTCCTTTTGCTCTATGATCTTGTCTTTTTTTAATATATACAAGAAAAACAAAGAGATTCATAATTGCACCAAGACTTATTAATTTGCCTAAAACCCCTTCTTCAAAGGATTTTCTAATAACTTCTAAAATTGATGGATCATGATGAAGAATAAGAATAGAAAGAACAATTCCTACAATATTTGCTATAAAACCAAGTACAACTCCTATGAAGACCTCTTTTTTAACCATTTAAATTCCATTTAGCTATATCATCTATTTCTGAGTATGATGTCATATCATACATTATTGGAACTATTGAAATGTATCCATTGTTTAACGCCCACTGATCACTATCTTTTTCTTTATCAAGATTTATAAACTCTCCAGTAAGCCAATAGTATTTTCTTCCGTTAGGGTTTTTCCTTTTATCAAATGTTTCTTTCCAAAAAGATTTTGCTTGTCTACAAATTTTAATGCCTTTATAATTTTTTCCTACACTTATCTTTGGAAAGTTTACATTTAAAATAATATTCTTTTTATTTGATTTTGCTAATAATTCTTTTGAAATAATTTTAATAAATTTTTCACAAGACTCAAAACTAGCATTCCAGCTATAATCACACATAGAAAAACCTATAGATGGAATTCCTTCAATCCCTGCTTCTATAGCTGCACTCATTGTTCCTGAATAAATCACATTTATTGATGCATTTGATCCATGATTAATTCCTGAAACACATAAATCTGGCTTTCTTTTTAAAATTTCATTTACTGCTAATTTTACACAATCAGCAGGAGTTCCAGAAGTACTATACTCAGTTTGAGGACCATCATCAATATGTTCCTTTTTACAGTATAGTGTATCATTGACTGTTATTGCATGACCCATTGCACTTTGAGGACTGTCTGGAGCAACAACTACAACTTCACCAATTGTATTCATAACTTTCACTAAAGTCCTTAATCCAGGAGCAGTTATTCCATCATCGTTGGTTAATAAAATAAGAGGTCGATTTTTCATTGTATCTAATATACTTTATACAAAAGTAAGTAAATAAATAATTGTAATGTTTAACAAAAAATTATATGTATAATTGAGGAAACTAATCTGTTTTTTATTTATTTTCGAAACATATATTCATAATTATGAGGAAAAATATTTTTATAATATTATTAACTTTTATACTGGGACTAGCTTCATGCAGTTTTACATCCAGTAATTTTGATCAAACAGATAAAGATAAATTGCTTGTACAGCTAATATCATATGTATTAGATCAAGGACACTTTGTTAAAAAAGAAATTAATGATGATTTCTCTATAAAAGTATTTAAAGAGTACTTAAATATACTTGATCCTTATAAAAGATATTTTTATAAATCAGATATCGAGGAATTCAAAAAATATAAAGATCAACTTGATGATAAATTTATTAATGCCGAGATAGATTTTTTTGATTTAACATATAATAGAGGTCAAAAAAGGTTTAATGAATCAAAACTCATATATAAAGAAATACTAAGTAACCCATTTGATTATCAAATAGATGAAAATTTCAATACTGATTTTGAATCCTTAGATTATGTAAAAAATAAAAGTGAAATGAAGGATAGGTGGAGAAAACAGTTAAAATTCTCATCCATAGAATCATATAACGATTTGTTAGAGGAAGAAGAAAAGGAATTAGAAAATGATTCAACATATGTGAAAAAATCTATTTCTGAAATTGAAATAGAATCTAGAGAATCAACATTGAAAACTTTAAATGAGATGTATGATTTCTATGAAGATATTACTAGATCAGATTGGTTTAGTTTTTATATAAATTCTTTTGTAGAACAATACGACCCTCATACAATATATTATAATCCCGAAGCTAAGGATAAATTTGATGTTGATATGTCTGGAAATTACGCAGGTATAGGAGCTAGATTATCAAAAAAGTTTGATAAAATTGAGGTAGTAGAAATAATTTCTGGTGGTCCAGCATGGAGACAAAATTTACTAGAAGTTGGTGATATTATTTTAAAGGTTCGCCAGAATGATGAAGATGAATCTACAAGTATTTTAGGAATGCCAATTAGTGATGCTGTAAAATTAATTAAAGGCCCTAAAGGTACGAATGTAATATTAACCTTAAAAAAGGTTGATGGTGAGATTGTAGATTTAAAAATTAAAAGAGATATAGTGCTTTTAGAAGAAACATATTTAAGATCTTCAATTGTAAATAAGTATGATAATTTATATGGTTTTATAAATCTTCCAAAATTTTATGTTGATTTTGATAATTCTAATAGCCGTGATGCCGCTAGAGATGTAAAAAAGGAAATACTTAGATTAAAAAATTTAGGTGTTAAAGGTCTAGTATTAGATTTAAGAAATAATGGTGGAGGCTCCCTAAAAACTGTTGTAGAAATGGCAGGTTTATTTATCCAAGAAGGACCAATTGTTCAGGTAAGATCAATGGATAAGGAGAGTCAAATTTTAAGAGATAAAGATAGATCAATAATATGGGAAGGACCTTTAGTAATTCTTGTAAATGAATTTTCTGCATCAGCATCAGAGATCTTAGCTGCAGCAATGCAAGATTATAAAAGAGCTATTATAATTGGTAGTAAACAAACATACGGAAAAGGAACTGTACAAAATGTTCTTGATTTAAATAGAATGGTAAGAAGTAATACCAATGGTGATTTAGGTGCATTAAAATTTACCACTCAAAAATATTATAGAATAAATGGTGGCTCAACTCAATTGGAAGGTGTCAAAAGTGATATTGTAGTTCCAGACAAGTATACTTATGTTGATTTTGGTGAAAAGGATCAGGATAACCCCTTAGAATGGGATATGATTGACCCAGTTCCATATGAGCCTTGGAAAAGCTTCTTTGATTATAATAAAACTATAGATGCTAGTAAAAAAAGAATGAAATCAAGTGAATTTATTACTTTGATTGATGAGAATGCTAGATGGATTAAATCTATTAGAGACAAAGACATATATAATCTAAATTATAATAAATTTAAAAACGATTTATTAGAAAATGAGGAAATGGCAAAGTAATATAAAAAATTATCTGAATATTCATCTGAATTAACTTTTAAATCATTGCCGTATGAAATTGATTTAATTTCTAAGGATACAGCTCTAGGCGATAAGAGAAAAAGATGGCATAAAAACTTGTCAAAAGATATTTATGTTAACGAGGCATTAAACGTGTTAAATGATTTAAGGCTGTCTTATATAGAGAAATAATCTATTCTATTTAATTTTAACAATTTGAAAAGGTCTTTTTTTAATATAAAAAGAAATACAACTGGGGTAATTAGCTTAATATATATTGCATTAGTTGGATTAGCTGCAATATTTGCATATGCTATTGCTCCTGATAATTCAACTAATGCAAATCAAATGCATTTATCAATTCATTCAAAATCTCCTGGATTTACAGTTGATATGCTAATAATTCCGAATTTAGAAGACAATCAATCTTTATTTAATAAATTTTTATACGGTAATAATAGTCCAGATATTGAAATTCCAATTATAAGTTGGAAAATAAATAATACTATTCTTTATTATCAAGAGTTTGATCAGAATGATTTTACAGAAATCCCTATATCATCAATTGGAAAGTTTCAAATTCAGAATAGAAAATTTCACTTAGGAACTGATAAGTTTGGAAGAGATGTTTTAAGTAGAATTATAATTGGTTCTAGAATATCATTTTCAATAGGTTTTATTGCTGTATTTATTTCTTTGATAATAGGATTACTATTGGGAAGTATATCTGGCTATTATTCTGGACTTATAGATGATATAATAATGTGGGTAATTAATGTAACTTGGTCAATACCAACACTGCTTTTAGTTATTGCCATTACATTGGTTTTAGGCAAAGGATTTTGGCAAGTTTTTATTGCAGTTGGCTTAACTATGTGGGTGGAGGTTGCTAGGATTGTTAGAGGACAGGTAAAATCATTAAAACAAAGAGAATTTATAACTGCAGCACATGTATTAGGATTCAGTGATTTCAGGATTATTACAAGGCATATTTTACCAAATATAATTTCACCTTTAATAATTATTTCAGCTGCAAATTTTGCTGCCTCTATTTTAATTGAAAGTGGACTTAGTTTTCTTGGTCTAGGAGCTCAACCACCAATGTCAAGCTGGGGATCAATGATTAAAGATCACTATAATTATATAATTCTAGGTGAGCCATTTCTAGCAATTATACCAGGAATATGTATTATGCTTCTGGTAATGGCTTTCATGTTGCTAGGAAATTCCTTAAGGGATTTCCTAGATGTAAAAGATTAATTTTGCTCTGGAGGAAATGGGAGAAGTATCTTGTTAACAAACAGTTTTATTTGTTCTTCTTTCTTATCTCTTTTACTTGGAATATATCCTTTCCCAATACCTTGCCATATTAGTTCATTATTTTTATAATCAACTATATCAATAAACAATACTCCTTCTGTATAGTTTTGATAATAATAGTTGTTGTACCATGGAGAAATTGCTAGCCCTGTGGAATAGTAGTCGTAACCTGGATAATAATTTATTTTTTTGTTAGATTTTGTAAAGAAGTTAATCATTATGTCTGGATCAATTGCACTTTTTATTAGCCCTTTACTAGATAGCTCTACATCAATTGCATTAAGAATCCTTTTTTTGTCAATGTCATTAATCTCAGCGTCATCTATACCATTTTTAGAAAAAGCATATGTTTTATAATCACTAAAATTAATTTTATTATTATAGTCAGAACTTACTCTTATGACATTACATGACGTTAATAGAAATATTAGACATGCTATAGAAATCTTAATTATTGTTTTCATTTTTTATTTTTTTTCAATTATTTTTTCATCAACAATACTTGGAATTGTTACCTTAAGTAGAGGCTCTTTTTTCATAGCTCTTTTAATTTCAAAAATTGAACCTTTATTTCTAGCCCAACTTCTTCTTGAGACACCATTATTTACATCCCAAAATAACATCGATTTTAAATTATCTTCACTCTCTTTAGAACCATCAATAACCATACCAAAGCCTCCATTAATCACCTCACCCCATCCAACACCACCTCCATTATGTATACTAACCCACGTTGCTCCTCTAAAACTATCTCCAATTACATTTTGAATTGCCATATCAGCTGTATATTTTGATCCATCATAAATATTGGAGGTCTCTCTAAATGGAGAATCAGTTCCTGAAACATCGTGATGATCTCTTCCAATTACTATAGGAGCTGAAATAATTTTCTTTTTAATGGCTTTATTAAAAGCTTTTGCAATTTCTATTCTTCCTTCTGAATTGGCATATAATATTCTTGCTTTTGAACCAACCACTAAAGCGTTTTCTTTAGCTTGATTTATCCAATTAATATTATCTTTTAATTGAAGTTTAATTCTACTTGGGGACTTTTGCATTATTTTCATAAGTACTTTAGATGCAATTGCATCAGTTTTATCTAAATCTTCTAATTTTCCACTGCAACAAACCCATCTAAATGGACCAAAGCCATAATCAAAACACATTGGCCCCATAATATCTTGAACATAGCTTGGATATTTAAAATTAACACCATCCTTTCTCATTACATTTGCCTTTGCTTTAGAGGCTTCTAATAAAAAGGCATTACCGTAATCAAAGAAATATGTTCCCTTTTTTGAATGTTTATTAATTAACTTAGCTTGTTCAATTAAACTCTCTTTCACTTTTTTCTTGAAAAGCTTAGGATTTTTATAGATCATTTCATTTGCTTTTTCAAAGCTCAATCCGACAGGATAATACCCTCCTGACCATGGGTTGTGAAGAGAAGTTTGGTCACTTCCAATATCAATATATATTTTTTTATTATAAAATTCTCTCCAGACGTCAACAATATTTCCGTGAAATGCTATTGAGACGATTTCCTTATTTGTTTTTGCATTTTTCACTCTTTCTACAAGCAAATCTAAATTGTCAATCACCTCATCTACCCAACCTTGTGAATGTCTAGATTGAATTGCTTTTAGATTAACCTCAGCACAAACTGTAATACATTTTGATATATTCCCTGCTTTTGGCTGTGCCCCACTCATTCCACCAAGACCAGATGTTAGAAAAACCTTACCTCTAGGATTTTTACCTATTTTTCTAAAAGCATTTAATACTGTTATTGTAGTTCCATGTACAATGCCTTGGGGGCCAATGTACATATAGCTTCCTGCTGTCATTTGACCATATTGAGTAACTCCTAATGAATTAAATTTTTCAAAATCTATTTTATTCGAATAATTTGGAATTACCATTCCGTTAGATACAACAACCCTAGGAGCATTTTTATTTGAAGGAAATAAACCTAGAGGATGTCCAGAGTTGATTACAAGGGTTTGCTTGTCTGTCATTTCAGACAAATATTTCATGCAAATTAAATACTGAGCCCAATTCTGAAAAACTGATCCATTTCCACCATATGTTATAAGTTCATGTGGGTGTTGAGCCACATCCTCATCTAAGTTATTTTGAATCATTAGCATAATGGCAGCAGCCTTTTTTGACTTATAAGGATACTGACTAATTGGTCTGGAATATATTCTATAGGAAGGTCTAAATCTATACATGTAGATTCTTCCATATTTATTTAATTCTTCTCTGAATTCCTTTATTAATAATTTGTGATGTTTTTTGTCAAAATATCTAAGAGAATTGACAAGTGCTAATTTCTTTTCATCTTTTGTAAGCACATTTTCTCTAATTGGAGCATGGTTTATTTTTGAATCATATTTCCTTTTAGATGGAAGTTTGTTTGGGATACCTTCTTTAATCTGCTGTTTAAAAGTCATAATTAATTTTAATTTCTATGTGTATTATATCCATAAAGATAATTCCTGTAAATGCTTTGAAAATAATATCCTCTTTTTAAATGATATTTTTCAGTATAGCATTTATATTCTTTTTCTGATGTGTAATAATTCTTTTCATTTATACATAGAATGATAACTAGCTAGGCAAAGATAAAGTAAATTCAATTTAATTTGAATTATCTTTGAATCATTGAAATGAAAAAGTATATACTGTTTATATTGTTTATTTGTTTTTTGCAAAGTTGTGGATCAAAAAGAGTTATATATAATTATGAAGATGATAGAAAGGAAATACCATTAAAGAAAAAGAAAACAAAAAAGGTAAAAGACAAGAAGCCAATTATTCCAGTAATAAGAACTACTGAAGATTATATTGAATATTATAGCGAGATTGCTATGGATGAGATGAAGCAATATAAAATTCCTGCAAGTATTACATTGGCTCAGGGAATATTAGAATCTGGCTCTGGTAAGGGAAGACTAGCAGTCAAGGCAAACAATCATTTTGGAATTAAATGTCATGATTGGAATGGACCAAAAATTTATCATGATGATGATAGGAAGCAAGAATGCTTTAGAAAATATTCTTCTCCTGAATTTTCTTTTAGAGATCATTCCATATTCTTAAAATCAAGGGACAGGTACTCAGATTTATTTAAATTGAAAAAGGATGACTATAAATCATGGGCAAAAGGATTAAAAAAAGCGGGGTATGCTACTGATAAAAAATATCCTCAAAAATTAATTGATTTGATTGATCGATATAAGCTATATCGTTTTGACAATATTGTATTAAAAAAGAAAAAATCTAAGAAAAAACTTTATAAAGTTAAAAAAGGAGACACGCTCTATTCTATATCCAAGAAATTTAATATTTCTATTGATGATTTGATTAACTATAACAATTTAGATTCAGAAGGAATAATTATAGGTGAGCAAATTATTATAGGAGATAAATAGTATTCAAGTCATCAACAAATTTTTGGAAAATATCAAAATAAGTGGACCAGTGAGGATTAGGTTGATACATGCCTGTACCAATCTTATGTTGATGGCCTTGAATATCTATATAAATTTTAATTACTAAAAATTAAAATCTTATAAATTTAATTCAAAATTCAAATCAAAAAACATAGCTCCAAATTAAAAATCAACAGCAGATTGTTAATATTTAACAATCTGCTGGTTAAGTGTCATTTGTTAATAAAGTTAAATTTCTTTGCTGCTAATTATTAATGATCCTGTATTTTGGTTCCATGACTGGTCTACTCTAAAACCATACTCTTCGCAGATTTTTTTGACAAGAATTTTCATTTTTTCACTGTTTCCAGTAATCACCTCAATATCTTTATGACCTTGGTTATATTCACTTATTATTTTATTGGCTAGCATATCCTCCACTTGAGAATACTTTAGGCCGTGTAAGTCAATTTTAACCAATTATAATTGAATGAAAAAAATTATTTAAGTTTATGTTTTATAGATTCAAATTTCTTGAAATCTTCTTCAGATAATACTCTTAGCATTAATGATTTAAATTGTAGATCTAATTTTTCTTTATTTGTAGAAGCCCTATTTTGAGCCAGATAACTAGCTCTTTTTTGCGTAGAATATATTGCTCTACATACATGATTCATTTGATTTTCATCAAATCCAATTTCTTCAAAAAGTTCAAAATTTAATTTCTTTACTTCTTCAATTGAAGAATATTCCTGTGATTGAGCAAAATTTGAAACTGAACCTAATGTTATAGCAATAATTAGCAAAAATTGTTTCAAGTCAATAAATTCATATAATTTTTTCATTGTAGAGTATTTTGTTTAAATATAGTATTTATTTTGACTTGGAGATATAGATATTATCATCTTTTTTTTTAACTATAACTAATCCAAGCTTTCTAAGATTCTTCGTTGATTTATCCCATGCTTTATTGCTTAACTCAGCTTTATCTTTTATTTTTAAAAGTAATACCTCTTGATCAGATAAAAGATCATATATGATCTTTTCGTTATCACTTAATTCAACCTTTTTTCTCTCAGGCTTCATTTGTGGAAAAAATATTACCTCTTGTATTGAGCTAATATTTGTCATTAACATTACTAACCTGTCAATTCCTATACCAATACCTGAAGTAGGAGGCATCCCATATTCAAGGGCACGTAAAAAATCATGATCAATGAATTCAGTTGCT
>Ga0163179_10002438_pt1 | contig 12986 bp, 8 predicted proteins | sample AtlANTMetagenome_FD_109643 | JGI IMG/M metagenome (GOLD analysis project Ga0163179, IMG submission 109643) | Marine eukaryotic phytoplankton communities from the Atlantic Ocean - Atlantic ANT 2 Metagenome | ecosystem: Environmental > Aquatic > Marine > Oceanic | place: North Atlantic Ocean...
AAAATCAGGCTTATTCTCTTGTCGGTTCCAATAATGGTTGGGAGCGCAGTTTCCCTGACAGAAGGCGCGAGTTCCTCCCGCCATTTCATTGAGCTCCTTCTTGCGTTGCGACATCAACCAACTTGGCAGAATCCCACCGCGACGGTCGCGTCCCTCAAGCACCTTACCGGCAAGGTTTTTATTGGTTTCGCGGCCCGGCACTCCCGAAATCACAGCGATACTTGTTTCGCTATCGAAAAAGATTTCCTTAACGAAATTGGTGAAGCTATAGGCGTCGGCGTCATCCTTCAAATCGAAGCCCATATTGCGTATGAACGTGGCATTCCGGAATCCGATAGCCACACCATCCGTAAAGTGCGTTTGCACATCAACGATGAAATACTCGCCCTTGGGAAACTTTTCTTCCGTGGCAGCGGGTTCAAGTGTTTCGGCGGCATCGACCTCCCAGTTCGGTCCGTAAATCATGTTCGAGGCGAGGAAAGCAGTCGCCATTCCCATGGAAGACCGCATGAAATCGCGCCGTTGCATCCCGAGTTTTTTGGACTTTTCGTCGGCGAGCTCTCCGATCAGCTGTTCCCATTCCTTCTGCTTTGCATTCTGCGGACGTGGAATGAATTCTTCGTTTGAAACTGCTTGAGTAGGCACAGGAGAGTCAACACCTCGTTCCTTATCTCTCTGCCATTTCGGTATCCACATCGACCTTGCTCCTTCTGTATTTCTTCGTCAAGCAGTTCGTTGATTGAGCGGATTAAATCGCCAATCAACTTTGCATCGCCAACCAACAAGAAAAACGACGACAGTTATTCTACAACTTACGAACTCATTCGTTGATATCTGTCATCCAAAAAGGTTGATATCTGTCATCCAAAAAGATGGTGTAACTCTTTGTATTCCCGCGGTCTTCCAGGGCACGTGTCCGCGCCCAACTTCCTTGATCCTCCCCCGAATCAGGCGGTCGTGCTCGAACATTGCAAGGCGAGTGGACGATGGCAGAGGCGATGAAAAGCTCTCCCTCAAAATACAAGCGTTCATAATCCCGGGAGACATCTTCATTCTCGGGAGACCTCTTCTCGCCGCATCTCCCAAAACACTAGGCGATGTACAGGGGGCCACACTGGTGGCTCAGACGGGACAGTGCTAGACTCGGAGAGTAGGCGGTAACCAAGGAACCATGTAACCGCAGGGGAAGAGCAGGTAACAAATGATTAACGATCGAACGGAATTGCGCCGCGCCTTGGGAACAACTCGCGACTTGACCCAGCCGGAGATTCATCGGCATCGTGAACAGCTGCTGCAGTATATCAACTTGCAACTAGTAGCAAGCGGTCAGCCACATTCAGACGCAGTCGACGAGGCCCAATTTTCGCAAGTAGCACGTGGCCTGTTAGACCAACACCGAGCTCAAGCACGTCTGCTGTCAGATTACCGTTGTCCTGTCGATGCCAGGATCGAATCGTTCCTGCAACGTTACTTTGTCGACCTTGACTTGGCGAGTCCACTTCGTCTCCCCAACCAGACGTTGATCATTGATCGTCACGGAATGGCTCGGGAGCTATCGCTTCCAGCCAACAAGGATTTTTACAAAACCAATATCATTCAGTCTTATCGTGTGCACAATGGTGTCTTGCACAATCCACGGCACGATCGACGGACAACTCAGGGCACTTTTCACGTCACGTCTGGAGGTCTCCCAATTCCGGACGACAAACTCTCTGTCCCGAAACGGGTTTTCGCGGAACTTTTCGAGCGCGCCGTCAATCCTCCTCAGGAGCTACTTCGACTACCGTTCACTTCAAATCAAGCCGAGCAGGCAGAATGCTTTGTCTCGTTGCTACTACGGCCAACCGTTTGTCCGGAAGTAAAAAATGTTACGAAGCTGCGTAACATGGAAATTCGCTTTTTCGCTCCCGGCTCTCTAGTTAGCAATCTGGACTTTGTTGAATCTATTTTCGGAAACGGCGGTGACCCTTACATTCCGGAAAACGACGCTGGCTTAGATGTGGAACATTGGTCAGGTCACACTGGCATGGTGATTCTTGCTCCGCATCTGGAAACAGTCACGAAGCGCGAAGTAGGTTTGCCTCACTTCGATGATGCGTCCGAACGACAGCGTCGAGACGGCATGTGCTGGCAGGAAGAAACCGACCTTTACAATAATGGCAGTCCTTTCAAGTTAACGTGTCGAGATGAGTCGGGAGTCATCGTCACGATCATCTCGGACAACTACTTCGGTTATTGCAAAAAAGAGGTGAAGACACAGATCGGTTTTGCGGCGAATCTATCTGGCAATTACGAAGAAGAGCATGCCGGCGGCACGACCGCGTTTGCGAGTTACAGTTTGGGAGACACATTCCAATTCGATAGCATTCGCTATAACGGCCGCACCTTTAAGGATGTTGCCCGAGATTACGCTTCGCTTGTGGACATCCATCCCGAAGGTTATGCACAGGACAAACAATTTCCGGACTTGATTTATGTCAAGGAGAACGCTCAGGCGGACATTCGACGACAGCAAGTATTCTGGACAGAAAACGGTAAAGAGCACTCGATCGCGTTGTTGCCTGGCAAAGTTTACATGGGACCTTCGGGCTATCGTCTACATATGGAACGACACCCATCCGCACCATCTTGGCGACTGGTCGGCACCACGGGAGAAGGTGTTCTTTGTCATAAACCGTGCACGGTCAGCGGTGGTGGAAAAAGCGAAATCAGCAAATCTATTCGCGACTACATGCACTACGGTCCGATCTTTGTTTCCGACATCGATCAAGACATAGAACTCATTGACGAGGTATTTTCACGCAACTATCAGGATCGCTGGAAGGTACCACCGGACTACACCAAGTATCCGACACGTAGCATCCTCAGTGCTCGGAGGACCTTAGGAAGCGTGATCAAACTGCTGACACCTTCTCCGGAATATACCGACAAGTACAACGATTGGCTGCAGTCTCTACCGTCGCATGTATACGCCATGATTTTCATCATCAAGCGATTCTATCGAGAAGAATGGGGCGAGAATTGGCAGAATCACTTCGGAGTTGACGTCATCAACGGCGAACCCGGACATCAGTTGAAATTCGAAGACCGACAATTGGTTGGAACTTATTTGCGAGTGGGCCTGATCGAACCCCAGGCTTGGCGTACGTTCAAGGTTCGCCAGGACTTCATTGCCTCCGAAAAACTGCAGGTGGAAGACGACATCACTGCTTCCGTCGTGATTCCAAGTGATGAACTCAAATACCTTCCACCAGGAGCAACAGCGACGAGCTTCAAATTCGTACAGAATTGCGAATACCGATTCTTCCAACGTCCCGACGACGCGATTTTCCGAGGTCTGGACAAACACACGGAACGTGACTTAGCAGGTCCTGGTAACTTCATCTCGAATTTTGAACCGTTGACGTGCGACCAAGTGAGCAAGATGGCAGAGTATGCAGTGGACTTTGACGCTTTCAGCCTTCCGATGCAAGACATGCTAAAAGAGGTTCAAAACGAGGGAGATAGCTACGTGGTCTGCTCGGCAAATCCTCGCCAAATTGATGGGAAGCCGACACGCAACCCACGATATTTGCAAGACGGTCCCGATCTGGCCGATCCCATGAAGCGTTACGTGGCTGAAATGGGAACTCGGCTGTCGCGTGCCGTTCCCTTGGAGAATCCCGTGCTGATTCCAGTCGGGGCAGTTTTGATCGGCCGCCGCAACAATCCGCCGGACCGTAAGAGTGGCATTCGCGGCCTCGCCGTCTACAATCCGATTCACTACCAGGAGCTGCCTGAGCTTTTCATGGATCTGATCACGTCGCTCACAGGTCGCAGTCCATCCACGACGGGTTTCGGGAGCGAAGGTGCTTTGACGAAGGGTCCCTTTAACGCACTTCGTCCGACCGCTGACCTGAACTCGGCAATTGTCAGTTTCATTTTGACCGGGCTCCATGGTTTCTCATCAGCAGCTGGACACATTGGTCCGAATGTGCGCGTCGGTCATGACATCAGCCTTCTGATCCCGGAAGTCTGGTGTCGTATGACGCCCGAAGAGCGAGATCCTCAATACATGATCGAGCATGGTCTCCTGGAGGCGGTTGAAGATTTCAAGCATAACGGCCAACAAATTCCAGGACATCGACTGGGCTACCGCATCACAGATCGCTTTCTTGTGCGATTCTTCGGCCGAATTTTCGACAACCCGAACAAACTGTTTGACGAATCAATACTACGACCCGAAAAACAAGATCTTGATGCTTTTGCGGACGGCATTCTTTACATCACAGAAGCTCAGCAACAAGTGGCACAGCGTTATCTTGACGATGGCGCTATTGAAGAGGCCTGCCCACCGCTTCGCGCTTTATTACACATCATGGCTGAAGGTTCTTACGAGGGCAAAACAGAATTGGACGCAGATATCCGACAGATGTTCACACTTAAGTACTTGGTCAACAGCGATTGGTACCAGGAGCGTTTGCAGGCTCGGAAAGAGCGAGAAATCCAGTTGTGGACACGCAATCTCGAGTACCTCAAGAGTTTCATCAACAATCCGCATAACGCGAAAGTAACCAACGCGATGGATCTGCTGAACCGCCAACAATTGGCGATGGATCGATTAGCACAAGTTTCTGCAGAAGACTACGGTGAATCGCTTCGCGGGGCACTGGGCACGGACCCCTTCTTGATTAGCAAGCTCGCCGCGCTCAAGGCCTAGCGGTCGCTTGCGATTACCGCTGCGATCTTAATGATTGCGATCGAACTGCTATCAGGAACCGTGCAACAGGTACGAGATTTCTTCGAACCTTGCGATCTTGCCATCACGAAGAGTATACACCCCCATAAACTTCATTCGCATCTTTGCGCCATCACTTTGGACGACATCGGCAAAGTGCACATCAGCAATTTGATCGCCTTCAGCAATGACCGTTGTAAACTCGAAGGAAATCGATTCGATCTCATCGCGCAAAGAGAGAAGATGTGCATCAAACTGCTGCCGATTGAATTCGGTACCATCGACAATCTGAATGGAATCTTCGGTGAAATATCGATCTGTCACACCGGGGTCGGCATTCGGATCGCAAACGGCATTGAACACTTCTTCAAGAAACGCTTTGGCTTCATTGCCATTCATGAATCACAACTCCCCTGAAAGAATAAAGTCTACCTGCATTATTCTTCTTGCTTTATCCAATAACAAGAGAAAGTTGCCCCGGAATCTCCAAAAACAAAACGAGGCGAGCCATCGATGATGGCCCGCCTCTACACCTTCTCTGTTCCGTTATAGAAAGCGAAGACTTATTCTGGAACCGCTAGGAACTTAGCTGCGTTTTCGGACGACTTGAACCATACCAAGTGCGCCGAGAAGTAGCAGGACGAATGCTCCCGGCTCGGGAACGGGTTCTGCGGTAGCCGTCTGGCTTACGGCACCAACAGTCATGCCAGCCAGACCTGCGTTGCCAAAGAATGTGGCAAGTTCGGGAGCCATGACGAGCGGGGCATCAATATTCAAATAAGATTCCCCGTAGTCGACGTTCGTGCCCGAGGGAGTGCCCGTGATTTCCGGCAAGTCAAAAAGCGGAATATTGTCCGACGGGTCAGCGGAAAGCGTTGTACGTACATAGAAGCCACTCGTACCTGCGGGTCGCGTGGCGTCGTGACCAATCTCAAAATTACCAACCGTCAACCCATTATCAAACGAGATCGTTCCGGTGTGCTGAATCGCGCCCGAGACGGGAAACAGAGTATTACTGTCGAATTCGAAAGTGGTTGGGTTACTGTCTTCCACCGAGTTAATGGGGAAGCCAATAAGGCCTGGCATTGAAAGAAGGTCTGCTCCGGCGACACCCGTGATGTCGAGGCCAAGAGTCCGCAAAGCATTTGCGTCGATTTGGACAAAGGTGTCACCACCGGTAACTTTAATCGTCGCGGCATTGACATTACCGCAGAAGAGAAGAGCAAGCAAACATGTGGTCATCAAGCGGACGGTCTTCATTAGCGTTTTTCTCCAAGGTGAAATATCAAATGCGAAACACTAAGTGTTCAGACTAATTGCGACCCCCTTCTCTTCAATGGATAAATGCACAAGATCGCTAATCTCCAGAATTGAATGTTCGAGTCGTTACGACCTTGCGGACATCATCACAATCGCGATCCGCACAACCGTCACCAGCAGTGCGACATCCCCACGTTCGACGCCGGTTTGAGCAACATTTTGGGCGGGTCGTCGAAGGTTTTGGCTGGCTCAACCGTGCTCGCCAACGGTGCTTCAACCGGCACTCGCGCTGCACTGACTCGGTCAAGGCAACCTCGATCAAGGCAACAGAGAGTAATCGAGAGATTCGTCGAGTGCGACATCGACAGCCTCGCAAAGCAGCGGCGCGCAAAAAACTCGACGAGGCCAAATACCCCGCCGAGTTCAAAAAATCTTGGCGTTTTACAGAACTACTTGTTACGTCGGAAAACGAACAACAGCAGGCCCATTCCTAGCAAGATAAGACTGGAGGGTTCAGGCACGGCTGCGACTGCAGCATTGGGACCACCGGGACGCGGTCCTACTTCATAACCGCCACCAACAAAGGCCGCGACGAAGTCACCACTGGTGAATTGACCATCGCCATCCCAATCACCTTGAGCCCAACCTGCTGCGGCACCCGTCTCGTAGGTACCCGCGGTAAACACGACGACAAAATCGCCACTGTTGAATTCACCGTCCAGATCGGCATCACCCGACCAGGTGTTTTTCAGATCGGCAACCCAGAAATCAAGATCTGCCGCATTGACACTGCCATCCAGATTGACGTCGAAATTCGTATCACCACTGGGCGTACCAATATCGGCCATCAAGAGATCAATGTCATCACTATCCAGAAGATCATTGCCGTTGAAATCGCCTTTCTTCCCAGGGGCAGCTGCACCTGGTTCAAACAGACCATCTTTAATGGCAATGAAATCCAAGTCATAGGCACTTGCTCGCGAAGTTCCGGGAATGCCGAAAGAAAGAGGGCCCTGACCACCACCATCACTTCGAACACCCGCTGTCACGTCAAAAGCCTGACCGTCCGTCGAACCATCCATATAGACAGTCACCTGATGCGAACCTGGGCCATCTGGAGTTCCCTGAATATTGACCCAGAATTCGTGCCACTCATCAACGTCGGCGATCTCGATGAAGTTCGTTTCACCTTGTCCCGTGTCACCGCAAGTTTTACAGGGGACTTCGCCATTCAAATCATTCATCAACAAACCGTTTTCGCCGAAGGTGTTTACACCCTCTTCCGTGGTCAAGACGAAACCGATGGAACCGATATTAAAAGGTTGAAAAAGGCTAATGTGAGCCGTCGAATCAAATTCGATCACGTGCTCACCCAAGCCACCTGCGGGCCAATCATCAACAAAACCACCGCCGTCAGGATACCACTCATCAATCGGTCCCGTCGCGGCAGTCGCAATTCGAGCGCGAAAAGAAAGAGTGAAGCCGTCTTCGAGGAATTCTTCACCAACATCGTCCAAAGCGACAATGTCACGGTCAAAAAAGAGCTTACGATTACTGGGATCACCACCAACGCCTGAATCAGGATGATCGCGTGGATCACCCGTGTCTTGTAGTCGGAGAAAGCTCGTGCCGTTGTCGTCAAGCAGAGAAACTCCACCTGGCGCATCTTCACCGATTCCACTTCCATCCCAGGAATCCGAACCACCACCGAATGTCCAATCGCCGTCGAGCGCTTCAAACTCGTCATCCTGCAATTGGTCGCCGTCGTAGATATATTGCCAACCGCCTTCGGGCGGGGAATACGCTTGGCCAAAAGAGATTTGACCACTCACTAAGAAAAGGGTGAGAAGACATACAGAACTGATGTTGATCTTCATGAGGCTCTCCTGCTCGTCACTGAGTCTGTTAAATGAATTCGGTAAGTCATCTCGATTTACGAACAATTCAGAACTGAGAAATAAACTAACAACGAGAAATCAGCGCAGCAACAAAAATCACGGTTTGCCGAAAAATTCCCAGGAATCGACCCGCAAACTCTTACTCCAGTGTTATTCCCAGTGTTATTCCCAGTGTTATTCCCAGTGTTATTCCCAGTGTTATTCCCAGTGTTATTCCCAGTGTTATTCCCAGTGTTCAAGAAACACAACTGCCACAAACGCTCTGTCGTTTACGAATCACCCCTTTCGACTTACGACAGGCAGGCGCCAGATCACAAAAACACCGATGGCGGCCAGGACGACCACAACCATTCCTGTGCGCCAAGATTCACCCGTCAAGTAAAGCGTCAGGCCCACCGCGATAACAACGATCAAAATGGCCCTTCGTTTAACCTGGGGTGTCACCCCTCCATGAACTTGCCAATCCACGAGAATTGGTCCGATGAACTTGGAATTAAGAAGTCTTTCGTTGAGCTTTGGCGACGAGCGGACTAAGAAATAGCTGGTCAACAACAGGAAAGGAGTCGCCGGCAAACCCGGTAGCAAAGCACCGAGAAACCCCAAGACAAAAAAGAAACCCGCCACAAGCAGATAGAGATAACGTCGGCATCCGCGAGACTCCATCGGTTCCCCTGTCGTCTGCACATCTCCCGACTCCACCTCATCGGTAACCAGGGGCTTATCGGGAACCGTAGGCTGATCGGGTTCTGGGCGACCTGTTGGGCTACCCGCGGCGTCCTTCATACTTCGCAAATCCTCATGACGAATGGAGCTCCTGCTAGGGGATTTTATCAAACCGCCCCTCTGAGTTAACGGTGAGTTATCCTCCCACGGCAATTCGTCTCGCACCATCCCAACTGGTTCCTGGTTGACACAAGGACGCTTGCCTGCAAGGGGGGCAATAGAGCCTTATCGGAAACTCAACCTTCCCTTCGTTCGCTCGAAAATCAGCGATTCGCCGCAGAAGACACAACAGTCGTCACCCAAGACCCGCCGACGATGAGAATTTCTGTCGGGTTTACTCGTTTTGCCAATCTGCACATTCCTCCACCCTTATGGGGCTCTTAACGAGTGCTGCTCGACCAATTCTCTAGCAATTCGAGCCCCAAACAGGGTATGCTAATGGTCACACCGCGACCTCATAGTGCATTTCATAAATGAGCCGACTCACCCTCCCAATTACGATCCTTGTCTTCCTGACAGCAACCCACCTTCGAGCGGAAGATCGTTCTCTTGAATTTTTCGAAGAGAAGATTCGCCCTCTTCTGGCAGAACGTTGCTACAGCTGTCACTCGGCTGATGCCGAGGAGCTGGAGGCAGGTCTTTATCTGGATCGCCGCGCAGGTTTGGTGGAGGGCGGCGACAGCGGTGCGGCGATCGTGCCGGGTTCGCCTGATGAGAGTTTACTGATACGGGCCGTTCGCTACGAAGAAAACGAGATGCCACCCGACCGGAAGCTCAGCGATGAGGAAATCAATGCGTTGGAGAAGTGGGTTGAGATGGGTGCACCGTGGCCTGCTGAGGAGGTCAGTCAAGCGGTCGTCGCATCGGGTGGTTATGACTGGGACAAATTCCGCAACGAACATTGGTCCTTTCGCCCTTTGAGCAAGCCAGATCTTCCGACTGTCCAAGCTTCGGACTGGGCACGGAATGAAATTGATTTATTGATTCAAGCCGGACATGAAGCGAACGGTTTGATGACCGCTCAACCGGCTTCTCCAGTTGTCATTGTTCGCCGCATTTATTTTGACTTGATCGGCATTCCTCCCACGCCCGAACAAGTTGACGAGTTCCAGCAAGCGATGGAAGCGGATCCGACTTCGGCCGTTTCATCCTTGGTCGACGAGTTACTGATGTCGCCGCATTACGGAGAGCGATGGGGACGACATTGGCTGGATGTAGCTCGATATTCCGATGGCCACGGCGGCTTTCTCGACAACCGTTCCCATCCTCATGCCTGGAGATATCGCGACTGGGTGGTAACCGCATTCAATGAAGACCTGCCCTACGATGAATTCGTCAGGCTGCAAATCGCAGGTGACATCCTGAAGGGACACGAAGCGGTAGTAGCCACGGGCTTTTTTGCTTTAGGACCCACTTATCAATCCGACGGCGGCGACCCAGATAGTGTTGCTCAAGCCAAAAGTGAAACGCTGGACGACCGCATGGATACAATGTCCCGCGGTCTACTCGGGCTCACCGTATCCTGCGCTCGATGCCACGATCACAAGTTCGATCCAATCCCTCAAGCCGATTACTATTCGTTGGCGGCCATTTTCAACAACAGCAATGTTCGCGAAGCCCCTCTGGCTCCGGAAGAAGAGGTGCGAACATTCCATCAGCATCAAGAGAAAATCAAGAGCACGGAAAACCGTATCAAAGAAAAGCGGGAGGCTGCAAAAAAAGAAGAGCGTGAGCTGTCGCCCGAGGAATCCGCAGAACTGGATGGCTGGGAGCGAGAACTGAAGCAACTACGCGAATCGGCTCCAGCACCCTTCGCAACTGCTCATACATTACACGACAGCGGTAATCAGAACATGCGAATCGCCTTGCGAGGAAACCCTCGCAAACATGGAGATGAAGTTCCAAGACGTTTCCTGGAAATCCTGACGGAAGTAGATGCACGTCCGGAATTCCAGGAAGGAAGCGGTCGTCTTCAATTAAGTCAGGCGATTTCGTCTCCCGAGAATCCGCTTACCGCTCGGGTGATCGCCAATCGAATCTGGATGCACCATTTTGGCAAGGCGATCGTTCGTTCGCCGAGCAACTTTGGTGTCCTGGGTGATCTGCCGACCCATCCAGAATTACTCGATTACTTGGCCATCACGCTGATCGAATCGGGCTGGTCGATCAAGGCACTTCATCGTCACATCATGAACTCCGCCACTTACCAGATGAGTAGCAGCCATGATGAGCAGAATTTCGGTATCGACGGTGACAACCAATTCGTCTGGAGAATGAATCCCCGGCGGATGGACGTTGAGGTTTGGCGAGATTCTTTGCTAAGCGTCACTGATGAAATTGATCTCAGCATTGGGGGAGCGCCGTTCGACAACTTGGCGAACACGAATCGTCGCACCCTCTATGCCAAGGTCAGCCGAAATGGAGACGTTTTTGCTTCGGACACGTTCTTACGTCTCTTTGATTTTCCGTTGATGCGAGCGACGGTTGCGAAGCGGCCCTTCAGCGTAGTTCCGCAGCAATTCCTCTTCATGATGAACAGCCAATTCATGATCGATCGGGCTCAAGCGCTTGCAAAACGGATCGAACAAGCTTCAACTGATAGAGAAGAGCAGATTCAACTTGCCTATCGACTGTTGTTTAGTCGCGAGGCCAGCCCTGAGGAAATGAAACTCGGGCAAGCGTTTATTGCGGAGCAAGAGTCGTCAGAGTTAAAACCACTTGTGCAGTACGCCCAGGTGCTCCTGAGTTCCAACGAATTCATGTTTATCCGCTAACATCCATTTCAATCCATCTGAACCTGACTGCAGGAACCTTGAAATGATGCACCGCAATCCTCTCCCACCGCTGAATCGACGTGAGATGCTGAGCCGCATTGGCGCTGGATTTGGAACTTTAGGTCTGGCAGGTCTGCTGGCTCCCGAAGCTGAGGCGGCGCAAGCGGCATCTCCTCTGGCTCCCAAAGCACCTCACTTTGCTCCCAAGGCAAAACACGTCATTCAGTTGTTCATGCCGGGTGGACCATCGCATGTCGACACATTCGACCACAAGCCTCAAATCGCCAAGTACCAGGGGCAGCGCCCGGATATCGTCAATCGCAAGACGCTTCGAAACACAAAGAACGGCTTGTTCCCATCTCCTTTTGGTTTCAAGCAGTATGGCAACAGTGGCAAATGGGTAAGTGACATTTTCCCCCATACGGCACAGCATGTGGACGACATCTGCTTCATTCATTCCATGCACACCGATATCCCAGAGCATGCCGGAGCCATGTTGATGATGAATCTTGGCCATTTGCAGCCAAGTCGTCCGAGCATGGGATCCTGGCTGACTTACGGGCTTGGCACAGAGAACCAGGATCTCCCTGGCTTCATCGCGATGAGCCCTCGTGCACAACCGCGTGGGAAACTCGCGAATTGGGGAAATTCATTCTTGCCGGGAGCCTATGCAGGCACCTACGTGAATATCGCCAGCATGTCGAAGGAACGGATCATCCATGATCTCAAAAACAAATGGCTTCCGCGCGCGACACATCGACAGCAGGCAGATCTGTTGACGCGACTGAATCAGATCGATCTTGAACGCCAAAAGAGTGATCAACAATTAGAAGCCAGCATTCAGGCGATGGAGATGGCTTTCCGAATGCAGTTTGCCGTTCCCGATGTTTTCGATACATCCCAAGAGTCAAAAACGACTCTCGAGATGTATGGGGACAGTGAATATGCAAAGGGCTGCCTGTTAGCTCGTCGCCTCGTGGAACGCGGCGTCAGGACCGTCCAACTTTCACATTCCATCGATGGTTATGATATCGCCTGGGATACAGGTCATGGCGACATCGCCGGCGGCCATAAGCGACTCGCTGACGCCTGCGATCAAGGAATCGCCGCGTTGATTAAAGATCTGAAGCAGCGAGGATTGTTTGACAGTACGCTCGTGATTTGGGGCGGTGAGTTCGGTCGGGCCCCCACCTCAGAAGGCCAGAAAGGTCGCGACCACGATCACTATGGTTTCACCGTTTGGATGGCGGGTGGCGGCGTAAAACCTGGATTCAGCTATGGTGCGACCGATGAATTCGGCTGCACGGCCGTCGAAAACCGAGTCCACGTCCATGATCTGCACGCCACGATCCTTCATCTCATGGGATTGGATCACGAAAAGTTGACCTATCGATATTCGGGACGTGATTTCCGATTGACCGACGTCCACGGCAAAGTCGTACACGACATCATCGCCTAAGGCTATCGTTGCCGGAGGACCAGTTTCCTAGGGTGGTGTAGTTCGGTCGGCGCGATCCCACTCGTTGATGGAGTGGTTGCGTCTGGGTTTACGGGGCGAGTCTTCCAACCACCCTTTCTGTCCAAGCGAGAGGAGCTTCCATGTTTCGTTGGGTT
>Ga0163179_10002439_pt1 | contig 12983 bp, 16 predicted proteins | sample AtlANTMetagenome_FD_109643 | JGI IMG/M metagenome (GOLD analysis project Ga0163179, IMG submission 109643) | Marine eukaryotic phytoplankton communities from the Atlantic Ocean - Atlantic ANT 2 Metagenome | ecosystem: Environmental > Aquatic > Marine > Oceanic | place: North Atlantic Ocean...
AGCCCAGGACTATATCTTTCTAATCCAAAGCCTCCCATTGGAAGCTCACTTAAAGATGTCCCCGGACCAAGGGCACCAATTCTAAGTCCCATAGGGACAGAGCCTCTAATTAAATCAGAGATAGGTCCGCTTGATCCCTGAGGACCAAAGGAAGCTTGGCCAGAACCCAAACCACCAAACGAGGGAAGATTATCCCAACCTCTTCGGGCTGAGGTAGCAAAAGGGCTTTGCGCCTTTGAATACTCGCTTGACCAGAAATTATGGTCTTGAGAACTTCCCCCGCCTCGACCACCACGAGTAAATTCCGAGGTGACTTGGTCCAAAGCCTCTTGAACACCTTGGGTTAAGCTCGCACCAAACTGTTGGAACTTCTCTTTAATAGGTTGGGTGATCTTACTTATCGATTGGGATATCGCATCGCCAAGGCTAACCTGCCTTGCTCCTTCGTTAAAACCACTTCGAGCAGCATCAATAACCTGGTTCCTCAACATAGGTCCGGAAGAGGCCAAAGTATTAAGCGCTGATAAATCTTGTCTGTTGAGCCCCGTAAGAGCTTGGCTCATTGTCTGGTTGCGAGACAAAGCTCCGAGTGGGCTAGAAATAGATTCAGGCCCAAACTCACTCACAAATTGTCCGGCTATCTCAGAGCGCCTAGACCTAAATAAATCACGTCCCTCAGCAGTCCCCATAAGCTTGGCGTGACGGGACCTCATCTCAGAGCCAGACATCAATCCTTGGGAGACAGCAAACCCTGCTTGAGGGTCATATTCACCGTCAGGGCTCATCATCGCGCCTACTGCAGCGCGTCCACGTCTAGAGCCAAGAAACCTAAATGCAGCTTGAGTGTACCTTCCCTGGTCCTCTGCTCTAAAGCCAGGAGCAATATTATGAAGGTCTGCTAACCTGTATACACCGGCAGATACCATAGCTCCCATAGCACCAGTTGCTTGGGGTATTCCTACTTGTCGGGCGAGATTAGCTCCAGCAGTACCTACACCAGTTAATTGTGCCGGGGAAAGACCAACCCCTCTACCCATTCCGCGCATAAATCCAGCCACACCAGCGGCATCGGAGTCCTGTATGCCCATTCCTTTAATTGAGGACATGGCTGAATAGGCTTCAGTGAGGGATGACTTAAGAGTATTGGCGACATTTCTAACGTTCCCTACTAATTTTTGGAATGACATGGAGAACTCTTGAATTGAGTTCATGCTAATCATGTCGCTACCAACACCGGCTTGCATAATTCCGGTTAATTCACGAACGGAGCCCATTCCTTGTCGTGCGGCGTTTTCTACCATTCCTGATAGTTGTCCTAGTTGGTTTGACGAGGCTTGGGGGAACATTCCACCCATAGTTGCGTTAAGCATTCCTCTGTTTTGTGCACCGGTCATCATTTGATTGGTGGCCCAATTACCCATAGAGCCTAGTGCGGAGTACGCGCCGAATGTTGCAGCGCCTGCCCCAACTGCCCCAGCCATGCCTCTAGCGCCGTAAGCTCCGTGACCCATTCGGAAGGTCATGGAGAAGGGATCCATAAATGCTGGGCCCGCGCCGAACATTGAGGCCATGGACATAGCGCCTAGTGCCATACCGGGCATCTGCGCCATGCTGGAACCAATGCCTCCAGCAGAGAGGCCTTGTTGTGAACGAGAGTCCCCCACACTCATTCCACCCATAGACTGATAGCCATACTGGGCGGAGATAGCTTGGGAGTAGGCTGAAGATGCGCTAAACATCCCGACCTGGGACTGAATGATAGAACTAACCTCGGTACTTGATATTGGCATTAGTTATCTCCTACCAGTCTAGGCCAATGGGTGGCCGCTGCCATTCAAAGACAGGTTTATTGGGATCTAGGCCAGACCTATCTACGTGGCGCTGCCCCGATTGGACATACTCTCTCCCCTTACCACGACCGAATAACGTCTCTGCTCTTGGGCCAGAAACCCTCTGCACTGTCCAGCCTGGTTGGACGCCTCTTAAGGAGGGCACAAGGTTATAGTTACCTAGGATAAGGTTAGACGGATCTACATTCTTTCCGACATTCCACACATCCTCATAGAAAGGTCCGTCAAGAACATGCCCACCGCTTACTTTTGGGTTGTGCTTTGCTTTCTGCGCATCTGCCCAAACTTGGCGGTTCTCCATGAAGCGTTTATGGTCTCTTGGGCCGAAATGTGGACTCTCACCTCTTCGGGAAACTCCCTTTACGGGGCGAACCGCTTGAATGCTGCCCGGTTTACCTGCCCCTGAGGTTGCGTCGAGGTGTCTAAGCTTTTTCCCGGACATGGCATACGACGCAGCAGTCGAGGGGTATCGAGTAACAAACGCCCCCTTATCCCCAGGCTTAAGTGGAGCGGCATCAGGGGTTAAGGTGTTTGTCCCCCGGAAGAACACGCCCTTCTGTGGCTGGGTGTGTCGAACCGATTCGGCTAATCCCTGGGGACCAACAAGGTTCTTCTGCTTGCCCGCTCCGCTGCCGTGAGCAGCCCTGCCCGGAAGAAATAGATTGCCTGCGGCGTTGTCAGCTTTGCCGAACCTGTGGAGGTGTCGACCTGACAGCATCTGCAACATGTTCCGCTCGCCTTGTAGACGACGGCCGGGTCTGCGTGCATTAAATTTAGCTACGGCGTCTGACCATCTACTGCTTCGTCCCCAAGGGTTCCCAACAAGTTGGCTGGTCTCAAGTCTTTGTGGGCCTCTCCAGCTATCAGCGCGAGGAGCGTTTTTCCAGTCCGGCGTACTTCGACTAGGGACATCCTTGCCGAACCTCCCTAGAGGTCTTTGTAGCTTTACCCCAGAGGCCGGACCATAAGGGGTAACGGTAGACCCCTTCGTTCCGGTCATTCCGGTTATATCGATCTTGCGCTTATTTACGCCTTTTGGCATGAAGATGTCGCTGACAATCTTGGCGTCATCTACACGACTCCCTCCCGCTCTGTTTTTAAAGGCAGGGCTCTGTAAATATTCGGTGACCTGATTACGGAAGTCCCCAATCGCAGTTGTTCCGGGGTTCCTAGCAGGTTTAACGTATTTAAACCCCGGCAACGCCTTGTTAGTTTTTCCCTTAAAAAACTTCAATAACGCCTTAGAGGCTAGTTTTGTTAAGTCGTCTCTGTTCACTACCAATCCCCCCAGTACTCTCCGGATTCCATCTTGGCTTTCCAATGCTTGTCGTAGTTCTCTTGGAGCTTCCTGGTTAGTCTTTTTCTTGCCGAAGGGCCCAGCTTGTGACTTTGCAAGAAAGGTTGCGCAAGTTGCCGTAACTCTTGGGAGGACATATTTTTTATGACCTCAGGATCGGGAATGACGCCAGTTGAGGGCCGTCCGGAAACAGTGTCAGCAAATTGCTGAAGCTCTCCTGTCCTGGCACGCATTCTGAGTGCCTTCTCCTGTGCCGCAGGGTGCATGAAGTTTATGTGTCCAGCTTCTCTCTGTAGGATAGAGGGGTCCATGTGTGAGAAATAGTTAACCTTGGCATCCCGTCCAAGGGCTTGGCCCCTGATAACCTCGTTAATTTCGTGCCGGGCTGTGCCAGCAACATCACCGGCTCTAGCGGGTTTAGGCATTACCGCGCTCTCTGGGCCGGCTACGCGAGATGCTTCCGAAAACCTGCTCGCAGGATCTACGGCGGGGCCTCGCGCGGCGGTAGTGCCCTTGTTCCTATTAAAGCGTATGCGCGCCATTACGTCCGCCCAAGCTTGCCTATAAGGTCTGGCGTACCTCTGGGCCCCAACTGCCCAGCGATTAATAGCATCATCTACGTACTTAATGCCATGCTGTACAAGCTTCTGGGAAGGGGTTCGGAAGTCAAATCGATTACCCATCTCACCAGCTGTTTCGGCAGTAAAGCGCCCCGTGCCCCGGTTAAATCCCGTCTTAGGGTTTCTATACAAACGAGTAAGGAGGTCTGGGCGTTTTAGTGGGAACCTGTGTGCTCTTCCGAAAGGGTTACCATGCGCCGCCATATTGTGCGCGCGGTTTATATTGACAACATTGGCTCGTCTAACCGATAGCGGGGTTGCGTGTGAGTGTCCTAGCGTAAGAGTTCTGTCTGCGGGGACGGCGTGTGCGTAGCTCGGTTTTTCAACGTCGTAGTTGTTGGGTTTGACAGGTCTTATTTTGTGCCGTTGTATGAGGGCTTTATTCCCTCGCGCTAGTCCCCTCGCCTCTCGACCAAAATTCAAAATAGGTTTAAAGGGCTGCTCGGTTGGTTTGGACGCAGCACGCGCCGCATCTTTAGGGGCGGTTCCTGTTGACTTTAGATTTTTAAAAGTCTGCAGTCTTGAATGAAGGGTTGGGGTTTGGGAGACAGCTTTATTTGTAGACTTTAGCGCATCAACTGACGTCTGGCTAAGCTTGCCCCCGCGAAGCATTTTTCTCCATCTGGAGGCTTCTTTTTGCATCACCTTGTGCGCGAGCTTCGACATGGAGGCTTGCAGGGCATTGAAGGCTGGTGGGCCAGCTAGCAAAGAGCGGCTATACACGGTAGTTCCTCCAGGCAAATTTCTCCCTCTTTCTCCAGTATTCCAAGTCGTGCTGGTTGTCATACGCCTCTTGCTCGAATCGTATCATACGGTACGCTAAATAAACATTCCTATACTTAAGCAGACCTGCCACAAAATCAAACACATAGAGCAACACCCCGGCGAAGAAGAACAGCTCTCTGTACTGAGCTATATGTATAAGCTCATGGTTGATAAGTATAGCGTCGTTCTCCCTAGGCACCCTAACGAATATAAAAGGCCACAAGGCTATTGCATAGATGGTGTGCCTAAACAGGAAGCTGAATAATTTTGGTACGAAATTACCGGATACGAATATGGCCTTCATTTTGTGATCTACAACCTAGGCAAAGCAGTATTTAACGATTTCTTGGTATAAGCACTCTGAGGCTAAGTAGCCTCAACTTGTCCCCTGTAAAAAATAATAGTTCAGCATAAGGAGATTCACTATGAAAGATATTGGTAAACTGCTGCTAGCAGTAGCAGTCCCAGTCGTTGCCCAGGTTCTGGCCAACATCGCAGTCCGTTGGTCTGATGAGGTCTTAGGATCGCACCAAACCTCCGGGAGCATTGAGTCATGAACATCTTCATTATTTTAGCGTCCTCACTAGTACTAGTAATAGCTTACTTCCTAAACCGCCCCGGAGGAATACGGGGAACAATAATGGCTTACCGTGTTGGTTCTTTTCTAGCTAAAAGATTATATACCGAGATAGAAAGCTGTGGTGGGGAAGTCGCTAATATGGACATTAATATTGGAGTTGGAAATGCTTGGTTCTCTATAGACCCAGGCGATGAGGAGCATAGAGTCATTCTGGAGCTTATCGCGAAGAATGTATGTCGCGAGTTTCGACAGGACCGACTCGAAGGCTCAGCCATCCTTGGGCACACAAAAACTGAGTTTCGCTTTAGAAGCAGAGGCTCAGCTTGTTTTGGAGGAGGTGTATAATGGCACTTGTAATTTCATTCGTTGAGAGTAATCCACTGCTTGTCATGCTTATTGTTGGGCTCGTCCTAGTAATGTGAATGACAATTTATATCAATGGGGGAGCTTCGGCTCCCTCATTTTTTAGCCTGCAAAAAGCGGGTAGTATTGTGGGATAAGATTAATGAAGGATTCCTGTCGGTTTAATTTTGACGAGACTCCCTTCCGTCGTGATGGTCATCTGCGAAGATAGCTAGCTCCCGTGCGTCTGTGGTAGGACCCTACAGCGCCTCCCTACAAGTCAACGCCCCTTGCTGGAAAAGTGCGAGGCGCATTGATGGGACGCGCACACAGGCCAAATACGCCAGTGATGCTATGAAAAATGTTGGCCGGCTGTCCTTGGTCTTTCGGAGCCGAATTAGTAAGACTCGCCAGCAGGTAAGGCGTGAACCCTGCAGCCATCCCAGGTAAGGCTTGAATCCTGGGTCTTAACAACTTTGGGAACCCAGTAAGAGAACTCTGGAGATCCCAACATGTGTGGTCAACCGCGTGACATGAGGGTCCTACGGACTTGGTCCGGAAAAGCTTAGCATATGGGGAACCTGTGCTGAGGCTGTCCTCTTTGGATGTAAGTGTTGATCGGTGACTTCTTCCTCGTTGAGCCAATAGTAATGAGGATGCCATCCCAGGTAAGGCATGAATCCTGGGACCTTATTTTAAAGATTGGGTTCGACGGAACCCATGTGGATTCGCTGACGACAAAGTAGGCGATACCCACCAGCCCTTACTAGGGGGCTACACGTCACTGCTCAGGAAATGGGGCGGAGGCACTTGCGAAACCGTGACGCGGGTAAGAGGGCCGGAGTGCCGGTTATCACGGAAAAGTCGGTACGAGACGCCGGCGAAAGCTAACAACAAGCAGTCTCGGATTATCCCACGGCTCAGCTTAGGCTGGGTCGTGGGATGGTCTTGTTTTTTTCTTTCTTTAAAGGAGTTCCCGATGCCGAAGTTTGGAGACGCTGAGGAGATGCTGAGGGTTATGCTGAACGCTGAGCCGTTCTGTGTTGGCCAAGTTGTCACAGCGGCTTACGCTGGGCGCGACGGAGTGTTTGGCGTTATTTCCAAAATAACCGATGGGGAAGACGCGGGGCTCTTTGATCTTCGCGTGCAATGGGAGGACGGAGAAGCTTCATGGGAGCTTCCGTGTGAGGTCCTCCACCTTAGCGGCTACGCGGAGCTTACTGGCCGACACTATGACGCAGAATATATTAAAGACAAGGTTGTTGAGAAGTTTAACACGGCAGGAGATAAGCCAATGGACTAGCAGGTAATAGAGTCGCCGGGGGGTCCCACGGGGTCTTGGAGGGGAGAAATCCTCCAAGGATTGTCAGTGGGCGAACCGGCGGCTCTTTAAACAGGCCGCAAAAACATACCAGAAACTGGGATAAGAATAGTGCTAAGGGATCACTTATGAAGTGAAGAGCTTGAGCAAACAATTGTTTTGCCGGTATTCCTTGCGCTTTTGGTCTAGTATATATTAAGAACTAATAGCTCTTTGAGTACACTAGAACCCTGTACGCCGCTTCCACCCTCCCCATATGGTGAGCGCGTACACGACCTGGGTAAAGCACCTGCCGCGTAGGGACGCCTACGACAAATGTGCGCCTCGGTATGAGAGAGCCTATTCTCTCTGGTCGTTAAACTGCCCGTTACCGTCAAGCTGCCCCGTGCCGGAAGGTCAGCCGCCCCCACGACGGTGGGGGTGAAATTGAGACACACAACTATACGTCCCTTCTTCGTCGGGACTTTAAATCGGTTTACACTGCCCGGGTGACCGACCTGCTATCAGGGATAGACGACCTCCTAAGCCGAAATGGCGTGTTCACTCACGCCAGGGACCTTATGGTGCCCACGCGCTTAGTGAAGGAGCCTGATAAGAACGTGGTAGTTCTTACACAGGAAGTTAGCCTGAAGGAAAGTGTCGCAGTACCACCTGCGGAGGCTTCCAGAAGGACACACGGATTTGTTCACTTATCGAGTGACGGGCGACCATTTCACAAAGAAAGGTCCAGGAAAGGCGCGAGCCTAAAGTGAGCGTTTGTATGGTTGGAAGTGCCTAAGCTGGTAGACGAAAGTTGGCCAGTGTCCGAAAGGGATACTTTGGAGTCATCCTGGTGGATGAAGAAGTATCGGGGGATTCTCAGGGGGTATAGCTAACTTACCGGGGAGATCTCAGAACAACCTGCAAACTATAACCGTGTTGTTGCGGAGCCTGGTAATAGGGCTACAACAATGGCAAAGTCAGTGAAGGCCGTTTACCTGGTCGTGTACGTACCTCTAACCCGGATGGGGACAGGCTCGAAAGGGCTTGGGGGTCACTGATATGAAGAGGGGGCCGTGCGCCCCTCTTCTTTTTAGCCAGTACAGCTCAGCGCTAGGTTTACGATGTGCCAGAGTACAACAAAAGCATAGACAGATAGAAGGTAAGAAAAAATCTTTCTTCTATTTCCCACTAATTTTTTATCAAGGTATAATAAAGATAAGAACACAGCGAAGACTTTTACAAACAAAAAAGAGCCTTCGCCAATATTAAGGAAGTAGTCCATTATTGGGTTCAGCTCTTTTGCGCCCGATCTAACGGAGAATATCGTCATCACTGCGTCTAAAACATTTAGGCAGTGAATTACGGGGATTCTCCAGTCGCAGTGACCTTTCATATTACAGCCAAACATTATTAAGCCGTAATATTGAGGTTAGCGCCTACTCCCTGACCTCCGGAACCTTGCCCGGATGCTCCCTGCCCTGCACCTTGCCCTCCTTCGGACATTGACTCAATAAGCTTGAGCATGATCATAAGCTCTATTAACTTCTTAAGGTCGAACTCAGAACTTCCAGCCTCGCCGACACCTGAGACAGCGTTGCTCGAATTCACCTGATTATTAATCTGTATGAAGTTCTGCGTGTTCATGCCTGGCATGTGCCCTGGGCAGGCGTGCTCTTTCCCTTCGGTAGTGGACGGGTTTGAGGGCCCTTCTCCACCGGGGGTCGGGGTTGACCCCGTTGCGGTCTCTGCCGCTGCTGGCGCGCTTGCGGGAGCTACTGCGCCCACTCCGCCAGAACCTCCAACTCCTCCGGATGACATCCCGGCGGAACCAACACCACCAATAGCACTCATAATATTAAACCTTAATAAATTACTTAATAACTCTTAATACAGGTTTCCCGTCCATAAGTGGTACGAGATCCTTAGAAAGTAGTAAGGACTTATGCCAACTAATTTCTCGACAGCTTCCGAGATCATCATCGCTGTCAAATACAACTATAACATGCGGGAGTACCTGCTTGATAGTGCCGGTTTTCCCTGTGGGGATAATTATGTACTCCATCTCATCTTTTGTATCGGAAGGGGCGCTTACTTGAAGCTTTCGCACTGTTCGCACTTTTGTGCCCTTCGCGAAAATTTTACTTTCGTCTTTTATAATTCCATCATTAGACACGTCATCACCATAATCATGTGTCTTTCCTTAAGACTATCCCCGCAACGCAGAGAAGGGTGGAAAGACACGATAAAATTGCTAAATCACCTCTACCTAAAAAAGAGGCACCAATAAATATAACGATATTAATCCCTATGGATAAATAAAGGGAGGGTACTATAAATCCTTTCATTCGCTTTCTCCGCAGGCGGTCTCGTCAAGTATTTGCATAAGGTTGTCGAACATTTCTGCGGGGTTCGATGTGAGGGAAAACCAAGAGCCGTTAATGGAAATGTCTTCCCAATCACTTTTCCCACTTGCTGGGCTAAATGTATAAATAGCCAGATCGTCAGCGTTCTGCGCCGTGTCTTTTATAAGCTCTTTTTGAACTGATGGCTTCAAGTAACTTTGTCCATCTTCGTCTGTGAATACGATAACAACGTGGTTGGCGTCTTCTCGCCAGTTTATTTTAAAGCTACCCAGAGAGGGGTCAGAGGTTATGTTCTGGTCCCAGCTTTGCGGGGTCATTAATATGTCTGCTGGATCGAGCAAGTTAAGTATGGAGAGGTACACCGCATCGTAAAGCATCTCATTCCCAGTAGAGTAGCTGGCGTCCACCGCGTTTAAGTGTGGGAGGAACTGCTGGAACGGGACAAGGGCGGTCTCAATCTTGAGCATCTCTTTCCAGCCATCCTCAAGTGGGCCGACGACTATGCCCCACTGGATAACCTCGTCATCCGCATACGTGGAGGCGAACATGCTCATCGCAGATTGTACTGCGCTGATTGTGTTGGACATAGATCCAGAGGTGTCCACGATAAATAAGATGTCCGTCTCTTGTAAGTTCTTATCTATCACTCCGTCGCAATTGTCGTCTTGGCCCGAGCAAAGGTCCTCTTCTAGAGGAAGCTGCTCACCGAGGCAGTAAAGGTCGATAAATACGTCAGAGTTATCCGGGTAGTTGCCCCATTTACCGCTCTCACAAATTATCTCCCCGCCATGACAAATGCCAACCCCGAGAGTGTCCATGTCACCAGAGTAGCATCCGGAGAGAAGATCCTCATCAACAAGCACATCGCAGTCGTCGTCAAAGTCGTTACACACTTCCGGGATAGGCGCGCCCCCAGTAGGATCGCAAGCAGGGTCAACCTGAGGTGCCCAGGCACAAACAGCTTGGCAGGGTGACATGCTCGTTATTGTGCAATCCTCGTTAGCGCATTGGCAGGTTTTGTACCCCTGACCACACAGCAGAGGCTCCTCCATGCAGGGTACTAAAAACCCTATGGTTTCAGGTGGGCACCCGCAGTCTATGCCTTCGTCGATAAGCCCGTTGCAGTCATCATCTAGACCATTGCAAATCTCATCTGCCGGCTGCTGCGCAGAGCAGGCATTCCAGGAGCCACCAAGGCATAGCTGGTATCCCTCCTCACAAACGGTTGAACACGCCTGCACGAGGTCTTCATCGGTCTCCCCGTCACAGTCATTATCGACACCGTCGCAGGTGTCTTCTGGAACATCTCCACATGCTCCGCAGGCATTGAGTTGTCCCTCATCAACTTCACCGTCGCAGTCGTCGTCAAGTCCATTACATACTTCTTCTTCGGGGTCGGGGGCGGAGCATAGCGTAAGGGCTCCGTCGACGCATACGGCCTCCCCTGGACCGCACGGACCATCGCACGGAAAAATACCCTCATCAACTTCGTAGTCACAGTCATTGTCTTTCCCATCGCAGACTTCCTCAACACAGGGATCACAGGGGCCATAATAGTAATTTCCCTTGTTACACCACTTCTCCTGTTTTCCTGGAGTTCCATCCGGAAGCTCGCAATCAACCAGCTTATAATCTGTATCTGATACAGGGTCACATTCAAAAAGTTCTTCACATTCCCCTTCATAGGCTAGGACAGGGGGGTCCATGCAGCGGTCGTAACAGACACGCTTTTGCCACACGGCATTAAGAGGGGGGCAGAAGTAGTAGGCACAGTCCCAGCACTCTTGCTGGTACTGGCACTCTTCATCACACACGGCGACCGGAACATCGCCGTAATCGGGGACATCGTCCTCTGCGTCTTCCGCTATCTCAATATCTAGTTCTGAATAACTATCAGGAATAACCCCTGACCCACTTGGTGTATCAGAACACGCCGATACTAATAACAAAAACGCAATAATAAGAATGCGTAATAATCTCATAAACGCCTCGCAGGCATAACATATATTAATTATTACACGGAACCTCCGAGGTGTCGCAGGGGGATTTTTTATAAAGATCGCATTGATGCAAAAAAGATTGCAGTTCTTGGCATAAGACTATCGATGAACCATTAATTAGCGGGAGGTAACGTGCTAACACAAAAGTGTATCGGCAGCGGTTACTGCTGCTGGAAAGTCCCTTGTGGGGAGGCTCTGAGAGTCCACCCACAACTAACAAGCGGCCCTTGTCCGGAACTTAAGTGGAACGGTGAGCGTCATTTGTGCGGGCTTGTATTGAGGTCAGATGAGAAGGAAGCGGGGAGGCTCAAGTCGAGTCTTTCCATTGGGGATGGGTGCTGCAGTCCGTTGAATACGTGGCGAAGGGATCCGCTAGAAGACAGAACTAACTATTAGAAGGAGGCGCGAATGAGTATTGATTTTAAGAGTTTGGATTTACCTCTGTTTGGTAAAATTGGTCCTGCAGAGTTTCGCAGGACAGTCGTGAACCAGTCTAAGGACGGTGTGGTGTATCTCACCCCAGGCCCTAGAGGGTTTATGGATGAGGACAATATGGGCAAGCTGCTGGATTTCTCGGAAGGGCTTCCAAAGAAGATCCGAGGAGTTAACGAGAGAGATCTCTTCGAGCTTGTTCAGATCGCGCAAGAGGGTATATGCGTTTCTGGTCTAGACGATACATACGAGGTTCGTATTGATCGTGCTGGGAAATGGGACGACTATCCCCACAAAGTCAGAAGCTTTGGCAAACCTGCCGGTGTTGGGGACAAGTTTCGAGAGAACTTCGCCAGGGAGTGGGAGAGGGCTCAAAAAGAAGCTCGGGATCTTGACGACGGTCGGCCTGGGTCGCCTATTAAGTGCAAGGTCCTGGGGCTTCCAAAGCCTCGGTACAAGGTTAACTCTCACGGCGGTGACGTGGTGGTTTCGAAGTCTCTTGCGATGGCGCGGCGTCTGTACTACTTGTATAGGGACGCTGCCTATTGGAAGAAGGCGCACATCCCAAATATTCAAGCCTGGAAACGGCTGTATATGAGGGGGGTGGGCCAAAAGCCTCCAGAGGGAACTCTCCCGGACTCAGGTAAGTATGTTGATGCTATTGCAACGCCTTACCAAATAATACCAGAACTGGAAAAGCACCTCGCTAACTTCAAAGGGTACTGCCCAAGTCAGATCGAGGAGATACAGTGTCTGGTATTAGAAGACTGGGATAGTTTTGAGTAGAGAAGGCTCATGCGTCGGCTGGTTTCATCTGGCGCATGAGTCTTTCCATTACAAGCTCATTGTGGGCCTTCTGCATAACCTCTGCATGTTTTTTTATGTCCGAGGCCCAGATCTCATCGATCATATCCCAGAGGGAATCATTCTCATCCTCTAGCTCGGCTACTCGGGTCTTTAGTTCAGAAATAAGCTCTTCATCAGTCTTCGTAGTCTTCTGGGTCATAAGTCATAATCTCCGCCGTATAACGACGTTCTCTATAATTGGTAATAATGGGAATCTTTTGAGTTTCCGTTAATTCAACGATCTCGTCGTCGAGGTCCTCAACAACAGAAGAAATAGTCTTTACGCTCTCCCGAACAACGGCAAGGCCGTTAGATAATTCGAGAATTACGTTGTAGATGTTCTTTCTGTACCTTCGGTTCTCAATAACCGCCCCAACCCCAACTCCGAGGGCAAAGAGCGATATACTTACGATAACGTGAAAAATTAATAACAAGATAAACCTCAATAACAAATAACATTTCTGATGATACCCCAAATTTCCGCCCGCAAAAACACCCCTCGTTCCTGGCATAAGAGTATTGAGGGGAGATATAGCTCCTCGTTCTTATAAAATTATAAAAGGGGATGTTCTTATGAGTGACAAT
>Ga0163179_10002442_pt1 | contig 12974 bp, 9 predicted proteins | sample AtlANTMetagenome_FD_109643 | JGI IMG/M metagenome (GOLD analysis project Ga0163179, IMG submission 109643) | Marine eukaryotic phytoplankton communities from the Atlantic Ocean - Atlantic ANT 2 Metagenome | ecosystem: Environmental > Aquatic > Marine > Oceanic | place: North Atlantic Ocean...
ATTGCGCCACACGACATAGCTTTGCCTTCTACTATAGTCGCAATAGGAAGCTCTGAGTGCTTAATTGCAGAAATCATAGACATCAGACTGTATACTTGTCCACCATACGAATCAATAACAACAGGAATTATTTTCTGCCCTGTGTTGTGTGCCCTTGCAATTTCTTGATCAAACTTTTTAGCCGCATCTTCATCAAATTTGTTGACTCTTACAATTACAGGATTGTAACGTAGCTCTAGTTCTTTTACTTTTGGATCATATTGTGTCGTCCACTTCATCTTAATCTCCTAACTACACTTTGAGTGACCACAGTTGGCGCAAGTTACACATCCTTCTTGATAAATAAGAGAATCTGTTGCACCACATGCATCACATGTTTTGTTTCCTGACTTTGTTCCGTCCGCAATGTACTTTTTCAAGCATCTTGCAATTACTTTAGAGAAACTGAACAAGTCTGCATCTTTATCTTTTTGCAACTGTTCGACTAAATACTGTATTGGCGCACTATGTCGAAGTGCTAGTGAAATTGTTCTTGTGTACCCAGCGTAGTTGGGATTATCGAACACCTTGACAATATCTTTGACCACCATCATATCATCACCCTCACCTACAGTCAGGTCATAAATAGAGGCAGTTGTCTTTCTTGGCTTCTTTGCAATTAGGCCGGTCTTGTACTTTCTAGGGATTTCAACATAATGAGATAGGCCACCCATAACCTCGTAAGGGCGCCCATTCATTAAGCCTACCAGTATGGTCCACCGCTCACCTTTGATAGTGGCTCCGTGAATATCACACTCCAGAATTTCAGGCCTCTTGGGTGAAGACCTTTCTTCGAAATCGTCAGCTTTAGAAGATGTGTCACTAACAAGAACACCCGTTCTACACCCATCCCTATAGACCGTAACACCTTTGCACCCCAGTTGCCATCCTGTCATGTACACATCTTTGACAGTGTCGACTGTTGTATCTTCAGGTAGATTTGTTGTATTTGAAATCGCATGACAAATCCATTTTTGAGCAGCTGCTTGCATTTTCACTTTTTGTGTCCATACAATTTCATTTGCAGTAGCTTTCCAGTAGGGAGACATCTTCTCGTCTTCCAAGCCGGTGGTGCTCATCCATTCTTTAAACGCGTGGTGATACACTGGGTATTCCTGCCATGCATCACCGACATCGTCGACAAAATCAACTCTTGCATTAGGCTCTGCGTCTGTATTGATTTTCTTTCTTCTCATATACTTGAGTAAGAATGCAGGTTCAATCCCACTAGTTGTCTGTGTAAGAACAGAAACTGATCCTGCAGGTGCCGTAGTTGTAAGTGCGATATTTCGTCTACCATGCTTAGAATGAAGAGATCCAAGTTCCTCATCGGCATTAAAAAGTTGGGTAAGGTATGGATGACCCTCTTCTTTATTACCATCATATACTGGAAATGCACCTCGCTCCTGCGCCATAACACAAGAAGACTTATAGGCACTTAAAGTCAGACATTTGTAAATTGTTTCAACAGTCCGGATTGATTCTTCACTTCCATATCTAATTCCTAATGCAGCAACTGCGTCACCAATAGCTGTTACACCCAAGCCAGTACGTCGACCCTGTACAGCTTGCTGCTTGATAGACTCCCAAAGTTCCTTTTCAGTTCTCTTTACAGCATCAGGCTCTGGGTCATTTTCAATTTTAGCAAGAATTCTATCGACTTGTTCTACTTCGAGATCAATCATGTCGTCCATAAGTCGCTGTGCTTTTTGTGTAACTTCACACATCTTTTCATAATCAAAAACAGCATCGGGAGTAAATGGATTCAAGACAAAACTTTTAAGATTAACTAACATTAATCTGCAACTGTCATAAGGACTAAGAATAATTTCTCCGCACGGATTAGTGCTAACAGAACCAAAGCCTTCATCTTCATACACGTCAGAAGGTGTCATCTTCTTTGCATTGTCCCAAAAAAGAAGACCTGGCTCTGCACATGCGTGTGCAGACTCAATAATCTCATGCCATAGCTCTTTTGCGTTAATAGTTGAAGTAACCTCTGGAGTCTCAGAATCCACAGGCCATTGTAATGCAAAGTCTGTTTCGTTTCTAACAGCATGCATAAAATCATCAGTTAGACGAACTGAGATATTAGCGCCTGTAACTCTCGTCAAATTTCTCTTAATTCGTATGAAGTCTCTTACTTGTGGGTGCTTTACTGAAATTGTAATCATTAAGGCACCTCGGCGGCCGCCCTGGGCTACTTCCCTACATGAGTTTGAAAATCTATCCATGAAGACTTCAATGCCATCAGTAGTTCTTGCACAGTTTCCGGTCGTTTCTCCTTTTGGGCGAATACTCGAAATATCAAAACCAACGCCTCCGCGGCGTTTGGCAATCTGAACTAGCTCTTGATCAGTCTTTAAAATACCACCGTACGAATCATGTGGAGATTCAATCACAAAGCAGTTCGATATCGACTGAATCTGATGTGGGTTACCGATACCTGACATTGGTGACCCCTGAGGGACAACATACTTAAAATTTGCAAACAGAGAATAGATCTCATCCTCGCTCATAGCATTAGGATAATTTTTCTCAACTCTTGCAAATTCTGAAGCTAAACGTCGATGCATATCATCAGGTGTCTGCTCTTGCAGGTTTCCTTCTTTGTCCGTCAATGCGTATTTTGTCAAGAAAACGTTTGCGGCAAGGTCATCGCCGCCGAAATACTCAACACACTTCTTAAATGATTCGTTATAATCGTACTTTTTCGTCATGCTCCACTCACTTCTGACCATTTTTGCTTCAATAATGTCTTCATACTTGTTTCATCCTGTTTCACCGCTTCGTTAAGAGTCATGTGGCTCTCGTCTAATATCTCAATAGTAGACTTAGCAGTGTCAATGTGAACAGGAAAAACTAATCCATCTTTACCTGCTCTATTTTTTGCAACGAAAAGTCTTCCTGACCCTGTGGCTTTTTCCATCGGCTTTCTAGAAATTGATAGAACGACATCAGCAACCATGGCTTTGCCGTAAGCCTCAGACATATTTTCCAAGCCTACGATATCAGACTTCGCTGAATCGCGGTTAGCTTGTGATGCTGTCCACACTGGAACATTCATGTCCATGGCAAGGTTTCTTAACTCTTCGTAAATTAACTTAAGCTCGTGCCTTAAAGAATCATAAGCACGAGTAGATCTCATCACATCTGCATAATCAATCACAACAAGGCTAGGTATAAAACCTTTTAACGCCAGCTTTTCGATGTGATTTCTAATTGTTATCACAGATGCAGATCCTGTTGGGTACTCTTTAATTATAAGTCGACCGAGGTCTAGATTTTCGTACTTGTCAATAACAAAATCTTTATTGTCAGGCACTTCGTTGCTCGGTATATCACAAAAATTGGAGTCATAACGCAAACCAACAGAGTGTTCAGAAAGTTCAAACGTATAATGTACTACGTTTTTTCCAGCTCTCAATGCGTTGGCTCCCATAGCAACAAGCCAGTGTGACTTGCCGACTCCTGTGTTTGCTGTAACTACACCAATTTCTCCACGTCCTAAGCCACCCTGTAAAATGTCTTTTGCGTCCAATCTTTTTAACCCAGTTGGGCAAACCTGGCGCCTAGTTTTTACAAATCTTGCTTCGAGATCTTCGAAGAAGTCATGTCCTGTAGAGTGAGGCATCCCCACAGCGACTGCATTTTTCATAAGGGTGACAACGCTGTCAAATTTATCTGTCGATATAAGCTCAACTGCTTGTTCTAATGCATCCTTAAATGCTTGCCTCTTACAAAAATCAAGTGACTTATCTTTTACATACTGTAAATCTTGTATGTTTGGACTAGATTTTGTCCTGTGAAGAAAATCAACTACTTGATCTCTTAGAATTGTATCATTAGTTTCAGTCAGCTCTTCTTTGATGATAGATACTAAAAGCCCTAGTGTCGGAAAGCACTTATATTTTCGATGATACGAAAAATACTTTTCAGCTAAGTAGCTAAGTGCCTTGACTTCAAAATACTCAGGGGTCATGACCTCAGTCATTTGTTGTGCCCACGAATGGTCAGATATGAGACCTTGAAATATAGTCTCTTGAAACTGTTTACCATACTGTGAGAATAAGCCTGAGTGTTCCATGTTACTTTCAATCATCATCTTTATAAGTTAACCTTAGTTACAGTTTTTAATAGCAATGAAATAAGAATCAACATCAAAATTGTTGACCCCTTCTCTTGATAACATTTTCATCAATGCTATCTTATTACGTCGAGGCTCAAAAGAATCAAGCGCAAATTTAATTTTTTCAATTTGTTGCCCAGACAAATTTCTAATATCTAAATACATGAGCTTCCAGTTCATTCTAGCTACGTCTTCATTTTCCATAATGGAGTCTAGAATTTTTAGCTTCTTAGACTCTGCAAGGCTTCTTGCCAGACTTGCAACTTCACTGACGGAAACGTGTTCATCTTCGTTTAGTTCCGGGAATCTCTTTGCTAAAGACTTAAACCCTGTGTGAGGTACACCTTTAATCCCGTCAGAAGGATCACCTATAAATGCCCTTGCAGTCACAAAGTTAGAAACAGATACACCAAACTTTTGCTTTACTTTATCTTCAGTAATATATGCTTTTTGTCCAGGAGACCACTGAGTAACTCGATTATCAATCAGCTGATACAAGTCTTTGTCAGACGACACTATTACACATTTCTTATTTCGATAGTGGTATCTTGTTATGTAAGCTATGGCATCATCTGCTTCACACTCAGTAACATACATTTGTCGTATAGGCACATGTTTTAATGCTTCGACCAAAAGAGCAACCTGTCTATTTCTGTTGCCAATTGTGTCTGGTATATCATCATAGTACCTGTTAAGTTTTTGTGGGCGTCTTCCCTGCTTGTAGTCAGAAAAAATTGCTCTCCTTCTAGAAGAGCCACCACCTTCCCAGACCACTACAATTTGCTCTGGATTGCATCTTTCACTCAAAAGGCGTATACCTTTGAGAAATCCTACAAAGCCTCCCAGATGATAACCGTTTTGGCTCATTGTAGGATTTACGACAAAGTGCCGAGTGAACAGATTCAACCCGTCGATTATTAAGACAGGTTTCTCAATCATGTTACCCCTCTGGCGAGATCAGCTCGTCTTCGATTTCAAGAGCTGCTGCCCTGACTTCCTCATAAGATTCTAGATCAACGCTTTGCTGAGACTTTCTGACTAGTGCATCTTCCAGCATTGCTTCGATATACGGGCCATACTCAGGATCGTCAATAACATCACAAAAGTCAGCTTTGTAGAATTTCTTTTCTACTAGAACTTCTCCTGTGTCTTGACTATAAACCGTAAGTTTTTTCCATGCACCAGTGCCAGACATCTCAACTAGCTTGTTTTCAAACTCAGTCTTGCCATGTTTTCTCAAAAGATCAAACATCTGTTCGTGTTCTTTAATGCCTACACCAAAATGAATTTCAAAGTTAATAGTCCTGAATGGTGGAGCTACTTTATTTTTGATCGTTTTAGCTGATACGTTGATGCCAATGACTTCTTTATCTTTGTTCGTGATTTGCTGTCCAGCCCCCAACTTGATTCGTACAGACGAATGAAAAGGGATTGCTTTACCGCCGGGAGTAGTAGTAGGATCTCCATACATAACACCAATTTTAGTTCGAATTTGGTTTAAGCAAATCATCAAGACATTTTGATTAGCAATCACACCTGTAATCTTTCGCATGCCTTTAGAAATAGCTCTTGCCTGAAGCCCTATGCTTTCTTTGTCATAATCGCCAATAAGCTCAGCCTTCGGAGATGTTGCTGCAACAGAATCCCAAATAATGGTAATTGGGACATCTTTGTCCATAGCTTTAGCTCTTAAAATAGTAGCCTCAGCTATAGACAAAACTTCTTCAGTACAGTGTGTATCAACGTAAACAAATCTCTTTTTGATATCAACACCCAACAAGGAAAGGTTTTCTACACTGGTAGCATTTTCAGTATCAATGTAAACAACAATGCCTCCCATGTCCTGTGTAGACTTTGCAATCTGAATTGCGATATGAGACTTTCCGATAGAAGGAGGACCGAAGATCTCTACGATCCTTCCTTCGGGCAGGCCACCATCAGCACGATTAGCAATAATGTAATCTAGCTGACGTGAACCTGTCGAAATCCACCGGTTGACATGGGTGGGAGAGTCATCATAGGCAAGATTGTAAGCAACCTTATTACCATGCTCTTTGTTTAACGAAGTAATTAACTCGCTAGTAAAATCGTCTTGTTCTGGATACTTTCGTTTTGCCATCTTTTGACCCTCTTGTTAAAATTATTTCTACAGGTCTTCTAGATCTGCGAAAGCTTCGTCTAAGGACTTATACTTCTGTCCTTCAGACTGGGTCTTTGTGCTTGACGTACCTGTGTTGTTTGAATTACCAAAGCTTCGCGTAGTACCATCATCATCGGCATCATCGTCGTTCAGCCAGTCATTGACAATCTTTTCAAGTTCCTCGTAGGTCTTGCATGTGTACATGTCATCCAAGCTTGGAATGCTAGTAGTATACTGCTTGACAGTATCAGCATTTTCACTCAGTGGTGATTGCTTTCCTCGTGGTCGAACCTCTGTCGTAGCCCATTGACGACCTGGTGCCTTAGTACATACAACCTTGACATCGCGGCCTTCATTGGTATCTGTAATGTCACCGTAGTCTTCATCAAGCATGATGTTAAGAAGAGACTGATATACAGTCTTGCCGAATGCCCAAATACGAACGCCCTTGTCTTCTTCACCTCGGACAACTACAGGAGCGTAGCAACGCATCTTCGGATAAAGCTTCTTTGCTAGCTCATATGATTCCTTAGATCCGTCATCGCGAAGCTTGGTAATAAGCTCTTGAATAGGGTCAGGATTACCAAACTGATACGGCGCAAGAAGCCCTGGGTTGTTGCCGATGTTGTAGTAGAACCAGCGCTCTTTGAAAGGCTGACCATCATTGTCAGCGAAAGAAAGAAGTCGAACAGTATGCTCTTCACCTTCTTGTGGTCGCCACGACGTGTTCTGTCGAGAGTTTTGTCCCGAAAGCTTGTTTAGCTTTCGACGAATTGCATCAAAATCAATTGCCATTTTTGTATCTCCTTAATGTGAAATGGTTAATTAAATTGCCTGTTATAGTCTAGGCATGACTAATCAATTGTTCAATAATCAGTAGTTATTTGCGCTTTTTCTTTTTTTGCTTCTTGCGAAGCTTGTCGTAGCCCGGGTGCTTAGGTCCTGTACCGACTGGTGTTGACACACCACCGATAGCTGCCACTGCTGAGAATTCTTTTACTTCTTCGTCCTCTTCTCTCTCTTCAATTTCGTCAGGCTCGACCAAAAGATCGTCATTGACTTCTTCATCAGAGTTCTCTAGAAGGCGTCGAACATATTCTCTTAAAAGTTGTAAATTGCGCATAAACATAACTATGTTACTTACAAACGCTTTGCCATCTGAAGACATTTTGCCAGATCTGGCTCAGTGCCTACGTAAAATCTATTCTCTTCCAAGTGTGAGCCCTGTGAAAGACGAATCGCATAAAACTCATCATTTGTCAATGTAATTCCAAAGTGCTGTAGTAGACACAAGGTTCTGTCAGGGATTGTCGACTTAGGAACATTCTCGTTATACTTGTAGAATTGACCTAATTTTTCTCTATGCCAGCTAGAATCCTGCTCAACGAATAAATCATTTTCTAGAGTGCCAACTTTTCCAATTTCGTGAAGAAGCCCTACCTTTAGAATAGAGCCTGTATTGATATCTAGCTCAAAAGAAGAAGCTAGCTTTCTCATCTTTGAAGTGGTTTCTAAGGCATTTTCAATCAAGCCGCCGGCATAACATCCGCTGTCTTTTTCATGAGTTGAGTATGGTGTTGTAATTAGTCTTTCACCGAGAGCTTTAATCAAATCTGGCATGCCATGCTTGGCAGCCTTATTGCAAAGCTTTTCGTATGTATCCCAATTGGTTTTAATTGTGTCAAAATCGGGTTGTGACATGTAACCTCCTTAATTCTTTAAATTATAGATCGGGAGGTTAAGATGTATCTTTAAGAAGAGTGGAAAATGACTGTTATTTCACCGTTTTCGACGCTAACTTCTAATTCGGCTTTGAGCCCCTTAAGATATCCTGCGTTGTGTGCACCTGTAAGTGTGTGCAGCATGTAGAGTGCGCCGTCTCTAGGACTAATTTTTCTAGTTGTGACTATTACAACTTTTTGTTTGTCACCGCCGATCGATACTGTATTGACCTTGGCACCTCCATATGCTGCACCCATAGTCTCATTTCCGAAAATAGCAGATCTGACAAGATTGACGACCATATCATGATCGCTAGCTCCGCTGGCTGCACCTTTGATTCCCAGCTTTTTCATTAGCTCTTGCGGTTTTTCGCTGGCTAGCGCACCAGCCTCTTTGATTTTATTCTTAACACGCCCTCCGCCAATTTTACCTCTTTTGACAGGGCCGTCGCCTTTTTTCTTCTCTTGAAGAATTACTTTTTGAACCTCACGCTTGAGAAAACTTTTAAGATTGCTCATTGGTTATACCTCCTTGAATACTAATTATCACTCACAGATGTCATTTTGGTTTCATAAAGTCCAACTCCGCCTAACGACAATTTATGAGTTAACTTTTTAAGCTTAGGCTTGAGGTCAGAAGATACTTCACAAACCAAAGCATCATGTATTACGTAGAAAGGCTTGAAGTTGTCATCTTCAGACCTTAGAATTTCACATGCCTGGCTAAACATACATATCGCGGCATCTGACGTTGTCGACTGCATGAAATGACTATAAACTTTTTGATACTCATCTCTTCTAGTCATAAGCTTTCTTCCGAAAAGATTTGTTATGTATCCGTTGGACTTTAGATCAGATACTAATTGTGACTCAATTCTCTGTACACCGAAATGGCTTCTTAAGCTGCTTATGACTCTTCTAGCCTGAGGTTTACTTCCTAAAAGATCAGCTAGGCTTGAAGATCCGGCTCCGTAGAGTGCAGAAAGACTAGCTACTTTAACCACATCTCTTTCAACGCTTAAGTTTAAGTCCTTAGCTATTTGACTATACACGTCCCCTGATGTTTCTTTACCTGCAACGTATAGCGCAGTTCTGGGTTCGGCAGACACTAGATCGATTTGAACAACTTCACACCCTTTATTAGGCTTTATGATATCCCTGTATCTTGCAGGAAGTGTAAGAATTCTCGGGCCCTTCTTGACAGTTAGCCTTCCTGTTGCAGTTCCTGCCTGATCATATACAATCTTAGGTGCCTTATTTGTCTTTGACACAAAAGATCTAAGCGAAGCCTCAACAGTCATTCCTTTTTTGTTGTTTTTAATATAATATGCTAATTTGTCAATATCGACTAGTGGTTGCTGTAATCTTAGAAGGAACATTCTTATTAGTCTATATGTTTGTTCATATTTACTGCTCTCTAAAGCACAGACGTTAACTCTGGACCTCTCTAGAGCATTATTTAGAAGATCCATAAACAACTTGTCACCCAGAACCCATCGCCAAGGAATGGATTGAGTCAATCCGTCAGGTACAATTTCTTCAAAAGCTTTTTTGTGTGACTCTGGAAACATGTGTATAGGATCTTCACCCAATACTTCCAAAAGACTTTGAATCGACATGGGGTGGTGCTTATCACCTAAAACCCACACATCTTCAGGAATGCTATTACACCAGTGTACAGACCTTGTGTCAGGATCTGTCATCAAGTGTTGCATAGTACCTAATGTTTCTTTATGAACTAGTAAACGCACATTTTACTATAGACAGACAGATAAGATTGTACAGCCTAAGCTACTCTTTTGTCTTCTTATCTTCTTCATCGCCCTCTTCACCGATTGCGTTAATAGCTTCTTCGACCCTATCTGTCATTGCGGTAAACTTACCGAACGTATTCAGCTGAACAAACTTTACGTTAGACTTAAATTCACCTGATGCTATAGAGTGATCAATCCCTACAACAGAATATACATTGTCAGCAGTAGTTCCCGTCCCAAAGTCTATAAAAATCTGCTGTCCAAACTTCCAAAGAGGGCATCCCATCGTTTCCACACTCAATTCCATAGGTGCAACTCTTAGAGGAACGCCGGCATCTCTGTGACCTTGCGGATCTGTTGATCCTCCCTGACCTGCTCTTAGCATGTTAATTGTAGCTAGCTGAGGATTTTGCATACTTGAAAGATTTGCAGTCATAATTCCTGAATGTAATGCGCCATACCTTACAGACGGCATGTTCGAAGCTACAAAGTTTTTTAAGGCAGGAAAACCACCTTTAATTCTAAAGCGTGTTTTTGCAAATTCTTCTAGTAGAATCTTTCCCTGGTCGCCTTGAATTGAAGCACCCGCTTCTTTCGGGATTGCTTCAAGCATGTTTGAGTCTAAGGCTTTTTTAATAAGAGCAGAAAATTCTTCGTGTGCCTTATCTTTAAGGCTAATTCCATTTTTTGCAGCTGCTGCAATTTCATCCTTAGAGCCGTAATTACCATGCTTAATCTTGCCGGAAAGACCTGTAAGCTGCCCTGTAGCGTTTCCTTGCATAGCTTCCAGCATTTTTCCTATTGCTGTAAACTTAGTTGCCTGGCTGTCGTACATGTGAATTCTTAAGATGTTTTTTGCCTTCGGAGCTTCTCCAGCAGTAGCACCTGTTTCTGCAGCACCATCAGCAGGAACACACTCAATAATTGTCTTAATGCTTGGCATCTTAAACACTAAATCAGAAGCTTCTCCGGCACCATACGCATGCTTAAGAACTTCTTGCTGTGCCATGGCGATTTCTTGACGTGATGCGTCTTTAAACTTAGCATTAACTTTTCTTTTCTTAAGATCTTCCTTGTCGCGCTCACCGTATATCTTAGTCATCCCATATGCTGGGTTTCCTTGATCTGTTAGAAAGTTTCCGTTGAGAAATCCCATGAATCGACCAATTGAAAGATTTGGATCGTTTTTTGTTTCTTCTTTAAACATGAGTTCAAAGTCATCAACGTCAATAGGAAAAGATGCTAAGTTCGTGCCTGCCATATAGCTGGCTTTGTCATTAATTGAATAGAATATGAACTGTATGTCATCATATTGCTTTGTTGCAGCAATTGGAAGACCGATAAACGTGCTGACAATTTTACCTAAAGAACAAAACTTAGGGTAGTTCATTTTTGTGTCTTTAGTCGCCAGTACACCAAAGAATGGATCTGAAGTCTTTTTAAGAAGCCCTACTTTTCTTTTTACTTCTTGGGCAATGGTATCTTGGGCTTTAGCAACCGCGCCGCCTTTTCCATTTTTTCCGTAAAGCTCAGTCATCTTACCAGCCAGATCTTTCATTGGGCTTCCAGCTGCTGCCTTTGAATTTCTAGAAATAAACTGAGAAATTTTCTTTTGAGTCTCTTTATTCATAGACATAGCACCGCTAGTCGATGAAGCTGCTGTTAAGAAATCTTCTCCGCCTGCGTCAGCAGCACCAGCTGATCCTGACTTTTTCATAATTTCTGCGATGGCCTTGGTGAGCTTTTCCATGACTGCAATCATATCTGCAACTTTTCCGCCCATACCGATTTTGACCTGATGCACAGAATTTGCGCCCATCATAGAAAGCTTAATATCGATCTCAACCTGCCCCACTTCGTCAAAAGAATATGAAGTGTTGACAACTCTATATTTTTCTTTACACCTGAGTGACCCTAGAAAGTGTCCCATCAAGTACTTTTCTCTGTCTGCAAGAGCTTCATGAACCTTGTAATCAGGATGTGCCCAACCATATTCAATCAACAAGTGTGAGTTACCAAAAGCATCGGGCTTAATAAAAGGTTGTATTTCAGCAAGGCGGGATCTATCGTGCAGTGTGACTTTGAGACTGGCTGTCTTAAAAGCAAACATGCCGCCGCCAGGTGCAACATTAAAACTTAGACCACCAAGACTCATAAATGGTCGAAATCTGTCGATTATTGGTGCGGCTCTTTTTCCGCCTGGCATCGTTGTTGTTTCAGCATCCTCGCCTGTCAACATGTTAGTCTTTTTAAATCCTTCTGAGTCTGCTTCATAATGAACTTCATTTGCGTTGACTAAAGTCTGAGGTGCTGTAAACATTTCCATGCCTGCTGTAGACAAAGGAGGAATTACTTTGGGCGGCACTTCTGCTCCTTCAGCAGGATCACCTTCGACCTTCTTTTTTTCGAACTCATTAAAGACGTCAGCATCGATTGAGCTAGCCATAATACCGTCGGCGTCGCCAAACTTAACTTTGTCAGCACCTACAAGAAACTGTGCCAAACCTATTGTTGAAATTCGTCCGTCTGTTTCTGTAACGTTAGTTAAAGGAGGAGAATTAGTAATAGCAACAATGTCTATGAAAGGAATACACCTGGAAAACTCTATTGTAGGAATTGCATTCAAAAATAAAGAAAGTGCTGATGTGTCTTGAGTCCCAGGACCAAATGCGACTGGAAATATCTGAATGACGGAAAGATTAGGTGATGTAGATCTGTCAGGATCTGAACATTTTCCATTGATGGTTGCTTCTTCGCCATCACCTGATACGCCTAACATTTCCTTCATTGAAAAGGGTGCAGTAGCAGGATACGGTACACCTTGACCGATATCCAAAGCGCCTCCATTTAAGTGTAATGTGTCATCAGGAACTTGACCTGGTTCAAAGGTTATTCTAAATGTAGTTGCAACACCTAGCTTTGCTGAGTCTAAATCAGCATCTTCGTCGTCGCCGCCTTTTAAGACTTCATCGAGATCAGTAAGAAATTTGTATATAGTCTTACCTCCCTCAGTCAAATCTAAAAGTGCATTTGCGGCTTTGTGTTCCGGATTAGGGTCAGGAGGCTGAAAGAAGTCAGAAGATGCATCATATGTAGGATCCAGCATTTCAGCAACAAACGCAGCTTTAGTAATCGTTCCAAAATAGGACGCCATCTGATTTGTGATTACGTCTATCTTTCTGCTTTTCATC
>Ga0163179_10002443_pt1 | contig 12970 bp, 9 predicted proteins | sample AtlANTMetagenome_FD_109643 | JGI IMG/M metagenome (GOLD analysis project Ga0163179, IMG submission 109643) | Marine eukaryotic phytoplankton communities from the Atlantic Ocean - Atlantic ANT 2 Metagenome | ecosystem: Environmental > Aquatic > Marine > Oceanic | place: North Atlantic Ocean...
TTGCGGTGTTGGCGATGTGTGTTGCTGGTGCCGTGCACTACGCGCTGCTGGTTGCCGTGCTTCCTGGGCTTGGAGTGCTTGCCTTGTATCGGGGCCTAGGTGCTATGCGGCGCGGCCTTGGTGTGGCTCTGGTGCTGCTGCTGCCTGGATTGATGCAGTATTTGTGGCTACCGCTGCGTTCTATGCAGGGTCCGATTCTGGATTTCGGGCACGCTCAGAGTCTGGAGCGGATCTTTTGGGTGGCAACGTCCGGGCCGTACCGGCGCTCTTTTGAGCTTGCCGATGAACAACTGCTCTCCAACGCCGCCGCACACTTTGGTCTTGCTTTTCAGAACCTGGGGCCTGTTGCGCTGTTGCTGGCCTTGGTCGGCCTTGGCGTCGTACTTCGCCGGTCTCTTGTGCTCGCAACTGTAGGGCTACTTGTGCTGGGGGTCGGTGTACTTCCAAGCCTCCTACAGGGTGTCTTTACATCGAACAACCCTGACCTCTGGGGCTATCTGCTCATGCCTCTGTCGATCGTGATCTGCGCAGCGTCCCTGGGGACAGTAGCTCTTGTCGGCGCGGTGAAGCAGCGGCTCCCCTGGTTGCCGATGGCAGTGGGTGGGGTGGTTTGTTTGGCGGTTCTGGTGGGCCCGGGCTTGAGCAGCATGCAGCAGGCAGACCATTCACGCCGCCAGGCGCCGGCCCGTTTAGCCAACGCGCTGCTCGATGGCAGCCCCCAGGGAGCTGTCCTTGCCCTTTCGGGAGACTCCTGGCTCTACCCAGCAATGTATCAACGCTACTGGGAAGGCCGTCGTGCCGACCTCCAGGTCCTTCCTTTGTTGCAGTTGGACTACCCTGTGCTTGAGAATCTGGGCTCTCGCTCTGTCCTGCTTTCTCGACGTGTTCTTGATGGCCAGAAAAAAAGGCTTCAAGAAATTCCAGCGCGAGTCCGGCAGGAACACTATCTGCGTCTGCTGGCCCGATCATTAAGAGAACGGCCTTTGATGGTGAATGAAGCATTTCTGCCGCGGGAACTGGATCTCTCTCGGCAGGCGGATGGACTCTTGTATCGAATTGATGATCCTGGAGCGGTGGCTGGCCTGGGAGCTTCGCAGACAGGTGCCAGGGAGAGCCAACTCGCGGAAGATCGACTCTGGACAGATGTGCTTGCGCCGTTGGCCGCGTCGGCAGGTTATGAGAGCGATAAGGTCGCGCATGGTGTTCTTGCGCGACGCTTTGTAGCCAGGGCCGGCTTTGAGCTGAGCAGGGGGCTCTCTGCTAAGGCTGCCATGTCCCTTGATCGAGGTTCAGGGCTTCAGCCCGATCACGGCGCAATCATCCATCTGGCTCGTTATCGACTTGCGATGGGCCTTGTCCGACCGGCTTCCCAAGAGTGGTTGTTACAACGGAGCAAGAGCTCGTGGCGTGATGCCTTTGCAAGGTGGGACGATCGTGCCGCTGAGCAGTTGCTGGACCTCGAATTAGCTGCTGCCGAGGGTGAGCTTGCCCAGGAGCTTCGCGCCGTGCGGAGCGGAGCGCGGCTGCTCAGGGGAGATCTCGACGGTGCTCAAGAGGATGTACGAGAAGTTTTAGAGGAGGCGCCCTTTCACTCGGGTGCCACGCTGATTCGTGAGCGGCTCTACAGCTTGGGTCGCCAGGTACGACTCTCTTCACAACCATCGGGCCCGCGCACGCCTGTACCTGCTACGGGCGGTGGTCGTGGCTGATTGGGGGTACAAGCCAGGGGGGCCAATCCTCTCGCCTCATATTCGTGCTCAGATCGAGCGTCGACGAGCGCGGTTTCTGGAAGCATGGCGCCGCGATCCGGCTCGTGAGATCGCTCTGCTGGCCGTGTTTGTCGTGGTCATTACGACTCTGTTTGTGGGCTCGGTTGGCCTCAAGCAGTTTCGCTTTCTAGAGACAGTGGGAAACGAGACCGCCACCTACTGGATGGAGTCTGCGCAGCGCTTTCGTTACGTGCGTGACGTCGCAGAAGGTGCCGCGATTCCCCATCTCGATACCCGAATGCAGGCTCCCGATGGCTATCCACCCTGGTCGGATACGGTGTTTCAGGAGCTTCTCTACGGAAACCTCTATCTCAATTATGCGGAGCCAGGCACCGACATAGCCGCCTTTAGCAGGTTGTTGACGAGGATTATCTCGGCGTCTGCCATCGTTCCCATGGCCTTGCTGTGTTTTGCCGTGACCCGTAGGCGCGATGCATCTCTGCTGGGAGCTTTTGCTTATGCGAGCGCTCTGGTTGTCGTAGAGCGGGGCACTGGGCAGACCCTGCTGCGGGAAGATCTCGCCGTGCCTTTACTGCTCTGGCACCTGGGCTTTCTGGCCCTGTGGGCGCTGAGACCCAGGTTCTTAACGGCGCTGCTCTCTGGGGTTCTGCTCGCGGCCGCCCTGCTCTGCTGGAAGGTCATCACCTTTTACATTTTGTTGCTCGTTGCCTTTCTGGCTTCAGCTCACTGGCTGCGTCGAGCGCGCGCAGGGGTGCTGGCAATCGGCTTACTGGCTCTGCTGGGGCCTGGCGCTCTGGCGGCCCTCCTTCCATTTAGCCTGCAGTTTGATCGCTTTCTCAGTAGCAGCGCATTGCTGGCGGGGCTCGCTGTGTTTGTGACGATGTTGCTCGCTCGGCTGCGACCATCGATGAATCCGTTGATGTGGGCGCCTGCGGCTGTCTTGCTCTTTGCAGGGCTGAGGTGGGTACTCCCCATTGAGTTCGGCTACGACCATGCTTGGGAGACAATCTATGCTCGGTTACGGTTCCTGGGCTCGAAGCCACTGGATCCGGAACTTCTCTCTTTTCATGCTCGGCACTATTGGACCGGCAACTACCAGAGTCCCAGTGTTGCGCGCCTGCTCCGCGACTGGCCCCCACTGTTGCTGGCAGCACTGCCTGGGATGTATGTGGTCTCTCGTTGGTGGAAGCTCGATAGCTGGAGTCGGTTCTCTTCAAGCGATCGGGTACCTGTCCCTTTGCCGACCACATTGATACAGGGCCTCGGCCCGTTAGAGCATCTTCCGCCGCTGGCTTCACACTTTGTCTTGTGGCTGTCGCTCTGCTTCGTTGGCGTCTATCTACTATTTCGTAAGCTGCAACTCTTTGCTGCCATTGCTCTGGTCCTCCTCGCCAGCCTGGGCTTTGCCGCAGTCCGACGTTATCGAACACCAGCGAGGGTACTGATAGCTCTGTTGCTGGTTGTAGGGCTGCTGCAGTCCGCAGCTGTTGTACCGAGCCTGGAGTCATTGACCCCCTCGGCCTCAGCCGGCCAGACCGACCGTGTCGTGGTGTTTTCCACTGAGGCCTTCAATGAGCTTGCGGGCTTCTTAAGTAACGAGACCAAAGAGGAAGATCCTATTCTAGCGTCCTTTGTGATCAGCCCATTTCTTCTGACGTATGTGGATCGTCCTACAGCCTTGCACTGCTTTTTTGAGGGAGCGCTACCCGAGCGCTTTAGGCGGGTAACAGAGGCTCGCTTTGGTGATGAGCAAGGACTCTGGGATCTGGCGCGGCAGTTAGGTGCGAAGTGGTACATCCACGAGGCACATCACCTGCTTCGCACCGATCCACAGATGAGTCAGCGGTATGTCGCGGGCGTCATGGATTGGCCCCAAGATAGTGTCCTTACCCGTATGCACTTTGCGCCCGAAGAGCTCGAGCACTTCGAGCTGCGCTACGAGAACAACTGGTTCAGAGTTTTTAAGGTCCTCGACGAGAATGTGAAGCCGAAACATCGTCGAGCAAAGGAGATACTTCCTCTTTGGAGCAGGTCACTCTTTGCGAGCCTGTTTGGAGACCCCCTGTCTGCCGAGGGAGGTGCTACTGACGTATCAGGACCGATCCCCGCGGATCTTCTCTATGCGACCTTAGAGGCGGGACGTTATTTCCGGGCAGGCCTTGCTTCGCGGCGCAATGAGTCCGCTTCTGCGCCCTGGTCAGAGCGCCACTTTCAGGAAGCTCTACGGGTTGCGCCCTACTACTATCCGGCGGCTGAAGCTCTGACAGCCCTCTATTCCGATGTTGGCCGGGCCGACAAGGCGGCTACGTATCGCTCTATGGCGCAGATGCTCCGCAGTGTGCTCAGGGGCCGCGCTACCTCGTCGGTTGATCTCAGCCCCAGCTTGCGAACAGGTGGAGCTGAGTCATCCTTTGTCTTTACAGTGGAGGGCACCTCTGCTACTTCCCGGGTCCCAACGAACCGCCCACAGGGAGAGGGACCATGAAGCTCTTCATCGACACCGCAAATATCGACGAGATCCGCGAGGCAGCCTCCTGGGGTGTTCTCGACGGCTGTACTACGAACCCTTCGCTGATCGCCAAAGAGGGGCGTAACTTCGCCGAGGCGATTGCGACTATTTGCGACATCGTCAAGGGACCTGTCTCCGCCGAGGTGGTTGCTCAGGATACCGAGGGTATGTTGCGTGAGGCGGCGCTGCTCAAGCAGATCAGCGAGCATGTCGTTATCAAGCTACCTATGTCACACGCCGGCCTTGCCGCTTGTCGTGCGCTTGCGGACGAGGGCACGCCGGTCAACATGACGCTCATCTTCAGTGTCAATCAGGCCCTGCTTGCCGCCAAGGCTGGAGCAGCCTACGTCAGCCCCTTCATCGGGCGTATCGATGACACCGGTCAGGACGGCCTCGTTGTCCTTGCTGACATCATCGATGTGTTTAACACCTACTATTTTGAGACTGAGGTCTTAGCTGCCTCGATTCGTCACACGGCGCATGCCTTGCAGGCGGCGCGACTCGGTTCTCATGTCAGTACCATGCCGTTTGGTGTGATGAAGGCCATGTGCCACCATCCCCTGACCGACAAGGGCAACGCTCGTTTCATGGCCGACTGGGCTACTGTTCCAGGCGACGGTTTAGAGGCGACAGTTCAGACTTTTCTCGACTCTTCTCGTAAGGCTTCTGCCTGAGGGAAGCCGGCTCTCTTGCGCGGGGGGCGACTGCCGCCTACACTCCGCCCCCCTGAACACCATTCAGGGGATGTCCGCTAAGGGCTCCAGGAGTGCTTCAGGTGACCATCACCGCGCAGAAACGAAAGCTCGATAAGCGTCAGCAGATCATCAATGCTGCTGTCGAGGTGTTTGCGCGCACAGGGTTTCACGGCAGCAGAGTGGCAGACGTAGCTCGTGCTGCTGAAGTGGCCGATGGCACTATCTACAACTACTTCAAGTCCAAGGACGACATCCTCATCTCGATCTTCGAGGAGAAGATGGGTGACATGATCGAGCAGGCCGAGACGGCTATTGCAGATCTTGCCGATCCCCTGGACAAGCTCTGTTGTCTGGCCAGATTTCACATGGACAATGTCGAACGACATAAGAATGTCGCCAAGGTACTGCAGGTCGAACTGAGGCTGAGTAATACCTTCATGAAGGAATACAAGCCCGTCCGCCTGCGTCAGTACATGGACATTATTGGCCGCGTTATCGAGGAAGGGATTGCCAGTGGCGCTATCCGCTCGGACGTGAGCTCGGTTATCGTGCGCCGCGCCTTTTTTGGTGCGCTCGATGAGATTGCAATGCAATGGATTTTGACTCCTGGGGCTCGTTACGGGCTCGGGGAGTCAGCAGAACAGATCGCGCGGCTTTTTGTTCGCGGGATCCAAGCGAAAGCGCCTCGGGTTTCGGCCCAGGCATAGACAACTACAGACATCGTCCGGTGAGGGCGATGGACAGGAGGCAGCCGTGAAGATTGGTGTCTTTCTCAAGCAGGTCCCAGATACGGAGACCAAGATTCGAATCACAGGAGATGGCGGCGGCATAGAGACCGGCGACATCAAGTGGATCGTGAACCCGTATGATGAGTACGCTGTTGAGGCGGGACTTCGCCTCAAAGAGGCTGCTGGTGGTGAGGTCGTTGTTGTCTCGCTGGGTGCTGCTCGCACTCTCGATGCTGCCAGGACTGCACTCGCCATGGGTGCTGACCGCGCTGTCATACTCGATGACGCTGGCTTTCAGGGGGGCGACGCTTTGGCTACTGCCCGTGCTCTGGCCAAGGTCGCAGAAAAGGAAGAGTTCGATGTCGTCTTCGCTGGTCGTCAGGCCATTGATTCAGACGACAGTCAGGTGCCACAAATAGTGGCTGGTCTGCTGGCCTGGCCGCATGCCACCTGGATCACATCCTTCGAGCACGACGGAGACAGCGCTACGATCAAGCGAGCCATCGGTGGCGGCGCGGTAGAAGTGGCCAAAGTGCGACTTCCTGCCGTGTTTACCTGCAACAAGGGCCTGAATGAGCCTCGCTATGCAAGTCTGCCGGGAATCATGAAGGCTAAGAGCAAGCCTGTTGCGCGCTATACGCCGGCTGATCTGGACCTCGATGGCCAGGCTGGAGCCGATGGAGCCGCAGTTCGACTATTCAATTACCACATGCCCCCACCGCGGCCTGCCGGACGCATTCTAGAGGGTGAGACCGCTGATCAGGTGAAGGAGCTCGTCAGGCTGCTTCGCGAAGAAGCCAAGGTCCTTTAGGGCCAGGGAACGGGAGATATTTGCAATGACTGACTTTCTTGTTTTCTGTGAAGTGGCCGATGGCCGCGTTAAAGGTTCGGCTAGAGAGCTTCTTGGTAAGGCCAAGGACCTCTGTGACGGCGGTAACGTGGTCGCTGTCCTCATTGGCAATGACATCGGCGAACTCGGCGGTGGTTTGGGAGCGCATGGTGCGGATACGGTGATCAAGGTTGATCACGCCGCATGCAGTTCCTATGTGCCCGCAGCCTTTGCCGCGGCCTTGTCGCAGGTGGTTCAGGACCAGAGCCCTGATGTTGTCCTGGGTAGCGCGAGTATGGTCGACAAAGACCTGTTTCCGCGCGCAGCTGCCCTGGTAGACGCAGGCGTTGGTGCTGATGTCGTGGATCTCTTCGAGGGAGACGCCGGTATTGAGGGAGTTCGCCCTCTGTTTGCTGGTAAGTGCCTGGCTGGAGTCGCCGTTAGCAGCGATCCGAAGTTCTTCACGGTACGAGGCAACTCTTTTGTTATTGGCGACGTTGAGGCCGGTGCGGGGGATATCAAGGGCTTTGACGCCGACCTGCATGATGACTTTGGCTATGAGATCATTGATGTGGAGCGTGGCGCTGCAGACAAGGTGGAACTCACCGAGGCGACCGCGATCATCTCAGGTGGTCGTTCCCTTAAGAGCGCAGAGAATTTCGCTCTCTTTGAGGAAGCAGCTGGCTTAATGGGCGCAGCAGTTGGCGCATCGCGTGCCGCCGTTGATGCGGGCTATGCGCCACATGGCATGCAGGTAGGTCAGACCGGAAAGACCGTGAACCCGTCGCTCTACATTGCCTGCGGAATCAGTGGAGCTATTCAGCACTTGGCTGGAATGCGAACCAGTAAGGTGATTGTCGCGATCAACAAAGATGCTGATGCGCCGATCTTTCAGCACTCGACCTACGGCATTGTCGGTGACCTTTTTGAGGTGGTGCCGGTGTTGACAGAGGAGCTACGAAGCATCCTCTCGGACTGAAGCCTGTTTGTCTGGTCTCGAATCGCATGGCGTCTCCCTGCGATTCGGGCACGACTATGCCCTCTACCGCGGGCATAGTCGTGCCCTTTGAGGCTATGGGAGGCCTTGGGCAGGAAATTACCCTGCCCACTCTTGCCCTTGCAGGGATATACGAAGTGCTAAGCGGACTTGTAGCGCTGCGAGGTCTCTGTTACAGTCCGCAGACTCTAGAGCAGTATGTTCTGGTAACTAGCTGAAAACGCTAAGGAAAATTGAATATTCGGGGTGCTGCAGACGCGGTGACCGATCGGAGAAACATTGAGATGAAATTTCTATACCAACTCCTTTTGGTCCTTGTATTGGCCCTTTCACTTACAGTGCCCATGGTCGCTTGTGCACCCGAGCCAGCGGGTGATGATGACGACTCTGTGAACCCCGGTGACGACGACGACGATGACGACGACGACGATGACGACGACGACGATGACGACGACGACGATGACTTTGACTTCAATGGTCTGACCTTCTCGCTGCAGTTGACCGCCGTTGCCGCTGGTGACGACGACGACAGCGCCGCAGGTGACGACGACGACAGCGCCGCAGGTGACGACGACGACAGCGCCGCTGGTGACGACGACGACAGCGCCGCTGGTGACGACGACGACAGCGCCGCTGGCGATGACGACGATGACGACGACGGTGACGATAGCGGCGCAGGTACGCTGATCAGCGTCGACTACGTCTTCTCGTACTGGACCGACTACCAGAGCCAGATTCTGCAGTGCAAGCAGACCGTTCGTCTCGACGGCACCGGCGAGTTCTCTGCTCTCGGTGGCATCGTTGACGGCTGCAACAACTGCACCGGCTCTCTCGTGTTCGATAGCACGAGTCTGACGGACGTCTCTGACCCCACTGCGGATCCAGAGGCCTGCGACCCAGCCGTTCTCACCGCCGCTGAGGCTGACTTCGGTCAGGCGATGCTGACCGCCGCCCCTGATGGCTACGGTGACTTCCTGAGCATGGGCCTTATCGATGCGTCCACCATGGGAACGCTCAGCCTCGACCTTGCGGTCGGTGGTGGTTACACCGCGGCTGAGATGACCGCAGCCTGGGAAGAGTACGAGCTTACTTTCACCCACGCTGGCTATGTTGAGAACATCAAGGGCAGCCTCTCTGAGGGCTCTGGCCTTGACGCGGTTGCAGCCAATGGCGGTGGAAACTCCACCTGGTTCGGCTACTGGCAGCTGTTCAAGAATGAAGCCGACAACACACACACGGGCATCGATCTTGATGGTGCCTATGGTGGTCAGGCTGTGTGGGTGATTACCTTCAACCCGCAATAGCCAGTTGGCAGCGCTCCCTCAGGGGGCCCTGCACGTACAAGCTGATGTAAAGAGCGGCGGAGTCGGGAAACCGGCTCCGCCGCTTCTTTTTTGGTTGTTCACTTAGCCCTGCTCTTTCGACTGGATTTTTCTTGTCTCTCATTCACGCCAGCCAACTTTCTCTCGCCTACGGGTTAAAGCCGCTCTTTGACGAGGCCGAGTTGAGCCTCGAAGAGGGTGAGCGAGTCTGCCTTGTGGGCCGCAACGGTGAGGGCAAGAGCACTCTCATGAAGGTCCTTGCGGGCTTGCTCTCTCCTGATGCTGGCGGGATTCACGTCGGCCCGCATACGCAGGTCGCCTATCTGCCTCAAGAGGTACCAAAGAGTTTAGGTGGTTCGCTTCTTGAGGTTGTCCTTGGCGGAAGTGGTGGGAGCGCCGCGCTGCTAGAGCAGTATGAGTCCCTTAGCGCTTCCCTCGGCGAATCTGCGGGACCTGAAGACTGGGACCGACTACAAGAACTTCAGGAGGAGCTTGACCGAAGGGATGGCTGGTCGGTTCGGGATGCTGCGGATGCATCGATTAAGCGCATTGGACTGAGCCCACAAGAGCCCTTCGATGCGCTCTCTGGTGGACGAAAGCGTCAGTGCTTACTGGTCAGGGCCCTGCTCAGTAAGCCAGCAGTCCTATTGCTGGATGAGCCTACCAACCACCTTGATATTCACGCGATCTCCTGGCTAGAAGATCTGGTGCGAAGCTTTCCCGGTGCTGTGCTGTTCGTGACTCATGATCGAGCCTTCTTGCGCTCTGTATCTACCAGGATTCTTGATTTGGATAGAGGCAAGCTGACGAGCTGGCCGGGTGACTACGACCTGTACCGCGCCCGCAAGGCCGCTGCGCTCGATGCAGAACTAAAGTCCTGGTCCGAATTCGATAAGCACCTAAAGCAAGAAGAGGCCTGGATCCGTCAGGGGATCAAGGCACGCAGGACCCGTAATGAAGGACGGGTGCGGGCCTTAAAGAAGCTGCGGGCTGAGCGCAGCGAGCGTCGTGAGCGAATCGGTTCAGCAAAGATCACAGTGCAGCAGAGCGAGAGATCTGGAAAACGAGTGATTGAGGCATCCAATATTCGCTTTGCCTGGCCTGATAAGCCGATCGTTGACGACTTCAGCCTCGAGGTTCAAAGGGGTGACCGCCTGGGAATCATCGGCCCCAATGGCTGTGGCAAGACAACTCTCTTGCGCTTGCTTCTCGCCGAACTGAGCCCGCAATCCGGCTCGGTCCGGCTGGGCACCAAGCTCGAGCATCTGTACTTCGACCAACTGCGTGGCCAACTCGAAGAAGACAAGACGGTTCAGCAGAATGTCACCGACCGCGGTGACACGGTAATGATCAACGGTGCGCCACGTCATGTGATGGGCTACCTCAGCGACTTCCTGTTCTCGCCGCAACGGGCTCGAAGCCCTGTGAGCATTCTTTCTGGGGGGGAACGGAATCGGCTGTTACTCGCCAAGCTCTTCGTTCATGAAGCCAACCTGCTGATCCTCGACGAGCCCACCAATGATCTCGATGCTGACACCCTAGAACTGCTCGAGAGCACCCTGTTGGACTACAAGGGCACCTTGATTGTGGTCAGCCACGATCGAGAATTCCTCAATAACGTGGTGACCAGCTGCATTGCCTTTGATGAGGACGGGGTGGTTCGACAGTACGCGGGGGGCTATGACGACTGGCTCGAGCAGCGCCCACGGCACGTCAAAGACTCACTCCCACTACAGCACGGCTCGCAAAAGACGACATCTGAGCCTCCGTCAGCGCCTAGATCAAGCGTCTCCAGCAAGCTCAGTTTCAATGAGAAGCATCAGCTTGAGCAGCTTCCCGACCAGATCGAGGCTCTTGAGAAAGAGCAGAGCGCCCTTAATGCGGACATGGCTGCACCTGGCTTCTTTTCTGGATCGCAAGCTGAAGTCAGTAGAGTCACGACGCGTCTCGCTGCAATCGAACAGGAACTCACCGACCTCATGGAGGACTGGGAGCGCCTGGAATCAAGGCGCGCGGCAAGTGAAGACTAAGCAGACTGGCCCGCCGGTTAACCGAGGTACTCTGCTGCTAGTGATGATGACTTGAGCTCGATAGAGAGGTCCCTGCATGCGTTCTGCCTTCTTTGCCTCTTTGCTTCTTCTTACTTCTTGCCAGCACCTCTCTTCTTGTCAGCCACCGCTGTCAGAGCCCGATCCTGGGGTACTCCCTGCGGAAGAGCTTGAGGTGGAGATCCCAGCCAGTTCACTGACCCTTGAAGGCAGACTTTCTCTTCCTCTCCGGGGTGGGGGCGAGACTGTTCCTGCCGTAGTTCTCGTCCACGGTAGTGGCCCTCAATCGAGAGACTCGGTACTGCCCGGACAGCTAAATATGGACTTTGGCGGAATACAGATTTCGGCCTTTTCCGACATAAGCGCTGCCCTTAGCGAAGAGGGAGTGGCAGTGCTTCGCTATGACAAGCGCTCGTGCACCTCTGCGGGAGGCTATTGTGACAACGAATATCCTATCCCTGGTTCGGATATTCGAGTGTCTGACTTTGCTACAGATGCTTTATCTGCAGTGACCTGGCTGCTTGAACATAAAGCGGTCGATCCCCAGCGAGTTTTCGTCGTGGGTCACTCCCAAGGCGCGGCATTAATGCCTGCGATTTTAGATGCGGGACCAGCGGTAGCGGGAGGAGCGAGCCTGGCTGGCAACTATCGGCCTATAGACAGCCTGCTTCGCTTTCAATTGGAGTCCTCAGCGGAAGCCATGTTGGCTGCTGGCTACCCTCAGTCAGCAGTAGACAGTCAGTTGGCAGATCTGAGGGCGATGGTTGAAGCTCTTGAAGCTCTGCGCGCTGGTGACTTTGCTGGGACCACTATTGGTGGCGCTCCGGTGGCTTTTTGGGAGGACTGGCTTGCCATTGGAGACGCAAGGCCTGGACTTCTTGCGCTGGAGCAGCGCCCGTTATTGGCCATAAACGGCGACTACGACTGGAACATTCCGCACGATCCGGAACTCAACCTGTGGGCTGATGCCGGTGCAGAGACGGTGCTGTTGCCGTGTGTCACCCATGCTCTGAATTGTGTCGAAGGCGCTGACATCGGAGAAGAAGTCGACTCTGCTCTTCTTGAAGCGCTGAGTGACTGGATCCTCTCCCACTGAGATTCTCATCGAGGGTTTAGTTCATTCGATCTCGTAGCTGGGTGGGGCCTCGGGATCAACGGGATCGAGGATAGCTCTCAGGAAGAACAGGCTGGGCACCAGCAGGGCGAGCGTCGCCCAGGTGATCGCGACGGCTCGAAGGACCCTCTTGTGTGGTGCTGGACCCGTCTTTCGGGCGAGAATCGTTGACCAGAGACCATAGATTCGGCCCCCGCCCGTGTGCGCGCCACCCTCGCTTAGGGTGTTGCGTTGTTCGGCGCTGAGTCCGCCCACACGCCGAAAATCTGCGCCGTTTACCAGTGCACCCTCGAGACGGACCTCTGCCAGCCAGGCTTCAGTGAAGATGGTGCTGCGAAGGTCTGCACCGCTGAGGTTCACCCCGACCAGAACGGCGCCGGTGAAGTCACAGCCCTCTAGCTTCGAAGAACGGAGGTCTACTTGTTCCAACTGAGCCCCACTCAGATCGCAGACCGCCATGCGGGCTCCTCTCAGATCGGAGTTGGAGAGGCTGGCATCGCGCAGCGAGACTAGTGAGAGGTGAGACCCCTGGGCGTTCAGGCCAGTGATCTGTGCACCCTCAAGGTCCAAGATGTTCCAGGTGCTTTCCTTGGCTTCGCATCCATCGATGTGAATGTTACGTAGGTGGCTTCGCGACAGGTGGCCCCCAACCAGGGAAAGGGACTTGAGTTGAGCGTCAGACATCTCGCATTCTGAGATCTGGGCGTCCTCTATCACTACCCCTTCATGAAGCCCCTTGATCAGCAGCTGACTTTGCTGGCCAGCATCGCTGAAGCTCGAAGCCTGGCTGCTTTTTTTGTTCACCTCGCGCAGGTTCTTTGTGAGCGCAAGAGAGGGCCGTTCTCCAAACAGGAAGGGTGCGATCGAGCGGAGACTACTGAACAGAGAGCGCATCGTTTGTGACCCAGATGAAAGGCGCATCTTTCCCAGCGCCTCGGCTCGCAGTATAACCCCCACATGAACGGTACGGGTTCCCCCAGCAGCAAGCTGCCCTACAA
>Ga0163179_10002444_pt1 | contig 12957 bp, 8 predicted proteins | sample AtlANTMetagenome_FD_109643 | JGI IMG/M metagenome (GOLD analysis project Ga0163179, IMG submission 109643) | Marine eukaryotic phytoplankton communities from the Atlantic Ocean - Atlantic ANT 2 Metagenome | ecosystem: Environmental > Aquatic > Marine > Oceanic | place: North Atlantic Ocean...
ATGTCGGTTCGATCCGAGTTGGTGATGTTACGATCCCCTGAAAGCAAGCTCTGGGGCAAGGTTTCATCGGCTTCGAAGCCGACAAAGTAACTTACGCTGGAATTACCGGCAAAATACTGAGCAGCATCCCGGCCGCGAGTACGATTGGTGCTCCAGTTGACGGCTTCCACACGACCCAGACCATCGCTGGGGCAGAGCACAATCTTGGGCGTCTGCAACTCGTTGGAAAGTGACAGAAAGTGACGATAGACCAAGGTAGCTCCTCGACGGAGGTCCGCCGCACTGGCAGATCCGCCTTGAGCATCCGGCACGGCCATGGGGTAGAGATCCCCATTGTCAGTCGCGAAGATGCGGAACCCAAGACCAATGTTCTTGAGGTTACTCACACATTTGATTTTCTGTGCCTTGGCCTTGGCTTTCGCCAGCGCCGGCAACAGCATACCCGCCAAAATGGCGATGATGGCGATCACGACCAGCAGCTCGATGAGCGTGAAAGCGCCTATTTTCGTTTTTTTCAAACGTTGGTTCATACTTTAGGATTGGTTAATGATTTTACGAATAGTTGGGTTACTCAGTCGCAATTATGCAAAAAGCGGGGTCATCCATCAATTAGAGGTAACACCATTTACAAAATCGTGTTACCACTAATTATTAGTTTATTGGACCCCTAATCATCTAATCAACGTATCCCTGAAACCTCATCAGCAGCATGTTCCGTGGTCCAAAGGACGGCAAATCGAACCAGCTCGGCCCGGTTACGAATGTCCAATTTCTGCCGAATGCTAGTTCGATGGGCCTCGACTGTCTTGACGCTCATCTTGAGTTCTTCGGCAATATCCTTGCTCTCGCAGGCCTTGCCAACCAAGGCCAGTACTTCCAATTCACGGTCTGAAAGTCGGTCTATCGGTGAGCTTTTTTCATCAGGGTCCCGCCCGGTCATCTTATCGAAAAACTGGTTTTTAACCGACTCGCTAACAAAAACCTTCCCTTCCAATACGGTTTGAATTGCCTGAATCAACAATACGGAGCCTTCAGACTTCTCAACGTAACCTCGCGCACCCGCTCTTAAAGCGCGCTCAGCATAGAAGGCTTCTTGGTGCATGGAAAAAACCAGAATATCCACTTCTGGCTGTACCTTTCTCAGATCCTTGATCAGTTCCAGACCACTTCTTCCGTTGAGGGTCAAATCAACCAGGAGTAAATCGGGGGAGAGTTTTTGCACCTTGGCAAGGGTATCTTCCGCATTGTCCGACTCACCAGCCAGACAGAGAGAAGGCTCAGAAGATATCAGCTCCTTGAGCCCGAATCGTGTTATGGGATGGTCATCAAGCACAAATACGGATTTTTGGGTGGATCTTTTTGTGGCAGCAGGCGTCTTTGGTAAATGCATCTTCATGAATCAGGCTCCAGGCTTTAAGGTTGAATAATGAAAGGAATCTTACACGAAACAGTCAAGCCACCGTGGGTATTTGATTCAAACAAAAGTTGGGCATGCAGCAAACTGCTACGGTAACGCATGGTTTTCATCCCAAGCCCACTGAAATGAGTCGCCGCCACCTCAGCCATTCCAACCCCATTGTCTTCAATGGATAACCACAACTCGTGATCCCTCGGGATCAGGCGCACGGTAATGTGGTCTCCATGAGAATGCTTAATGGCATTTTGAACCGCCTCTTGAATGATGCGATAAATATGAATGGCCATGCTCGGTTCTTTCAAACCCCACCCTTGAGGGCTTTCATAGCGTATCTGAAAGGGCATCAAATGATTCAGGCTTCCCAGCCAATGGGCAATGGAAACCGACAAGCCTGATTGTCCCAAATCCAAGGTCGACAGACCACGCGCCATGTGACGGGCCGTGACCATGCATTTGCGTAGATGGTGTGTGAGCTGCTGAAGTCTCTCCGGTTCTGCGGATCCTCCTTTAGCCTGACGGCGCTGGATGGAATGAAGCAGCATTTCCGCACAGGCAAGTTGCTGACATAAATCATCGTGAAGATCACGGCCCAGTTTCTGTTTTTCCTCCTCACTGATTTCGGAAACCTCCTTTTCTAGTGCCTTGCGTCGGGTCACATCCAGCCAGGCTCCCATACATTTTTGCACTTTTTGAGGGTCAGACTTGGATGGCAGCCCCACCCAACGATCGAGGATTTCCATCCACTGACCTGCACCCACTTGAAACCGATAATCCATTTCAACTACCTGCCCAGGAGCCGCGTATTCAAGCTGTCGCTGGACCCGATCGCGATCGCTGGGATGGATGCGCGCAAGCCATCCACCCGGTTCCTCCAGTAGGCATTCGGTCGCAATACCTGTAAGCGACACCGCATATGGGGAGATCCACTGAAAACAATCCTCAGGCGCCGACGGCCTTACATAGACGGCAAAAGGAAATTGATCAAAAGATTCAAACTCCAACCAAGGTTCCTTCGAGGTAGACGAGGATCGTATTTCGGATTCGTCCACGGGCATCGCAGTGAGGACCAGACTGGGAGAGGTGTCTCCCTGAATGTGATCCTCAATCCATTGCAGGAGTTCACGCCGAGTGAGCCCTTCAAGGAAAGAAAGATCCATCAGATCCACCCCCTCATGCGGTAGTAGACCTGGCCTACCTTTTCGTGCAGGTAAACATGAATGTGTGAAAACTTTCCAGAACTGGGAAAGATACGCCAGGGATGCGCAACCAGTGAGCTGGTCATTCCCTTCAAATCACATCCCACAGGGATCGCCTCGATATCCGCTTTCTCAAACAGGGCCAATGACCGTTGCATGTGCCACGCTGATGTGACCAAGAGGATTCGCTGCCACCCTTGCTTCTCCATGAGTGCCTTGACCTCCACACATTCATCCCGTGTCGTAGTCATTTCCCCCAAAACATGCACTTCTCCTTGCCCAAGGCCCCAGCGTTCCACCCAGGCCTTGAGGACTTCTCCTTCGGAAATAGCCTCTCCTTGAATCCGAAAAGTCCCCCCTCCAAAGACCAGATGCGACGCATGCTCACGGTGATACAAATCCAGCGCGGTCAGGTAGCGGTCGCTGGCATCACTGGCCGAAAAAGAAAGGGTCTCCAGAGGCTGAGGATGCATGCCACCTCCCAGACAGACGATGGCATCGGCTTTCGGGAGCCCTCCCCAATCGTGGATGGCATGGGGTTTTTCAAGTTGTGCCAGAAGTGTGGCAGAGAGCGGCGTCGCCCCCAAACACCAGATCAGGGCAAAGAGACTCCAAGCCGTGACTGCCCTGGATTTCGACCCAGACCGCCAGCAGCGAATCCCCCACCAAAGCACTCCCAACCAAATCCACGCCAGCGGATCCAGGGCGGCATCGAACAACTTGCTGAGACGTAAGTCCACCATTTCAATCAGACACCATTCTATGAGCCGATCCGGAAAGCTCAAACCCACAGATGGAAAAATCGGTTGTTTTGTGACCGAATGAAAAGCAGATTGTTGCCGACTCTGCGTCCTATGAATCTCACCCAAGACCCGATCGGACCCCTCATCCAGAAACTGGCCATCCCTGCCAGCGTGGGATTTTTCTTCAACACCATGTATAATGTGGTGGATACCTGGTACGCGGGGAGCCTTTCTACCGATGCATTGGCTGCGCTTTCCATCGCTTTTCCGGTCTTTTTCATTCTCATCGCCATCAGCAATGGTTTGTCTCAGGGAGCCACCACGCTGATAGCCCATGCACTGGGAGCCAAAAACCCAGAAGAAGCCGCGGATCTTTCAGTGCAATCCGTGCTGCTGGGCCTGTGTCTGGGCGTCCTTCTGACTGGGGCAGGCTGGATGTTGGGCCCCACCATGTTTCGTGTTCTTGGGGCCCAGGGGGCTTATTTGACACTTTCCCTGACCTACATGAACATCATCTGGGCAGGTACGCTTTTTTTCATCGCCCAGTCCATGATCAATGCCACACTCCAGGCGCAAGGGGACACCACGACCTACCGCAACCTACTCATCGTTGGCTTTTTTCTCAATCTGCTGCTGGATCCCTGGCTGATGCATGGCGGCCTCGGCTTACCGGCAATGGGTATAGCCGGGATTGCCTGGGCGACGGTGCTCATTCAGGTCGTAGGAGTGTTCTACCTATTCTACCGAGTGATGGGCTCTTCGTTAAGGTGGTCTATGCGATTGGGAAATTGGAAACCCCAGTGGCACCTTTGGCGATCCCTCATCGCTCAGGGTTTTCCCGCCGCCGTGAACATGATGACCGTGGCAGCAGGCATCTTCATCATCACCTGGTTCATCAGTTTTTTCAGTAAGGAAGGGGTCGCTGCATATGGCATTGCCACTCGCATTGAACAGATCCTTCTCTTGCCCACCATTGGGTTGAATATCGCCGTGCTCACATTGGTAGGTCAAAATTATGGAGCCCGGAAGTTGGAAAGAATCTACGAGGTGCGGCAAACTGCCCTGCGCTGGGGGCTGGCCATGATGATTCTGGGTGGCATGCTCCTCTACCCCATGGCCGAAACCACCATGGCATGGTTCACCGACAGTGAAGCGGTCATCACTTTGGGGGCCGATTACCTGAGAGTGGCGAGCATCACCCTCTGTTCTTATGTCATCCTTTTTCAGACCGTGTTCATGTTGCAGGGTCTCAAACGCCCCATGGTCGGGCTTTGGATCGGGCTCTACCGGCAAATCGTCGCTCCTCTGCTTGTCTTCTATGGATTGGCCTATGGATTGGATTGGGGAATCGATGGCGTTTGGTGGGGTATTTTCGGAGTGACCTGGAGTGCCGCGCTGTTTACCTTGGTTTACGGGAAGCGCATTCTCAAGAGGTTGACGGCCCTCACACCTTCCCAATAAAGCATGGATGCTTCTGCCAACATGACGCCCGATCCTGCCTCTTCGACTCACATGCCCCGGCATGGCATTCGCAGTCTGGATGAGCTCCAGCAGCTGACCCAACTGGCTGCTGCGCTTTCGGGGTGCTCCACCCTTCTCATTCATCTTTGCCAAGAAACGTCGATCACCCTTATCACGGGACGGCAGTGGGAGCCCTCTGCTCAGGGTCCCGAAATCCCCTTCTGCCGATTTGCCTTGAGTCAACCGGAGCCCACAGTGATCGAAGATGCCGATCGACACCCGGAATGGGCAAGTTCTCCGCTGGTGGTCGGCCCTTGGCACTTCAAGTTCCTTGCGGGATTTCCGATTCGAAGCAAACAGGGAGAGCTCATGGGGCTTCTGACATTGCTCGATCCCCAGAATCTGCATCTGGATCCAGCCGTCCTGCAGGCCTTGGGCATTGTTGCTCGCCAGGCAGCCTCGGCTATCCTTCTGGGAGACACGCGGGCCCGTATCAATCAGCTTTCTGACGAGCATCAGAAGGTCAAGAGGGCCTACGACGACTCAGAGTCGTTTTATCACAATCTCGTCGAAAGCCTTCCCCAGCACATCATCCGAAAAGATTTAAAGGGGCGCTTCACCTTCGCCAATCAGAACTTCTGCCGTGCGCTTGGTAAGGATTTGAAGGGCATCCTTCACAAAACCGATCTCGACCTTTTTCCCGCTCACCTTGCTCGAAAGTATCAGCAGGATGATCAGCAGGTCATGCACACCGGCCAGAAGATCGAAACCACTGAGGCAAACGAGGGCTTGAATCAACAAACCAGCTATGTCCATGTCATCAAGACGCCTCTTTTCGACACCAAGGGCAAGGTATCAGGCATTCAGGGTATCTTCTGGGATGTCACCGAACAGATTCATACCGAACAGAATTTGGCCTCGGAGCGTCAATTGCTTCGCTCCTTACTGGAAACCATACCAGATCACGTCTACTTCAAGGACACGGCTTCCCGTTTCATCCGATGCAGCCGTGAACTCTCCGACCGCCTCGGCCTGAAAAACCCTTCCCTTGCCGTGGGGAAAACTGATTTTGATTTTTTCAAGGAAGAGCATGCTCGTCCGGCATTCGAGGATGAGCAGCACATTATTCGGACCGGGGAACCCATCATCAACAAGATCGAGAAGGAAACCTGGCAAGATGGTCAAGTCGGGTGGGTCCTGACCAGCAAGATGCCTTACAGAGATGAAACCGGAACCATCGTCGGCACCTTTGGTGTTTCCAAGGACATCACCAAACTCATCCAGACTGAGGAGGCCCTGAGACAAGCGGAGCAGAAATATCGGGATATCTTCGAAAAGGCGGTGGAGGGGATTTTTCAAACCACACCTGAAGGGCATTACCTCAACGTCAATCCAGCCTTGGCCCGTATCTACGGTTACTCGACACCCGAGGCACTGCTGGATTCCCTGACCGACATTCAGAAGCAGCTCTACGTCGATCCGTCACGGCGCGCCACCTTCCAGCGCATCATGAAGGAGCATGGTGAAATTCATGAATTTGAGTCTGAAATCTTTCATCGGGATGGAAAGAAAATCTGGATCAGCGAGACTGCTCGAACCGTGTGCGATGAGGCCGGGAACATTCTCTACTACGAAGGTCTGGTCGAGGATATTTCCGAGAGAAAGCGGGCCGAAGCTGCCATGGAATTCGCTCGTGATGCTGCCATGGAGTCCAATCGCCTAAAGTCGGTCTTTCTAGCCAGCATGAGTCACGAAATACGCACCCCGATGAATGGCATCATCGGCATGACCTCACTCCTAAAACAGACCTCTCTTTCTGAGGAACAACACACCTTTGCCGAGACCATTGAAACCAGCGCCAATGGACTCTTGCGCCTGATTAATGACTTGCTGGATTTCTCCAAAATCGAATCGGGAAAAATGACCTTGGAGAAAACCTCCCTGGCCCTCCACGAAATTATCGAGCAATCGGTCGGGTTGCTGGCAGATCAAGCTCAACAAAAGGGACTGGAAATGATCCTCAAACTCGACCCACAGGTACCTCAAGAAGTCCTCGGAGACTCGGTTCGGCTACAGCAAATCCTCAACAACCTGTTGGGTAATGCCATCAAGTTTACGCAGAAGGGCGAAATCCAAGTCATGGTGCAGACCATCAAGACTCAGCGGGACACGCACTGGGTTCAATTCCAGATCAAGGACACAGGGATCGGCATCAAACAAGAAGCCATGGAAAGCATCTTCGAGGCGTTCATGCAGGCTGATGACTCCATGACGCGTCAATATGGAGGCACAGGCCTGGGCTTGGCTATCACGCGGCAGCTGATCGAGCTCATGCATGGACAACTGCATGTGGAGAGCACTTATGGCAAGGGGTCTCGCTTCTGGTTCACACTCCCCCTTGAAATGGGCAAGGGCAAGCCCAACGTGCAACGATCCACCCCATACCCCTGGAGCGGTTCCAAGGCATTGATCCTGGAGCCCAACGATCATTCCCAGGAAGCCCTGGCTCCCATCTTGAGAAACTATCGTTTTGACTACCATTTCATGACCCAGGGTAAACAGGCTATTGCCGAGTTGTCCAAAGTCCAACGTGGCGATGCCCCCTATCGTTTTGTTCTGGTCAATGATAGCCTGAAGGATCAGAGCGGCACCGATTTCTGTCAGGTCGTCCACGATTTAAAACTGAGCCCCGCTCCCACCTTGATTCTCATGACATCCATTGGGATCCAACATGACAAAAGGGCGCTGAAGCAGTGCGGGGTCGAATTGGTGGTCAAAAAACCCATCATGCAGGGGGTTTTCACCCGAGGATTCAATCGACTGTTCAAATCGCATCAATCAGAACCTGAAATCGAAAAGGAGGACACTTCGACCATTCCAATGCATCAGGTCCAACCACTGAGCGGGCAACATGCTGAGGTGCTGGTGGTGGAAGACAATCCAGTCAATCAGTCGGTTGCCGAGCACATGCTGAAAAAATTGGGGTTTCGTCCCACGGTAGCTGAATCCGGCTACCAGGCACTGGAATGGGTTCAGCGACATCCCTATGCCATGATCCTCATGGATTGCCAAATGCCAGGCCTGGACGGCTATCAGACCACCTATAAATTGAGATCCATGGAACGCCTGGGCCAGACCAAGGCAAAGCTTCCCATCAAGATCATCGCCATGACGGCCAATTCCATGGATGGAGACCGGCAAAAGTGCCTTGAGTCCGGCATGGATGACTACATTGCCAAGCCCGTCCTCATCCATACGCTGGCATCGGCCTTGAAACGGGCCATGAATCTTGCAGGCGACTCAACCGAGGAAGGCACCCCTAATCCAGAAGAAGGTTCCACCGAGTCCACTTCAGACTTTGCGCCTGTCGAGCCGGAGATTCCCATACTCGATCATAAGATCCTGATGACTTACAGCGGAGAGGCAGCTGAAAGAAAGCAAAGCATGCTGGCCAAGTTAACCCACCTTTTTGTCGACAACGAGTGCCCCAAACGGCTGGAAGCTTGGAGACAGGCCTTGAAGACCACCGATCGCGATGCGATTGGCCGCTGCGCACACAGTCTCAAGGGCAGCGCCGCGAACATGGGGGCTCAAAGATTATCCCAGCATTGCGGAGAGATGGAAACAAGTGCTCAGGACATGTCCCGAGAAGCTCTGGAGCAAGGGCTTGATAAAGCTCTTGCTCTTGCGCAGGAGGCCTGTGATGCACTCAGAGACTTCCTCGATTCCTAGAGTCCTGAGTCCCCGATAATAGGCCTTGCCCTCTATGAGGGAAGGGCTTTGGATAGCCTCATGTCAACACCCATGCTGATTCGCAAGGCCTTGCTGTCACTTAGGGGGATCCCCATCCTCCTGCTGGCCTTTTGCCCCGTCTTGGCAGACGGACCAGCAGACAATCAAAGCCATCAGGTTCGCTCAATTCCCCCTGAGGGCACTCCTTGGAATGAAGATCAGGTCTCTCAAATACAGAAGCCCCTCCAGGCATTGCAGGCCAAGCTCAAACAAAGCAGGCGAAGTTTAAAAGGAGACTCAGAACGTTTGAGAGTTCTGTGCGATATCGATGTCTTTGTGTCTGCAGTCGAAGTCGCCCTGACTCATCAGGAAATCTATGATCCGGAAAAAAGCATGACTCAGGCACAAGAACAGCTCCATGTTGCCTCGGCCCGCCTGGAAACCTTACTGGAAAAGGGGCCTACCTGGCTCGACAAAGCCGGACTGGTTCCTAGGGGATATCGCTCGAAGATCGATGATTCTATTCAGCCCTACGGTTTGGTCTTGCCCGACACGTGGCCGCCTCATTCTCCGAAGCCCTACCGTCTGGACCTATGGTTTCATGGTCGGGGAGAAAAGCTCACGGAGTTAGATTTTCTCCATCAGCGGCTGCATCAGAGAGGAGCCTTCTCCCCATCGGATGCCATCGTCCTGCATCTCTACGGACGTTACTGCAATGCCAATAAATTTGCCGGGGAAATGGACCTCTTTGAAGCCCTGGATCATGTGAAAAAAGATTTTTCCATCGATGAGAACCGTATCCTCGTCCGGGGTTTTTCCATGGGGGGAGCCGCCTGTTGGCAATTCGCCACTCATTACGCCGGGCTTTGGGCTGCAGCCGCACCTGGAGCCGGTTTCTCGGAAACCAAAGAATTCCTTGAATTCTTTCAAAAGGAAGAACTCAAACCTTACTGGTGGGAAACCCAGTTGTGGAATCTCTATGATGCCACGGTCTATGCTGAAAACCTCTTTCACTGCCCCACCGTCGCCTACAGTGGAGCGGTGGATCAACAAAAGCAGGCTGCGGATATCATGGCCCGCTACATGGAGCGTGAAGGTTTGAGCCTGACCCATCTGGTAGGCCCCAATACGGCGCACAGCTACCATCCACAGACGAAGCAGGAACTCGAAGATCGCATCGATGCCTTAGCTCGGATCGGACGAGACCCCCTCCCCCGAAAAATACGTTTCACGACCCACACCTTGAGATATCACCGCATGCATTGGATCACACTCACAGGTCTTCAGGAGCATTGGCAAAAAGCACGCATCGTTGCAAAAATGGAGTATGATTCCATGGTCCGTATCCACACGCAAAACGTCTCTGCCTTTCAAATCGACATGGCCTCAGGGACCTGCCCTCTGGACCCCACCCGTGCTCCCACCCTTGAGGTCGATGGACAAACCGTTCAGGCACCACGCCCCTTGAGCGATCGTTCTTGGTCCGTTCAACTGGTTCAAAACAATAACTCATGGGCTCTAGATACACCGTCCAAAATAAATGTGCTGCAAAAACGGCATGGCCTACAGGGTCCAATTGACGATGCGTTCATGGGGCGCTTTCTCATGGTGGGACCCAGCAGTTGGCCCCTGAACCCCCAAGTGGGAGAGTGGGTAGCCTCTGAAATGGGACATGCCCTTACACACTGGCGCCAGCAGTTCCGCGGGAATGCCCGATTCAAACTGGACCGCGAGGTCGATGCCTCGGACATTGCTGAAAGCAATCTCATCCTTTGGGGAGACCCCGCAAGCAACTCCGTGATCCGGGATCTGATGGAGGCACTACCCATCCAATGGGATGCTAACGGAGTGCGGCTGCCCGATCAGAAGTGGGATTCCGCCCATCACCTTCCAGTCATGATCTATCCCAACCCACTCAATCCTGAAAAATATGTCGTGTTCAACAGTGGCTTCACCTACCGGGAATACGATTATCTCAACAACGCGCGGCAGGTACCCAAACTGCCTGACTGGGCCATCATCGACATTCGTCAACCCTCTTCACCACGCTGGCCCGGAGGCATTGCCCAAGCAGGTTTTTTTGACGAAAAATGGCAGTGGAAGCCTCAACCCAAGATCGCCCTTTCCGAGGCAGCCAGCGCACCCTAATTTCTATCACATGTCATCAAGCTCCCAACCTTTCTACGAATCGGAAAAGGCCATTAGTGAATACCTGCTGTTTCACTACGGTTCATCACAGGAACAATGTCCCCACCCTGAGGGTCCCTCGGAAGCGCTCCACTATCCCGAGCGCTGTGTCTCCCAATGTCTCAAGAAAGAGCTGCTGGGAAATCACCCAAGGGCATTGGACCTCGGTTGCGCAGTCGGTCGCTCAACCTTTGAGCTGGCGCGTTATTGCCACGAAGTAGTCGGTATCGATTATTCGCACGGATTCATTGAACATGCCAACAACCTTCGAATCGAAGGCTCCCTGCCTTATCGATTCGCTGTCGAAGGCAACTTGACTCAAGATGCAGTGGCCAAAGTCCCAGATGAAATCGATCGAAATCGAGTACGCTTTCTGCAAGGAGACGCAATGCACTTACCTGAGGATCTGGGGGTGTTTAATGTCGTCTTGATGGCCAATCTCATTGATCGATTGGGCGATCCCGTTGCATGCTTGAATCAATTGAGTGGCCTGTTGAAATCAGGAGGCCAGCTCATCATCACATCTCCCTATACCTGGTTGGAGGCCTACACTCCTTCGACGCATTGGCTAGGTGGCTTTCAAAGGAACGGGGAAGACGTGCAAACCCTGGATGGCTTGCACCACCATCTGACCCCCGATTTTCAATGGATCCAGACGCAAGAACTGCCCTTTCTTATTCGAGAGCACGCACGCAAATATCAATGGAGTGTGGCTCAAAGCTCGTGCTGGGTGCGACGGTAGGCGAGCTGCGATAGCACCGACAGGCCACTCAAAGCCGCTGTCTCCGAACGTAGAACCAAATCACCCAGAGAGCAGGGGAGGGCACCATTCTTACGTAGAATGGTCTGTTCTTCTGGAGTAAAATCCCCTTCGGGTCCGACACACCAGCAACCCAATTCATAGGTTTGCTCAAGTGCGGCCTCTAGCAAGGTGAGCTTCTTCATTCCCTCATCCAGATCGCCATAAAAAACCCGATGGGTAGATGGAAAGGCCTGAATCCAAGGTTCCAAGGATTCCGGAGCATGAAGACTGGGCTTCCATGCCTGGCCACACTGCTTCATGGCCTCGAGAAGGTGGATTTCCCATTTCTGCACCTTGGCTTTCACTTCACCAGAATGCCAGCGAGCAACGGATCGATCGCATTGAAGTAACCAAATCTGCTCCGCGCCAAGCTCAACAGCTTTCTGCATGGCCATGTCCAGAGCCTTGGGCTTAAGCAATGCCAAGGCAAGCCCCAGGCGCTGCTGGGGTCGTTGCTGCACCCAGCGGTGCTTCACTTGAATGGTGACCGATCGCCTCTGAATCTCCTGAGTATGACCTTCCAACACGCCTCCTTGGCCATCGATGATTTGAACCGAATCTCCAGGTTTGAGACGCAGCACTTGTTGAGCGTGTCGCACATCCGGTTCGCTCAGCTGGCAGAATTCTTGAGTGCACGCCTCGGGTGGAATAAAAAAACGATGCATGCCGCGCCACCCAGGCTACTGCCCTGTAAATAACTTCTTGGCCTTCTCAAAGAACCCATGGGAGATGGGATTGACGCTGGCATCGCAGCTCTGCGCGAAGGACTCCAACTTTTCCTTCTGTTCTGAGTTGAGTCGAGTTGGCACTTCGACCAGAACGCGTACATGGAGATCTCCCCAACCATAGCCCTTGACGTTTTTGACTCCTTTGCCGCGTAACCGGAAAATCGTGCCGGGTTGTGTTCCCGCGGGAATGCGAATGGTGGCTTTGCCCGACAAGGTGGGCACTTCAATTTCGGCGCCGAGCGCGGCATGGACGAAGTTGACCGGGACCTCGCAAATCAGATCATCCCCTTCCCGCTCGAAGATCTCGTGATCCTTGACGTGAATCACCACATAAAGATCCCCCGGAGTGCCACCTCTGAGGCCCGTTTCTCCCTTTCCTGTCGAGCGTATCCTGGCGCCCGTGTCGACCCCAGGCGGGATTCTAAGACAAATTTTCGATGTCTTCTCCTTGCGTCCTGTTCCGTTGCACCGCTTGCAGGGCTTTTCAATGATTTTGCCCGACCCTTCGCATCGCGGGCAGGTTTGGGTGAAGGTAAAAATTCCTCGGGACGTCGCCACCTGTCCTTTCCCCCGACAGGTGGTGCAGCTCACGTTGCGTGAACCAGGGGCTGCCCCACTTCCTTGACACTCTTCACACCCATCGAGCTTGGTCACTGGAATTTCTTTTTCGCATCCAAGGCTGGCTTCCTCA
>Ga0163179_10002447_pt1 | contig 12948 bp, 12 predicted proteins | sample AtlANTMetagenome_FD_109643 | JGI IMG/M metagenome (GOLD analysis project Ga0163179, IMG submission 109643) | Marine eukaryotic phytoplankton communities from the Atlantic Ocean - Atlantic ANT 2 Metagenome | ecosystem: Environmental > Aquatic > Marine > Oceanic | place: North Atlantic Ocean...
ATCTGCATATATTAAAGACTGCACATGCTTTGGACACAATACCACTGATGGTACTGGTCATGGTGGTGCTATCGGTGTCTACCTAGAAGGTGGTGTACACCATAAGAACCCTGAAGGTAAGGGTTATAAGTCAATGGTATTTGACTCCTTCACTAATGTTATGTCAGGTGGTGTCGGAATTTACCTAGAAGATGACGCTGTTGCTGAGATTGTATCCTGTTTCACATATTACTGTGCATACGGTTACATTTCAGACACTGGTTCAGAGATTCGTTCACTATCAAGTAACAACTCTTACGGTACTTATGGTGCTCTTGCAGTTGGATACTCAACCCATGAAATTGCAAGACCTGCTAAGATCTATGGTGATCAGGTAACTACTGCTACTGGTACTATTACTGGTACGATTGCTGTTGGTGCTACCATGCGTGGTGCTACATCAGGTGCTCGTGCTACTGTAACTAACGATCAGTCATCTAGTGATAAGGTTTACTTCAAGTATACTACTGGATTTGGTAACACATCAAGCGATCCTACTGTACTTGAAAACGGTGCAGTCGGTGTTGGTACAACTGTATTCCAACCTGGCGAGAAAATAGAACTTGATTCTGTTGGTGCTGGTGCTACAGGTTACTTCCAAGTTGCCTCTGCTGCAAACTCAGTTCAAGGACAGAAAGGTATCTTGATGGAGTTGACAGGTCTAACGACTTCACTAACGGTTGGTGACGCACTTGGATTCTCTACCACTGGTATGGGATTCTCGGATACCAACTCTTACATTGTCAGAACTTCTTCTGCATATGTAGAACCAACCAAGGCAGATGTATATGATGCACAATATAGTGGTGCTTCTGGTATCATGACAGTCTTTACGACTACTAATCATGGACTAGAGTTTGGTGACTTTATAAGAATTAAAACTGGATCACTCCACTTCGAGTGTAATGTAGGTGGTGGTGGTTCTGCTGCATATCCAAGAGTAACTGATCCTGCTAACGACATTCCACTTCAGATTTCTGGAGTTGGTGGTACATTCTTCTCAGTTCAGGTACTGAATGATAAGAACAGTGCTACTGAGAATGTACCATCAACCTACGCAGGTATACACACATACATTGGTGGTGGTGGTGTTGGTAAGACTTCAGTTGAAGCTATCACCCTTGGTGATGGTAGAGCAACAATCAATGTCGCTCCTGGAAAGGCAGATTCACCTGTCATAGGTCTTGATGATCAACGAGTCTCAATGAGAAGTAAGTTCTCTAAAGTTCGTCTAACAGGTCATGACTTCCTATTAATTGGTACAGGTAATACAACTACTACTAACTATCCAAATGTAGATGAGAACAGTGCTGCTCAAGGTCAAGAAACAAATGTAGTCGCACCTGGTAGAATTTACTTTGTGTCTACTGACCAAGGAGGTAACTTCAGAGTTGGTGAATACTTCTCTGTTAACCAGTTAACTGGTGCTGCTACCTTGGATGCTTCTGCTTTCAACTTGTCAGGTTTGACAGAATTGAAACTGGGTGCTATCGGTGGTCAGATTGGTGAATCTATTAACGAATTCTCATCCGATGAAACAATGGGTGGAGATGCTAACAATGCATGTCCAACTGAGAAAGCAGTTCGTGGATTCTTGACTCGTGCGAAGATGGATAATACTTCTGGTATTATCGTACCTCCTCGTGGTGCTCAAGCTTCTAGACCAACAGGCGGTAATCTCTTTACAGGTGGTCTCCGTTATGACACTGACGCAAATGGATTTGAATTCTACAATGGTAGTGCATGGTTACCTCTAGGTGCTTACGCTAATGTGGACGCATCTTCTGCTGTAACTCTTGCTAATAGACAGCAAGCATTCTGTGACACATCTGGTGGTGCATTCACTGTTACTCTACCTGCATCTCCTGTTAAGGGTGATAGCGTTAGAATCTTTGATGCTAACAAGACATTTGACACTAACAATTTAACAATCGATAGAAATGGTAACCCAATCATGGGTGACGCTGCTGATATGACTGTTGCAGCTGAAGGTGCTGCATTTGAACTTGTGTTCTATGATGGCACGCAAGGATGGAGAATCATTACCATCTAATTTTACTCAGGGAGTGACTGTCACTCCCTTTTTGTTATACTCTTTGCTAAATACTAATACGGAACTGCTAAAGCAATGGCTAATTATCAATCATATAAAAAGATAAATGGAACCGAAGCTATTTTAAATAATAGTGTTGGTCCAGGACAGGTGACGGGTGTATCCACTGGTGTTGCTCATCAAGTCTATATTACAAATTGTTGTGACATGTGGACAAATAACAATGGTGGTTGTTGTTGTGCTTGGACAGTCCCTGCTTTAACAACTACCGTTAGGTTTGAACTTACTGGTGGTGGAGGTTCTGGATCTCCTGGTACTTGTTGCGGTAACGGTCCTGTTGGAGGTTCTTCTGCTTATGCAGTTAAAACACTTCATTCTTATAAAAACTGTTTCACTGCTGGTACTACAGAATATACTGTATGTGCTGGTGGTACTAATAGGTGCTCTTGTTGTGGATTCAACGGTGGGTTTAACTGCTGTGGATTCCGAGGGTGTGTTAGTTATGTTCAAGGGACTGGATTAAGTAACTTCTGTGTGGAAGGTGGATCATGGGGATGGCATCAGTGTTCAGGTGGTTGTTATTCATGTACAATTCCTAGGCAGTGTCAAGAATGTATATCACAATGTTCAAAATATTATGGTGAAGACTTTGGAATTCCTGGAATCTCAGGTTCAAGACATAATACTCAGTATTGTATGACTGACCATTATGGAGTATCAGTGAGTTCTGGTCCTTGGCACGCAGGAGGTTTTATAGGAATGGATAATTGTTCTGGAGGACAGACTCATGGATGTTGTAAAGGACATGCAATGTTCCCAGGAGGTGGTGGATTCTCACCATTTACTGAAGGAAGTTGCTGTTGGGGTGGATTTGGTGCTGCTGGTCTAGTAGTTATAAGCTACTGGCAATAAATACAAGAGGAACTTTTACAAACAATGGCAAACATTACTAAGACAGTTGTATTTCCAGTTCCTTCGGAATGGAATAAAGATAACCAAGACTCTACTAATGTAGGGATAGCTACCTATGAAGGTCCAGATACACTCATAACTGAGTGGTATACTGCACCTCATGCTAAGGAAAAAGAACTTTATGACATATATGATCCCAATAGTCCTAGAGGAGAGAGACCTGTTGCTCCTGGTATTACTACAGTAGCATTAGAGGTAGACAAGTATCCTTTACATGCATTAGCATGGTGGGGATGTAAGTATCAGAAACCAGAGCGTATAGAAGTTGTATGTGGACCTTCTGCAGATCCTAATCCAACTATTCCTGACCCACATCATTTTGGAGAAGTTTTTCAGAGAGCAGATTTCCATTGGGATCAAGCAAATAATAAGTGGTCTGATCCAGTGTTTGCATATGATCCTACAGGTGGTACTACTTATTATGGTTGGGATATTGTTAGACAAAAAAGAAATGAATTGTTAACTGGTAGTGATAGTAGAGTTCAGACATCTGATATGCCAACTGCAGTAGTACAACCTTGGATAGATTACAGGCAGAAGTTAAGAGATCTTCCTGCTGCTTGGGCAGGTGTTGGTACTGCAACTCATTTGATTGTATGGCCATTCGATCCTGATGAAGTAGCTAGACATAAAGACGAAGCAGCAAGTGATAAAACACCATCTGGTGTAATTAATCAAGATGGTGTAATTGTTGGTGATAGATCTGTACTCTATGACGATGGAGGATTGCTTAATCCATAGACTCTCAGGCAAATTCGACTTTTAGTTACAAAAATTCGGGAAAAAAAATCCCGAATTTTTTTTGACCTACAGGATTTTATAAAAATGTTTGAACTTAATAAAGAATTTGATATCACTTTAGTGTCTGGTATTGGTGTTGAAGATAGAAATATATTAATTATAGATGATTTTTATAAAAATCCTGATGAGGTTCGTCAATATTGTATAGATTCACCATTAAATACTGATCCTAATTTAGTTGCTAAGTTTCCTGGTGCAAGGGTGTGGGAACAGGATCCAAGGGTTCGTAGGAAATTAGAACCTCAGTTTGCTCACTGGAGAGATCAAAAACATCTTTGGAAATCTAGGAATAATGTACATTCATATTATTGGAATTTAAATTGGGATGAACAACAATTTATGTGTAATGTTACTGATGGACCACAGTTAGCGTTACATGATTGTATTCCTCATCAAGATTATTCCCCACAATGTCCAAACACACATGCATGTGTGATATATTTAAATACTCCAGAGGAATGTCAAGGTGGTACTAGTTTCTATTCTTATGAAGGTTTTTGTAGTATTGATATACCACATATACCTTTAGATTTACCTCTTAATGAACTTCAAGTGTGGGCAAAGAAAAATTTTAAAGTTGAATCTGATATTGAAATGAAGTATAATAGATGTGTTATGTATGAAACAGATGTATTCCATTCACAATCTTGGTATGTGGAGGGTCAGTATACTCAAGGGTATAATCGTATGAATCAGATCCTATTCATGTAGGGTTGAATAATGGTACAAAATGGTGTATAATTACACCATAAAACCATGACTATATAGACTATCGTTGTAAATAGTATGAGATCCAAAGCATTTTTTATTAATGGTGGAGCAGGTAGAGTAATTGCTTCCATCCCTGCACTTGAAAAATATGCAGAGAGTCATGATGACTTTGTTATAGTTGCTGAAGGTGGGATGAATTTCTTTAGAGGACATCCTGTCTTACATAAGTTTGCTTATGATAATTGGCATAAAGGTTTGTTTAATGACAAACTTAAGATGCGTGACTGTGTTACTCCTGAACCATATAGGATGTGGCATTATTATAATCAGAAGTGTAGTATTGCTCAAGCATATGACATGGAGATTAATGGATTGGAAGAACCTAGAGAACTTCCAGTTCCAAAAATTAAATTATCTAAGACTGAAGCAATAAATGCTCTTAATACTATAGAAGAAGTTAAAGCAAAGAGTGGTAAGGATAAAGTTATTATTGTTCAACCATTTGGTAGAGGAGCAATGGTACAAGGTGAATATATTATTGATCAGAGTTCAAGAAGTTTTCATCAAAGAGATATTGTAAGTATTATTAATGATCTTAAAAAAGATTATGGTGTTATTATTATGAGTGAGTTTCAATTTCCTATTGAACCTACTCATAATAAAGATACTATTGCTGTTGCATGGCCACAAGCAGATATTAGAGTGTGGGCAGGGTTAATTGAATGTGCAGATCATTTCTTAGGATGTGATAGTGTTGGTCAACATATTGCTAAGTCAGTTGGTACTACAGTGACTACTGTTATTGGATCTACATATCCTATTAATATATCTTACCCAGATGATCCTAACTTTGATATTATTGACATTGGCGAGAGTAAAAGAACTTTTTCTCCTATTAGGTTGACAGGAGAAGACTATCAGGATATGATGAATGACGAATGTATGGAAATGATTGATAATGATATTAAAAAAGTAATTACTTCTTGTAGAAAAAGACTTGGCAAACCTAAAAAATATGAAGGACAAGCAGTAGTAAATACACAACAATCTTCAGTATGTTGTGACAATTCAACAAACAACAAAAAAGGTTTTAAATCATGACTTGGATAGCAGCAATTACTCGTGGACATAACGCTGGTGTATGTTTACTTAAGGATGGAGAAATTGTATTTCATCTAGAAGAAGAAAGATTAACCAGAGCAAAATATGATGGAGCACCTTTACTTTCTTTGCTTAAAGTTAAAGAGTATACAGATAAATTAGATTACTTGGTGCTTGCTCACACACAGAGAATGAAAGATATGAATTCTCAGTTGGAATATACTGGTGAAGCTGTTTATCAAGGACTAGCAAGAAAATTAGGTTTAATTTCTAATGATTGGGTAGAGGATCATCCACAAGTTATTGATTATGGATTGATTCATCATAAACTCCATGCTGCTTGTGCTTTTTATAGATCTGGTTTTGATTCTGCGGTTGCTGTTATTGTTGATGGTGCAGGATCTTTTCTAGATTTTCGTATGTCAAATGGTATGATGCAAAGATTTTATGAAATAGAAAGTTTATATGGTTGTGATTATACTTTATCCCGTAGTTATTCTGAAGTTGGTATTTCTGGATTTTATAAGCATTGTGGTAGTAATGGACCTACTGCAGGTAGAATGGTAGAGACATCTCGTGTTCCTGAATGGGATCCCGATGATAATAATGGACAACATCTTATTCTTGATTCTAGTACAGGAATTGTTAAAGCATATGAAGCAGTGACACAGTATTGTGGATGGGAAGCTATTGAGGCAGGAAAGACTATGGGTCTTTCTCCTTATGGTAAACCTAATGATGATATTCCTTCTGTTGTATCACAAGAACACAAAGGAGATTCAGCAGTAATGAATAAAAATTTATTCATACCACACTATCCAAATTCTTCTATTATAGATGAGACTGTATCTAATGCTCTTTCTACCCCTAAAGATATTTCTTCAGATGATTTATCTAGATTGCAAAATCGTAGAGATTTAGCTTATGCTGTTCAGAAAACAACTCAAGAAGAAGTTTTAAAATTAATTCGTCTTGCTGTTGAGTCATCTAATCATTCAAATGTAGTTTTGTCTGGTGGTTATGGATTGAATTGTGTTGCTAACTATTATTATAAACAACAGTTGCAAGATGAGGGTATTAATTTATATGTTGAACCTTTATCTAGTGATGCTGGTACATCAGTTGGTGCTGCTCTATACCATTATTATAAAGTTACAGGTGATACTGAGGTAAGAGATCGTAGTACTTTATATCTTGGACCTAAGTATGATTATACTTTAGAACAGATTCAAGATACTGCTGATAAGTATGGTGCTGAAGTAGTTGATGCTACTCATGAAGATGTTATTAAATTAATTACTAATAAAAATATTGTTGCATTGTTCCAAGGTAGATCGGAAGCAGGTCCAAGAGCACTTGGTAATCGTTCTATTCTATATGATCCAACTGATCCTAAAGGAAAGGATGTAGTTAATAAAATTAAAAGGCGTGAGTATTTTAGACCATTTGCAGGTTCTATTTTAAAAGAACATGTGCATGAGTGGTTTGATATGGTTGATTTAGAAGAGTCTCCTCATATGATGTATGCAGTTAATTGTCAACCAGGTATTGAGGATAAAATCCCTGCTATTATCCATGTGGATGGCACATGTAGGATTCAAACAGTAACAGAAGAACAAAACAAAAATTACTATGAGATCATCCAAGAATTCTTTAAACAGACTGGTTGCCCTATCATCTTTAATACTTCCTTTAATTTGGGTGGAGAACCTTTGGTTGAAACACTCGATGATGGTGTTCGCACCCTTTATAATAGTGCTATTCAGTACCTTTATCTTCCTGAGTATGGTAAGATGATTACCTTAAAGAATGATTAAGGTAGATGCTAGGCATGGATTGGATTTATCTAATTATAATGGTGGTGTATTTGTAATAGATAATCTGTTCCCTGCATGGTTTGTAGAGTATGTTCATCTCCATACTGTATGTGCTCCTGCTTGGCTCTTTGGTCGCACTTCAGGTGATAACACTAAAGAGATTCCTGCATTTAGTCAGCAAATATTTCCACCTAATGCTATTAATGCAGAGAATAATTGTTTTGAAATGATGTGTCATGCATTATTAAAAACACTTCCACCACATAAACTTACTGAGATAGTAGTTAATGGTCAACAACATTTCCATAACACTGAGTTTCATACTGATTGTATTGGTAATGATGGGTTGACTTTTATATATTTTGTTAATGTAGATTATCAATCTGAATGGGGTGGACAAACTGAAGTAAAATTTAATAACACTTTAGAAGTTGTTGATTTTGTTCCAGGAAGAGTTGCTTTATTTAAAGGTAACTGTCAGCATCGAGGATGTTCATTCAGTGTACCTACTAAATCGCTTAGAGCAACAGTAGCAATCAAGGTTAATTTAAATGACTAAACTATGGAGAGTATGGAAGTATGCATTGGGTAGTTTCGGTGATGAGAAGACTAGACGCTACGACAACCACATTGTTATCGTACGCAGTATTATTTTCTTTTCTTATCTCATTACTAATAGTTTTATCGTTGCAGGGGTCATGAGGCATTGGTATGACTAAAAGATTTATCCATCCCTTTGCACCAGTAAGAGTCTTTGTTAATGGTACATTTGATCTCTTACATCCAGGTCACATATCATTACTAAACTATGCTAAGTCTTTAGGGAACTATGTTATAGTTGGTATTGATACTGATGATAGAGTACGGGAAAAGAAAGGACCAACCCGTCCAATATATAATCAGGAAGATAGGGGACTGATGCTCATTGCTCTTGAGGCAGTTGATGAGGTGACTTACTTTGATAGTGATGAATCTCTTGAGGCATTGGTAAAATCAATAAAACCTGATATAATGGTGGTTGGTTCTGATTGGAAGGACAAGTCGGTCATAGGATCGTATTGGTCTGCCGAATTAAAATTCTACGATAGGATTGAAAAGTATGCAACTTCAAAGACAGTACAATGTATTATTGATAGGGGATAGTTGTGTTGACGAATGGGTTTATGGATCTTGTGATCGCTTAAGTCCTGAAGGACCAATTCCTGTTATGAAATATAGTCAGAAGCAAACTGCTTCTGGTATGGCTGCTAATGTTAATGAGAATTTAAAGTCTCTTGGTATTACTGTCAACTTCCTTACTAATAGGGAGACTATTACTAAGACAAGATATGTTGATGATAAATCTAATCAGCAGATCATGCGTCTTGATACTGAACCTGAGATAAAACCTTTGCGTGAAGCAGAACTTCGCATGGCAGCAATGCATTGTGACTATGATGCTGTTGTTATATCTGATTATGATAAGGGGTATGTTGATTATAGTTTGTTTGATATACTAGCACCAAAGAATCCAAACATTAAAATATTTGTTGACACTAAGAAGACGAAGTTGCCAGTACACTATAATAATATAGTATATAAAATTAATAAGAAAGAGTTTGAGTTACTAGACCCTAATCATATACCTAGGGGTGAGAATATGATTGTGACTCATGGTGCTAATGGTGCTTTATGGAATAAAAAACAGATACCTGTACCTATTACTAGAGTCTTTGATGTTACTGGTGCTGGTGATACATTCTTAGCAGCATTGGTGTGGTATTATATTCAGTTACCTTCGATGGAAGAAGCAATTACTTTTGCTAATAGATGTGCAGCAATTGCAGTTCAAAATCCTGGTACATATACTTTAACGATGGAGGATGTAGATGGTATACTCTAGTTTTCGCAGTCTTAATAATATAATAGCATTTAATGCTAGTCATAATGCATGTGTTTCTTATTTAAAAAACGGTAAACTCAATCTCGTTTTAGAAGAAGAAAGATTGAGTCATAAAAAACATGACAACCAACCTTACTTATCTCTTTGTGAAGTACCAAAGTTTATTGATGGAAATTCAAGTATAGTTTTGGGAGCAGTCTTACATCATTCTGATGAAAAAGAAGTGTATGAAAGAGAAGAAGGTATTAAACTTCCTGAGGATATTGTTGATACATGTGTTATGTTAGTTCATAAAGCATCTAAATCTGGGGGGATATTTAAAGATTGTAGTGATGAACATCATCTATATCATGCTGCAATGGGATTTTATAATTCTGGATTTGAAGATGCAACCTGTGTAATTGTTGATGGTGCTGGTGCTTATGTTGATGATTGTTCTCATGAGGTTGAAACAATATACAAGGCATCTTATCCTGCTAACTTTGAGACTGTTCATAAGAAAGTTGTTCCTTGGTATACACTAACAGATAATTTTCCTAAGGAGAATATAAAACCACCTACTTGTCCAGAACCTACCACTGGTATTGGTATGGTTTACGCTGGCGTTGCTAATTATTTTGGGTGGGGACATCTTGGGTGTGGAACTTTGATGGGTCTTGCTCCTTGGGGTGAAGAGGATCTTAACATTAAACCATTTGTTATTGATGGTGAGATTAACGAGAGTTTATGGAAGAGAAATGATTGTGGAGCAGAGTTTATACCATATGATTATGTTAAAAGAATACCTTTTTTTGCAACTATACAAAATCCTAGGAAAAAATTTCAGCACCTTTGTAATCTTGCTTATAGATTGCAGAAGGATTTTGAATCTTATATGATCAATCTTATTAAGAAAGCAATAGAGTTAGGTGATTCTAAGAATATTGTTTTGTCTGGTGGGTGTGCTTTAAATTGTGTTGCTAATTATGAGTATCTTAAACATTTACCTGAAGGATATAAATTATATGTTGAGCCTATCTCTACGGATGCAGGAACTGCTGCTGGTATGGCATTGCATAATTACTATAATCTATCTAATTCATATGATATAAATCCATTAAAAACTTTATATTTGGGACCAACTAGAGAATATTATCCACCATCTGATTCATATTCTGTAGAAGTTTCTGATGTTGTAGATGTAATCCAGAAAGGAAAAGCAGTAGCATTATTTCAAGGAAGATCAGAGCAAGGACCAAGAGCTTTAGGTAATAGATCTCTCCTGTTTGATCCTACTATACCTGATGCTAGAGTACAAGTTAATAAGATTAAACTTAGAGAGTTCTTTAGACCATTTGCTGCTACTGTTTTAGCAGAACATGTGCATGATTGGTTTGATCTTCGTGGTATGGAAGACACTCCTTACATGATGTATGCTGTTGATGTCTTGGAAGATCAGAGGTATATTATACCTGGCATTGTGCATGTTGATGGTACATGTAGGATACAAACTGTTACTAAGGAACAGAATGAGAACTACTATAATATTATTAAAGAATTTTATAATAGAACTGGTGTTCCTATGCTATTCAATACTTCATTAAATCTTTCTGGTGATACTATGGCAGAGACAATTAAAGATGCTGAGTATATTATAGATAATTCTTTAGTGGACTACCTTTATCTTGCAGACCATGCTAGAATGGTTCATAGAGAAGATAATAAAAACAAACATAAGAAAGGTTATGCAAAAAACTCAGTCTTTAAAGGTGACAACCGTGTTTAAAAGGTATTGTTTTGATATTGATGGTACGATATGTACTCCTGGTACATGCAATACTTGTCAATATGAAGGTGCTACTCCTAAAAAAGATAGGATAGCAGTAGTTAATAAATTATATGATGAAGGTCACTATATAATATACATGACTGCTCGTGCAATGGGTAGGAATAAAGATCTTCCTCATGCAGAAGCAGCAAGTAAAGCAGAGGAGGTGTTGAAACCCCTCACTAAATTGCAACTAGATATATGGGGGTGTAAATACCATGAGTTAATCTTTGGTAAACCCCATGCCGATCTCTTTATTGATGATAAAGGCATAAATGATTACGATTTTTTTAAATGACTGACACTATAAGAGTTGCAGGTGCTCAGATACCTGTATGTGATGGATGCACAGAGTATAATAAAGTTGAGATATTAAAGGCACTTGACTGGGCAAAAGAAAATGAAGTTGATTATTTGTTGACTCCAGAGTGTGCTTTGTCTGGGTATGGAAATTATTTTCTTGATCATTATGATCTTATAATGTCTCAATTAAAAGAAATTGAGGATCATCAAAAGAAATTGGGAGTTGGTTTAGCATTAGGTACTTTCATCTATGACGAAGAAGGAAATGCTCGTAGTCAGATAAGGCATTATGATAAAGATGGTAATCAATATGCTACAAACAATAAGACATTAGTTGTAGAAGGTGATATGAAATGGGGAGTAGTTTCTTCATTTCTTGGATCAACACCACTTGATACTTATGATTTTCCTGGTGTAAAGCGTAGCGATGGAAGTGGTTTTAAATTTTCAGGAATGATATGTAATGATATGTGGGGGTATGAACTATATCATATGCCAAAATATTCTTATGGGGCTTCCTTGATTTCCTTGATGAAGGCAAAAAATAATTTAGATCTTGTCTTCCATGCTACAAATGGTTATAAGTTTTTTGATGAACATTATGATACTTATAGAAATGATGCAGATTGTCTTCATATGTATCATGAATCTCATATGAGGTGGATGGCAAATCATATTATAGTTAATATACTGACGGTAGATAGTTGTACTCGTTGGAATTGGGATGGTAATCTTGACACTGTAGATAGGTATGTTACTTCATCTCCTAGTGGATTAATTGATACAACTGGCAAATGGGCAGTACAAGCTCCTAGGACAGGTCGTCAATTTTTCTATCATGATTTAGATGTCAATTCTAAATTTAATGATGGTGTTGATTGGTCTGTCAAGAAGAGATTATTATCTCAAAGTCCAAGTGAACTTTTTGTAAGATGAAAAAGAAACAACCAAAATTTGTAGATAAGGGATGGGGTTACGAGAAGTGGATCGCTAACTCCGATGAGTACTGTGGTAAGTTACTCTTTATTAAGAAGAATCACAGGTGTTCATGGCACTACCATATCTTAAAGGATGAAACCTTTTACCTACAGTCAGGTAAGATAGAACTATTCTATAGTGCAGAGAATGATAGAGATCAAGCAAAGAAGTTGATCTTAGAACCAGGTGAGAGTTTCCATTGCTGTAGGAATACCAGACATCAGATGCTTGCACTAGAAGACTCAGAATTATTTGAGTTCTCTACTGAACATTTTGATGAGGACTCGCACAGGATTATTCCTGGCGATTAATATACTCCTCAACTGTTAAGAAATTATAATCTTTTAACCAAGACATATCTGCTATGGTATAATATTGATACTTACCCTTTAGATGAGGTGGAAATGGGATTGGAATCAATTTCGACTGCGTTTTTGATGAAACTAATTCAGCTACAGTGCCAATTGATGTTGGCTGCCCTGTG
>Ga0163179_10002448_pt1 | contig 12944 bp, 10 predicted proteins | sample AtlANTMetagenome_FD_109643 | JGI IMG/M metagenome (GOLD analysis project Ga0163179, IMG submission 109643) | Marine eukaryotic phytoplankton communities from the Atlantic Ocean - Atlantic ANT 2 Metagenome | ecosystem: Environmental > Aquatic > Marine > Oceanic | place: North Atlantic Ocean...
GCCTTTTCTTCAGCAACTGGTGCTTCTTCAGCCTTTTCTTCAGCAGCTGGTGCTTCTTCAGCCTTTTCTTCAGCAGCTGGTGCTTCTTCAGCCTTTTCTACATGTCTTTGTAAAACAGTCGCTAAGGCTTGTACAGTTCCATTCAAAACAAATACTAGATTAGTAATAGGACTATTCATACTACCCATTATTTTAGCTAGAAGGACCTCTTTAGAAGGTAGTTTAGATAATTTAACTAAAGTAGATTCATCAACAATTTGATTATCAACAAAGCCTTTAGTTACATTGAATTCAATTTCATTATTTTTTGTATATTCAAATAATATTTTGGTTAGCTTAGAAGGATCTTCATTTGAAAGAATAAATCCAAGAGGACCATTAATTTCATTCGCTAAAGATTTTTTCTCAGTTTTTTCTGCGGCAAGCTTAGCAAGTGTGTTTTTAGCTATCTTAAATTTTGCGGATGATTCACTTAGCGCTTTTCTTAAAGAACTTAAATCAGCTACAGAGCTACCTTTATAATCAGCCATTATTATAGTGTCAGAGTTATTAAATAATTCTGCTAATTCTTCAACCTGTTCAATTTTCTTTTTTGTTGGCATATTTTTTTCCAAAAAAAAACCGGTTCTTATTTAAGACCGGTTAAATTATATAACTTATATTTGTTACCTCGACAGGATTTATACACATGATACCTGTTGTCTTAAGTATTTAAATTTTATCATAAATATTTAGATTAATTAACAATACTTTCTTGAAGTTTTTCCAAATCAAGATTTATACCAGGTCCCATTGTTGAACATAAAGAAGCAGAATCTATAAATGGACCCTTAACTCCTTCTGGTTTATTATTAACTATCGTCGAATATACTGAAGAAAGATTTTTTAAAATTTCATCATCAGAGAAAGAACAAAGTCCAATTCTAGTATGAATATTAGCATCTTTATCCATTCTTATTTCAACTCTTCCTTTGTTAGCTTTTTCAACTGCATCAATTAATTTGTCTTCAGGTACGACTGTACCAGATCTTGGATTTGGCATTAATCCTTTTCTACCTAAATGTTTACCTAGCTTAGCAATTTTAGGCATCATATCAGGAGTTGCAATAGCTACATCAAAATCATCCCAACCATCTTCGATTTTTTTTATAATATCATCGTCTATTAAATATTCAGCTCCAGCTTCTAATGCACTATTAGCTAACTCACCTTCTGCAAAAAGAAGAATTCTTACTGTTTTACCAGTACCACTAGGTAAATCAGATGTTTGCCTAATTTGTTGGTCAGCATGCTTAGGGTCTGCATTAGTTTTTATGTGAAATTCAATTGCTTCATCAAATTTAGCATTAGCACACTCTTTTAATAGTTTTACTGCTTCATCAAGATTAAGTTTTGCATCTTGAGTTTTTGACTTAATTTCAGAGAATCTTTTTGAGGTTTTTTTCAATTTATTATTCCTTTACAATTACACCCATACTTCTAGCACTTCCTGATAGAATTTTTACAGCTGCATCCATATCATAAGCGTTTAAGTCTTCCATTTTAATTTTTGCTATTTCTTCTAATTGAGACCTTGTTATCTCACCTATCATTTCTACTCCAGGAGTTGCCGAAGCACTTTTTTTATTAATTGCTTTCTTGATAAGATCAGAGGCCGGAGGACTCTTAAGGGTAAAAGTAAATGATCTGTCTGAAAATACTTCAATCTCAACAGGAACAATAGATCCTGAAAGTTCTTTTGTTTTTTCATTATACTCTTTACAAAATTGCATAATATTAACACCATGTTGACCCAATGCTGGACCAACAGGAGGCGCAGGGTTAGCACTTCCAGCAGGAAGTTGTAATTTTATAAGCCCTATAACTTTCTTTGCCAATATATTATCCTTTTACGCTTTTTCCACTTGTAAGAAATCTAATTCTAACGGAGTCTCTCTTCCAAAGAAAGAGACATGAACAGTAACTTTTCCTCTTTCTTTATTTACCACATCAACAGTACCCATAAATTCAGCAAAAGGTCCATCTAAAATCTTTACTGAATCACCTTGAGTAAGTCCAACTGACACAGAAGGAGTTCCACTATTCATTCTACTCATAATTCTCTCTACTTCATGAGATTCTAAAGGAACAGGTTTAGGCCTTCTATCTGTTTCATCTTCAGCTGAAACAAAACCTGTGACTCCAGGAGTGTTTCTTACAGCAAACCATGAATCATCTGTCATGATCATCTTTACAAGTAAATAACCTGCATACATCTTTTTATTTACTACCTGACGTTCTCCATCTTTTATCTCAATTTTTTCTTCAGAAGGAACTAGCACTTCATGTATAGTTTTAGATAAGTCTAGATTTTCAACTCTTTGAGTTAAATTAGTCATCACTTTATCTTCATGGCCAGAATAAGTATGGAGTATATACCATCTGGATTCATCTATATTATTAATTTCTTCTACCATTATTTTAAAATTATTTAAATTTATATTATGTGTTTGATAAGATCGAAAAGAATCTTGAGAAAACCATATCAAATAGTCCCAAAAAAATTCCTATTACAATAGACAAAGCTAATACCATTATTGTTAACCTTGTAGCTTCTTGTCTTGAGGGCCAAGTTACTTTTCTTAGTTCACCTATTACTTCAGAAAAGAATGCAATAGGTGCAAACCCTTTCTTCGTTATCTTGGGAGGTTGGGTAGACAATTTTATCTCTTTTCTTTGAAAGTTTTTCGCTCTCTACAAGTCGGACAAAATTTGGTTAATTCTAACCTTCCCTCAGTATTTCTTTTGTTTTTCTCTGTGTGATAACTGTATTTTCCACACTCACAATCAAGTGTTAAAACAGTACGTACAGCACTTTTCTTTGCCATAATTTTTACCTATTATTTAGGATATAGATGTTATTACACCTGATCCTACTGTTTTTCCACCTTCTCTTATAGCAAATCTTAGGTTCTCTTCAAGAGCAACTGGATACATAAGTTCAATATCCATTTCAGTGTTATCTCCTGGCATAACCATTTCAGTTCCAGCTTCAAGATGAGCTTCACCTGTTACGTCAGTCGTTCTAATATAAAATTGAGGTTTGTAACCTGTGAAGAAAGGAGTGTGTCTTCCCCCTTCATCTTTAGTAAGAACATAAACTTGAGCTTTTGCTTTTTGTTTTGGTGATATTGATCCAGGTTTAGCAAGTACTGCTCCTCTTGCAATGTCTTCTCTCTCAATACCTCTAAGTAGTATTCCAACTGCATCACCAGGGATTCCTGATTCTAATGTTTTATGGAACATTTCTACTCCAGTAACAACAACTTTTTCTTGCTTACCAAAACCTACTATCTCAATTTCATCATTTACTTTAACTTCTCCTCTTTCAACTCTACCTGTAACAACTGTTCCTCTTCCTTTTATAGAGAAAACATCTTCTACTGGCATTAGGAAAGGTTGATCAACTGGTCTGTCAGGGATCTCAATATAATCATCAACTGCTTTAGCAAGATCATGTATTGATTGAACCCATTTGTTTCCTTGATCTTCAGCGTTTTCTAGAGCTTCAAGAGCTGATACTCTAACTATAGGAATATCATCTCCAGGAAAATCATATTTAGATAATAATTCTCTTACTTCAAGTTCTACTAATTCTAAAAGTTCTTCATCATCCATCTGATCACATTTGTTTAGTGCTACAACAATTCTTGGAACATTAACCTGTCTAGCAAGAAGAATATGTTCTTGTGTTTGAGGCATTGGTCCATCATCAGCACCAACTACAAGTATCGCTCCATCCATTTGAGCTGCACCTGTAATCATGTTTTTCACATAGTCCGCGTGACCTGGACAGTCAACGTGAGCGTAGTGTCTTGTGTCAGTTTCATATTCAGTATGAGAAGTAGCAATTGTTACTCCTCTTTCTTTTTCTTCTGGAGCATTATCAATCTCTTCAAAAGACTTTGCAGTCACATTTTCTTGGGCATGTGAAAGAACAGTAGCAATAGCTGCTGTAAGGGTAGTTTTACCGTGATCAACGTGACCAATTGTACCTACATTAACATGTGGTTTACTTCTATCAAATACTTGTTTAGACATTTCTTATCAATTCTCCATCATTTATATTTTTGTTTTTGTATTAAATCCAAATATGATTTAATATCGCGCATTTATACATTTTATACTGTTTTTACAATTTTTTACATATATTTTGTTTTATTTTCTTAAATCAGTATGAAATTGGTTTTTATAATGCATGTTTTTTTGGAGCCCACAAGAAGAATTGAACTTCCGACCTCGTTCTTACCAAGAACGCGCTCTACCACTGAGCTATGTGGGCAATTATTATTAATATACTAGATTAGTGGTGCAGGGGACAGGATTCGAACCTGTGAAGCATAAAGCGCCTGTTTTACAGACAGGTGGGTTTAACCACTCCCCAACCCCTGCATGAATTAAGAAATTGGAGCCCCAGGAGGGATTCGAACCCCCGACCTGACGATTACAAGTCGTCTGCTCTGGCCAACTGAGCTACTGAGGCAATAATGTAATTATATATTATGATTTAAAATTCTTAAGAACAAAAAAATGCTAGAAAATCAATTTATGAAAAGAAATCTTTATTTATTTCATACTCTATTTGTTTATTAATACTTATTATAGATCTACCAGTTTCATTAGAAATTCTATTTATATCTTCAAATTCTGGTTTCACTGAATGCAATTCGTTATTATGGAATTTGAGTTTGATTTTTATTTTACCCATTGTCGAATTAAAAGTTCTTACCTCCCTATCAGCTTCTAACCTTTCTATTCTAAATAATCTAATACCTAATGAGGAAGTTTGATCAATTATTAAGTTAGAAAATTTTTCAGAATCTGATTCATTACAAAGTAGACTTAGTTTATGACCCAATCTATTTTTTTTACCGTAATAAGGGGTTATCCAAGTATCTAAAGCTCCCATAGAGATAGAGTAGTCTATAAATCTTCCCAGATGTTCAGGAGTCATATCATCTATGTTAGTTTCAAGCATACATTTTATTTCTTCATTAAGAGATTTTTCTTTACTCTCACCAATATTTATTGAAAGAATATTAGGAAAATTCTTAAAATTCTTTGTTCCTGCTCCTGAACCTTTAGTTATTGTATTTATAATTACTGAATCATTAAAATAAGCAAAACTTCCTATTATTGACATACCTGTAGGAGTAATAGTTTCGATGTTAGAAGAATTATTAATATACCTGACTGGAACTTTTAATTTTTCTACTATTTTTTTTGTAGCAGGAGCTAGAGTTTCATGTATACCATGGCTAGTTTTTATAAAGCCAGGGACTACAGGAATTGGTGAACAATATATCTTGTCAATACCTAAAATTTCTATTCCTATAAAAAAACCACAGATATCTACAAGTGTATCTGAGGTCCCTAATTCATGAAGATGAGGATTCTTATCATCATGAGCTTCCTGTTCCGCAGATTTCAACAAATCAAAACAATTATTAACTCTTTCTTTAACGATTTTATTTAATTTAGAAGATTCTACAGCTTTATAAAGTTTTGGCCAAGTCCATTTTATGGAATCATTAACAATTACATCTGTGTGAGTAGCTTTTAAGTTTTGTCTTTCAGTTTTATTAACCGAAATTTCAAAATCGATTTCTGAAATTTTATTAAGCTCTTTAGATAATTTTTCAGGATCAAGACCAGCATCTATTAGAGATGACAATAGCATATCACCACTAAGTCCACCTATTAAGTTTAAGTAAGCATTTGACATAGAAAATCTAATTGTTTGAAATTATTTTATCAAAATAATGTAAATTTACTCTATGTTGATTCTTTAGCTGAGGTCTTTTGAGTATTAGTTTTTTTTCTTGAGATTTCTAATTTAGTGCCATCAGTAGATGAATCAATTTCAATAGTGTCTCCTGCAGAATATTTACCATTCAATAAATCATCTGATAGCTGATCTTCAACTTTTTCTTGAATAGTTCTTCTTAACGGCCTAGCACCCATTTTAGGATCAAAACCTTCTTCAGCTAAATATTTTTTTGCACCATCAGTCCAACTCAATGTAAGACCATGTTCTAGCAATCGACTTCCTACCTCTTTCATCAAAAGATCAACGATTTCAAATATATTTTCACTACTTAGTGGATGAAAAACAATTTTATCGTCTAATCGATTTAGGAATTCTGGCCTAAATCCATTCATAGGATCTTCAACTTCCTTCAAAACTCTTTCTTCAAAGGCGTTATGATCCATAGAATTTGTTGAATTATCACTAGTGAAACCTAGCTTCCCTTCAGAATAAATCTTTTGAGAACCAAGGTTGGATGTCATAACAATAATTGTGTTTTTGAAATCTACTATTCTACCTTTACCATCAGTTAATCTTCCATCTTCAAAAACTTGAAGCAAAATGTTATATATTTCTTCATGGGCTTTTTCAATTTCATCTAGCAAGATTACACAGTATGATTTTCTTCTAACAGCTTCTGTCAACTGTCCTCCATCTTCATATCCAACATAACTTGGAGGAGCACCGATCAATCTTGTTACTGAGTGTCTTTCTCTATACTCAGACATATCAAAACGTACCATTGCATCTTCAGTTCCAAATAGAAATTCGGAAAGTCTCTTAACTAGATGTGTTTTACCAACACCTGTAGGACCTAAAAATAAAAATGCTCCAATAGGTCTTTTAGGATCTTTTAATCCAGTTCTTGCTCTTCTAACAGATTTAGAGATTGCCTCGATAGCGTCATTTTGGCCAATAACATCTAGACTTAGAACATTTTCAATATTCTTTAGCCTTTCTTTATCTTCATTGTCTAATCTTTTAAGTGGAATTCCTGTCCACATTGACACAACCTCAGAAATATCATCTTCAGTCACCTGAATTGCTTCTTTGCTCTTAGAAGATTCATAGTCTTTTTCTAATTTTTCTACTACAGTCGCTTGTTCCAACTCATCATCTCTAAACTTTGCAGCTTTTTCATATTGCTGAGAAGAAATAGCATCTTCTTTCCATCTTCTTATTTTGTCTAGTTCTTTTTTCTCATCTCTTAGCTCTTTAGGATAAAAAGAATTCTTAATCCTTACCCTTGATCCAGCTTCATCGATAATATCTATAGCCTTATCTGGCAAATTTCTATCAGTTATATATCTGTCAGATAAATTAACAGCTGAGTTTATTGCATCATCAGTTATAGTCACTTGGTGATATTGCTCATATTGTTCTTTAATTCCGTTCAATATATCAATTGTTAATTCACCATTTGGTTCTTCAATTGTTACTGGTTGAAATCTTCTTTCTAAAGCCTTATCTTTTTCTACATATTTTCTATAATCGTCTTGAGTAGTAGCTCCTATAACCTGTATGTCACCTCGGGCAAGAGCTGGTTTTAAAATATTTGCAGCATCTACTGCACCTTCTGCTGCTCCAGCGCCAACAAGCGTGTGCATTTCATCTATAAAAACAACACAATTTTTACTTCTTGTTAATTCTTTTACTATTTTCTTAAGTCTTTCTTCAAACTCACCTCTGTACTTTGTTCCTGCTACAAGACTACCTATATCCATTGAAACCAATCTCTTCCCAAGTAAAGTTTCAGGAACATCTCCTTCATTCATTAAAATCGCTAATCTTTCAATAACGGCAGTTTTTCCAACTCCAGGTTCTCCAATAAGCACAGGGTTATTTTTTCTTCTTCTACTAAGAATTTGAACAACTCTTTCTAACTCTGCTTCTCTTCCAACTACAGGGTCCAATTCACCTTTATCTGCTCTCTCAGTAAGATCAGTAGCAATTTCGTCCAATGTAGGAGTTGTAGAATTTTTTGTTTTTCCAGAGGACCCACTTTGTGAGGCCCCACCTGATGATGCTGACCTTGAAAGCACATTCTGGGTTTCTTCTCTTATCGTATCAAGTGATAAATCAAGGCTTTCTAAAACATTGGATCCAATTCCATCACCTTCTCTCATAAGACCAATAAGTAAATGTTCGGTTCCTATGTAGTGATGTCCTTGTTTTCTAGCTTCATCTACAGCTAGCTCAATGACTTTCTTTGCCCTAGGGGTCAAACCTATTTCTCCAGAAGTGGGTTTATCACCTTTTCCAATAATAAATTCAACAGCAGATCGAATTTTTTGAGTATCAGCTTTTAGATTTGTGAGTACTTTCGCAGCAACCCCTTCAGATTCTCTGATAAGCCCTAATAAGATATGTTCGGTGCCAATATAATTGTGATTAAACTGAGTAGCTTCTTCTTGAGCAAGAGACAAAACCCTTCTAGCTCTTTCTGAGAATTTTTCAAATCTACTAGCCATGATAAACTCCTAATCTATATCTGTCCCATTAGTTAGTTTTTTTATTATCTATTAATCAATGATCAACGGATATTGAATATTTAGCAATAGTTTTTTGGGTAAGATTCTTTAGAAATAGATATCAGATTTTTAAAGTTTTTACTCTGATTCTTTTGAACTTTCAGAAGCATCTGAATCACTATTTTCAGATTCATCAATCTCAGTTTCTTCAGGTGTTTCTTCTTCAGGTGCTTCTTCTTCAGGTGTTTCTTCAGAGTCAGTTACTTCGGAGATATTACCAGACGAAATTATACTTAATCCTAGTCTTTTTCTTTCAGCATCAACATTAACAATTGTAAGATTGAGCTTCTGACCAACACTCACTACATTTTCTATTTCTTCAACTGAAGTTATTTCTTCATTAGAAATTTCTGAAACATGTAATAGTCCTTCTACACCTTGTTCAGTTCTAACAAATGCACCAAAAGTCGTAATTTTTGTTACAGTCGCATCTATTTTATTACCAACAACTAGTTGATCTTTAATAATTTCCCATGGTTCTGGAGTAAGCCTCTTTAGACTTAATGCTATTTTAAGATTTTCTTTATCGATCTTTACAACATAAACATCCATTTCAGAGCCAACAGTTACAACATCCGCTGGAGATGAAACAGGGTCCCATGATAATTCAGAGATATGAATTAGACCATCAGCACCACCGATATCTACGAAGGCACCGAAAGTAGATACACCTACTATTCTACCTTTCAATATATCTCCTACTTTTAGGGTCTCTATTAATTCTTGTTTCTTAAGAGCTCGTTCTTGCTGTAAAACAGCTTTTTCGGAGAAAATAGCTCTATTTCTTCTTCTATTTAGTTCAAATATTTTGAAGGTGATTTTCATGCCAATAAAACCATCTTTAGCATTTTCCTTTTTTGGCACAAACAGTTCCCTAGCAGGGCCTACTAATTGAGACAAAGGAATAAACCCTTGAACATCTTCTGCTTGAACAACCGCACCACCTCTATTAGATCCAATAATTACACCTTCAACAGGTTTATCATCATCTTTAGCTTTTTCTAAGACTCTCCAGCCTCTTTCGCCTCTTGCTTTATCAACAGAAAGGATAGTCGCACCATCATCATCTTCGGGATTAATAACTAACGCAACTACTTCTGAACCGGACTCCAAACTTTCAAAATCTTCTTTTGAATAAGATCGCATTTCCCTAGAGGGGACAATACCTTCAGATTTATGACCTATATTTAAGAGGAGGCCTTCCTCGTTAATCTCCATAATACTTCCATCAATAATTTCACCTCTTCTTAGAGGTTTTCTTGGAGGATTATTAGTTAGTAATTCCTCCATTAAGTCTGTATCGGAGCTTATATTTTCTTCTATTTTATTGGTCAAATTTAAATACCTAGTTTTTTGATATTAAATCTGGCAGTGACTTATTTTCCCAAAACGTTGCCATCCAAGTATCGTCAGCGCTGCATCGTTTCACTTCCGTGTTCGGAATGGGAACGGGTGGGTCCAATGCGCTAAAACCACCAGAAAATTTAATTTTATCAAATATTTATTTTATTTCATAATATCTTGGTCGCGGGGGCAGGATTCGAACCTACGACCTTCGGGTTATGAGCCCGACGAGCTGCCACTGCTCCACCCCGCAATAATTTTTGTTCTATCGAGACCATGAATTAACGATATGAAATTTATCAAATCCTCGATCTATTAGTACTACTTAGCTGAATATATTACTATACTTACACATGTAGCCTATCAACCCGGTAGTCTTCCGGGGATCTTACTCTCATAAAGAGATGGGATATCTTATCTCAGGAGGGGCTTCGTACTTAGATGCTTTCAGCGCTTATCCCTAACAAACTTAGCTACTCGGCTATGCAACTGGCGTTACAACCGATACACCATTGGTTTGCCCGTTCCGGTCCTCTCGTACTAGGAACAGATTCCTTCAAATATCCTACGCGCACAGCGGATAGAGACCGAGCTGTCTCACGACGCTCTGAACCCAGCTCGCGTGCCGCTTTAACGGGCGAACAGCCCGACCCTTGGGACCTTCTTCAGCCCCAGGATGCGACGAGCCGACATCGAGGTGCCAAACCTTGCCGTCGATATGGACTCTTGGGCAAGATAAGCCTGTTATCCCCGGGGTAGCTTTTATCCGTTAAGCCACGACCCTTCCACTCGGAATCGTGGGATCACTTTGACCGACTTTCGTCCCTGCTCGACTTGTAAGTCTCGCAGTCAAGCCACCTTATGCCAATGCACTCAAAAGCTGATTTCCATCCAGCTTGAGGTGACCTTTGTACGCCTCCGTTACTCTTTGGGAGGCGACCGCCCCAGTCAAACTGCCCACCAGACACTGTTCCAAAAGGTTAGGTTCAAATCATAAAAAGGGCGGTATTTCAAGGGCGACTCCCCCCAGGCTAACGCCTGAAGTTCATAGTCTCCCGCCTATCCTACACATTTTAAAACTCGAACCAATGCCAAGTTGCAGTAAAGCTCCACGGGGTCTTTTTGTCCTGCTGCGCGTAACCGGCATCTTTACCGGTCCTGCAATTTCACCGAGTCCATCGTTGAGACAGTGTTGAAGTCGTTACGCCATTCGTGCGGGTCGGAACTTACCCGACAAGGGACTTCGCTACCTTAGGACCGTTATAGTTACGGCCGCCGTTCACCGGGGCTTCAGTCAGTAGCTTGCACCACCTTCCTTAACCTACCGGCACTGGGCAGGCGTCAGCCCATATACATCAGCTTTCGCTTTGGCATGGACCTGTGTTTTTGATAAACAGTCGCTTCAACCTATTTTATGCTACCTTTTACGCTTTCTGAGGCAAGCTCATATACATAAAAGGTCCCCCTTCTCCCTAAGTTACGGGGTCAATTTGCCGAGTTCCTTAACGATGGTTCTCTCGAAGGCCTTGGGACTTTTATCCCTGTCTACCTGTGTTGGTTTGCGGTACGGTCTTCAAAATATCTAATCAACGAGGCTTTTCTTGGCAGTCTAGAGTCAACAGAATTCTACGAAGCTAACTTCATAGTTCTCCCACCCCTCAGATCAAGCATAGAAAGTATTTTAACCCTCTCTATATCTCTTACAGGCAGAAACACACGATGTCCAATACGTATGCTCTGTTTATCTTTCTGCGTCACCCCTTTGAATCAAACAATAATTTGAAGGTGCTGGAATATTTACCAGCTGTCCATCGACTTTTCCTTTCGGATACGCCTTAGGCCCGACTAACCCTACGCCGATCAACGTTGCGTAGGAATCCTTAGACTTACGGCCTGCCGGATTCTCACCGGCATTTTTGCTACTCATGCCAACATTCTTACTTGTTAAAACTCCACCAAGCCTTACAGCTCAGCTTCAGCGCTTTAACGACACTCCCCTACCGATTTAATTAAAAAATTAAATCCCGCAGTCTCGGTGATATGCTTTAGCCCCGTTTATTTTCCGTGCGGGGCCCCTTGACCAGTGGGCTATTACGCACTCTTTAAAGGATGGCTGCTTCTAAGCCAACCTCCTGGCTGTCTGGGCGACCCTACTTCGTTTAACACTTAGCATATACTTTGGGACCTTAACTTGCGATCTGGGCTGTTTCCCTTTCGACAATGGAGCTTATCCCCCACAGTCTCACTGCTATGATACCCTTCATGGTATTCGGAGTTTGGTTAGGTTTGGTAAGCTTGCGCCCCCTAGTCTATCCAGTGCTCTACCTCCATGAAGTATTACATAACGCTGTACCTAAATACATTTCGGAGAGAACCAGCTATCTCCGTGTTCGTTTGGCATTTTACCTCTACCCACAGCTCATCCCAGCACTTTGCAGCGTACACGGGTTCGGTCCTTCACAAGATTTTACTCTCGCTTCAACCTGGCCATAGGTAGCTCACACGGTTTCGGGTCTACTTGACACGACTAAATCGCCCTATTCAGACTTGCTTTCGCTTCGACTTCATAGCTTAACTATTTAATCTTGCCATATCAAGTAACTCGTTGGCTCATTCTTCAATAGGCACGCGGTCACTCATATAAAACAAGCTCCCACGGTTTGTAGGTTTACGGTTTCAGTTCTATTTCACTCCCCTCACGGGGTTCTTTTCACCTTTCCCTCACGGTACTAGTTCACTATCGGTCGTCAAAAGTATTTAGCCTTGGAGGGTGGTCCCCCCGGATTCCGACAAGATTTCACGTGTCCCGTCGTACTCAGGAACACTTTAAGAGAAATCATCTTTTCGTTTACGGGACTTTCACCCTCTATGGTTAGATTTTCCAATCTATTCTACTAAAATGACTTTTTGTAACTCTTATATAAAGTGCCCTACAACCCCGCACAGGATAAATCCCACACGGTTTAGGCTGATCCCATTTCGCTCGCCGCTACTTAGGGAATCTCGTTTGATTTATTTTCCTCAGGATACTTAGATGTTTCAGTTCTCCTGCTTACCTACCTTATAAAAAGGCTGATCATATGATCAGGTTTTCCTATTCGGGTATCCCCGGCTAAGCTTGCTAGTCAGCAAACCGAGGCTTATCGCAGACTTGCTACGCCCTTCTTCGGCTTTTGACGCCAAGGCATTCCCCATAAACCCATAATAATTTGAACCTTAAA
>Ga0163179_10002449_pt1 | contig 12943 bp, 9 predicted proteins | sample AtlANTMetagenome_FD_109643 | JGI IMG/M metagenome (GOLD analysis project Ga0163179, IMG submission 109643) | Marine eukaryotic phytoplankton communities from the Atlantic Ocean - Atlantic ANT 2 Metagenome | ecosystem: Environmental > Aquatic > Marine > Oceanic | place: North Atlantic Ocean...
ACTCTACCCTCCATAAGCAGTATCCAAATCTCAGCTGTTCATGATCAGCTAATACGAAATAAGTAAGGATGACATCATCAAATATAGAAAGAACCACAGCAACAGATAGGAAACTTCTTCAACTCTAAAAACCGTTGGTAATACGGATTAAAATGATTCGAGCTAAAAAATCCAAATTAACCGTGAAGTCTGTTTCTGAAAGGACATAGTCTTCTGTGAGCCTTAACTAATGAATCTAAGTTCTATTGACGAAGGCTATCTTGATTAAACCCAATAGAATATACACAAATGAAGAAGAAAATAGACCAGAAAAGGTTAATAACTGGATTGTTGGTATCCGCCAGTTTAGGTGTTTGCAACGCTCATAATTATTATCTTCGAATTTTTCACCCAAGATGCAGTTACAAATCTATCAACAATAGTGAGACCAACTTATAATGATAAAACTGTTATGCATTTATGATGTAGCCGTTTTTTTACTTTTGTAGGATGTATAAAACAATATTTGAAGTTGCACAGATGGATTGTCCCTCTGAGGAAAATTTAATCCGTTTGAAATTGGGAGAAATTTCAACGATATCTCATTTATCTTTTGATCTACGCAATCGAAGATTGACCATTTTTCATAGTGAACAGATAGATAAAATAGAACGATTACTTATTGAAATAAATCTGGGTGCAAAGAAAATTTCAACTGTAAAATCAGACCTGATAGACTTTACAGAGAATACCAATCAGAGAACCTTACTATGGTTGGTATTGGGAATAAATTTTGTCTTTTTTATCATTGAAATAGCAACCGGCCTTATTTCAAAGTCAATGGGACTCGTTGCGGATAGCCTCGATATGTTGGCTGATAGTTTCGTTTATGGAATTAGTCTATTCGCCATTGGAGGAACAATTATTAGAAAAAAGAGAATTGCAACGATTGCTGGATATTTTCAAATAATTCTTGCAGTTTTCGGGTTTATGGAGGTTTTGAGAAGGTTTCTTGGAGAAGATAAACTACCAAATTTTTCGACGATGATTATTGTTTCTGTGTTTGCGCTTTTGGCTAATGTAATCTGCCTCTATTTATTACAAAAGTCGAAAAGTAAACAAGAGATCCATATGAAAGCAAGTTTAATTTTCACCTCGAATGACGTAATTATCAACTTAGGAGTCGTCCTCGCGGGGGTCTTGGTTAATTGGTTAAATTCAAGTACACCTGATTTGGTTATTGGAAGTATTGTTTTAGCCCTAGTTGTACAAGGTGCATTGAGAATATTAAAATTATCAGAGTGAATTAAACGTATTTGGCTTTTAGGTCAAATGATTGGAAAAATAGTTATAGGTATTAGATTCGATTGCATAGGCATATACGTGTTATTTAGTTTGTTTTTAGCCACCTAAAATGAAAATTGATCTAGGGCTTTATCAGTAGAGCTAAGGTTAGCCTGAGAAAGAAGGTTTTTGGTGAAAAAATATATATTATCCTGTTCAGTCTAGTCGAATTGGGTGGTTATACTGATATCGTCTATTTAAATAAGTGTTATAGAGTAAACCAGTGGAACTGTGAAAATTGAAGTTAATGGTCGCCCTAAATCTAAAAAAGTTGTCATTGTATGTGATATTGGGAACATGAAGAAAGTAGAAATAGTTATTAACGAAAAGGTTTCATTAATAACTATATATGACAAAGTGCCTAGGAAGCTCAAAACCAGGCACTTTGTCGATGTAAAACTGGATAGATGATGAGTGCTTCAACTACCCAGCGTGGTTTTATTAGTTACATAAGAAAGGAGTAAATATGTAACGCCAAATTTATACTTCTTCAATGTGAATCTAAAACCATAAATCAAGATCTTTTAATCGATTTATGGTTAAAAAACGATTAAGAAAAAGGAAGAGAGCTAAAATCCTATGGTTTGATTTTAACGTATACCGTTTAGAGTATATTCTGGGGGATTTTCAAACTGGCCAAAAAACATAGAAACAATATTACTAGATAGCAAAATCAATCAACGAAACATGAGTAGATACTACTAATAGATCTTTTTTAGTGTTAATCCTTATTTCAGCATAACTAACACGATTCTTGGTAGTTGATTGATAAAGAATTGAAGGAACTTGAATGCCGAAGATCGGAAAGCTTAGGTAAATTCAATATAGTTTTCCAACTCGTATGATATTAAGCCGATTATTTTCCACTCATTGCTATCTTTTCTTAACAGATATAAAGCACTTGAACGATGATATTCCGAATCATCCTTTTTATATCTAGCAAATATATTGCTAACTATGGCATTCTGATCATCTAACAACTTGACTGATGATTTGATCACTTTACTATAGCTATAGTCTTGGGGTAAGGTGTCAATCAAACCAGAATAGAAGTTTCTTAGATCTCCTTCATTATCCAAACTTTTATGTGTATTGCCAAAAATTAAAAAAGTTGGATAAGAAAAGCGAGTAACTATTTCATCGATATTTTTCTCAATAAAACCTTCATGATACCAATCCATTGTTTTCTTTATTAATTGAGCATTTTCTGAGCTGATACTGGAATCAAATTGCATGTCTTTCCCTCAAGATTACTTGACACATTGGTATTTATTTTTTAATTGTGTGATTGTAAAAATAGATTAGATCGACAACATTTGAAGGGCTCATGATACAGAGTGTATCCTCGGGTCTGTATAAATTGGGTGAAAGATTTCACTGCCGTATCATGAAAAAGAATCAACATTAGTCTATAATTGGGTTTGTATTCAAGTGGAGTATTTGAATTGAAGAGTTTATTTAGAAATTATTTTAGTCTTTTTTATCGAAGTTGATGCTAGCAAATTAACCTCACTGATTTTGAATGTTGATTGAGAACAACGGGAACTCAGATGGGTTCAGTGAAACAAGATAATGATTCTAAGCTAAGCCCACTTCTTGACAAAGTATCTAGGCTTTGTACCGGTGAATCTGTCAAAATAGAAAAAAGTTCATTTTTAAATTGAATAAAACTTTTTGAGCCAATTGGTTCCTCTCCTTCTATACTAGCTAACCTACTTAAGGCATCCATAGCATAACCAACACTGATGATGTTTTGATCTTTCTGAATTACTTCTTTCAATGCTTCTATAGTTATATCGAGAGATGATCCTAGAATGGATGATCCTTTCGAGCAAAGAATTACCATTGACCATAGAACATTTTCTCGTACTGAGGAACGAACTGGTTGGAATCGATCTAAGCCCAAATCGAATCCACCACCTTCACACACATCGGACTCGTCAGTAGGTCTTACAAACTTAATACTTCGACCTTGTGCCAGATCCATGGCTAGTCTATTTTCTTCTTTGTTTAAGCTATCTACCAACACTTTTAAACAAGAAGGAATTAGTTGATTACCAATACCAGTAGAGGCTGACCGGCGCCCCAAACAACCCAGTGAACCTGCGGCGACAGAACGAACATAAACAGATGGATCATATTCCAACCGACCAGAGACAGTTTCTAACACTTTCTCACTTAGCTCACAGGCGTCCCCCAAGGCATATACGCCAGCTTTTCGAACCCATTTCAATGGTGAGTTGGCCGCCTTTATAAGTGTTTCAGTAGCTTGATTACCAACGGCAATTAACCCATAAGTGGCGGCCCGACGTACGTTCTCTCGTTCATCATAGAGAGCGTCTTCTAGGATATTAACGGCCAAGTTCGAATTCACAGTATTAGCTAATCGGTAGGCTGCACCAATACGGTCAGGTTCTGCCGAGTCATTCTTTAAGCGCAGCTGATGACCCAACTTTTCAGCTTCTTTTTGGTCCTGGGACAAGACCTGAGGTGGACCTTTTCCTGTTTTAGTCCAATGATAATGGTAACGCCAAACCGTAGTTATATCAGACCCCACAGAAGTTAAGTCAATATTTGTTAGTGGGTCCTCACCTAGGTTATTCCAGTCGATTTTGAAATTCAACAAATCTCGAGTGTCCGGCTGAATAGGATCAGTCGTTCGGTAGATCCAGAATCGCCACATGAAACGCGGATTATCTTGCCAAGTACGCCAGTCATCACGGCGATGGTTGCCACGGTGAAACATATTGTGGGAATAAAGAATTACGCTACCAGCAGATAACGGAGCGGCCTCAAATGGTTCAACCAAAGGCCATTGCAAATCGGTAACCGCTTGTCTCATTCTCAGATCATGATCAGTTAGTCGATTAACAATGTCATCTGGGTCATAGATTGAATTCGGTCCACTTACAGTCTGGGATTCCATACCTTTTAAGTGATAATTGAAATCAAGATGATCGGCTCCAGCAAAATTATCGTGATTCTCCTCATGATTGAAAGTCCAATATTGTGAATAGGGAATAGTAGCTGTGGGTCCCATGTCATCTGTTACCATTTGTGGGTAGTAAAGCATTTCTATTTGTATTGTTTGATGATGACGCTGTTTTCTGCTATTTCGGGGAGCATTGTCATCTTTATGCCAGTGCTGATCACTACCTCCACTAGTCATAGAACTAGAAGAAAAGGGTACGATCGCCCAATTTTCACCTACCAATTGATCGCAAGCTTTCACTAGTCCGGGCGAATTGATAATGTCCAATATCTGTGGTATTGTCGAAGGCCTGATTCTCTTTCCTTCTCTAATAGCCTGTTTTTGCTTTTGGTAAATTTGGTGGTGTATACCAGGAGGTAACCCCAGACTCTCCGGGGAGAGGATTACTAGTCCTCTATTCGTAAAATCAAGCAAAAGTCTCTCTGAAGAAATATATTCTGATCCTAGTAGATTGCCGGTCGAATCTTTTGTTTTTTTACCACTCAATTTATTTAAATCCTCCGAAACTTAAGTCATATTCTCGATATCGTTTTCAATGGCTTGTGAATAGATTTATGGATTTTACTCTAATTTCACCTTGTCGAGTGAAATTTCAGGATCTGGTTATCGATAGATTTAGCCCCGCGAGTGGTTAGGCTTGATTGTTCATGTAACCTGAATCCTATACAATAATCAGAAATAAAAAATTGTCTGTGTTTTCATCTGTCTTGGCTATTTTTATTGGGTTGGAGCATCTTTATACCTTCTTTATACATGGAAAGATCTATGAAACAAGTATGAATGTTATACAGAATTGTTCCAATAAAAAGGGAAACTGCGGATATCAGTTTCCCTGTTTCCTCAGGCAAAATACCAATCCCACTAACCAGAATCGAACCAAAGAATAAACCAAAGAAAAATGCAATTGCCCAATTCATGGTATCACTATGCCATATAAAATCAAGATTCTGCAATGGTGTTTACCAATGTATGCCTACATCATTGGCAAATAGATAAATCAGCCGCCTCGATGGAATTAGATTGGTATCTCAATAGATCAAAAAATTATTTTCATCGACGAGTAGCCCCTTGTATAGAAACTGGACTTGGTGTAGATTTAAACGATTACTATTTTTTTGTCCTTGGAGGGAAAGAATGAGACAGAGCACGTTAACAGCGGAAGAAAAATTTGTCATCGATTTACAAGGATATATTGTCATACCTGAGGTTTTAACAAAAAGTGAGGTTAGCCAACTGAACAAATATATAGATCAATCTGATCGACAGGGGAAACCAAGTTTGTGGGGCGATCAGTTCAAAAACTTGATCGACCATCCTAAAATTCTCCCTTATTTGTTGGAACTTTTGGGGCCATATGTACGACTAGACCACGACTATGCCATTTTTATGGATGCAGGAACATCAAAAGGTGGGTTGCATGGTGGACCGGATGTTGTCGGTGACCACTGGTATAAGTATCGAGATGGAACTATCAGGAATGGATTGAGTGTGATGACTTTTGCTCTATCCGATGTTAACCAAGGAAACGGTGGTTTCGCTTGTATTCCAGGCAGCCATAAAACTAACATGTTGCGATCCGTACCAGGAGATGTCCGACAGTTTAAACGGGACACTCATTATGTAGTACAACCTACTATGAACGCGGGCGATGTCCTTTTCTTTACTGAAGCTTTGATTCACGGTACCAAACCTTGGACAGCTAATCACGAGCGCCGATCACTTTTGTACAAATATAGCCCTGGGCACTCAGCGTGGAACATCAATTATCCCAACGAAGAATCATATGGACAGTTGACCGAAAGACAAAAGAGAATGCTCTTACCACCCTCTATTGGTAATAGGCCTAGAGTTGATAAATTGTAGGATACTAGGCAAATATTGTCTTCATTTCAGAAGGAAGAATAGGAACTGCGCCAGACCGAGAACAAACATAAGCTGCCACCTGATTGGCTTTTTCGTTAATCGTTTCAAATTCAAATTGATTAAGTAAACCCATTGCCAAAGTAGCAGTAAATGCATCACCCGCACCAACCGTGTCTTTTACTTCCACTGATAGGCCCGGATGGTCAAAAACTCCGTCTTCGGTTAGCAAAACCGCTCCTTCGCCTCCTCTAGTAAGTGAGACTAAATCTAATTCAAACTTTTGTTTTAGCTGTTCCAACTGATTAATTGTCTCACCTGTTAGGCCTAAGATAGATTTGACCACTGGTAACTCTTCATCATTCAGTTTTAAAAGATTCGCAAGTTCCAATGATTGAATAATCAATTCATCACTATAATAATCTTGCCTTAGATTGATATCAAAAATTTTTAGACAATTGACCGGTACCAATTGTAGGAACTTTTGAATAGTTTGCCGAGATTTCTTGGATCGTTGATCCAGCGACCCAAAACAAACAGCATTAGTTTGTCGGGCTAGATTCTCTATTTCAATTGACCAAGGAATAAAGTCCCATGCCACATTAGGAGTAATATGGAAACTTGGCTGGCCCTCATTATCCAAATCTACTAGTACTGTTCCTGTGGGATATTTAGTCGATTGAGCAATAGCTTCAGTATTAACTTGATATCGTTCAAAAACTTTCAGTATATCTAGTCCCATTTGATCTTTTCCAATACAACTGACCATTGCAGATCGTCCGCCTAACATTTTGGAATGACAAGCAAAATTTGCGGGTGCTCCACCAAAGTGAGTTTCATCTGGAAACACATCCCACAATACCGCTCCCAAACCAACAACTACAAATTCCTTGATTGATTGCTCCATATCGTCTCCTTACGATTGATTCTTTCAAATTTAGATTTTTTGCCATTTAGACTGTAACAACAAACCATAACAAATTGGGAATGTTGGTCGCTCATATGGCAGAATTAAGGTGCCATTTTGATTAGAAAACTAGTAAATCTAGACCTCAAATAACATAATTGGATGAAGTTACTCTCACACATCAATCAATTATACGAAAATTAAAAAACTTGACCAAGAAAATACATAAATGAAACCGTTAATCCGCACATTCATTACAAATCCTGTTTTGGTACATATGATTACAATTGGTGTAATCGTATTCGGTACCTTCAGCTTTCTTACTATGCCTCGAGAGCTAAATCCAAACTTAAATTTCTATTGGATGATAGTTGAGGTTTGGTATCCAGGTGTATCACCAGAAGAAATTGAAAAACTAATTACTAAACCAATAGAGGATGAAATTTCAGATGTGGATAACATTAATACGATCACTTCATCTTCTGCTGAAGGTCGATCAATAATCAGTATCCAATTTGAACAAGATATTAGTGAAAGAGAGTTTAAGCAGTCAGCCCAGAGTTTACGAACAGAAATCGAAAAAGTATATCTACCGGAGGATGCTGAAGACCCAATAGTCATTGAGCTAGATTCCAGTGATTTAGAGTCGATGTTGGATGTGGTCGTTTCGGGAGACCTTCCTGAGATTAAAATTAAACAGATTGCTGAAGATCTCCAAGAAATGATCAGGGAAATCGAAAATGTAGCTGATGTCACCATGCGAGGAGATCGAAAGCGCCAAATTCGAGTTTCAGTTGACCCTGACCGATTAAGCCAGCACGGTATTGCTATCGCCGAGATTGCTACTGCGATTTCAGCTCAAAACCTAAACATCCCCGCCGGAAAATTGAAAGTAGCTCAAGCAGAATTGCTACTACGCACCATAGGTGAATTCGAGACGGCTGAACAAATTTATGACGTGATCATTCGTAAGTTGCCACAAGGTGGAGAAATTAGGGTACGAGACTTAGCGACAATTGAAGACGATTACGAAGATTGGCGAATAATTACGAGACTGAATGGCAAAACATCCATTTCCTTATCAGTTGCTAAGCAATCAAAAGGTAATACCATCAAGATCGTTGATCAAGTCAAGACTGTTGTTGAAAACTACAGAAAATACCGTTTGCCAGAATCTGCTTCTATCACTTTAGTTAGCGACTCATCAACTTTTGTGAAAAGTTTTATTCAAGTTCTTGAGACTAACGCTTTTCTAGGCATCATCTTTGTAGTCATAGCTCTTTTCATTTTCATTGGTATTCGTAATGCTTTATTTGTGGCGGCAGGAATTCCCATAGCACTGCTGATGACCTTCACTGTCATGTACTTGAATAAGCAATCCATAAATCAGAGTTCTCTCTTTGCTCTGGTATTGGTCTTAGGAATTGTAGTTGATGATGCTATTGTGGTAATTGAAAATATCTATCGAAGACTAGAAAGAGGTGAGCCTCTAACTACGGCCGCGATTGAAGGAACTAAAGAGGTTGCTGTTCCAATATTGGCCGCTTCATTGACTTCGATAGCTGCTTTTTTACCCTTGGCTCTACTACCAGGTTTGATTGGTCGCTTCATGCGAGTGATACCAATTGTAGTTAGTCTTACGATCGTTACCTCGATCTTGGAGTGTTTCTTTATTTTACCTTCACATATTGCTGAGTGGGGTAAGGTTGTGCGTTCGCCGGCCAGAGATCGGCTAATGCTGAAATTACTCAACCCTTACTCTAAAATACTAAAGTGGGTACTCCGTTGGCGGTACTTGGTCTTGATCTTAGTATTCATAACAATTGGAGGCAGTATTGGTTTAGTTGCCAGCGGTTTAATTCCGGTGAACCTATTTGCTTCTGATGAGTTACCAATGTTTTTCGTTGGTGTCACACTCCCTTCAGGTGCAAACTTAGAAGAGACCGACCGCGTGATGAGACAATTTGAGGAACGAGCGCTATCTTTGCCATCATCTGAAGTCAATGCCGTATTATGCCGAACAGGCTTTGTTACTAAGAATAATGAGCGTGCAGTGATTGGTAGTAATACGGGCATGTTGGTCCTAGATTTGGTGGAGGAAAAACAACGACAACGCAGCGTAGAAGAGATCATCGGTGACTTACGACAGAGATGTCAACAGATAGCAGGTCCAGAATCAGTCGAATATATAAAAAACGATTCTGGGCCACCAGCAGCATCAGATGTAGAAGTATTAGTGAAAGGTCGTTATTTTGACCAACTCGAGGGTCTTTCCAACGAAATTCAAGATTTGCTGTCTTCTACAGATGGTGTCTTCGACGTTCAAGATGATTACCAACTTGGAAAAGAAGAACTCAAACTACAAATTAAGACTGACAAAGCCCAAGAATACGGCTTGAGTGTAGCGCATATTGCCCAATCTATTCGCCGTTCCTTCGATGGTTTCAAGGCAACTGTGATTCGCGACGGTGATGAAGAAATAGACGTCGTTGTTCAATACGAGAAAGACAGGCGCCAGTCTATCCAAGATCTTCAAGAAATGAATCTTGTAACTCAGCCAAGTCTTAACGGGTTACCAATTATTATTCCCCTAAAAGATGTAGCTAGTATGTCCCGACAAAAGGGATACTCTACTATTGAACGTTTTCAAAGAGAGCGAGCGATTACTATTCGCGCTAGTGTGGATAAAGATAAGATTCAGCCAGCTCAAGTTAACCAGAAGGTACAAACCTTCTTCGACCAATCTGGAATCCGTTATCCGGCCTGTAGTATCAGTTTCGAAGGCGAATTAGCCGAGATTAATTCAGCCTTCTCTGACGTTGGAAAGCTTTTTGCCGTTGGTATGTTGCTAATCTATTTTATCCTGGGCACTCAATTCAAATCTTTTGTACAACCAATTATTATCATGATGGCTGTACCATTTGCTTTTATGGGTGCAGTGCTAGGGTTAATCAATACAGGACAACCACTATCGCTGTCTAGCCTATTCGGTATAGTAGCTCTTGCTGGTATTGTGGTCAACGACTCGATTGTATTAATTGACTTTATCAATCGTCGCCGACAAAGTGGTGCGAACAAGTGGCGAGCCGTAATAAAAGGTGGGCAGACTAGACTCCGACCGATAATTCTTACTTCTATTACTACTATTTTCGGCCTATTACCCATGGCATTGGGTATTGGTGGTAGGTCGGCAACTTGGATGCCAATGGCCAGTACTATCGTTTGGGGGCTGACCGTCGCAACTCTACTGACCTTGTTCGTAATACCGGCTTTCTACATAGTGATTGATGATTTCTTCCCGTGGAAAAACCGGGAACATGAGTGATTGATTTATAGGCACAATACATCAATTTCTATTAAATTAAGTGATGAAATTAGCTAGAAATAGACACCGGGTCGAAATCATCGATCTTGATAAGTTGTCTATCTGATTGGTTTCGCCACTTAATTTCGATGCTGTCAACGGATAAGGTCTTTTGGCTGACTGTCACCCGCAAGGGTAAACCAATTAGGTCGGCCTCTTTAAACTTGAATCCCGGGCTTTCAGATCGATCATCGTACAAAACTTCTAAACCTTGACTGGTCCAATCTTGGTAAAGTTGCTCAGCTATCTCTACGACTTTCTCACCTTTACCAATATGCATTAGATGAATTTGATAAGGAGCTATCGATTTGGGAAAAACTATACCATCAGCATCGTGATTAGCCTCAATCGAACTAGCCAACAACCGTCCTACACCAATTCCATAACATCCCATGACCATTGGTTGTGATTTTCCGTTTTGGTCCAAATAGGTTGCCTTCATAGCTTGGCTATATTTAGTACCCAGCTTGAAAATATTACCAACCTCGATACCCTTTTTAAGTTTGAGGGTGCCTCCACATTTAGCACACACCGACTCATCCTCAGCCAAGGCCAAATCAGTAATAATATGGGCTTGAAAATCACGATCATAATTAGCATTTTTGAGGTGATAACCGATCTTATTAGCTCCAGCTACCAGATTCGTAGATTTTGTTACTGAATCGTCTAGAAAAACTTTTACGCCCTCAATTCCGATGGGGGACGCATAACCAGCTACTATATTATTAGCTTCCAATTCTTCAATAGTAGCCGGTCTAACTTCCTCTCCGACTGCATTAGTCAATTTAGTCAAATTGACTTCTAGATCGCCACGAATAGCGACGAAAATGACTTCTCCTTGTACGGTGGTGTAAAAAACTGCTTTTAAGGTTTGGTTTTGTTGGACACCCAAAAATGTTGCAACTTCTTCAATCGTCTGTTGGTCAGGAGTTGCAACTTCTTCTAAGGGTTTCATTACTTGAGTCTCGGTTTGTCCTTTTTGGAAAACGGCCACTTCCGCGTTAGCCGTATATTCGCAGGAAGAACATAAAATCAGGTTATCTTCACCTGAATCGGAGACCAACATGAATTCGTGGGCAGCCGACCCACCAATCATACCAGTGTCTGATTCAACTACTACTACATCTATCCCTGATCGATGAAAGATGTTCAAATAAGCTTGGTATACAAGTTCATAGTATTCGTCTAGATCTTCCTGACTGGTATGAAAACTATATGCGTCTTTCATCACGAATTCACGAACTCTTATCAGTCCTGCTCGTGGTCGAGGTTCATCTCGAAACTTCAATTTGATCTGGTAAAGTTGAAAAGGTAATTGTCGATACGAATTGACTATATTACGGACCAGATCAGTTACAGCTTCTTCATGTGTCATCGCCAGAACTAAATCACGGTCAAATCGGTCGCTAAAGCCTGCTAATTCCTTTCCAATTAATGGCTCCCAACGACCACTTTCTTGCCATAGTTCGGCCGGATGTACCAAAGGCATGTTGATTTCTTGCCCGCCAATCGCATCCATTTCTTGGCGAATGATTTGTTCAATTTTTTGAATGGACCGGTGAGCCACAGGCAAATAGCTATACATACCAGCAGCTAATCGATGAATCATTCCGGCACGTAGTAACAGTTGATGACTAGGAATTTCAGCTTCGGACGGAACTTCTTTTAATGTTCGTCCAAAGAGTTTAGACATTCTCACTTCAGAATCCTTTAACCTTCAAAATTTTCATCAGCCACCAATTCAGCCACCAAATCTCCGACTCCACTAGTCGAGTATCCCATTCGGCCAGCAGCCTGGCTTTCCATTTTGGTCCCAGTCACTACTTTTATGGCTTCAGTAATTCGGTCGGCAGACGAGCGATAACCGCCTTGATCTAATAACATTGCCATAGCGGCAATTGCGGCAATTGGATTAATTACATTTTGTCCAGTATATTTGGGTGCACTACCACCCATGCACTCGAACATACTCGTACCATTGGGTTCAGGGTTAATATTCCCACCAGCAGCAACTCCCATTCCTCCTTGGATCATAGCCCCCAAGTCAGTAATGATATCCCCAAACATGTTGGTGGTAACAATCACGTCGTAATACTCAGGATTTTTGACCATCCACATGCAACAAGCATCAACATGGTTATAGTCTGCTTCAACATCTGGATAATCGTTTGCTACGTCTTGAAAAGTCCGCCAAACAAGGTCATGCCCAAACGTCAGTACATTGGTTTTTGCCACTAGCGTCAATCGTTTACCCTTCGGGTTATTCCTTTTCTGAGTATAATCAAAGGCGTAACGAATAATTCGTTCACAACCTTTTCGAGTGTAAATGGCGGTTTGAGTTGCCACTTCGTCCGCTGTCCCCTTACGAAGGAATCCACCTACTCCACAGTACATATCTTCGGTGTTTTCTCTGACAACTACAAAGTCAATATCTTCAGGACCTTTTCCTGCCAGAGGGGTTTCCACACCCGGATATAGGGTTACTGGTCGCAGATTC
>Ga0163179_10002450_pt1 | contig 12941 bp, 14 predicted proteins | sample AtlANTMetagenome_FD_109643 | JGI IMG/M metagenome (GOLD analysis project Ga0163179, IMG submission 109643) | Marine eukaryotic phytoplankton communities from the Atlantic Ocean - Atlantic ANT 2 Metagenome | ecosystem: Environmental > Aquatic > Marine > Oceanic | place: North Atlantic Ocean...
GTTATTATTCTTATCGCAATAAGCCATAAAGACTTTTTCCCAAGAACTACGATAAATAATGTTACGATAATCCCCTCTATACTTTTTAATATTAGAAGGTTTATACTTTCCTGAACGAGCCATGTATCGTGTAAGATCCCGTTAGGTATTTATTGTGCCAGTCTATCCAAGAGTAAAAAAAACCGAACAAATTCGTAGTTTATTCCAAAAGGTTGCTACTACGAACCATTATGAAGTGTTTTTCTCTGGGTTTGGTTCTATGAGAAAGCTTAGAGGATATATCACTTCTAGATCACCAAGAGTTAGTAATTCTTTTATTAGTAGAGACCTTGGTTTGTTATGTAATAATGCTGAATTGCCAGCAACTACCATGGCTACTGCACAAATTGAAGGTAATAGGATGGGTATAATTGAAAAGTTTGCTCATTCAAGAGTTTATACTGATAGTAGTTTTACATTTTATGTTGATAGTGATTATAAAGCATTAGAATTTTTTGAATTATGGCAAGAATTTATTGCTTCTGGATCTGATGAATCAGATGGTGCAGATAAATCTCATATTGCATACTATCATAGAATGCAGTATCCACAAGAATATAAGGTTGATACTATAAAGATTCAAAAATTTAATAAAGATCACTTTAGGAGTGTAGAGTATACTTTCCTTAATGCTTTCCCAGTAGCTGTATCTTCCATGCCTGTTTCTTATGATGGAAACAGTGTTCTTGAATGTCAAGTAACATTTTCTTATGATAGATATCATTTTGGTCCTATACAATCTTTGGATCGAAGAGTATTTAATTCTGCATATAAACAGATAAAAACTGGACCTATGGCTGGTAATGATCCTGCAAAGAAAGAAGTTACTAAAGAAAAAAATGGAGACTTAAATGCAGTTAAAGTTATTGATACACAACAACCAAAAGATATTCAAACTGAAGCAAAAGGATCTATAGGTGCTAATGATCTTAATAATATGAGTTCAAATATAGCATAAATGTGCTATGATATATAAATCAGTGAATAATTGTATATGGGATTAGCACAAGAATTAAAGATTGGAACCAAACAATCACATTCAGCTGCAGAAAATACAAAATTTGTTTCATCATTCTTGCGTGGAGTAGTAAACAAAGAAAGTTATCGAGAACTAATCGCTAATTTTTATTTTGTATATCAGGCTATTGAATTAGAAGTTAGAAAATTAAAAGATGATCCTATTATAGGACCATTAAATATTAAAGAATTATACAGGCGTGATTCTTTAGCAAAGGATTGTGATTATTTCTTTGGGGTAGATTGGAATGAAAAAATTTATCCATCAGAAGCATGTCAACAATATGTCAATAGGATTCGTGATATAGCAATTGATAATCCTGAACTCCTTGTAGGTCATCATTATACAAGATATCTTGGAGATCTATCTGGTGGACAGATTCTTAAGAATATTGCAGAAAATTCTCTCAAATTAACTGATGGTGGATTAGATTTTTATAAGTTTCCTGATATAGACAATAAGAAAGAGTTTAAAGAAAACTATCGTGCTACACTAAATACACTGCCTGTGACAGAATCACAGGTCTCTGCTATCATTGCTGAAGCAAACTATGCATTTCGTTTGAATATGTTTATGTTTGATGAGTTGGATGGCAATGCATTCAAATCCACATTGTCTTACATATGTGGAGTAATTAAAGGAAAAACTGATGCCACTACCTAAGATTAATGCACCAACCTATGAGTTGGTGATTCCTTCATCTAAAAAGAAAATTAGATATAGACCCTTTTTAGTTAAAGAAGAAAAAATTCTCGTTATTGCTATGGAGAGTAATGAGATCTCAGATATTGCTAGAGCAGTTAAGCAAGTATTGTCTAATTGTATTATTACTAGAGGTATTAAGGTAGATAAGTTATCAACATTTGATATTGAATATTTGTTTTTAAATGTTAGAGGTAAATCAGTTGGTGAAACTGTTGATATTATGGTTACTTGTCCTGATGATGGTGAAACGCAAGTTCCAGTTACTGTTGATTTAGATGCAATACAAGTTAAGTTTGATTCTGAACATAACACAGATATCAAGTTAGATGATAATTTAACCATGAGAATGAAGTATCCTTCATTAGATCAATTTATTAAAGAAAATTTTCAAGTAGAAGATGGAGTTGGTTTTGAACAATCAATTGATATGATAGCTGATTGTGTTGAGATGATATTTAATGCGGAAGAAACTTGGACTGGAGCTGACTTTACTAAAAAAGAAATGATTGCTTTCTTAGAAGGTCTTGGTTCTAAACAATTTAAATTATTAGAAAAGTTTTTTAGTACTATGCCAAAACTTACTCATGATTTTACAGTTGTTAATCCCAAAACAGAGCAGGAAAATAAAATTCATTTGGAAGGACTAGCAGCTTTTTTCAACTAGCGATGTTGCATGAAGATCTTGTATCGTATTACAGGATCAACTTCGCTCTCATGCAGCATCATAAATATAGTTTGAGTGATATTGAAAATATGATCCCGTGGGAACGGGAAATATACATTAGTTTATTGAAACAGCATATTGAAGAGGAGAATTTAAAAGCACAGCAACAAAATGGCTGACATTAAAGATACACTACCAACGCCACCAGGAGACAAAAAATCATCTGGGGGTGTTTCTCATGGTGTGATGTCCAAGTCTTTTGGATTGCAACGAAAAACTCTTGCAAGAGTTATTGGATTAGAAAAAAGAGTAGATGCTATAGAATCTGGTGGTGGTATAAGTGTAGAGAAATTTGTAGATCTCAATAAATCTATTAATGGAATTAATACTAATTTAATTGCAATTAAAGATGCTTTAGATTCAGATTTGGCTGCTGATGCAGCAAAAGCAGATAATAAAAAGAAGGATGATGCTAAGAAATTAGACAAGGATAAAAAATCTAAGGCCGAAAAATTTCTTGAGTTGGATCAAGAGAAAAAGATGGTCAAACCAGTGACAGAGAAAGTAGAAAATGCTAAAAGTGTTTTCCAAAGATTATTTGATGCTTTAACTGCTATTTTTAGTGGATGGATACTTGATAAGGGTGGAAAGATGTTAGCTGCTTGGAATTCAGGTGACATGGAAACTTTTAATAAAATGAAGAATGAAGTAATAAAAGCATTGGCAATTGTTGGTGGTATATTTGCTGTAGCTAATATTGGCACAATTATTTCTGGAATGAAACTTATTGTTGCTGGTCTTAAGATAGGTGTACCAGCAATTCTTGGACTCTTAGCAAACCCTTGGACTTGGGTTGTACTGGGTGTGGGAACTGGTTTATACTTTGGTGTTAAAGCGATTAAAAGGCAAGTTACTGGTGGAGGAGAATTTGAGACAGTTGATAAACATCTTAGAGAAGAATCAAAAAAAGCAGGTATTGAAAAGAATAATATGTCAAATACTTTTAATGTATTGAATGATGCAGGGGGTAAGATGTGGGTGAATACCTATGGTGAAGATGGTATTATGGCTAGAGAACATGGAGAAAAGGGTGATCAAGCAGCAGATCATAGGCAACAACTTTCTCTTAAGTATGAATCTCATAGAGATTGGATTAAAAAACATATGGGTGAGGATAGGTTAAATGAAATGTTGAAAGCACAGAAAACATATAATGATTCTATGGAAATAAAGAATGAGATAAAGAAAAATATGAGAGAGCAGATGAATATTGAGAGGAAGGCGTGGTATAAACAGACCAAAGATTTAGAATCAAAATTGAGAGATGAAGGGAAAATTGGTGGTCAAAATTGGAAGAAAGTTTCTCTACTTAATTGGGCTGATACTAGTGCTGGTCAATGGTGGGGTGGAAAGGATAAGGAATGGGCTGAGATTAAGGCAAATCTTAGAGTAGAATATGTTGAAAAATTAAAAGCACATTTCTCAAACGCTTTTAAAAATGAAGATGGTACACCACAGGTTCAACCTAAAGAATTTGAGGCAATAAATGAAGATGACCTTAGATCATTGGCAGTGGAAAGATATCAAGAATTAAATTCTAGTGATTATGGAATGGGTGGTGTTGAATTAAATAGCAATAAATCATCAGAAGCAAAAGGTGATGGTATGGAAGGAAGTAGGACAAGTGTTCCTATGCCAAATAGTATCTTGCAACCTTCAAAACAGGCAAGTAGAGATACTAATGAGCAAAAACTTCATTCAATTTCACAACCAACTGAAGGTGTTAATAATATTGAGATAGTTCCTATGATGGGTAATGATGCAACACCAACAGATATGGATCAACCCCTTAATAGTGGATCAGCTTCAGAGTTGCCTACTTTACCAACATCTAATCCTAGTAATGATTATAGATTTTTCTATAGTCACATTTATCAGCAGGGAAATAATTAATGTCTGATAAAATAGATAGTCAAAAATTAATTCCTGTTGGTGAAGCTTTTAATATTATATCATTTGGTATAAAAGCAATTCAGCAGACTTCTAAGGGTGTTAAGAAGTCTATGAAGGCTAGGATAAAGCAACAAAAGAAAATAAACAAAGACCAAAAAATTTCAGCTGCTAGATTGTTAAATAAGCAGAAAAAAGATGATGCAGTAAGTAAACTTGAAGCACCAAGTAAAGGTGGCAAAGCATTATCTGTAGCAAAAAGTATTAAGAAAAATGCAGGAGGTATATTTAATAGGATAATATCAGCAGTAACTGCTGTCATGACTGGATGGCTTTTAGATAAATTGCCTAAAATTTTTGCAGCAATTGAAGAAGCAGTAAAAGTTATTCAACCTATTGTTGAAGCTGTAACTACAGTTTTTACTGGTATATTTAATGCATTAGATAATATATGGTCTGCTGCAGATGGATTTATATCAGGATTTAAGAAAGGTGATATTCCAAAAGATGTTGATAAAGTAGGAAAACAGTTTGAACAATTGGAAGATGATCTAAAAGCTACTAGAAGTACTTTGGATAGTAATGTTGAACAAACTAAAGATGCAATTAATAGATTTGCAGAAGAAAGAGGAAGTAAGGATGTAGAAGATCCAAATAAGACTCCAGTTGCTGAAGCTGATAGACACCTTCACGCATCGGGTGCAGATAGACCTGCAGGATTAGATACATCTCAACATGCAAAAGCATTGCATGATGCTGATGATGCAGCAATTGAAGCTGATATTAAAGCACAGGAGAAAGCTAATGAAGAAGGTGTATTAGATGATAGACCAGCACAGTCTAATGCAAAACATGCAGATCAAAAACCAAATTTAGATTATAACGATCAAACTAAGGTCGTTATGGATGATCTTGATCGGATATCTGAATTTAGAACTGAAACTATAAAATCAAGCATATCAAAAATCTCCTTTGATGGCAAGACATTTCCTAAAGGACTCTCAGGTCCTAATGAAACTTTTGGTGGTAAAGGTGGTAGTACATATGATGATAGAAAAGATAAAGCACAGGGAGATGGTACTACTAAGTCTATGAAGGTAACTCCTTCTGGATTGGGATTGGATATGTATAGTCGAAAAATTATACTTAACCCTGATGCCGCAAGAGGATGGAGTAAAATTTTAGGTGAAGCAGCAAAAGATGGTATAGATTTAACTAGAGCAGTTACATCATCTTATAGATCACCAGAAAAACAAAGAGAGTTGATAGCAACTGAAGATGGTGTAAATGTTATTACTCCTGCTCCTGTTGATCAATCACCTCATGTTCAGGGATGGGCAGTTGACCTTGCAACTAATACCCCAGAATGGAAATGGATGAAAGAAAATGGTCCTAAATTTGGATGGAGATGGCAAGGTAATGCTGATCCAGTTCACTTTGATTATATGAAAGGTGCTCCAGATAATAGGCATTGGATGCAACCAGGAAGAAATGATTGGATGCAGGGAAATCTTAAAACTGGAGAAAAAATTGCATCTCTTCAGTCTATCAATAAGAAAACCACTATACCTATACCAATAAATAAGATTACTAAACCAGTGCCTTCATTTCCAAGTAATAATACTGGTGGTGAGTTAATTCACCCTACAGTTAGTGGAATTAGTTTGGCAAAGGCACTGCAGACTATGAATAGTGCATACACATAATGGCATCACCGACTCAAGGATCAACTTACGAGAAAATTGAGATATATTCTTTAGATGGTACTGAGAATGTAGACCTACGATTGGGTGTTACCTCTTTTCAATACTTTGAGGATTTGATGTCTCCAGTTATTACTGCTGTTATGAATGTCACAAATACTGGTAATACTATTAATCATCAAGGAATTTATAATGGTCTTCCGATTAAAGGTGGAGAAGAGGTAAAAATACATATTACATCTCCCATAGAAGAGCATAGGGATAAAAGTCCAGGTGTTTTTGAGATTACAATGTATGTTAATAAGATTACTGAATATATTCAAGAGAAACAGAAAGAGGTTTTTACATTACATTTAGTATCTAAAGAAGGGATTACTAATTTAAATACAAGAGTAATTAAAAAATATAAAGCAAAAAGAATTGATGAAGTTATAAAGGATTTTCTTGATCTTGTTAAATGTGAGTATGAAGATGAAGATATTGAAAAATGCTCAACAAGTGTTAATTTTATTGGTAACATGAGAAAACCATTCTCTCTTGTTCCTAGTTTAGCATCTAGAGCAGTTCCTGAGGGAGCAAATAGTAATACTGCTGGTTTCTTTTTATGGCAAACTAGAACTGGCATGAAATTTAGATCCATTGAGACTATTGTTAAAAATAAAGAAGTTAGTCAAGAATATATTTTTAATCGTAAAAATGAAGCAATGGAGAATTCTGAAAAATCTTTTGCAAAAATTCTTCAGTATAGTGTTGCTAATAATAATGATGTGATGGCAGCTCAGAAGACAGGAGAATATTCTACTTATAGAATATATTTTAATCCATATACTTTTAAATTTACTCAACCTAATTTTTCTGTTTTTAAACCAAAGGATCAGGAAACTCTAGGCACAGAAAAATCTGAAGTGTCAAAGGAAGCTGACCCAGATCAAATTCCTGGTCCATCGATGGCACATAGAATTGTTAGTGGTGTTTATAGTGTTGGATGTTTGGAAGAGAAGGTAGACCATAAAGGTACTCCTGTTGGTATTGCTGCCACTGCTATTAACCAAGAAACTCTTGAAGATTCTGGACAGGCTATATCCAGATATGCTTCGTTATTTACTCAAGTCATGACAATGACGGTTCCATTGAACACAGAACTGCAAGCAGGTGATATAATAAAGTGCCTATTTCCTCAAGTTACTACTGAGGATGAGGTAGATGATAAGCAAAGCGGTCTATATATTATCAAGGAGATCAGTCACTTTATTAGTGCCAATAGATCTCTTTCCGCTTTGAAGGTCATCAGAGACACATCAGGAGTTTAACATGGCAACTAACACCCCAAAACATGACCTAGATCATGAGGTTTATATTGATCCTAAAGATCATAAAGAGCATATCAATCATGGAATGATTGAATATACTGAGAAGGATTTGGAAATGCACAATGATGCATTCCATGATCATACAGAAGAAGAAGTCGTACCTAATGAAGGTAAGATTAATGATTGGCACACACGCCATGAAGATAAGCATTTAGAAGTGTATTGTGATAACCACCCAGATTCGCTGGAATGTAGAGTATACGACGACTAATGAGTATAGAAGAGTCTTTACTAGGTAATAGTCAATTCTTAGGAAGAGATGGATTCCGTTGGTGGATCGGTCAAATTCCTCCTAGGAAAGCTCAGGCTGATCAGACTGATGATGGTAAAGGGTGGGCATACAGATATAAGGTTAGAATAATGGGGTATCATCCTTTTACGGATGATGTCCTAGATGAAGATTTGCCTTGGGCAATCTGTTTATTACCCACTACAGCAGGTAGTGGTGCTGCTAATTACACTACATCAACTTGTTTGCAGCAAGGTGATGTTGTATTTGGATTCTTCATGGATGGCGATGAAGGACAAGTTCCTGTTATCGTAGCACATTTTCCACATGCTACTGGTGTTGAACAGGATGAAGAGTTTGAAGGTAAGTTTAAAACTGGTTCAGCATTTACTGATAATACACCAGTAAACCCAAAGACAGAACTTAATGATAATGGTGTACCAGATCAAACTGGTGAACAGAATGAAAAATCCAACCCAACTAACTCTAGTGCTACTAAAGGTAAGAATGTAGATCAGTCAGGTGCTGGTACTCCTGTAGTTGCACCAGACACTTGTACTACTAACTCTGTGTCTAGAATGGCACAGGCGGTAGAAAATCTAGCACAAAGAGTTGAGGATCTTCAGCTGACAGGTATGAAACTTGAGGCAGAGATAGATGCTGTTGCTGATCAAGTAGAGTCAATGGCTAATGGATTTGTTGGTCGTATGATGGATTCCACTTACGATTTTCTTGAACCACAATTACAGAAAGGTTTAGATAAAGTATATGGTGATACTTTTGGCAAAGTATTTGCTCAGATGGGCAATTCCCCTCAATCATATGCATCTGCTCATGCTGCTGGTGTTGCGTCACAAATTGCACAAGTACCAGCAATTAAAAATATGGAGAACTCTTTGTCATGTGTAGGTAATAAAGTAGTAGAAGGATTAAGAGGTACTGTATCTGATATGTTAAAAGACTTGCTTGCTTCAGGTCTTGGTATGGCAGGTTGTGTATCTGCTAATTTTGTAGGTAAATTTGTAGGCAATATGATTAATGGTATCGGTGATAATTTGAAGAGTCCTTTAAGTGGATTGAGTGATTTATTGGATGTTGATATTGATATTGCTGGATTTTTGAGAAGTTCTGCATTTGTACTAGAAGACTTCTCTGGGTTCTTGGATTGTGGACAAACTAATAAGGATAAATGTCCTCCAGTTAAGAAGTATCAGGTTGCTGGTGGACCTATGGAGAAGGGTGCTGACCCCTTCAATTATATTACAAGTCAAATGAAGAAGACATCTAAAGGTGGTGGACTTGGTAGTATATTGGGAGATGCAACAGGCGGTGGTCTCTTAGGTGCAGCAACTGGTCTTTTATCTGGTGGTGGATTATCTGGATTAGCTTCTGGGTTGTTTGATAACTTAATTCCACCAGGTGTAAGTAAGACTCTTGGTACTGCTAATAGAATATCTGGATTACTGGATGAACTAAGTGGTGGTGGATCGTGTGGTGGTGGTAATAAGAATTGTGGTAATCCTACTATGCAAATATTTGGTGGTGGTGGATTTGGTGCTATTGGAAAGGTTGTAATGGGTAAAGTGATTGATAATTCTGGTTTAGGTGGTATTGCAGATGGTATTAGTAAAACTGCTAGTATTATTGGTGTTGATTTAAAAGTTCCTGGTGCTAATTACAAATCTCCTCCTGCTATTAGTTTTTCAGATAAGTGTGGTAAGGGGTATGGTGCTCATGGTCATGCTGTTCTTAATACGGACGGTACGATAGGTGCTGTTGTCATTGATACTGTAGGTGAAGGATATCCAGTGATTACTGATCCACCAACTAATGTTGGATTAACTACAGTTTTTGTTGAAGATCCTGGTAGTGGATATAAACCAGGTGATGCAATTGATGAGAGTGTGTTTATTACTACATTCCCAACAGGATTCCCAGATCCTGATACAGGAGTAGGAGCAGCAGATGTAGTAGGTGTTAGTGATGATCCAACTATAGTTGCAGATCCATATACTCAATTAGTTCCTACAGGGCAGAGAGTGGCATTGACAAATGTTACTAATAAACCTGTATTTGATATCGTGGTAAATCCAGAAACAGGTGGAATTGAGGCTGTGAAGGTTCTAAATATTCTTAAGTATGACACTCCACCATTGATTAAAGTTTTATCTGATACTGGACAAGGAGCAGTTCTCAGACCTGTATTTGGTGAAATTCCAGAGAGTGTTCAACAGGATGTTATTACTGTTATTGACTGTGTGGGGGTAGGATAAATGTCAGCTGAGAATACTTGGGCAAGAAGAGTTGTAGATTCAAGGGGTGGTCATTTTCGTATAGAAACTGGTAGTCCTAGAGTTGGTAGAGATGGTCCTGAACCTACTAAGATATACTCATCTAATGATAAGGGTGAAGTATTTCTAATTGCTCATGGTCATGGGTCAGGTCTTGGTAGGATAGCATGTGATAAGTCTATTGAAATTAATGCAGGTGATAAGAATGATCCTAATAGTATTGATATTAGAATAAGTGCTGCTACTGGAGATATTACTATAGTTGCTCCTAGAGGAAGAATTAGGTTACAAGCAAAAGATATGATGTTTAGTGCTGAAAGAGATATTGATTTTAATGCTGGTAGAAATATTAATATGCATCCTGGTGTTGGTCGTTTTTATGTTAAAGCAAACACAGCACAAGTTCAAGCAAAGAGAGGGAACATGGTTCCTGAATCTTATGGTGCTAAAGTAACAAAGAATAGTTTTATACCTGATACTACTCTAGCAAAAGTATTTGATCCTAAGTCTCAAAATACTAAACCAGGTGCAGCACCAGGTGGTTTTGATGGTGTTGCTGGTGCAGCATTAAAAGGATATGGATTTAGTCTTGAAGATCTTGGTATTAGTGATCAAACTGGTGCTATTGATGCGATAGAAAATTCTATAGAAGCAGCATCATCTAAACTTATCGGACCTTTACAAAAAGCATCTAATTTATTGTCAGGTAAACTGGGAGATAATTTGGGAGATGTATTAAAAGGTGCAGGTGCAGGTGATCTAGTAAATAAAGTTACTGGTGGTATTGATGATCCAATCAAAAGTGCATTAGGTCTTTCTGGTTTAGAACAAATACCTGGATCTGAGACAATTGCTAATGCTGGTGCTAAGTATTTGGGTGGACAATTACCTGGTGTTGGTGGAGCAATGGATACTATCAAAGGTATTGGTAATACTGTATTGACTGGTAATATAGAGACATTAACAGCATCAGCTGCATCTTCTTTGGGTATTGCTAAGGGTGGTAATGCTCTTACAGGACTTAATAAGATGATTGGTACAGGATCTGTTGCTAAGGGTGCTGCAGCTACTGTTGGTAATTTCACTAGTGATAAGTTAGCATCATTGGTTGGTGATACTATACCAACACATCCAGATGTACCAGCAGCACAGGCAATTAAAAATGTCAGTAACTCTACTGCAATGTATATGGATCAATTGAAACAAGATTTCCTTACAGCATCTAATACACCTAATGTTCTTAAGAAAATGGATGATGCTATAAAAGATGTAGACTTAGAGAAGAGACTTCTTGAAGGAGAAGAAATTATAGGTGATCTTAAAAATATTGCTAAGAAATTTAAACTACAGTAGATCATGGCAGAATCTAATCCAAATTCATTTGATTGTGGTGCTAAAGAAGATATAGCAAACAAACCATATAAAATTGGTGATGATACAAATTATTTTGAAGATCCTGTTATATGTTCAGGGTTCATTGATGTACAGGGAATACCATCCCGTCCTACTGATATAGAGATTACTAATGGTGATGTTAGAATCTATACTGGTAATCTTCTAGTTAGACCAGGCATTTCAACATTTCAAGAGGTGCAGATAGAAAAAGAATTATATGTCTGTAATGATACAGACTTAATGTCTAATCTACATGTTGAGGGTACTAGTCACCTTGAAGGTAATGTAACCACTGGTGGAGATATGTCCATTGGTGGATATGCATCATGGTCTGGATCTATTGTTGCTACGAGTAAGTTATTTGATATTGTACACCCAGTCAAGGGTGGAACTAATCGTCTTGCTCATAGTTGCATAGAGAGTCCAAAGGCAGATCTTATCTATCGTGGTAAGACTGCATTAGTTGCTGGTATTGCTACAGTTGATATCAATACTACCAATGAGATGAGTGCTGGTACATTTGAAGCATTGGTTGATAATGTTCAATGTTTTACAACAAATGAAACAGGATGGACTGCTATAAAAGGATCAGTAACAGGTGGATCATTAACCATTCAAGCAAAGACTGCTAGCTGTACAGATACTATATCATGGATGGTTGTAGGAGAGAGAAAAGATATTAAATCTATTACTGTAGAGTATCAAGGAGATAAGAAAACAAGTCCTAACAGAGATCTTTCTATATAATATATTCTGTTGGTGTTGACGGTATGGTATTTTCATGCTACAATAACCACATCTGGATACATCACTCTATGGATAATGAAGATGAATGGATTATGAGGGTTGTCATCAATGTTGGCAAAAGGTCTATTCTTTGTGTCTCATCTGATGGTGATGAAAAAATAGTAGAATGTGATGAACCACAAGAGTTTATAAATGTAGTAGAGTTTTGTAAAACAGTTTTAGAACCAGAGGACATTTTTTATGAAGAAATCAAAGTCGCAAGAGTCTAATGAAGGACCAGAAATTCTTAAAAGAATGTTAGAGATGCAAAATAAGGTTGATGATGATGATGATGATGAGTTTATTAAACTGCATAAAGAGTATGACCGATGACAACACCGAATTGGCAGCACAACAGCAACAAGGAACCCAAGAGGACTCTGAAACCTCAAGCTTTGAGAGCAGCCAAAAAACGAGTCAAACTCTTCAAGAAAAAATATCTGCTGCAGAAAGCAGGATAACGGAATTAAAACTTTTAATTAATCATTGGAAATCATGACTAAAAAAACATTTTCACAAGAAAAGAAAAACCCCAAGCATAGTAATGTATGGGAATGGGATGAAACTCCTGAGGTAAAAGCAGCATTAGATAAACTACACAAAAGAGTGACATTATGACAAAGGGAAGAATCCCTCTACATATGTACCCATTTTACAGGGTGTATGACGAGAAAGGTAATCAGTACTGTGATTGTGGATGGGAGAAACATGCACAAGATCTTGTGGTTCTTAATCAGAACTGTTCTATAGTTGCTGATAGAAAACAATTGACATACAAAAAAATCAATGCA
>Ga0163179_10002452_pt1 | contig 12937 bp, 9 predicted proteins | sample AtlANTMetagenome_FD_109643 | JGI IMG/M metagenome (GOLD analysis project Ga0163179, IMG submission 109643) | Marine eukaryotic phytoplankton communities from the Atlantic Ocean - Atlantic ANT 2 Metagenome | ecosystem: Environmental > Aquatic > Marine > Oceanic | place: North Atlantic Ocean...
CACGACTTTTCAGAAAGTCATTCAACGCAGCCCGAGTGGGCTCAGCAACACCGTGCTGGCCTGTGGAGCGGACCGGAAAAATGCAGCTATGGGCGCAATGGTTACTGATGCAATTGTCCACTTCCGCCTGGCGCAGATGGACAACGCCTCGCAAATAGTGCAACTCAGCCTTACTTTCGTCGGGTATCGCTTGATGGATATCAAACATCTGATCGACAAGGCGCATTGCCTCATCGTTATTACCTTCGGCAAGATAGGCATTGACTAAAAGCTTCTGACTATTCCACAGTTCCCGTCCTGCCAGCTTTTTGTCATTCAGTCTTTTCTCTAAACGTACGCGACGGGCATTCCCGAGAAAGGTTGACGACTTCAGCAGGCGGTCAGATGCTTCTTGCAATCCCTCACTCGTTGGCTGTTCAGCCACATTCTGTTGGCGATTATTGCAGCCGCCTCCACAAGTCAGAAGTATGAGAAATACGAGAAGAGCAAAACGCTGAGCACGGTCGACCTTTATCTGTACATCGCTTTTTGCCAGATCAATCATTGGTGATCATCTTCCTGTCTATCGCATGTAGAAGCAAAACGAATAATGTGGGCAAAGAGCGTTATCAACGCCTGCCACCCAGAAACGCTTACAAGTAGAAAGCTCGAACTACGATGAATCACTAGAATTCAAAATAAATGTAAGGCTGTGTTTGATCGACAGCACCATAAATAATCAGGAGTATCAAGAAGCTCCAGAAGGCAGCACGCCAAAAAGGATTTAGCAAAATGGGTTCATGAGTTCTACGAAGACCTCGAACGACGAACACCGTGCCGACAAAGGCGAGCAGCCCCAGGTGAAAATTGTAGAAGTAAGGCCAAGGCCCCCACTGACTAAACAATCCCACAAAGACATTTTTGACAGTTTCGAGATCCGGAGAGCGAAAGAGCACCAGGGTGATGTTCAGAAAAACAAAACACATCAGGATGGCAATGGGCTTGGTCCACCACTGATGGCCAAACAGTGGCCGGCCACGAAATCCCCAACCACGCACAAAGTTGTAAAACGCCAACGTCACTCCCCAAACCAGCCCAAACAGAACGTAGTTCCAAGCAGCACCATGCCAAAGGCCTATTAGCGTCATCACCCCGATCAATTGGAACAGTTTAACGAGAGGCCGACCGCCCAGTGGTAAATACACATAGTCACGGAACCATCGCGACAACGTCATATGCCAACGATTCCAGAATTCACTGGGATTCTTCGAAAAGAAGGGCCAATCGAAGTTTTCCGAAAGCCGGACACCCAACATTCGAGCAGTGCCAATCGCGATATCCGTGTACGCCGAGAAATCCAAATAGAGTTGAAAGGCAAAGCAAATCGTGCCGACGATTAATTGCGAACCACTGGCATCCGCAGACCGAAGATATACCTCATCAGCAACAATCGCGAGACGGTCCGCAAACACCACCTTCTTGACGACCCCCCAAAGGATTCTTTGAAATCCAGACTCCAGATCACTCATCGTAACTGGCTGCTTAACGGCCAGTTGGGGAATTAGCTGCGAGGGCCTTTCGATCGGTCCGGCCATGAGTTGTGGAAAGAATGCGACATACTGTGCAAATGTTGCTAGGTCGCGAGTTGCATCCCAGCGACCTCGATAAACTTCGATTGTGTAGCACATCGTCTGAAACGTGTAGAACGAAATACCGGCGGGAAGGACCCAATCCGGCAAATCAATCAATTGATCGTTGAATGATCGAAAGACGACGTTGAGGTTATCAGCAACAAAATGCGAATACTTAACCACGCACAGCATGGACATATTGGTGACCACACTGACCACCAAAAATAGCTTTCGGCGCGATGAAGTCGCTGCATCCGAAATCTGAATGGCGGCCCAATAATCGACGACCGTCGACGCCCCCAACAAAAGGCAATACCACGGGTGAGCTGCTCCGTAGAAAAAGTAAGATCCGCCAATGAGCAGCCAACGGCCCACAGACCACGGCAATGCGCGAACCAAGAGGAACATGCACGCGAAGAAAGGAATGAATGAAAGGTCAACGAAGCTCATTATTTATTGTTTCAATCATCAGCTCACCGAATTCCGCGTGGCCCTTCTCATTAAGGTGACTTGAGTCCCTAAAGCCATCACTTTCTATCGAGTCGGTGAAATCGAGGGTCGACGCACCAATTTCCTCGCTGATGGGCCCGATCAATTCCAGGAGTTCTTTTTGGTAATGCCAATTCTGCGATCCCTTTTTTAATGGCATCCAGACCCACAGATAAGGTATACCCGCTTCCTGGAATCGTTCATCAAACTTCAAATACGCTTGACGAAAAACTTCTGCTCTCTCCTCAGCCAATCGATATCTTTCCTTAGTCTCTTCAGCAACGAGACTTGGGATTCTTTTCGAATACTCTTCAACTCGAAATCGATGCCCTTCCGCCAGCGTCCACTTTGTACGTTTCCTCTCCCGTTCTAAGAATTTGTTTGTAAGCATTCTCTCTTGTGGCATCAATATTTTAAGCTTTGATTTGGCGACAGCTCTTGCTGGAATATGACCACCGAAGTAGTCACGCCCGAAGACATATTGATGCCATTCAATTGGCAAACGACTCGCAAGTACCACGTGAACAAACCGGCGACTGCGAACAAGACTGGAGTTCATCCTAAAGCATTGGTGCAGCAGTTCATCGGCTGAAACATGAGACGCAGTCAACGCATCGTTCCACGCGGACCAAGACTCTGGTTCCCCGACGATAAGATCAACGTCAGTGTTACCGCGACCGATCCCCCAACGATCCGAGGGCGACATCGAGTAGTAACTCGTGACTATGACCACAAACGTTGCTTTACGATTGATTGCCTTAATGGAAAGAAGTTCGAGACTGCTTAAATCCAACGCTGGACACGACCAGTTTTCGACACGATCAGAAATCCCATCTTGCCCCATTGAATCACGGAAATCACAAAACCAAGTATCTTCAGCATCGACTCCGTTCCCCCACCCTTGCGAGTTCGACAAGACAGTCACGAGTGGTTCGCCAGATTTCACACCGTCGCCGTCAAGATATTCTGGATAGGCAATCGGCTTAAAGGGATTACGCAGACTTCGATCAGCAGTCGGAACATTTTCGTGGTAATCGAAATAACGCGAGACTCCTTCAAAGCACACCAACATCAACAAGCACAAAGTGAAGGGATTCCAGAGCCAGATCGGAGAAAATTTTATACTCATTATAATTAGCGAATGCGGCGAATCATTCCTTTACGTTCGCGAGAAGAGATTCTTCAGACCGGATTCACCGAGATGCATCAAGACTTGTTCCACGACATTACAAAACTCAGATTCGTTATTGGAAATCATGTGCCGCAGTTGCCCCTCATCAACAAACAACCATTGATTCAGGTAGTCCTCAACCGCATCATCATCCATCGTTTGACTGATTTCTTTCCAACAATTCTTTGGAAACGGCACCAAGGTATTGTTGACCCAGCGAGATGGTTCCCAAGCAAGTTGGCGATACTTGGACTTCCAATGTTCCGCGTTGCAAATCACGTAATGCAAATGAAAACCACGGTGTGCCTGGGGAATCGGCAACAGCTGAGGATTGGCAACATCCTGATTCCGCGTCCAACAATGGGAATTATAAAGCTGAACATCGGCGGATGTACGGACGAAACTCTTGCCAAGTCGATGCCCAAGAAACTTGTCAAGGATTACAATCTCTCCCGTTCTTGGGTCGAGAATCTGCCGCCTGACAGGCGTTTTCTGAACGTACCGGTGTTCCCAAAACGGACCGGCCGTACCTTTTTGAGTTGGCACAACCTCTCGCGTCTTCATTTTCACCATTTCAATATCGTCTGGCACATTCTTCAGCAATGTCGGCAAGTATCCACGTCGCTTTAGTTCAACGACCGAGGGTTTGGCCTCACCGTTGCCCACCTCGGTTTTGTCAATCGCATTGTCAGCAAATGCAAATTCGTCTGCGTCAATCATTAACAACCATTCGATACCCGCTTGACGACAACGGCTCAACGCATCTTGCGAGCAGAGCCGATGAAGGGCGGAGACATTAACGCACCCAGATTTTTCGGCATCTACAAGCTGGCACTCAACAAAAGGGAACGCTGTTGCAATTTCATGGCAGCGATCGGTACAGCGATCGAGATACACGTAGGCCTTGGAAACACCTAGACAATGATGGTATTGCAGAAACTCTTTTAGAAATCGCTCTTCATTTCTGGCGACCGTCACTAGTGCGACCGTTGGACTATTGCGACGTTCCCATTCCAAGGACCTCCATTGCTGCAGTTCATACCACACATTTTTGATTTTCGATGGAAGGATGCGCGTGATCATCGACCGTCGGTGAATCTTTCGGAAAAGGTCATTCGATTGGTTGCCGAATCAGCCTTGTGAGTATCCATCCTGCGTATCGAAATGCAATTCGCAGCCTTGAGTGATAAAAAATGCGGGGGGACTAAATGTAGCCAGCCTTCTGCATGCTCAGCTTGGCAACGTTTTCAATTTCGCCCACTTCCATGGGTGTTAAGGCGTCCTTAAATCGCCCCACACTAGTACCCTTAAATCCACCGGTGGGAAATAGTTCTGGATCCACATTGAGCCATTCACCCAGCTTAACTAATTCCCGCGACGGATAGTGAACGATATCCTCATACCTCAGCATGCACACCTGGTCAGCATTCCGAAACATCGATTCGATCGTGGCCACCCACTCCGAAGCCATCTCAACTTGACTGGACGCAACTTCTACTTCTTGCCATTTTCCGGCAGCAACCATCTCTGCATAAGAAACGGCCACATCTCGCACGTCGCGAAAAATAACCAAAGTCTTGGTAATTTCATCTGCGGCCAAACGATCTATCTCACGACAGTATTTAGGGTGCTTGTCCCCCACGACAGAGACATTTGGAAAAATTTCACTAAGAACCGTGCGCACCACTTCAGCTGAGACAATGTCCTCACTCGCTACAGAAACACCGCGTCTGTATCTCTTGACGAACGAGCGACTCGCAAACCGATTTTTCCATTGCGCCCAACGATTATTATTTTTTCTGTAGTTTTGAACGATGCGCCGTTTCCACCACTGAGTTCGCAAATTCGTTAGGTGCTCGTGAAGGCATAGATCAAATCGATGGCAATTTCCAAATTCGAAGGTCATTTTGATGTCGGGATGAGCGTTCAACGTCCTGGTCAACATCGACGTACCAGACCTCTCAAATCCAGCCACCACCAATAGTTCAATTTTTTTCGTCATGCCTTGATCCCAACTCGCTAACCTTCATCGAATACCTGAAGAAACAAAAGGTTCAACGATAGCTGCGAAATGGAAGACGGCACCACCAGTTGGGTTCTGCGTAGCCCAAATCCAAGAGGGTGTTTCCCGCGTGACAATCAAATCGCCATGCATCCCAGATAGAAAAACGAGAACGCCAATCGCCGACACGGCCGCCGCGACGAAAGCCATTTTCCTTGGGTCTATAATTGTGTTCGAAATTAGTGTCATCATGAACCTGTTTAAGCATTTCGTCATCCCAGGGGATACCGCAAAAGTCAAACAGCTTTTGATAATACTCAAAGGGATGCGCGCGGATTTCTTCATAGCGAACTTCAAGAAAGCGATCGTCGAGGAGATCAGATGTTCGTTTCACCCTCTGGATCAGCGTTTGCCAGTTCCTAGCGCTCATGGCAACTGAAGATCCCATCGAATTCTTCCACGCCGGAGCCCACGACTTGGAGGCAGCCAATACGGAAACAGCCACATCACGACCATCCCTTAAAACATGGATGAATTTAGATTCGGGATATAACCTATTGAGGAGTTCAATCGACCATGCATGCGAAGGGCTTTTTTCCACGAGGAATCGGTGATGCGGCTGAAGAGCATGCGACATGATCTTCATCGAGAATTCGCGAGTATACCGGATAAGATCCTGATCGCTCAAAATCACGGACAGCCCATTATTCAGTCCAGCACGATGTTGTTCTCCGAATAAATTTGCAAGACCGGCGTTTTTTGTGAACAACCACGATTCATGGATCCCTGCAACCTGATAAGGACTGGCCAAAATATTCGAGACCCATGTTGTGCCCGACCTGGCAGCCCCAATGACAAAGATCGGAGGCTGATCCAATTGCGCGAAAGAGCAACCGCTAGGCTCTAAGCGATTTTCTTGGTCTGTACTCATGGTTCACTTATCTCCAAATGTTCACCCGCCTTCGCAGAATGTTTCGTGACCTGCCCGGAAGCCCAATAAATCGCAACATCAGCAGTTTGCGAAGCGCCTAAGCCAAAATGCAGTGGAAGAATACTCGTTGTACTTGCACCGTTACTGGCATTTCGCTCACGTATCAGCGTCTTGCCGCCAAACGTGGCCACCACACGCGTCCCCAGCGCCAGGGGACCCGAGGCAGACCCGATCAGGTCGATACTGAAGGATTCACCCCCCGCTGTCTCGTTTTCCCAGAGGCAGTAAGGGCCAAAACTTTCGGAACCATTTACCAAGTCTCGTGTTTCCCATGGATCATCGATCCAATCAAAGATGTTTTTCCAAGGACCGTGCCCATTGATCGAGAAGATGTCAAGGTCGCCGTCTCGGTCAAAGTCAAAGGCAACTGCAGCATCGCCTCGACCCTTTTCAGGGCCTGATAGACCCGCTTGCTGAGTCGCGTCGGTAAACGTCCCATTTCCATTATTTCGATAAAAGACATTCGGTGAATTGCCTTGGAAGAGACCACCATTGATCACGTATAGATCTAAATCACCATCATTATCGAAATCGGCAAACAACGAATCTTGACCAAGACCAGCATCCCCGACTCCGGCTTGCTCAGTAACCTCCACAAATTTCCCCTCACGATTCTCCAAAAGTCGATTCTCGAACTTTTTTTCCCCAATTTTGAAACCCCACGTTTCTTGAATTTCGACCGGGGAAGAACAGTGGACAATCACATACACCTGAGCCGTTGTGGGTTGTTCCGATCCACATTGCAGAACCAGATCGCCCGATGCGTCTCGGTGGAGAAACAACATCGGTTGAAGAATATCCGGTTCCCCTTCCAGACGTTGATCATTGACATCAAGACGGTACGGCAAAACAGAAATCATTTCTTTTGCGCGACCGAGGCGGACGATTTCAGGAACTGGATTCTTGCCTTTTGTTTCTCTTGTCTGGACAAACACTTTGATTTCAATTTGGCCTTGCGTACGAAAACGAAACCCCTGTTTATCTTTCAACGTTAGACTTGCAGCGATTGATTTTCCATATAAAAAACAACCTGCGACTGCTCCATTAGGTCCACGGCAAAGGTAGATATCTTGATCACCATCATTGTCATAATCACCAAAGGCAATCGAGTTGACGGCCCCAACCCTTCTCAAATCGAACTCCTTAGAAACGTCGACGAACTTTCCCGTCGGAGTTAGCTCACAGGCAGTTAACGGAGCTCCCGAATAATTCAGGTAAAGATGCCTACCTGATTCATCCCCGTGAAAGCCCATCAATTGGGTTCCTTTCAGTCGATCAAACCCCGATTCAACCGTCTTATCTTCGAGTTGATCTCCGGGACGTGCAACGAATCTGGACCCGGGACCCGGTGTGTGATTCAGGAAACAAAAAGCATCGCCACCGCCCTCCACGATCATGGGAACGATACTACGCGCCCGTTCCTTAAACCCCGCAAGCAACGGATCAATCTCGACTTGTTCAAAGCGACCATCACCCATATTGCGTAAAACTCGGTTCGCTCGAGCTCCCCCTGTTGAGAGAAACAAATCGAGATAATCGTCGTCGTCAAAATACCACGCCGCCATTCCGTGGATATCGAGTAATTGCTCTTTTTCATCATTCGACCCTGAAGACAATTGCCGTTTTCTAACTGGACCACGAAAGATCGGCTGGATCTCTTCGAACGTTCCATCCGCCTGATTCTTTAAGAAAGTAAAGGGCACCAGATGATGGTTGCTTACGGCCAAATCAGGAAATCCGTCTTTGTCAAAATCGGCGGCAGCGATTGAGTAAGTCGACGCGTCCTTTTGAATACCAGCCTCTCGGGTAACATCACGAAAGGCAAAGGGAACAATGGGCTCTTCTATTCTCTGACACCCACACAATACGGCAAGCAATGCACCCACGAAAACAATGGAGGGAGCAATAAGCCGCGTCGAGTGTGTTACCAAACAACTCATAAATCCTGAATCAAATTCAACATGTTTCGCGATTCGAAACTGGACCAGTTCCACCGTTGACGCAACCCTGCCGACGATTTGGGGAGTTACGTTCGCCTTGATCAAAGACTGGCTTCATTGCTTCACGAACTTATATTGGATGGCGAATCTGACGCATCTGAGATGAATACTCATACATTTGCGAGTAAATCCCACGTATCGCCAACAACTGATCGTGCGTTCCAGATTCTGCAATTTGTCCCTCATCAATCACCAGAATCCGGTCGGCCATTCTTACCGTTGAAAATCGGTGCGAAATGATAAGAGCCGTTTTCCCACGGATCAATTCACAAAACCGACAGAACATTTCGTATTCTTTGTGCGGATCCAGATTTGCAGTTGGCTCATCCAACACAACCAATTGCGCGTCACTGGCCATCGCTCTCGCGATCGCCAGTGATTGCCATTGCCCGCCAGAAAGGGTGACATCACCGAACATTCTTCCTAATCGAGTGTCATAGCCGTCAGGAAGCTGCTGGATCATCGAATCGAGCCCGATTCTTTTGGCAACCTCGCGAATGGCTTCAGGATCGGAAATCAGATTCTCCCAATTCCCAAAAGCGATATTCTCAGCCACCGTTGCTTCATAACGACCGAACGATTGCATGGCAAATGCCATCTTCGAGTAAAGCAGCTTATCGCTAAGTTGATCGACCGAATACCCGTCCAGCTTGACGGCGCCTGCATCAGCAAGATAGAGTCTCGCCAGCAGCTTGACGATGGTTGATTTCCCGGCACCATTTCGACCTACGAGAGCGACCACTTCACCTGGTTCGACCTTGAAGGAAATACCATCCAGAACATTTTTATTCGTGCCCGGATAGCTGAAAGACACATTTTCAAATTCGATCCCGCCGCGAATCGGGCGAGCTGGTTCAATCTTATCAGGCAACGTCAACTGGGACTTGGATGAACGATATTCTCGCAAATTCGCAACCATCAGACTGTTGTGAATCGAATTACTGACCACATTGAATGTGCCGCGGATTGTTCCTGTAAGTCGTTCTGTCGCAAGCAAAATCGCGATCACATTACCTGCACTCGTCGTACCGCGGACAACGTCGGACAACAGTTGATATCCCAACAGTCCAAAGACCAGTGCAAATGCAAAACTTAACAGCAGATCAATCGCGAGAAACTTTTTCTGCACACCCTGGTTTTCGTCTCGAAACGATTCCACAAAGTCTCGATAGCGTTTGATGAACAGGGGCGCCAAATTGAACACCCTGATCTCAGGAATCATCTGATGGTTCGTCATTTTACTGTTGTAATAACGAGTCCACCGAATTTTTTCTGAGCGTCGATGTTGCAACCAATATCGAGTCAACGTTATCCGTAGTTTGACAATGCCATAGGGCAGGAACATTGCCAACAGAGCAAGCCCTAACCACCACGAGCTAAACAGGAATATGATCCCTGCAAGAACCAGAAACTGAACCACATCGCGGATAAAAAATGCGGTGTCATTGACGAGACCCTCACAGAATTTCACAGAATCCTGATTGGCCCGATTCATCATATTCAAAGCAGCGCTATTCTCAAAAAAGGCGAGATCAAGTGTCGCGCTATGCTCTAAGAACTCAACGTTAATGGCGACGCTCAATTCATCACGCAGCCGTAGGTGAATATAGCGAGTGAAGCTCTCCAGGAGAGATCGAATGAAAAGGAGCACTGGCAACATTATCAACCAATGCGCGTTGTCGGCCAATTCGTACGAATCGCGAAATCCGTTGACGAGACCTCTTATGCAGAGGATAAACAACGCCGGTATAACCGCGCGCACTGCGATGATCGCGGAGTTAACGAAGACAAGAACCGGTGCGTGTTGCCAAGCCAGCTTCAGCGCAAAGGCAAGGTTCTTAAAGTATTCGTTGAAACGAACCGATTCCATTCCGTCCTGCCGCATGCTGGCCATCAAGCTTAGACTTCCTCAGAGTGTCCGCGGGGCTGGAGAAGATAGTAGACGATTGCGGATCGGAAGAATCGATACCAAACGTACACGGCCTTGGGATGATACCCCGTACGGATCGCCCAGAAAAGTCCATGCGAAGCTTTTCCCCAACGGTGCGACCAGATGTGCTGCGCGAACAAACTCAAGTGCAAAAGCGCCACATCGTATCTGCGCGATTCCGGAATCAAATCTTGCTTGAGACTGTCTGCCCAAAACCGATTGACTTCCCGAACTCCAATCGGCAAGGGACTTACCAAGAGACAATACTGAGCCATCTGGAAGAGTTTTTGTGAGTCCCATTCCGAGTACGATGCCAGATGCTCTGCCGCCTCGGTATATCGCTGCTCATGATAGGCAAGCCATACATCCAACCACCATCGCAGGGCGATCTCCATCTCCTCCCACTCATGAGGATCAAGCTCAGCAGCCTGCCGCAGAACAGGAAACATGCGCAACAGTCTGTCGGAACCATGTCCTTCTCGTGTCGAGAGCTTCAAGAACTGTGAAAACCAATGGATAACTCGAACTTTGTGGTCGCGGTAATTCTCTTGGTACGTGAGTCGAAGATACTTCACGCATTCATCTTCTTCACCACATTTAAACAGATACCAGGCAGCCCAAAGCGATGTGTAATGCGTGATTCGATTTTCTAATTTCTTGATCGACTTGGATAATCCCTCAGTCGCAAAAAACTTCTGTAAGACCTCATGGATTCCCCGTGCTTGAGCGACGGCATTTCCGCTAGAGTTGGAACCATGTTGTCGGTACAGAACAGTAGATTCGCGAATCCATTTCGCTTTACATCCAGCCTGCGACAATCGCAACACTAAATCGACGTCTTCTGCCTGACTGAAATTCGCATCAAAACCACCTACCTTCTCAAGCCATGATCGTCGAAACATTAGCGCACCTGGAAACACGGGTTTCCAGAACAGCCAGCCTTTCAGATCTAACTTATGAGCTTCCTCCCACGGCCTCGCCTCATGAATCAGCACGTTTTCCTGATTAACAATCTGCCAACCGCTGTGCACCATACCAAGCTGTGGATGGCGTTCAAAACATCGAACCTGTTTGCTCAATTTCCCTGGGAGAAAAACATCATCGGCATCCAGGAAGACAATGTATTCCCCAGTTGCCAACTTGATGCCTCGGTTACGAGCCGTAGAGACACCCTGGTTCTCCTGGTACTCGTAACGAATTTGATCAGCATAGTCCGCTAGTGCTGCTCGTGTACCATCCGTTGATCCATCATCGATCACGAGAATCTCGGTTGATACATCCTTCTGCTGCAGCACACTGTCGATCGCTTCACCAATGTATTCCGCGCCGTTGTAAGCCGGAATAATGACGGTAACCTGCGGTGCTGCAGTAGAGTTATTACGTTGAATCATTTTCAACGGACTTGCTTGGTCTTGATGTGATATTTGATCGTTAAATATCATCGTTGCTGATCAGGTATAGCTAGACTTCGTCCCTGTCGGTTGCAAGCAACCAACGCAGGCCTCCAAGATTGCGAATCGGTGACCCGCGCTCATGAATGAATCGACGATGAATTTCACCAAAGGAACCCTTCAAGGCTGGAAATCGGCGAGCAGGATCACAGATCACCCTCAAACACCCTTGATTACTCATCCTACCACGTAAAAAGTGCTTGTTTTCCAAGCGTCAAAGCTTTGCGGATCTGACGAAGTCTCGAATTGACGTTCGAACCGGTTATCGTGATTTCGCGTGCTGAATGGAGCAATCTATTGCCGAAACTCGGACTCGGTAACCCCCTCGATTGTGCGTGACGAGGCCCCAGCTTTCCCTATTCGAGTGTCCGCCCCCCCGATCAGGAAGTGGCTCTTCTACTCGAAAGATCTCACTCCCGGACGGAGAATTCTTGGTGGCCCGAACACGTCCGAATTCAAAGCAAAAGCCTGATCAAGGGAGCAACAGAGGATCCTGATTTGCTTTGCCTCTCAGCCAATTGATGGATCGCAACACAGCAGGCCGACGGACGAACCACCGTTCCAACTGGAACTTACCCGGAAAGTTCAACAGCATGATTCCCATCAAGATTGAGAGTAAACCTTGGCCCGGCAACAAGAGCATTGCAATTCCCAGCAATAACAGGACTACTCCTAGAATATTCTTGACCACGAGGAGCAGCATCTGGACGAACCAATGTTGATTCGACCATGGAGTAGGGGGACGTTCTTCGTGCGCGAAGTAATCATGAGGAATACGCGCAACGAGCAACGGCACGAGAATCAGCCCCCCAACAAATATGATCACGGATCCACTCGCCAACCACCACAATGTGGTGTCATGGGCTCGAATCCAGGTGATCAGGTTTTCCATAAAGAGGTCTTTCATGGGTTGTGATGGAAGCTCGACATCCCAAATCGATCAGATCAGAAACGGCAATCCATCTTATCGGCGAAAGACATGAAGGTACACGCCACGATTGCTTGAGAATCAGGATGATAACCGATGAGGCTAACTCAGGACGCTGTGAACAACCTGACCATGCACATCGGTCAGACGATATTGGCGTCCTTGAAATTTGTAGGTCAGTTGCTCATGGTCCATTCCCAACAAATGCAGGATTGTCGCATTGAGGTCGTGGACATGAACAGGGTCATCAACGACGTTGTAGCAGAATTCATCCGTCTGACCATAAGCGATTCCGCCTTGTACTCCTCCTCCAGCGAGTACAGTCGAGAAGCAATAGGGATGATGATCTCGCCCGGCATCAGCTC
>Ga0163179_10002453_pt1 | contig 12933 bp, 10 predicted proteins | sample AtlANTMetagenome_FD_109643 | JGI IMG/M metagenome (GOLD analysis project Ga0163179, IMG submission 109643) | Marine eukaryotic phytoplankton communities from the Atlantic Ocean - Atlantic ANT 2 Metagenome | ecosystem: Environmental > Aquatic > Marine > Oceanic | place: North Atlantic Ocean...
GCAGCACCTGCACCTGCACCCGCGCCAGTGGTTGAGGCAGCTCCTGCACCCGCGCCAGTGGTTGAGGCAGCACCCGAGCCCGAACCAGCGCCCGCGCCAGTGGTTGAGGCAGCGCCAGCTACCGCCCCGTCCGCTGCAGATCTGACGGCACATTTCGGTGGTGGGGAAATTGTTCAGGACAAAGCGGCTGCGCCCGAACCCACACCAGAGCCTGTTCGCGTCGCTGTCCAAGAGGAAGCAGCACCTGCTCCAACGGAGCCACCGCCAACCGAGGCTGTTGAAGATTCAATCAACGTTGTATCCGTCGAATTCGATGAACCCGATGTAGCAGACGATCCCCCAGAAGAAAGCGCTCCAGAACCAGAAGAAAACAAAGCGGCCGCAAGCGCACAAGATCCTGGCGAAATCGCTTATGTGAGTCCAATACATCGCGAATTATGTGAATCAGCCCAGAGAATCGTGGACGCCTACGGCGAAAGCGAGATCCCACCGGCGGTCATTGAACTGCGCGAGATGATCATCGCGGCGCACTTCGAACAAGTCCGAGGAGAGATCACCAACATCTGGAACAATCTCCTCAAGCACCACCAGCGAACTGGCACACGCCTACAACACCAAGTGACCACGACGTTCAACACCATCAACACTCTCGTGAGAAAGTTGAATTGAGCATGCGCTTAGCGGGAATGCTTAGCTGGGTGATCTTTGCCCAGAGCACAAGCCTGGCAGACCCCACTCAGAAGACACAAGAAACGACGCTGCTCACCCAATTAGAGCGGATCGCCACAGATCTCGATCAGTCGGAATCGAAGTACGCAAAGCGGCTTCTCCAAGACCAAATGGCAATGCTGACGCTGCCTGAGGGCGATCTGCAAGACTGCGTCACCGACTGTGCCCACCCGTTTGCCCGTGCCTGGGCAGTGCACGTCCTTGGCCACCTACCCTCTGCACAGAACCAAGCACTCCTCGTATCAAGCCTCAATGATACCGCGCCCATTGTGCGAGAACAGGGCTACGAGGCAATGGCCCAAATCGGCGATCGCACCCACATCAAAATACTCATGCAAGCCGCCAACACGGAACCAGAACCCCACTTGCAACAACTGGCGCAACAAAGCTCCCAACAGATTGTATCCAAGCCAACCAATACAGACTTCCCGGAGGTCTTTGCACGACTTTCATCCGATGACGTCATGGAACAACAGGCAGCGATTGAGCACATTGCGCGCTACGGAAACTGGAGAGCTTCCGAAACACTCATCGGGCTTCTTGACCACCGCAATCCAGTCCTACGACGTACAGCTGTAAAAGCCCTAGGACAACTCGGCGACGACCGGTGTCTCGAGGTGCTCCACGCGGGCCTAAGTAAGAAGACAGGGCCCGAGCTCCAAAGCTATATCTCAGCAATCGCGCTGCTTGAGAATACCGGCAGTCTCCCCGCGCTCACCCTCCTGACCACCTCAAAAAACACACGCACACGCCAATACGTTGCTCGCGCATTCGGTTGGATTCCATCTGCCAAGCCTGCAGAACAACTCAAGTCGTTGAGTAGAGATAAGGACGAACAGGTCCGAACAGAAACCCTCCTGACGATTCGCAAGCTCAACGACCCACGCTTAGACACTCTACTCCTCACCTTCCTCAACGATTCATCCATCTTCCTCCGTGCGGAAGCTGCGCGACTCCTTGCCAACACACGTTTAGCGGAAGCACCTGACGCCCTGCTCGAAGCGCTCAACGACAAAGATGCGCTTGTTCGAATCAATGCGGCGACAAGCTTGGGCAACCTCGGAGAAATCGCTGCTATTCCGGCGCTCAAGAAGTGGCACAAAAAAGCGAAAAAACCCGAGGAGAAAGCCTTCTATAAGAAAGCCCTTTTTCTCCTTGGTGTCGAAGTAGAAGACTAATACAGGGCAACGATCCCGCCTTACGGGGGTTGGCCATGAGCTGAGGTTCCGTCAGTTCAAGGGCTTTCTGTCGACCTATTTGTCTCCGAACCAAGCGAAATCTGTCCCCTCCTCCGAGTACATCTTTCTTAGGCTCCAAGAGAAAACCAGGTCAAGCGTAGCCACACTCGAACCTACTCCTTCATGACGCGAGATCCCCGGCCCACCCGCGGACTCAGCGAGAAGGCTCCAGAACCTCAGCTCAAAGCCGGTGTCTTTTGCACCCGTCCAAACGTGCGCAAAAGACCTCCCATGTCTAAACGTTATCGTGATTCATCCTCAATCCTGTCCTTCCTCCCACTGCCCGATCAATTCCTGCACATCGCGGAAATCTTTCGGCGCGAGGTCATCGAATTGCACACCCATGCCCGGCTCCATCATTCCAGGATCCGCCGGTGAAACCACCCAGCGTACAACCGCGTAGGTTTCAATCAACTTCTTCCGGTCAGGAAGCCGAAAGCGCATTCTGAACCTCGTGCCCATTTCAAGAGGCTCGTTGGTCCGAATGAACATCCCCCCGATCGAAATATTCGCAGTGTAATCGAACAAAAAATCCTCGGTGGATTCGTACTCGACAAGCACCCGAATCGGCAGTCGCCGATTGGTTCTTCTTTCGATGGATAGGGGTCCAGACATGCTTTTCTCTGACTTCTTTATAGGGATCTCATCGACCCAATTGAGACTTTTGTTTAGTTCCTTAGACAGGAATTCCACGTTTAGATGACATGCTCAGTCCTTGCGCCAAGCATCTGACTTCCGTAAGCTGCCTTGTGCCTATCGTCCATGTGACCGAAGGAGTGCCTCATATGTTGCGACCCTTAATGCTCGCCGCGTCTGTCGCTTTGCTCAGCTGCAACCGATACGACGTGTTCCTGCTCAGCGGCTACGAGCAAAGCACCTTTTCAAACGATGCGGACATCGTTTTCATCATCGACAACTCGACGTCTATGACCGACGAAGCGGAAGCGTTGGCACAGAACTTCGGGAGCTTTATTCGAGATCTGACCACCACAAGCGACTACGGCGAAAAAGGCCTAAGCGCAGCCGTCAGTGACTACATCTCTTCCACCGGCGACAGGGGTAGCGTGATCGACTTTCAGCTCGGTATCACCACCACCTCCATCGCTGGAGATGGCTCCGGCGTCGCGGGCACCTTAGTCGGCAGCCCCGATATCATTACGCGCGGAAGCGACGACGTTGCTCTCAACTTCACCCGCAGCCTGCTGTGCGAGGCCACCTGCTGGAATCTCTCCGATGTCCCAGCCGATGCGGGCTACGAGTGCAATACGGACAACCCCGAAATGCCCGATCCGATTTCGCAACAGTACCTCGACTGCTTGTGCGGGTCGGATCGCTGGGAGAACAGCTGTGCGCAGAGTGGTACAGAGGAAGGCTTGGAAGCCGCACTCGACGCGATGTGCCGTGCTGTCGACAATCCACCAGACGAGTGCTTCTTCGAGAACACCGAATTGGCATCCCTCTACGAGACCGACGCCGGAACCAACAGTGGACTGATTCGAAAGAACTCCACGGTGATTTTTGTAGTGGTCACTGACGAGGGTGACGGTTCCCGCAGAATCGACAACACCAACCCCGATCCCTCGAAGTACACCGACCTGCTCAACAAGTTCAACAAGCGCTATCGCTTTGCCGTAATCGGCCCCCCTTATGATCCGGAAACCGACTCACTGGTCTGCAACTCCGGCGGCGCGACAAAATGGGGCACGGAGCGCTATCAGAGCATAGCCAGCTCCTCATCCGGATTCTTCAACTTCATCTCCGGTGAAGATGAGAATGGTGAATGCGGAGTCACCGATTTCGCCACCCATCTCGACGACTTGGGCAAACTGCTCAACTCTCTAAAAACAGCATTCCCACTACAATCCATCCCCGACACCCTCACCATTCAATCCTTTGTGGATGGCAACCAGGTCGCGCAGGCACAAGACACCCGATCCGAAGCCGACCAGGCCATGGGTGGAGATCCTGTCTACACGGAAGGATGGGCCTACGACCCCGCAACCAACGCTGTGATTTTCTACGGAAATGCCATTCCTCAATACGGGGAAGAAGTCCGAATCTACTACCGCCCCCTTGAGGGCATGCCTCGCGAGCTGCCCTTTTAGGCTGGAAGGAACCCACCCATGAAAACTATCGTATACACAGTCCTTCTCTCGGTATTGGGCACCTCCCAAAGCGCCTTGGCAGACAACCCTGTCGACCTGGGTGTACTGCAGAATCAAGACATCCAAGTCATCCAAAAGCGCCTGCACCCCAAAGATGGCCGCACCGAAATGGGTGTCCAACTGGGCGTCCTGCCATTTGACCCCTACACCATCGCTCCCAAAGCACAGCTTACCTATGGCAAGCACACCGCTGAGGACCGCGGATGGGAAGTCCAAGTCGGGCTTGGCTATGGGTTCGCCAACGGCAACTACCGCCTCTTGGACTCCCCCGCCTACGGCAAAGTTCCTGAGGCGACCCGCTATTTAGGAAGCATTACCGGCGGCCTGACGTTCTCTCCGATCTACGCGAAGATGTCGGCCAACGGCGAGAAGGTCTACCACCACGACATCTATATTCCTGTGGTGGCCGGAATCACTATCGAGCAAACCGTCGACAAACATCTCAACGAGAGCGCGATGGCTCGTTTTGCACTGGCTCCCACAGTGGGTGCCGGTGTGGGCGCTCGGGTTTTTCTCCACAACAACATGGTTCTTCGCGTCGAGATGCGTGATGACTTCATGCTGCAGTTCCGCACAGGTACAGGCACATGGAACTTCAAGCAAAATATCGGCATTCACGCTGGCATCACGCTCTTGGGGGACAAGTGAGAATACGAACTATCGCTATCCTTAGCGCGGTGTTCTGGACCGTTACAGCCACTGCAAAAGAACCCACGGATGCAGAGTGGGCGGAAGCCTTTGAGCCCTATGACATCGCCATGGCCCGCGGCAACGCCACTCAAGCAGCAGACGCCTTGGTGGAACTCATCCAAGGTGAGGGCAAGGAAGCATTTCGACCTGAGGCACTCCACAACCTCGGCGACTTGTTGTTGGAGTTGGACCTTCCCTATGGCGCACTCAGCGCCTACGCAGAGGCATTGTCCGCTGGAGACAAGGCGCCGATCCCAGCGGTTAACAAAGCCATTAAGGTCGCAGAGTCCTTGGGAGACCTGGCCATCCTTGAACCGATCTTCGGACAAAATGTGGGTCTGGAGGTCAGTGGAGAGGCTCGCGCCTCGATGGCATGGCTCGCAGCCCGACAAAACTTCCGAGATGGGAACCTGGGCACTACGTTGGGCATCTTGGCTCTCATCCAAAAGGATTCCAAACACTTCGTCGATGCTCAACACCTCAAAGGCGTGGTGAACTCAATCCAAGGTCGCTACACCGACGCGCTTGCGCCCCTGATGACGGCTGCAGCCATGGCCGAGGACCCAGAAACGCTGGATCTCATCCACCTCAATCTCGCACGTGCCTACTATGGAGCGGCCAACTACCCAAGGGCAATCGAATATTTCGCCAAAGTCCAGCGTGGTTCTCCACACTGGCTTGAAGCCCAAATGGAGCGAGCTTGGGCTCATTTTCGACTGGAAGATGTCAGTGGAAGTGTGAGTCTTTTGCTGACCCATCTCGCCCCTTGGTTTGAGAGTCACTACCTGCCCGAGGCTCACCTCCTTCAAACCTACTCCCTCTTTCTTCTCTGCAAGTTCCCTACAGCAAACGAAGAAATCGAAGCTTTCCGCAGTAAATACCTGGCTGTCAATGCACAGCTTGAAGCCGCCCTGATGCGCTCCGACAACACTTCAATCTTCCAACAAACTGCAGGACTCCGAAGAAGTGAGCGAACCGACGTCCCAGCACAAATGTTGGTCCCCTACCTGACAGAGAACCGCTTTTTAAAGGCAGCAAACGCCGTCGAGAAAGCCGAAGAAGATCTCCAGCGACTCCGCAACGTCAGCGCGAATCCTTTCTCTGCCGTGGTCATGGACTGGGTCAGGGCACGCCGTGACAGCCTGATCGAATCGGAAGGGGCGCGTATCAAGACCTTCCTTCAGTTTCAGGCCAATGCGCTCGGAACCATGCTGGCCGATACCGAAATCGCACGACTCGACATCCTCCGCCTGGAAACCAAGCTCTATGAGCAAGCCGCTACACTCGGAGAAATGGAAAAAGCAAAGCGACTCGCACAGCGCAAGATGCGGGTTCCGAGAGGCCACCAGCGATGGGCTTTTCAAGGAGAGTACTGGGCCGATGAACTCGGGTACTTCCGAGTGACGGCTCAACCTGTCTGCCCATCGAGCCTGATCGCCGATACAGAACGCCGCTAACGACTTCTACAGAACGTCCAACTCCAGCAGGGTCTTCGTGGCCCTGTTTTTTTTGTTTTTAGGTGTAGTCACTTGACTACACTTGATTCACACTCTATAGAAGCACCAGGCAATACGCCTGGCACCAAGGCCAAGACGGCCGACCACCAAAAAAAGTCATGGAGCATCGAAAAAAAATGAATCCCAAATGCATGATCTTCGCAATGATTGCTTGTGTCACGGCATGTGAAAGCCCAACAGAGCAACAACAACTGCCTCAGCAAGAGAGCGGCTTGCTCGACACCGGCGAGTATGTCGAACCCCCACCCCCTCCTTTTGCACCCGCAACTGGAGACTGGACCATTCAAACCCGAGTGGCCACTCATGATCCCTGCAGTATCTCCACACAACTCGATCGAGGCCAACCCGGCGATAAATACCTGGTGTCAAACACCGAAGAGTTGGGCTTCGACATCCAATATGGGAACGACTCGGAGACTGGCACCGGCGGAGAAATTCAGACGTGCCTGATCGATGAAGAAACCCTTTCTTTCACCTGTCAGGAAATCCAGTACGGCATCGATTTGAAGCAAAGCCACAACCTCAACGCGGAGATCAAAGTCCAACTTGGCGCCAACGGAAGTTTCGCAGACCCCAATGCGATGGAACTCACAAACGACACGGTCTTGGACTGCATCGGAGCCGACTGCTGGTTGGTGGAAATCTCGTTTAAAGCCACCTTGCCCTGCGAATACACCACATTGGTCGAATCGAACGCCGACTCACCCATCGCCGATTCAGCCGACTGACGCTCACGAGGCGGTCGATGCCTTCCAATTTATTCATTTACCCGTACCGCATTCTCGGTGGGCATCGGCCGTCTCGACCTCTATGTTCTCAGGCTATTTTTTCGATTTAGGCAAGCTGCGCACGCACACACGCGCACTGTCTTCTAAAAGCGAGCAAACCGAAGCCTGCACATCGTCTGCAGTCAAAGCCTCCAACGCACTCAACTCCCGCTCGACCCGCTCAAAGCCATCCTGTTCGCAACGCTCCCAATAGGCGATTTCTGCGGCTCTTGAACCAGGCAGTTGCAGCGCTTCCAAACGACCGAACAAAATCCTGGCTTTGGCACGCTCAAGCTCCTCAGCAGCGACACCTTCATCTGCGACCAACTGGAGTTGCTCCATCAGTCGATCACGCGCCTCTTCCGACCGCGTATGCTCGGTAGCCATCGACAAGGAAAACAGACCAGCCTTGGGGGCCGCCATGTTGTCTGCATCCACATGGTAGCCCAAACCGTAACGGTCACGAATCGACTGAAACAGTCGACCGCCGGGCGATCCCAAACAACCCGCAGCAAGATCCAGGGCGCGACGATCTAAAGCATCCAGTCCTGCAGTACCCCACGCCAAAATGACTTGGGACTGCTCACGACCCGCATACACGATGCGCTCAAGATCTGATTGTGGAAACTCAGGCGTAGGCACGTCGGGAACCTGTCCTTCCCGCTGCTGTAAACCAACAAAAAGACGCTCGAAACGATCCGCGACACGCTCAGCCTCACCCGTCCCCACGATCGAAAACACGAGATTTTCGGGAACAAACCAACGCATATGCAGGCTTCGCAGACTTTCAGCATGCAGGGTGGAGATTGAATCAGGAGTCCCCATTTTCGCTAAACCATAGGGATGCTGACCAAACAATTGTTGATTCAACTCCTGCCAAGCAAGGGTACCTGGCCGATCCTCAAGTCCCTCCAAGCCCTCCAGGGCCTCCCGTCGAAGCCTCTCGATCTCAGAAGACTCAAAATGCGGTTCAAAAAGCAGCCATGCCAGCCACTCCAAAGCCTCATCCATGACCTCTCGACCACAATCAATCCCCAACTTCATACTTGGGCTGAAACTCCCTGCAGCGAGGCCCGCACCTCTCAGATTCAAACGGTCTGCGAATTCTCGATTGGTCATGGGTCCCGCACCACACACAACACCCGCTCCCCACACCCTGGAAAAACCCGCGGTCTTGGGGTTTTCCAACAAACGGCCACCCAGCCCCAACACGCGAATGGCGGACAAATGACCATCGCCCCCAGATTCGATCAGGAGACGAGCACCACTGTCCAAGACGCGATGAATCCGACTTGAACCCACTTTGGCGGACGAGACACCCTTTCGATCCATCTCCTGAAGACCTGAAGCCGCCAAGGCCTCTTTCGAACCCACCATGGCAGCAGTCGCAGAAGCAGGCTTCAAAACAGTCCGCGCCAACTGCTGCAAACGCTGAATACTTACCGCCGAAATTTCAGCCGAATAGCGGTTGCCTGCGGAAGGATCTCCAAAGAAGATCTCATACCAACACGCATCCAACGCCTTCTCCTCGGACGTCTGTAGAGAAAGACGTCGCTCTCCTACAATCAACGCCTTGGCTCGGGCCAATTCTTCAGGAGAAACCCCATGGGCGACAAAGTCATTGATCACGGACCACAACTCAGTGAGCGCTTCACTTTCCTTACCCTTCCGAGGACTACAACCGACATACAGCGCACCCGCATCGGCGCGAGCAGAAGCCACAGCCCAGACCACATTCACAAGGCCGGTCTCCAACTGGAGTCGCACCATTAGCGGACTCGCCTCACTCCCCCCCAAAAGGGTTGCCAAGAGATCCAATGCGGGCGCATCAGCATGCTGCAAATCCACCGCCGGAAACGCCACTTCAAAAACACTATCGCGGAAGTCATGTGCTTCCAGCACGACACCACCCTGCCGGCACGTTTGAGCCTCTGGCCGCACCCGCTCGAGCGTCGTCTCTGGTGGAGTAAAAAGCCCGACTGCTGACGCAAAGGCCTCCTCCATTTCCACCGGGCCTGCTATCGACAAAATCATTCTTTCGGGCCGATACCACTTGCGCCAGAACGCCACGATATCCTCGCCCTCGAGCGCGGCCACATCATCGATCAACGCTCCGACAGGTCGGCCATAGGGATGTTCTGGCCACAAGGTCTTGGACACAACCCTCCCAAGAATTTCAGTTGGGCTCTCTTCAACACCGCGAAGTTCATCTAAAATTACATCCCTCTCGACCTCGATATCTTCTCGACGAAACAAGCTCCCCTGGACCATGTCGACCAGCACATCCAGCACGTCTGTCCACCGCTCAGGCCGTACTGTGGCGTAGTACACGGTCTCATCATGAGAAGTGTACGCATTTATTGCTCCACCGATGCTCTCCACTTCCTCATCGATTTGTCCCAACCCGCGACGGGAAGTGCCCTTGAAGAGCATATGTTCGACGAAATGCGCTGCCCCGAACTGCTTGGCTCCCTCATCTGCACTACCGACATCGACCCCCAACACCACGCTCACGACCCGCGACTCCGGCAAAGGCTGCACAACCACCCTCAGGCCACAGTCGAGTTCTCGCTTAATTATCGCTTTCTGCATGACGACCCCGGTTCGGCCGGCTGCTATAACCGAGGTATGGACTCTTGGGGTATCTATGTACACATTCCATGGTGCGAATCGCGCTGCCCGTACTGCGCCTTCAACACCTACGTCGAAAAAGCACCGCCTTTTCGCGCGTACACCGACGCGATCCTTCAACAATGGGCAGCTCACCAAGCCGATTTTCAAGGTGCTCCTTCCACCATCTTCTTTGGGGGAGGAACCCCATCACTGCATCCCCCAGAGCTGATCGGCGCCCTCATCGAAGCATTCCAACCCGCAAGTAACGCCGAGATTACTTTGGAAGCCAATCCCGGAGGTAGCACTAAGACCTCACTAAGCGCCTACCGGGACGCAGGAATCAACCGGGTATCTTTAGGGATCCAGACCTTCCACTCCAAACACGCCCGCTTCCTCAACCGTGGCCACAGCGTGGATGATGCCCGGCAGCTACTCGCAGACGTCGCTGCGACCGGTTTCAATTCCTGGAGTGCCGACCTGATCTTTGCACTGCCCCACCAAAGCCTCTCGGAGTGGGCAGAAGATCTTCAGGCGCTACTCGACTGTGAACCTCCCCATGTGTCGCTGTATGGGCTCACGGCCGAAGAAGGCACTCCGTATACCAACGCCCTAAAAAAGGGCCGATTTCCCGTCCAAGATGAAGAACTCTGGGAAGCCATGATGGACACCGCATGCGAACAACTAGAACAAGCGGGCCTTCAGCGATATGAAGTATCGAACTGGGCTCACGCTGGGCACCAATCCCGTCACAACAGTCTCTACTGGAGAGGAAAGCACTGGATGGGTCTCGGGGCAGGTGCCCATGGTTGGCATCCCCAAGGTCTTCGAACCGTTGGCCATCTCGAGCCACAGGCCTTCATCCAAAATCCCAACACCTGGAAAGAGAGTCACACGTCCAACTCCAAAGAAAGCGCAATTGAACTCATGCTGAGTACAATCCGACACATCGACGGCATTCCGTTGGGATCTCTGCACCAATTGGGTTGGAACATCCAACGCTCAAAAATCGCGCATCATTTAGAAAACGGCCTCCTCGTTTATGGCGAGAATGCACTCCAAGTCCGTACTCGAGGCTGGAAACTGATAAACTCTCTCCTACTCTCCTTGGAATCTGCCTTGGAACCCATCTCACACAACCCTTCAGCCCCATAAAAAACAAGTTCTATGTCCGGCGATAAAGACGATTTCTCAATCAATATAGGTGACGACCTACTTGCGGAAGCCCTGCAGGCTGTAGAAAAGCGACTCTACAGTGGAGAGCCAGGCGAAGACGGAGTCGCAGAATCAGCCGAAGACGACATTGAAATTCTGATTCCCGGTGGTTTGGACGACATTGAAATTGACACCAGCGAACTCGATCTGGATTTGGACGAGCTGGAGCCTGCTGATTTCGCAAACGAGGCTTTGGAAGCCCTCAAAGCACAGTTGAGAAAAGCGCTAGAACAAAATGCCGAGTTAGAAAGCCGTTCTCGCGATGCCAAAGACGAGGCCAGAAGGTTGGCACTCAAAGTCAAAAGGCTCTCGGAGAGTAATGCACAACTCAAGATCGACGTGCGCGACGGCAAAGCCAACCTCAAAACCTGGCAAGACATGGTTGCTGAACTCAAGTCTTCAGCCCAAGACAACGAATCCAGCCAATCGCAACTGCGCGCCAAACACAAACGCGATCTTGAGGACGCAACAAGTTCAGGACTCGCAAAGAGTTTGAAAGTACTTCTTACGCCAATCGACCACATCGAGATGTCATTTCAGCATCTCGGTGAGGAAATCGAGAAGGACACGCCCCTCCACGGACTCAAAATGTCCTTCGAGGAGTTCCTAAAAACCCTGGAAAAAATCAAGCTCGTTAAAGTTGAAGCTTCGCCAGGAACGCCCTTTGACCCGGAAAATCACGAAGCAATTGCGCGGATCGAAGACAAGAACTTCAAAGACAACGAGATTACAGAAGTACACCGAGCGGGCTACCGCTACGGAAAACGTCTTCTGCGCGCCGCTCAAGTGACGGTCTGTGGCCGCCAAGACAGCACCGAAGAAGAGTAGACGCCACAGGCTGAGCCATTCGTGCTAAGTTTCCGCGAGGTGAAGCTCATGTTGACTCATTCGGGGAACAGGGTTTCTTTTTTGAAGAGTGTGAGGATCAATGTCCACAGTCATCGGTATCGACCTAGGAACAACCAACTCCTGTGTCGCAGTGATGGAAGATGGGGAACCCATCGTCATTCCCAACGAAGAAGGCACACGCACAACTCCTTCTGTGGTGGCGTTTACGCCCGACAATGAACGCTTGGTGGGTCAAATTGCCCGGCGTCAGGCGGTCACAAACCCAGAACGGACGCTATATGCCATCAAACGACTCATGGGCCGTCGCTACGACGATGAAGCCGTATCGGAAATATCCGGCTTAGTGCCCTATTCGATCATCGAGTCTTCCCGTGGAGACGCATGGGTCCAATGTGGCGAAAAAGAGGTGTCACCACCGCAAGTTAGCGCCATCATCTTAGAGAAAATGAAGTCCACCGCGGAGGCCTACCTTGGCGAAACCGTGGAGAAGGCCATCGTCACGGTTCCAGCCTACTTCAACGATTCACAACGACAGGCCACCAAAGACGCCGGTCGAATCGCAGGACTTGAAGTCCTTCGCATCATCAACGAGCCAACTGCGGCCTCGTTGGCCTACGGCCTCAACAGCCATGGCCATGAACGCATCGCGGTGTTCGACTTGGGCGGCGGAACCTTCGATATCTCTATTCTTGAACTGGACAACGGGGTCTTTGAAGTGCGCTCGACCAACGGCGACACCTACCTCGGTGGTGAAGACTTTGACCACCGTATCGTCGAGTGGATGTTGGAGGACTTCGAGGGGGAAACCGGAATCGATCTCTCGACCGACGTGGTCGCTATGCAACGCTTGAAAGAAGCTGCTGAGAAAGCAAAAATTGAGCTTTCGTCCGAAACCGCCACGTCTATCAATCTTCCTTTCATCACTGCGGGCCCCACCGGTCCATTGCATCTCCAACGAGACTTGAGCCGAGATGAGCTGGAAGAAATGGTCAGTGAGCTAGTCGAACGATTGGCCGACCCCTGCAATGGTGCCCTCGACGATGCAGGCCTACAAGCCAAAGACCTCTCCGCTATTCTCTTGGTTGGCGGTATGACACGGATGCCGATTGTACGCGTTCGCGTAGAGGAAATCTTCGGTCAGCCTGCACTGGAA
>Ga0163179_10002454_pt1 | contig 12932 bp, 15 predicted proteins | sample AtlANTMetagenome_FD_109643 | JGI IMG/M metagenome (GOLD analysis project Ga0163179, IMG submission 109643) | Marine eukaryotic phytoplankton communities from the Atlantic Ocean - Atlantic ANT 2 Metagenome | ecosystem: Environmental > Aquatic > Marine > Oceanic | place: North Atlantic Ocean...
GGCGTCTTTCATTCCTTGTCTTAAATATTTTACATACAGTTGTAAACCTCTTCCCATTTCTTTACGTCTAAATGTTCTTCTAATTAAATCGTCCCATGCTGAAGCGATTGATTCTGCATTCATGTTGTCTATATCTTCACTAGTTAAACTTTTTATCTCATCATCGGTAACCTTACCATCATCTAATATCATTTTACATTTCTTATAAAATTTTAAGTAGTGATATTTTTCTAACATTTTGTAGATAACATTTTTAGGTAATCTATTCTTAACTCCATATTTTCTAATTTCATCTGGTGTCATATCACCAGCAAATGCAGCTCTTCTATCTGCGTCAACATCATCACCTATTTTTATTATCTCTTTAATACTGTTTTCTATTTCTTCTAATTTTTCATTTATCTTTTCTTGTAAGTTTAATATATCATCTGGTTGTAATTCAACTAATTCATGGTAATCAATTATATCACGTTTTAATTCTCCTTTTACTACATCTAACTCTTGTACTTTTCTTTCAAACTCTTTGATATATAAGTTTGTATCAAAAGTAAAATCTTCAGGTCGTTTTATAAACTTATCGTTGTTTATATCAAACACTGCGTCAGCCTTTTTATTCTGATCGTCATATGTTTTTTGATCTGTTATAAAGTAGTAGTTAATAGGATGTTTAGTGCCAGGTATTAACTTACCTTGTATGTTTTTTGGATTTTTTGCTGACAAATATTTTTGAGAAAGATTGACTCTTTCGTCTTCTTGTTTGTCTTTTGGTACGTCAAACAATACATTAATGTCCAGATCAGCGTCATTTCTATATCTCTTTGTAAGTATAGAACCTATTAATGCTGTTTTAATTACTGGATATTCTTTCTCAAATATTTTTATCTGATCATCAATTAATTTTTTCACGCTTGGTTTTATTTTAGGGTCTTTACTATCAGCATTATCAAATACACCAGGAGCGTATGTACGTCTTGGTATATCTATGATACTCTCTTTGATTAAGTAATCTTTAAAAGTTTTCATATTCTTTTTTTAGCCTCTAGTTCTTTTGCTATCCATTGTTTAGCAATATAGTTATTAGGATTAGTTCTAATCTGTCTTCTAATATATGATGAGGCAGTTCTAATTGTATTACTAACAAGTTCAGCTTCTGATCTGTTGTTGTCAATAATTAACATATTACTTGCCCTAAACATATGTTGAAAAGACCCTATGTTTTGTTGTACTTTATTCCAACTATTTTTTACAATATATTCTGGTATTGATCTTGATCTAGTCTTGTTTCTTTCCATGGCCACCTCTAAACTTGTGTTTACGAATATCATATAACAATCGTAACCAAGTGCTGATAACATAGAATGTTGTCTTCCTATAACTGTCTTATCACGACCTGTTGCGTCTATGACTAAACCCAATCTACCTTTTACATATTGATCTAAAGCCGAGCCGGCTGTTAACTTTGCTTTTGCTCGTACAATGTTTCTAAAATATTCTTCCTCATCTGGCATTTTTAAAGATAAATTTGCCTTTAACAATCCTCTTTCAAAGATTGTATCAGAGTTTACTATTTTAAGACCTGTACCTGCAAAGGCTTGACTCGTGACAAAAGTTTTGCCTGAGCCTGGTCCACCTGCTAAGAAGAAAGCTTTAAATATTCCTGGGTCATATACACCCTCGGATAAAAATGCTGTGACTTCTTTTAGTGTTTTCATATTAACCTTGTGCTTTAGCCGCCTCGTCTAGTATTTCTTCCATATCTTTAGCATAAGTTCTTATTGCCTGCATAACTACAAAAACACCTTTTCGTCTTCTTTCAGTTAATACACCATAGAAACCTATATCTACGATATCGTCATCTGTCACTTCCAAAATTTCTTTTGGTGTGTGGCCAGACATTATGTTTTGTAGAATATACATCACACCTCTTGCCTCATGTGAATCAGCGTCTACTTCAAATAACATTTTGTCTTCTTTCAAAGACGGTATCATCCAAACTTGGCTGACACAACCATGTATTCTGTATCCGTTAATTCTTTTAGATTCATCAAGTTCAATTATACCTTTACCTTGTTCAAGTAAATAGTAAAATTTTTCTTTTTCCTCTAATTGAGAAAAGTTATGAGACCATGTTCCTAATTTTTCTTTTATTGACATGTCCTCAAGTTTTGATCCATCTGCTAGATCAACTCCTTTTCTATCTTCATTTAGCACAGGTTCTGGTGCTTCTACAGTATCGCCTACACTTGGATTTGTAGGAAACTTGATACCATTTGCTTCGTCCATCATCTGTTGCTCCTTTTCTGCTATTGCTATTTCTCTATCCAAACTCTCTTTGGTAGATTTTGCAATCGCTTTTGATAGTTTTTTCATTCCACCTTTTATATACATTATATTACTCCTATTAGTTGTCTACTTTAGCGCCAGCTCTCCACTGATAACAACTCCAGTATCTTGCTTTCCATTTCGGACCTGGATTAGCACAGTTGTGTCTCGCTCTAAAATTCTTTCTTCGGTTAGGGTCGTCTCTTTTGATTTCCATATTTGGATCACCAAAGCCAACCTTAACTACGTTGCCCTTTTCGTTCTTAACGTAAACGTAAAATTTCTTTTTACCATCACTTGAACGAACAGGATTATTTAATTTTACTTTCTTGCCCTCATGCTCAGATTCTTCAACCACAAGGTCATCGTATTTCATATTCTCACAAATAGAATCTATCTCATCTAATTTGTTTTCATATTCTTTAAAAGTTTTCATTTGTTTTTAACCTTATTTATTATTTGTTTTGCGATCTCTTCCGGCTCTGCGCCTTCAGCTTTGATCTCTATAAAACCGGCATGATCTCTATAGTGTTCAATTACCGGACCTGTTTCTTTTTGATATAGTTCTATTCTATGTTTAATAACTTCAGGTTTATCATCAGCTCTACCTCTAGCTGTTAATCTTCTTATAACTTCTTCCTCACTTACATTTAAATATACTATATTATTAATTACTATACCTTTATTGTTCATGTCTTTGACTTGTTGCATGTATCTTGGATAACCATCAAATACAAAACCATCTGCTTTATCAACTGCGTCAAATACAAGTTTCTTAACTATGTCATTCGGAGCAAAGTCTCCTTTACCTAAATTAAGTCTTTTACCCATTTCACTACCACTTTGTTTTTCTTTTCTTAATAAATCACCAGGATATATGTGATCTATATTAAATTCTTTTACTAAAAATTTAGCGTAAGTAGATTTGCCACTACCTGGACCACCTATTAAAATAATCTTTGGCTGTCTTTTTTCTTCTAGAAACTTAAATATATAATCTTTAAATCCTATCATTATCCTTTTACCCAATCTTTAGCAATAGTAAAGTTTGCTCTACTAAATTCTAATCTGTCTACTAATTTAATTGCACCAGCTGATCTGCTTACTGCAACATAACCCTCTGGATTGGTTACTTTATAACCGTTTGATGTTCTAATAAAATGGCCGATACTTTGTATTTGAGATAGTTTTGATATTAAAAAGTTCTTTGCATTACCTAAACTTACATGTGACGCAATTGCAAAGTATAATGATTGTTCGTTTCTATCTATAAATTTTAAATTAGTATCTAATAAATCTTTGTATTTTTGTTTACCTTTTGGTGTTTTTCTATTTGCTATTTCTTCCGTTAAAATATTAGTATAATAATCTCTAAACATTTTTTGTAAAGTTTTTACCTTACCCATGTGACCTTGTGTGTTTCTAATATAATGATTAAAGAAAGCCTTTAGTCTAAAACCAACTGATAAAGAATCATTTGATCTTGACATTTCATTTAATATAGTAGACGCTTTACCTAAAGAGCCTTCAGCCATTCTAATTAAACCATCAAATCTAGATAGTTCACCACTAGTAAACGTAGATGAACCGGAAGTATCTGTATAGCCAGCACTTGCTAAAAATACCGATGTACTACCTGATCTACCAGATATAGTGCCAAAACCAGCACCTAAACTTTTCATATCTTTACCTGTATAACTTGTATGAAATACTATTCCCATTCTTGCTCTTCTTATTTTTCTACCTAAAGAAGAATTTACTGGTGTTGCATATGTAATTGTATTTGGTGTAAAAGTTATCATAGCCTCACCATCTATATTCTGTATCTTTGTATCATTTGTAAAGAGTAAATCGCCTTGATAGATACCTGTAATTCTTAATTTTTTTAATTCTCTTAAACAAACATTTAATTTATCTGCAACAGGTCCACTATGATTAGTTCTTATATCACCTGGTGTATAATTGATTTTTGGTTTTGCGTTGAATACTGATTTAGTACCGACAAAGAATTTGCCGTTTTCTGGATTTATACCACACACTATAGCAGGCGCACCGTCCCACTTGACAGACATATTTACTTTGGCACCAGAAGATCCTGCTAACATGTTTCTAATTGATTTTAGAAACTTTACAGCGTTCTCTCCACCTCTAGCACCTCTGTTGATTATATCATCTTCAAGATGTTCTAAATGTGTGTTTTTTTCTTTTGTTATGAAACCTTTAAAATTAAACATTTTTCTCTCATTTTATCCATAAATTAATTCACTTTCTCATTCAATATATCAATGTACTTATATTTATACTAATACAACTTGCCAAATGGACCAAATTGTGACCCTCTTTTCTCTGCTAAAAATACCATATCTGTCAACATTCTGTCTCTTTTTGCTTGTGGTATAGAGTATATACAGTATAAAAAGTCTAGTTCCATTAGTTTAGTATGTGATACACCGTTCTTTAGGTCATTACTGTTATATGATTTTATCATAGTTTCAATAAATTTACTGTCTGCAATACCCGTTTCTGTTTTTCTATTTACTATCTTAAATCGTTTTAGGTAAACCGACTTGACCTTGTCAAAAGCAGCCAATGATTTAGGATATAAATTATGATTATTCACAAAGAATAACTTACTATTATTTCCTATACCATACTCTGACATTAATCTTGCTAGTAAATCTAATGGTACTTTTCCTATACGAGCTGCACCAGCACCTTTAAATTTACCATCAAATTTTAAATTCTGATTAAATCCTTTTCCGTTTTGTCTAACTTGAAACTCGCAAACATCGTTAGCAGATTTTATATCTATTCTCATATCAGCAGACACTAAAGTTTTATCTGACTTGTTACCCATTTTCATAACTGATCTATCTAACTTCATGGTAAACTTAGCGTCTTTCATCAATGCATTTTTAGTATTTACTTCTTCATATCTAGCTTCTTTACCTGAAACTTTTTTTAATGATATACCTGCAAGTTTATATTGACTATATAAAGTTTTCATCACATCATTTAATTTAGATATAGATACTGACTTTCCTGTCATTGCATTGTTAATAGTTCTTCTAACATCGTTTTCATTTTTAATTAACCATATATCAGCAGGGTTCCAACTATCTTTTTTTGAAATCTTAAACTTATCTCTTATTAAGTTAGAAATATAATCCATAAAACCACCGTCTCTGTTATATTCTGTCCATGATTTACCTCTAAACACTTCTAATATTTTTTTCTGTTGTGCAAAGAAATTATCTAACCATTCATCTTCTACCACGTCAGGATATATTGTAACCAATTCTTTAAATTTTTTGTCTTTAGATATATCTTCAGGACACTTATACTTAATATTATCTTTTAATGCTCTTCTTATAATCCAAAGTGAGGCATTTTCTTGTTTTGCTGTGACTTGTGCGTCTAATTGTTTTACTGACTTCTTACCTGTTTCTATAAATCTAATCTTATAATCTTGTACTATGAAGTCTGCTTGTTTCTTGGCACCTGATTGTACCTTAGCAGTATACTTTTTTTCTAGTATAGGTAAAACTTTTTTTAAATTGTCTGGCGATACTTTTACTATGTAGACTTTAGATTTTGTGACAGGAGAATCATCACCATAATATGCACCCTCTACCATCATTGATAGTAAAGATGTAAAATCTTTCTTTATATTAGACGGTACGTGTTGTGTTAACGTTGATAGTGTTGCTAAATTATATGCCATATTTCTCTCATAACATATTTATAAGAGAAAGGCAAGTTATTTAACCTCGCCATTGCACCATAAAAATTTAGGTATGCCACCGTTTAACTCCCAAACTCTATGTTTATTTTGAAATTTTACTAATCTGTCTGCGTCTTCCTCAAAGAAATATGTTCCTACTATATTATTTGTAGGTCTTTCTTTTACTTGCCATAATATCTTACGGCCTTTCTTAACCATCTTTTTAGTGTAAGATAACTTATCGTAATCTTTGTCTGATCTAGGTCTCTTATCACCTTTTTGAAATCTTACTTTTTGTTTTTTAGCCATTATACTTTAAAATCTGAAAACTTATCATAAGGATTATCTACCTTTTTCGTTTCAGTTCCCTTGTCTACTATATTTTGTGCGTTATTTTCCACATCATATAATTTCATTTTTGATCTATCTACACCAATTATAAATGACCTATGAAAAGATGGATCATTATATCTGTTTTTCAATTGTTTTACTTTCATCTGACCTAGTTGTTCTAGTTCTTCGTTTGACATCAAGGCAAACATAAAGTCAGCAGTTGCTGGTAAACCAAAACTTTCAGACGTATCTTCTAAACCAATATCTGTACTTACGAAACCTGTTCTTGTTGTTTGTGTGGCACTGAATATAGGCAAATCAAACTCTACTGCTAGACCTCTTAATTCTTCAGCAATAGCCTTAATATAAAAGTAAGATGATATATTACCACCTTTAAATCTACTTGATGAACATATGTTTAAATAATCTATAAACACTACTTGTGGTTTAAAAGATTTCTTTAATGATAATTCATTTAACAATGCTCTAAAATGTCCACTATGAGCAGACGCCGTTGGATATTCTTTGATAATTAATTGACCTTTAGTCTTATCTTGTACCTTTTGTAATCTGTCATGGTACATTTGTTGAGGCATGGCATGTAGGTCATCCATAGATACATCTAATAAGTTTGCGTCTATTCTTTCTGCAATTCTTTCCTCTGCCATTTCTAAAGTTATATACAATACATTTTGTCCTTGTGCAAGGAAACTAGCAGCCACGTGACACATAAACAAAGATTTACCAACACCTGTACCTGCAAGTGCTATGTTTAATGTTTTACTAGGTACACCACCTTTTGTAATTCTATTGAAATAACTTAAATCAAACTGAAACTTTTTCTCTTTAGTATGATACCATTTGTATCGTTCTTCACTATCATTTAAATAATCGTGACCTATATGATTGTCAAAAGATACTGCTAATGCGTCAGCCAATATACTTGGTATAGCCTCTGGCGATCTTTTACTATCTTTCTTATCTAATATTTTAATACCGTCTAATACTGCATTGTGAACAGCACGATCTTTACAAAATTTTTCTGTTGTATCTACCAACCATTGTTGATCAACATCTTCAGGACTTATTGTAGATAATAGTTCTTTTGTATTTCTAACTTCATCATCGTTCAGGTCTTTTCTATGACCCATTTCAACAAGTATAGTTTCTTTTGTAGGTAAATTATTATACTTTTCTACGAAAGAATTTATTTCTGTAAACAATATATTTTCTGATCTGTTAGAAAAATATAATTCTTTTAAAAACGGTATTGCTTTTCTCATGTACGGCTCATTGTACATAAGGTTTCTTAATATAGTTAGTTCTATTCTTTCGTTATTCAAATTCTACCTTGCCTGCGTTAAGTTGTTCTTCCATTACCTCAATTAATATATCGCCAATGTAATCTATAAACTCTTGATTGTCTATATCTTTGTCTTCGGGATTACTTAATATATCATAATCAAACTTCATTGGCAAGTTACCTTTGTCGTCTTCTTCTTTAGCAAACGCAACTTTACCATACTTGTAAATTACATTTCTGTATTTTGATTCAAGTAATTTTATAGCTGTGTAATCTGCACCTGTCTTTTGTGCATATACAAACTTTTTATTCTTCGTCTGATCCGTATCTGAATTTTTTGTTGGCGTATTCATCTATTTGTTTTAATACCTCTTTTGTAAAATATTTTTCTGGATCATCATTAATAGACTTACCAAACACTTTAGCACCATCTGGCATTTCAAATCTTGTAGATACTTTCTTAAAGATACCTGCTTTTTCAGCCATATCTAAAAGACCATAGTACTTGTCAAGACCGTATTTGTATGTTAGTTTTACGTCTATTTGTGCATTTTCTTTTGTTAATCTAGATTTATAATTTTTACAATGAACAATATTACCAACTACCTCTGTACCGTCTTTTTCTTTTCTTTTACCTAGGTAGATAATAGATGAGGCAGCGTATTTTAAACCTGAACCTCCGCCCATTTCTTTTTGTGGAAACATGGAACCTATCACGTCATAAGTGTGATTGGTCATAATCATAGGTATATTTGCTTTACCTAATTTAAGTGTCAATACTCTAAACGTTGACTTGACAATTTGTGATCTTGTCATATCCCTAGTTTCTTTACCAGCGGCTGTATCTTCCATTTCTTTTGTAGTAGATAACATACCTAAACTGTCAAGAACAAACATCAAAGGTTTTCTACCTGACTCTGGTTGTTCTAGATATTTGTCAACTATTTTAATTGATTGATTTCTAAATTCTTGTACTGTAGCAACTGGTACAACTACCATTCTTTTACTATCTACACCACGACTTTCAATCATGTCTTTTGAGATAGCACTTTCAGATTCAAAGTAGATTACTCCACCATCTTTATTAATGTCTAAAAAATTCTTTACAATACCTAATGCAAAGAAAGTTTTACCTGTTGCAGCTTCTCCAGCGATTGCTGTAATTTTGTTTGAAGGTAGACCACCAAAGATACTACCTGATAATAAAGCGTTAAACGAATAAGAACCAGTATCTATAAAACCGGTTACATCTGCCGAATCAATACCATCACTAACTAGGCCTGCATATTCATTACCACTTTCTTTAATAATGTCTTTCAAAAAATCACTCATAATTTCTCCTACTATATATTATTTACTTTAAATTGTCAAGCCTGGGAAGTCTTAAATGCCTTAAATTTTAGTCTGATTGGCTTAGGCTCTCCTTCATTCCACAGTCTCAACTTCTTGTCTTTTGGTACCCAATCTTTTGGTGGTTTCTCAAACTCTGAAGGATCAATCTTGTTCCAAAGACTTTCAATCAATTCATCACCATGTTTACCATTACTAAAAACAAAATTATTAGATATATTATTACACACCTCACATAGTTTCTCCCAATTATACTCTCGTATTCTTTGGTAGTCCCAATATTCTTTTAGGTCTTTGTATGACTTTTCTGAAATTGCCATTATCGTATTATGTCTATTTGTGCGTCTGGTGTCCATACTTCTAATTCAGTTCTTAATCTATCTTCTTGTTTCAGTTTGTTATAACGATTTTCAGCTTTCTTTTTCCACCAATCTATAATATTATTTATGTGAAATTTATCCCAATTATCGCCTTTTATAATGTCGCTAGTATTACCTTTTACTATATCTAGATAGTTCTTGATACCATAATCACTAACGTAATATCTTTTTCTTTCTGTCAACTTTTTAGCATTACTAATAGTTGTATTAAATCTTTCTAAATTACTTTTATCTAAACTTCTTTTTACTAAACCAATAATCGCTGTAGTTAGTTTTAACTTTCTACTAGAAGCGTCATCTTTAATAAGTTTGCCTACATTGTTTTCAACAAATGTTGCGAGATCATGGAAAGGTTTACCATGTATCAAAGGTATAAAATCACTATCAGTTAAACCTTTATATCTTAAATATGGTTTCATACCATCATATTGACTAGATGATTTACTATTACCATATAAACTTGTAGTTTCAAACAAACATAAGTTCATACCATATTTTGCATTTAACTTTTCTCTAACTGTATGAGAACAACATATAGCAGCCAATAGTTTACCACCAAGGTAATTATAACCGAAAGGTTGTGTTGGTACTATGACAAAGCCCATGATAGAAGTTTTATTGAAACTTGTTAATTCTGGTACGTGAGTTAACAATTCATTTCTTGGTTTCATATTAATAACAGGAGATCCACATCTTATAAAACCTACCCATTGGCCACTATTCTTTTCTCTCACTGCGATTTTTAAATTTTTACCAGGTACACTTGACATATTTGTATGTGATGATGTCATGTTTAATAGTGTATCGTATGTTTCATTATCTGGTTCTAATATTTCAAAGTCCATGTCTTTAGGCGACATATCAAAATTAGAAAATATACTACCCTCTAAACCCATACCAGGCAAAGCCGTTGGTACATGTTCTATTTGAGATAACTTTTGATCTCTCATATATTCATCTATACGACTAAACTTCTCAAAATAATCGTTGAATATACCAGCACAATATAATGCTTGTTCTTGATTTAGAGTTTTCATTTTCATATTATACCACAATTAATTAAATTTGTCAACCTGGTTTCCCCATACATCCCAACCAGGCATAGAAGTTCTAGCAAATAACTCTATACGTGGTAAGTCACCACATAATTTTACTATATCGTTTCTAATTCTATCTGGTTTTCTACTATGTTCTCTACGTTCTTCTACAACCAATCTATCTACGTTTGCACCTACTCTCTTTGGTTTACCTTTTGTCGCAAGTATACAAGTTTCTGTATTGGCTCTTGTCCAATAACCTGGACCTTTAAAGTAATAATTTTTAAGTCTGTTTTTGTTTGTCTTCACCCACGTAAAGCCTACGGTCTTGTATTCAAATCCCCACTTCTCTACCAATGGTATCTGTTTGTGTAGTAAAGGATCGGTACACCACATAAACAATACACAATCTTTATCTGCAATATCTCCAATTGGTAAGTTCTCTATGTCTTTCATAGTCATAGTAGGATAATGTTTATCAGGATTTGTCTGAGCGCTTTCATTATTATAGTTTTGAAAGTGCCAAGGAGGATCAGCGTAAATTATATTATATTTCTTTTTAATATCCATAACTCAAAATTAAATACCTAGTCATTAAACATATCAATACAAATCTTGGTATTGACCAAGTGGTTTTTACAGCGAACAACATTCCCATAGAAAATGCCCAATGTAAAGTTATTAAAAAAATAAATGATATGTCTAATGCTTTCATAGTTTGTATTCAAAATTTTGAGTCTCATCGTTTATATGTACTTGTTTTGCACCGTTCTTAATGTGAAAGTGCGTGGCCATAGGTGTAAGTGGTGATAATGTTACCAATCTTTTAAACTTATTTTGTATAGCCCATTCTTTTAATTTTAAAATAATCTCTCTACCTGCACCTCTCTTACGAGACCATACAGTATATGCAACCACTACCTCGCCACGTTGACCATCTTGATTGGCTGCTTGTGACATGTAATCCATTTCTCTTACAGTATATGGTATTTCAGGACACAATGCAACACAAACAATAGCCTCTATCTCATCATTATATTTTAGGCCAAATATTTTTCTACCATGCATTATTCTAAAACCCAAAGTTAATTCAGGTCTTACAGGATCCTCTGATACATCTATGTCATCTAGTTCAACTAATTCTGTACCTTTAACCCATTTAAAAAAATCTTCTAGTTTATCTTTATATTTTATCATCCGAAAAATGCCTCCAAACTTGCTTTCTTTTCTTGCGACCAACCAATTGATTGCAATATAAACCTCATAGGGTCTAGGAAAGTCTTTTCAAATTGTGTTTCACGATCTATATATTTTAATAAATCAAACTCTTGTGGAAGAGTTGTAATATAACTAATGACATCAAATCTAAATGGATTTGCCTCAATTAGTTTTATAAATTTAATCTTATCACCCTCTTGTATGTAAGGATATTTGTTTTGTAATTTCATTTCTCTTAACTTATGATTATATATTAGAGAACCTTTTACATGTATTGGTGTTCCTTTACTGAATATTGTCGCTGGGTTTTTATACTTGTGAATATTATTACATGATCTAGGAAAAGCAATTGCCTCTGGTGGTAGTTCGTCAAACTCTTTTTTAAATTCTGCAATATAATTTTGTAAAGTTTCTTCGTCTTTATTCATTATAATTTTTATTGCCTCTTTAATTTTAGTTCTACAAACTTGTGGTGTTGAAGACTTAACTGCCTCAATACCCATAATCTTTAATTTAGGTTCTGAAAGTCTAACACCCTCGTCATCTAATACGTTTAACATATATCTTTTCTTTGCGACCCATATGCCTTTGTTGGCGATTACTTCTCGTTTCATTACCATACAATTTTTAAATGCATTTGAATATTCAGCCAATTCTGAAAAACACTTTTCAATATATGGTTCTAATCTACTATTGACAACTCTGTCAATAAAATTACATATTTGTTCGTTATCTTTACCTTTACATGTTTGTTCTACAAGTTTATCTAATGTCACATAGATACTATCTGTATCAGAGGCCACAATATAATCATGCTCTGTTTGTAATATCTTATTCATATATCCATTTACTTTTTCCTCAATGAAACGAATAATAAATTGACCTGCTGTAGTAATACCACTTGCTTGTCTTACATCATAAAATCTAAAGTATTGATTACCAACTGCACCATAAGCTGAGTTTAAGGCAATCTTTCTTGCCCACTGAATATTATGACATCTAGCAATTTCTCTTTGTAATTCTGGTGTTGGTGTTTTTTGATATTCTTTTTTAGCCTTAATCATTCTTTTTTTATAAACAACACGTTCATTGTACATTGTTTCCATCATTTCTGGTAAAAAACCTTGATTATCATTTTTAAACTTGGCACCATTTGGTGTTATACATGCGTTTTCATTTTTTAAATGAGATAAGTCTATTGCACCTTTTAACATTTTATTTACAGATATTCCTGATCCGTCATGGCCTATAATCTTCTCTGGTGA
>Ga0163179_10002456_pt1 | contig 12917 bp, 10 predicted proteins | sample AtlANTMetagenome_FD_109643 | JGI IMG/M metagenome (GOLD analysis project Ga0163179, IMG submission 109643) | Marine eukaryotic phytoplankton communities from the Atlantic Ocean - Atlantic ANT 2 Metagenome | ecosystem: Environmental > Aquatic > Marine > Oceanic | place: North Atlantic Ocean...
CACCTCCACAGGGCGGGCATAGAAGACCAGCGCCACCGGGGCAAGCAAGACCACATCGGAGGGATCGGTTTGCGGGGCGAAGAGCAGCGCGATTCCGAGGCTAATCGCTAAGGCCTTCTCCGCCGAAAAACGAAACCAAGACCACAACGCAAAACTACCGGCTATCCCGTACACAAACCACCAGACTCCAATCCAACCACTGTCTACACCAGGAAGTAAACCAAGAAGCCCAATACCTGGATCCACCGAATCGCCTGGACGCCAGAGTGACTCCATCCACTGCGTGCATAGAGAATGCCCCCAGTACAAGGTCGATGCAGTCCACAACACCGCACTATAGAAAGATGCGATACCTATGACGCGCCAGGACTTTTGGATCATCAGTCCAATAAAGATCCAAATCGCGATTTCCGCACGAAAGGCCAAGAAGGCGAGGGCAAGTCCCGACAACCACGGTTTCTTCTCGCGCAAACCAATCAACAGCAGTATGGCCGCTGCACCGTAAAACAGACTCGGCGCACCAAAAAGAATTGCTGCCGGCGTCCACGCACCCACCATACACGCCAGGGCAAAAACCGGTCCGGCGACCCAGAGTGCCGCGCCGGCCAACAAGAGCATCGAGAACAAGCCCATCAATGCAATGGTCACAGGCGCTGATCCTAGCCCGTACAGCAAATAAAAGGGTAAGGACGCTGGGCTACCTTGCAGACTCTGCTCCACAAGCGGCGTGCTGCGCTCACTGCTCTGCCACCACCGCTGAATCATCTCCGGGTCATAGACCTCCGAATTCCCCACGGCCAAGAGCTTACCGACACCCCGATAGAACACACCATCACAATGGCCGATGGCCACACACTCCGAACTGCTCGTTGGAATCTTGAAAGCCAAATACGCATAGATGGCTACCAAACATAGCGCTGCAGCACCAAGTCGTGATCTGGGGATTCTCAGACATCCTCCTCTTGGGCAGGCAGCAGACTTGTAAGCCATGACCGCAGAATATTTTCCGCCACACGACCCCGATAGCCCGAAGTGGAACGAATATCATCGATTGGAGCGATATCGTCGGCCACCAGGCGAGCGACTTGAGGATCCACGGCACGACCCAACAGCGCCTCTTCCACACCCCGGCAGCGAATTGGCGTCGCCGCCACTGAACCAAAGGCCACTCTCGATTCCACAACCACGCCATCCACAATGCGCACACGCCCACCAAAAACCACCTTGGAAATAGCCTGAGCTAGCCGCGTTCCAACCTTGCGATAATGGGTCTGATCAGCAGAATGAGGCTCCGGCAAACGCACACCAATAATCAACTCATCGGGCTCTATATTCATCGCGCGATAGCCTCGATACAGATACTCCATCGGAACGCTTCGAACTCCTCGCGCAGCGCTCGCAACCTCTACATCAGCATCCAAAGCGAGGAGTACCGGCAGAGTGTCTCCAGCAGGAGAAGCATTCGCGATATTGCCTCCTAAAGTCCCACGGTTTTGAATCTGAACCGCACCAACCGTGCGACAGGACTCAATCAGTGCAGGCGCCCAGGCCTCGGCCAGCAGACTCTCCACCAGCTCTCGATGCGTCGTCAACGCCCCAATCCAGAGCCCATCCGGCCGCTCACGAATCCCCCGCAACTCCCCAATCGGCCAGATATTGAGCACGCTTTGAGGTATATGCCCCAAATCCATCTCAACCATTAAATCGGTACCGCCAGCAAGCACCCGAGCCTCAGGATACTGCGCACGGAAATCCAGAGCTTGCTCGAGGTCATACGCAGTGTGCACATCTACCGAGGCATAGGAACCTTCAGGCTTTGTCATTCACCACCACCTCAACCACGGCTTCCACAATCTTTTGGTAGCCGGTGCATCGACATAGATTACCGGCCAAAGCTTCACGCACGTCTCCCGCCTCTACTGGCTCGGAAGAGGCGCACATGGAAGCCGCCATCAACAGAAATCCCGGCGTACAGATCCCGCACTGGGCTGCGCCGTGATCAATGAATGCCTGCTGGATTGCATGAAGTCCCTCCGTTGAGGCCAAGCCTTCCACCGTGGTGACCTCGGCACCCGCAACCTGAATCGCTGGGACGAGACAAGCACACACGGCGCGATCATCAATCATCACCGTACACGCCCCACACTCCCCCTCTCCACACCCTTCTTTGGCACCTGTGGCAAGACACTCCTCGCGCAAGAGGTCCAACAGTCGAGTCATACCGGACACCTCGTGTTCACACGCTTGTCCATTGAGCTGAAAAGCAATCTTCACGACACACCTCTTTCATCCATCGCCACCAAGATACGCTCAGGGGTCATGGGCAGATCATCTAAAACCACGCCCGTGGCTTGTTCAATGGCTTGAGCCACCGCCGCAGCGGGCCCATCCATAGGAATCTCACCAATACCTTTGGCACCAAAAGGGCCTCCATCATAGGGAATTTCCACAAGAATTGTGTGCATCTCAGGCGCATCCAAACTGGTGGGAATGATGTAGTTGGTCAGCCGATCATTCTCCATACCACCTTGTTCATTGAGAACCACCTCCTCCGAGGTCGCCCAACCCAGCGCTTGCAGGGAGCCACCCTCGATCTGGCCTGATGCCAAGACTGGATTCAAAGCCTTTCCCACATCTGTGGCTGAGATGAAGCGCTCGTAGACCACCTCGCCGGTATCGAGATCAACACTCAAGTCGACAATCGAACAACTCCATCCGTAGGTGGGATAGGCATCGCCTTGGTAGGTCTGATCATCCCACTGCAAACTGCCATCATCCACGTACTGGGCTTCCACACGAAGCATTTGCTTGGATTCGCGCATCGCCATCAAGCTCGCAAAGGGCGCCTCGAGACCCAACTCTTCTTGTAGTGCCGTGCGCAGTGCCTTGGCGGCCTTCTGACAGACCCCACCCACCACCATCGCCGTACGCGAAGCCACGGTTGGTCCCGAATCAGGCACCAACTCGGTGTCGTGAGGGGCCATGTGAACCAAACTCAACTCGATTCCCAACTCCTCCGCAGCAATCTGAGGAAAAATGGTGTCCGTGCCCTGACCGATTTCAGTCGATCCCGTGTAAATGCAAACCTTGCCATTCTCCAAGGACATGGCCAGCTTGCCCTTCAAGCGGGCCTCACCATTCCCAGTGAAACCACACCCATGAAACACCAAAGAGAGCCCGCGGCCCTTGGCGCGTCGCGCGACAACCCCGCCACCACCTGGATGTTCGGGTCGCACTTCATCTTCAAGATCGGATACCGCCTGCAAAGCCGCTTGCAGAACGGTCTTCCCACCCGGGCTCACGAGACGCTGACCTGTCGCTGTGCGATCGCCTTCTTCCACTAAATTCCGAATACGCAATTCAACCGGGTCGATGCCCAACTCCCGGGCAATCCGGTCCATATGACGCTCAGAGGCCCATTGCGCCTGGGGCGCACCAAAGCCTCGGAAGGCACCGTTGGGTGGAGAATGGGTTGCGACGGCTTTCCCCAAAATCCGTACATTCTCACATCGATAAGGGCCTGTGGCGTGCAATACACCTCGCGACAGAACCACAGGGGTCAGGGTGTTGTAGGCCCCACCATCCACCAACATGTCCACATCCACACTCAACAGCCGTCCATCGTCATCAACACGGGTGCGGATACGGGTGCGTGAGGGGTGACGCTTGGTCGTGGCCCGCAGGTCCTCGTCTCTTCGATAGACAATCTTGACCGGTGCGCCCGTGGCAACTGCCAACAAGGCACAATGGGCCGCAAGCATCGATGGGTATTCCTCTTTCCCGCCAAAACCACCACCTGTGGCGGCCTGGATGATCTGTAGTTGGTCAGGATCTTCAAAACCCGCTCCCAACAATTCGGAAATTCCTTTGATGATGTAATAAGGGCACTGCATCGAGCCCACGATACAAAGACCACCCTCTTCTTGGGGTATGGCCATCATGCCTTGCGGCTCGATATAGAGTTGTTCGTGATGACCTGTGGTGTAGGTCCCCTCAATGATTCGGCCATGTGCGACCGACTCCGTATCACCACGATTGATCTCGATTTTCTTGAAGAGATTGTCCTCACCGAAGATACGAATGTCGCTGTGTTCAGCCAGCTCCATGTCCAACAAAGCATCTTTCTCTTCGATGTTCACGATGACATGTTTCGCGGCCTCTAAGGCTCGTTCACGAGTCGGTGCCGCCACGAGTGCAACAGGTTCTTCCACATGTCGAATCCACTCATCCGCCAACGCCGGCTGATCCCGAGTCATCAAATAGACTAGATTCTCCCCAGGAATATCTTTGGCCGTCAAAAGCGTGATGTCTGTCCAATCAAAATCTGGACTCTTCTCAACACTCAAAATGCGCGCATGGGCAACCTTGGAGCGCACAGTTGCCCCATGGAGACAGTGCTCCTGCTGAATATCATCTAGATAAAGAGTCGCGCCAGTGACCTTGGAGTGGCCGTCGGCACGACGAATACCCTGCCCGATTGTCATGATGTGCAAGTCCAGAAGTGGTCGACACAAGCATAACGCATGCATCCACTAAGAAGAGTTCGGACCTTCTTCTTCGCCGAGCGCGATGATTTCTTCTAAGAGCGCTTGCCTGTCTTTTTGGGCATCCATAAGTCGAAGATCCTGATCCCCTTTCTCCCCTTGAAAAGACACAATCACCCCGCGCGAGGGACAGACATCAAGACAAGATGTGGTCACAACGCGCACGCGACCCCACACACCCTCTTCACGCAAACGGGTCTTCAACCAGGCGCGAAGTTCAGTAGCGCCATGATGACCACAGCTTGGTTTTTTTGCGCCGTCAGGTCGGCTCTGGGCACACACCAGAACCACACACTGCTTCCATCGCGGAGAAATAGTCTTCATGGGTCTGCTCTATCGAAAGCCACATCAGTACGCACACTCTTTGGCGCGCTTAGCGTGGATAGAATAGCCCGAAACCATGAGCAGAAAGCGCATTCTAATCTGGATTCGACCGTATGGGGGCCGACGGCCTGCCCCGAGCGACACTCCGTTCGGACGAGCGGCACTCTGTCTAAAAGAAGAGGGCATCGACATTCTGCTCGCCAGTAGCCCGCAAAGCTGGATGCGGGTGGTCGACGGGGCATGGCGAAATTGCGACCCACAGAAAGTAGATGCTGTTTATGATCGCTTTTCGTCTCGCAGCATGCCTGAACACTACAGCGGCCTGGAGCAACAAGTCGGAGACACCCCCCGAGGAAACCCTCCCGAACTCATCCGTATTTGCACGGATAAAATTGCCACCCAGCGTCTACTTGAGCACCTCCCCTTTCCACCGATTGAAACAGCGCCTTCCCTGTTCGAGGAACAACACTCCAAATGGGGTAGTGCCTTTCTCAAGCCACGTTTCGGAGGACTCGGCCGGGGCATCCGCAAGGTCGAGCCAGGGGATCCCCTACCGGCTTGGGGAAAGAGCGCCATTCGGGGTGGCAGTGAACCCACCTTCCTCCAAAAAGCCATTGAGCCACCCGGCGGGTTCGGCTCACTCTGTGTGCGTTGGCTGACACAAAGAGAAGCATCCGGGAGATGGAAACTTCTCCCACCCGTGGCACGGGTATCCAAGCATGCTGTCGCCAATGTGCATCAAGGGGCCGAAGCTCTTCCCGCAGATGATGTGCTTTCATCGGGCGCACTATCGACAGCAAAAGAATTGGTACTTGAATGCGCCCAAAGCCTCGAAAACCAAATCAGCGGCGTCGCCGTGGAGTTGGGGGTCGACCTGCTCTTTGATTCACAAGAACAGCCTTGGATTTTAGAAATCAACTCGCGACCCAGTGGGCGCCTCAGTGCACTGACCGTTCGGGATCCTCGACACTACGGACCCATTGCTCACGAAGCCGTACTACGACCGCTTCGAACCTTAGCGAGCCTCTGATGAGCAAAAAACCCTACCTTCTGGTCTTTTTTGCTGCTGTGGGGGTGGCCATCGGTCTGTATTGGCCCCTCGCGCTCGGATTGAACAGCCACTGGAGTCCGAGCGCATACGGAACAATCCATGCTTGGTCGAGCGAGCACATCCTTCACAATCTGCTCGCAGGAGAAAACCCACACACCATTTCCGACTTGGGCTATCCCTGGATTCGAGAAGCACGCTTTATTGGGTGGGCACCCATGGTGGCATCATGGCTCCTCATTCCACTCTTTGGAGCCCTTGGAGCCTACCAGGTCATCACCTTACTGTCGGCCCCGATTTGTACCGTTGTAGCGGCTCGATTCATTCAACAACAAAGTCAGTGCGGGCCCCTGATTGCGGCCCCTGCCGGTCTGTTGTTCGGATTCTGCCCCTACCAACTCGCCACGCTACAAACCGGAGAAATCCCCAAAGCACAGCTGTGGGTCATCCCGCTCTTCTTGATGGCATTACTCCAAACCCGATCCAAAGGACTTCAGCACGCCCTGTTACTGGCGGCCATCTCCTGTATTACCAGCTTCACATCCCCCTACTACGGCCTTGCCTTACCCCTGCTCGCTATCGGTGCAGCAGTAGTGTATGCCAAAGCAAATGCCATCCAGAAAGGCATCACTGTACTGGTGGCAACCGCCATTGGGCTACTGCCTGGGCTCTTCTATTTCGGGAGTCACCCTGAAGGTCTCAGCGCCTTCTATCGACCCGCTCTTGCCCCCGAATCTCTCTCTGGTCGACTTCCCGATCCGCATCCTATCGCGTCGATTCGAGACTTAATACTCGGACTTCCCACAAGACCAACCGACGCGTGGGGGACGATTCATGAAAGCTATCTTGGGCTGCTTCTCGTCGTGGCTACCGCATGGTTTTTCTGGAAAAGCAGGCAGCAAAAACATCCTGGACGCCGACTCGGACTTCTTCTACTGAGCTTCGGGGTTCTACTCTCGTTCGGACCTCGACTCGCGCTCGTCAATCACGCGACGGCTATTCCGATGCCAGCAAGTGTGTTGGAGTGGTTCAACTACCCCATCGGGCGAGGCGGAATGTACTACCGCATGGTGCCCTTCGCAGTGCTCGGTCTTGCCTTGATTCTTGCAAGCTCCCTCGCCAACATCCGACGCGGGGCCACCATCATGTGGTGTATCGCTACACTCCACATTGCGGATGGGCTTCGCAGTACAGGACCTTGGCCCCGTCCAGTCGAGCCCATTGCTGCTGAATCTTTTCTCCGTTCCATCGCCGGTGATGACGGCGCCGTACTACTCCTGCCTACTATTGGAAATCGGGACCCCTACTCCGCACAAAAATCCTCTCTTCGCGCATTGCTGCACAAAAGGCCAGAGACCGCTCTTCCCACCGACATGAGAATGAGTGAGGTGCACGCACTACAGAATCTACTGCAAAACGCCTTGGGAGAGAGCGATCCTCCAGCGGCACTCCGTGCCCAAGGCTTTCGCTATGTGATTTACGCACCACGTTTTGCGTCCAAAGAACACCGTCTGGAAAAACAACGCTTAGATCGTCTGCTTCCAGAAGGCCAACCCATCGACGGCTACTGGGTGTGGGACTTAGGCCCAACAAGCCTCAATCCGCGCTCTCTCTCGCTCAGTAGCGAGTAATCATCGGCAGCATCCACTCTTCTTCACCGCGGACACCCCGCAAATAAATGTCTTGGACCTGACGTGTAATCGGACCTGGCTCACCCACAAGACGACGATCCACCTCGCGCACGGGCGTGATCTCAGCAGCGGTTCCGGTCATGAAGATCTCATCGGCCACATAGAGCGCATCCCGCCCAAACTGCGTTTCAATCACTTCGTAATTGAGGTGTTCGAGAATCTGGATGGCTGTGCGCCGGGTAATCCCGCCCAAAATATTGCTAATGGCTGGAGTCTTGATCACATCCCCACGCGCCACAAAGAGATTCTCGCCGGTTCCTTCTGCCACATAGCCACTCTGATCCAGCATGATGGCTTCATCCAAACCGTTCTCATTGGCTTCGTACCGCGCCAAAATCGAGTTCACATAGTGACCGATGACCTTAGCGCGTTGCAGATTGGCGTTGACGGCATGACGCGTAAACGAAGAGGTTCCCACGCGAATTCCGCGTTTCATGCCCTCTTCACCAAGGTAGGCTCCCCACTCCCAAACGGCGATAGCCACATGCACCTGGTTGCTTCGAGCACCCAGGCCCATTGCACCCTCACCCAAGAACACCAGCGGGCGAATATAGGCCTCTTCCAGCTTATTTCGCCGCAGTGTCTCGACGCAGGCATCCCGAATCTCTTCGAAGGTATACGGCACATCTATCATGCACATCTTCGCGGAATCAAAGAGCCTACGAATATGCTCGTCCAGCTTGAACACACCCCCAACGCCGTCTTTTTGGCGATAGGCACGAATCCCCTCGAACACGCCCAAGCCATAATGCAAGGTGTGTGAGAGCACGTGAACCTGTGCTTGATCGTAGGGGACAAACTCCCCATCCATCCAGATGACTTCGGATCGAATCGACATCCTTACTCCTCTGATGATGCGTCAATGGCCTGGCCATCCACATCTACTTGAACCACGGGATAGCCCAATGCCGTCACAGACTCCCCTACCACATCCCAGTCACCCACCACAACCACTAGTAGGGGCTTGTTGGCAACCAAGTCAGCAAAAGCCGCCTGAGCTGCCTCCGCTTCCACAGATTCCACATTACTGATGTAGGCTTCAACAGCATCTGCAGGCAAGCCATAAATCCAGACATCGGAGAGCTTGGAGAGCAGAGTCCCAGCGGTCTCAAACTGCGCGGGATACCCCTGTACCGACGACCCCTGTGCGTACGCTATCTCTTCAGCGCTCAACGGTCGTACAGGCGCGTCTCCCCCCACATCAGCGAGTTCTTTGAAGATCTCAAACAAAGACGCCGCCGTGGCATCGGTTCGCACAGATGTCGCCAACTGCCAGCGCTCATCCCCATAGTTCTGAGAAGTCCACGAACTCGCACCATAAGTGTAGCCCTTGTCCTCGCGCAGATTCATGTTCAGACGAGCCATGAACATGCCACCAAAAGCACCATTTGCGACACGAGCAGGCCAATAGGCCTCATCTCCATAGGAGACGCCCAAGTCGCGCCCCATACGAATCACCGATTGTGCGGCACCGGACTTGTGAACAAAGCGAATCTCCGTCTGGTCTAAATCAATCGCCGTGGGCTCAAGCGTCCCAACTTCGGAACCGGAAGACAGACTGCCCAAGGCAGCCTCTAATTTCGGAAGAATCTCTTCCAAAGAGAGATTGCCGTACGCGCCCACAATAGCGTTCTCCACCACTGCATGCCCCGACCACCAGGTCCTCATCGCATCCACATTCAGCGCTTGAATGTGCGCTTCTGAACGAAGTCGTCCCGCATACTCACCCGCATAGAACGCATTGGTGAACACCCGAGATGAAATGCTCCTCGGAGAGGTTCGCGCCTGCTGCAGATTCTGCAGATAAGTCTTCTGAATCCGCTCCCATTCCGACGCAGGAAAGGTTGGTTGCATGAGGGCCTTGGTGAGAAAGCCCAAGGCTTCATCCAAGTTTCGGGTCAAGCTACTCAGAGAAACACTCGACCCATCGACTCCGGCGGACGACGAAAGGGATGCACCCAAGCGCTTCATCTCACCCGACATTGCTAGGGCATCAAAGCCCTCCACGCCCTCATTGAGCATATCGAAAGTCGCGCCCGCCAAGCCAACCGTCTCCGCATCATCCATGTGCGAACCCATTCGAAAGGCCACGTTGACCCGTGTCATAGGCACGGTGGCGTCTTGAATGTAGTGCACCTTCAGACCATTGGAGAGCACAGCCTCCTGGGCGGTGGGAAGTTTGAACTCAGAGCGCTCTAGCGGAGCCGGCGCACTCGCCCGAAAGTCTACTGGCGCCGAGGTCTTGGGACCACAGGCAGAAAGAGCAAGCAGAATCAGTGTCAAACGGGGCGTCATTGCGCACCTCCTTCTTGATCCTTGACATCTTTGGCAGCGTCTTCCTCCGGAGTAGGGGGTCGAATATGCAACTCAAGACGCTCGGGAATCAGAACCTTTGTGGCCCACTCTTTCACACCGTCCACTTCAACCTGCAGAAAACGATTCAGATCGGCCTGAAAGCTGTCGGGCTCACCGGTATAGAAGAAATACGAGTTGAGAGAGTTGGCCTTCTGACCAATCGTCTTCATCCGATTGTAGAAGCCGACTTCATACTGCGTCTTCGCGTTGGCCACTTCTTGCTCGGTCGGGCCTTCTTCGAGAAAGCTCGCCAACACCACGTCGATTTCTTTGACTAAATCATCGGTGGTGTAGCCCTTCGCAGCAGTGGCCTCGATCATGTACACACCAGCGAGATGGCGAGAAACCTGGTAGGCCTCCACACTTTTTGCCACTTGCTTCTCGTGAACGAGATGTCGATAGAGTCGTGAGTTCTTACCGCTCGATAATGCGGAAGAGAGCACATCCAGCTCCGCATCACCGGTCTTCCAGAGTGCGGGGGAGTTCCAGGCGATCCAGACACGTGAAAAAGGAACGCCTTCTTCCACTTGGCGAATCACTTTGGACTCAGTCAACACCACCGGATCGGCCATGGTGACCGCTGGTTCCGGTCCAGTTGGAATGGGACCAAAATACTTGTCAACCAGTTCTTTTGCAGTCTCCGTGTCGAAGTCGCCGACGATTGACAGGCTTGCATTGTTCGGGCCGTACCAGGTGTTGAACCAGTCCGTGACATCCGCCAGGCTCGCTGCACTCAAGTCTTCCATCGAGCCAATGGTCAGGTGGTGATAGGGATGCCCCTCCGGAAAAAGCCCGGACATCATGTCCCCCCACGCACGACCGTACGGTGGATTCTCGTAGCGCTGACGACGCTCGTTTTTGACCACTTCGCGCTGATTATCGAGCTTTTCTTGGTCCAGTACACCCAAGAGCCAACCCATGCGATCGGCTTCCAACCACAGTGCCAATGGCAAATGCTGGGAAGGCACCCCTTCGAAATAGTTGGTGCGATCTGTGTTGGTGGTCCCGTTCACCCGGGCACCGACTTCTTGCAGACGCTCAAAATACTCACCGGGACTGTTTTCCGAACCTTGAAACATCACGTGCTCAAAGAGATGAGCGAATCCGGAGCGCCCTTTGGGTTCGTCTTTAGAGCCCACGTGGTACCAAATGTTGACCTGCACAATCGGTAGATCTCTGTCCTCCGACAGAATGACTGTGAGCCCATTATCGAGCGTGTAGAGTTCATGGGGGACAGAGAGTTCTGCTGCATGCGAGCCACTCAGGGCTGCAAGCAATGGCAAAGTGATCATCATGTGTGCCTCGTTGTGACCAAGAACTGCTAATTCGGTGGTCTACAGATCACCATTAAGAGTCACCGAGATCTGGCATATGAAGACAAATCATGATTGAGTGTTGTCCTGGAGACACTTGAATGCGCAGCACAATTGCTTGTTTGATCTTGCCCGCGATCTTTTTTGGATGCCGTTCCACAACCTCAGTGGAGGTCACCGAAGATACCGCGGACTGTGAACTCAAAACCTGGTACCGCGACAGCGACGGTGATGGACATGGCAATCCGGATTTCGCGGTCAAAGAATGTGAAGCGCCTGCTGGCTACGTCCGAGACGGCGACGACTGCGATGATGACGAAGACAAGCGCTGGAACAACTGTCCGGGCATGGACTGTGTACCCATCGAAATCGGTATTCCTGAAGATTCAAATCTATTTCCAGACAGCGGGGAGGACACAGCAACTCCTGAGCCAGTGGAGAGTCGATACTGGCACTGCCCCACACCAGAGAACTGGCAAGATGCCCGACAAATCTGCGCAGCGGCCTTCAATGGCGACCTCCATGCCGCCGGCAGTTCGGTGGAGTGGTCGGCCACCACTCTCGGTGTCACCCAAGCGGACTTGAATACCGGTTCTGGACTTTGGCTTGGCCTATATCAACAGTCCACCACACCCTCCGAAGACTTTGGATGGTTCTGGGTCAACGAAGAAGGTCCCGCCGAAAACGACGAACTAGAAATCGGCGGCATCTGGCATCCCAATGAGCCCGACAATGGCGGTTGGGAAGAAAACCACGGCGGCGCCTATGAAGAAGACGTGGCGGCATTGGTGTTTCGAGGAGGAAAATGGGGAGCTGCGGATTTAGACACCCTCATCGAGCTTCCCTTTATCTGCGAAGCCTACGTCGAAGATTAGACTGCGACGAAAGGTCATCAACTGTGTGACATTGCCGAGATTGTGCACCAAGCAATGGACACCGAGTGAACGACACGGTTAGAGCGATCAGCCAAAAATCGACTCTATACCCTTTGGGCTTCTCTTCACAGAGACCCAAACATCCTCATCGGAGATCCAAAAATGAGCATTCTCGTCGGAAAACAGGCCCCTGACTTTACCACCCAAGCCGTGCACTCAAATGGCGAGGTGGTCGATGATTTCAACTTCCGTAGCGTCACCAACGGTAAATACGCCGTCCTCTTTTTCTACCCCTTGGACTTCACCTTTGTCTGTCCTTCGGAGATCTTGGCCATGTCGAGTCGTACAGCCAAGCTCAATGAACTCGGCTGTGAAGTTGTCGGTGTGAGCATCGATTCTCACCACACCCATTTCGCATGGCGCAACACCCCTGTGAACGAGGGTGGCATCGGCTCGGTCAACTACACCTTGGCCGCCGACATGACCCGCAAAATCTCCAAGAAGTACGGCATCCTCTCGAAGGGTGGCGACTCCTACTACCCCGCAGGCGTCTCCATGCGAGCCACCTTTGTCATCGATCAGAAGGGCATTGTTCGCCACATGGTCGTCAACGATGAGCCACTCGGCCGCAACATGGACGAGGTCGTTCGCATCGTGGAAGCACTGCAGTTCTTCGAGAACAACGGTCAGGTCTGCCCCGCGGGTTGGACCACCGGTGATGACGGCATGGTCAACACCCCTGACGGTGTTGCAAGCTACCTCGCAGC
>Ga0163179_10002457_pt1 | contig 12915 bp, 13 predicted proteins | sample AtlANTMetagenome_FD_109643 | JGI IMG/M metagenome (GOLD analysis project Ga0163179, IMG submission 109643) | Marine eukaryotic phytoplankton communities from the Atlantic Ocean - Atlantic ANT 2 Metagenome | ecosystem: Environmental > Aquatic > Marine > Oceanic | place: North Atlantic Ocean...
GACGGCGACTTCTGCCATACCGTCGCTGAGCCCCGTCAACGCTGCCACGCGGTCTCCGGCCGAGAAGCCGGAATCGGCCGGAGCCGACCGCACGATGCCGGCGATCTCGCTGCCCGGAACGAACGGCAACTCGGGCTTGTACTGGTACAGCCCACGGGTGAGCAACGCGTCGGGAAACGCGACGCCCGCGGCCCTGACCTCGATGACCACCGACCCGTCACGCGCGGTGGGTTCGTCGATATCGGCAACGGTCACCGAATCGGGTCCATCGAGACTGGAGATCTGTACCGCGCGCATGAAGTGTCCTCTCGGTCGGGATCGTTCCCTGCCTGCCACGGTACAAAACTGCCGTACTCACCGCCGCTACCGGCATCCACTCCTGGTGATGTGCTCCAATCGAGGGGTGAACACCACTCCCCTCACCGTCGTCTCGCCCGACGGCACCGCCCGCGGCGGCGTCATCGTCATCCAAGAAGCCTTCGGGGTCACCGACCACATCGTCGACGTCTGCAATCGGGTCGCGGCCGCAGGCTGGGTAGCCGTGGCTCCGCATCTGTTCCACCGGCAGGAAGGTGTGAGCGTGCTCGACTATTCGGACATGGATTCCGCCATGGCGGCCATCGGGAAACTCGAGGCGGACGAGGTGGACTCCGATGTGGACGCGGCGGCGAGTGCGCTGGCCGAACTGGGGTTCGAGCCCTCGTCCATCGCGATCGTCGGCTTCTGCATGGGCGGGACCGTGGCCTTCCACACCGCGGTTCGACGGCAACTCGGTGCGGCCGCCACGTTCTACGGTGGCGGAATCACGAAGGGCCGCTTCGGTTATCCCGCGATGGCCTCGGTGGGCGACGCTCTCCAGACACCGTGGCACGGCTTCTTCGGAGATCTGGACGAGGGCATTCCGTTCCAGGACGTCGAGACACTGCGGGAGATCACCGCCACGGCACCGGTCGGCACCGAGATCACCCGATACCCCCACGGCAAGCACGGCTTCCACTGCGACGACCGCCCTGCCGTATTCGATGCCGCAGCCGCAGGCGACGCGTGGACCAAGACCCTCGAGTGGTTCGACGCGCATGTCGCACGCTGAGCACCCTCGCTCCGACGCCGAACTGGCGGCGGAGACCGAACGCATCGTCGCCTTCTGGACCGAGCTGGCGTTGCCCGGTCTGTTCGACGTCCACACGCACTTCATGCCGAAGAACGTGATGGACAAGGTATGGAGCTACTTCGACAGCGCAGGCCCGCTGACGGGCAGCGCCTGGCCCATCTCGTACCGCTTCGCCGAAGACCGACGGCTGCAGGTGATTCGAGGGTTCGGCGTGCGGCGATTCACGTCGATGATCTACCCGCACAAACCTGCCATGGCGGCCTGGCTGAACTCCTGGGGTGCCGACTTCGCGGCCCGCACCCCCGATTGCCTGCAGACTGCCACGTTCTATCCCGAGGACGGAGCAACGCAGTACGTCGAGCAGGCGGTGACGAACGGAACCCGAATCTTCAAGTCGCACATCCAGGTCGGGAACTACTCGCCCAACGACCCGCTGCTCGACGGCGTCTGGGGCACCATTTCGGATGCGCAGATTCCGGTGGTCATCCACTGCGGCTCCGGACCGGCACCCGGCTCGTATACCGGCCCCGAGCCGATCGCCGCTCTGCTGCAGCGGTTTCCGACGCTACCGCTGATCGTCGCGCACATGGGCATGCCCGAGTACGTCGACTTTCTCGATCTGGCCGATCGATACGAGAACGTACGCCTGGACACCACCATGGCCTTCACGGATTTCTCCGAAGCCGCTGCGCCGTTTCCCCGGCACGAGATGCCGCGGCTGTTGGACCTACAGGATCGCATTCTGTTCGGGAGCGACTTCCCGAACATCCCGTACCCCTACCTGGACTCGCTGCAGGCGGTGAGCCGTCTCGGACTCGGTGACGAGTGGGTCCGCGCCGTGTGCTGGAGCAACGGCGCGGCCCTGTTCGGCTGAGTCCCGTTCGCGGGTCTCAGCCCACCCAGAATTCGGCGATACGCTCGGCGATGGCGGTGCCCTGCGCCCGGCCGGCTATTGCCGCCGCTGCGCGCACGGCGATGTCGGTGGGGTCGGGTCCGATCGCAGCCGCCGAAGCCGCGTCGGGAACGATCACTTCCACCTTCGAGCCGCCCTTGACCAATTTTCCCCGTTCGACCTCGAAGGGGTCGCCTTCCAGGTCGAGTGCACCGACCTTGAGCACCAGCACCTTCTCGAAACCCACCGCCAGATCGGCGTTCTCGCTCGCACGGATACCGCCGTCGACGTAGCGGTGATCGCCGATCGTCACCGGCGGCCACATGCCCGGGATCGCGCAACTCGCGGCCACGGCGTCGATGAGCTCGACGCCCGATCCCCGGTCCAGAACTCGATGGCGCCCCGTCAGGGCGTCCACGGTGACGATCCGCAGATCGCGGTCGGGCCACGAGTGCTTCGTCAGTCGACGGGCGATGATGGCTCGTCGTTCCCGTTCGCTGATCGTCGCTGTCGCCAGAGCTTCGGCACCGATGCGCCTGCGGGTGTCCAGCGCACTGCCGTCCGAGTTCTGGGCTGCTCGGGCCAACATGGTGACGAGCTCGTCGATGGTGGCCTCGGCGTGTGGCTCGTTGTCCTGCTTCGACTCGTCCGCCTGACGCTCGAAGAACTCCGACACCGGGGTGCCGCTCGAGATCTGAGCAGCCACCGAAGAACCGGCCGACGTTCCGAGCAACATCTCGGCGTCGCTGACATCGGCCCCGGCCTCGGCCAGTCCCAGAAGGACGCCTGTTTGCCACGCAATGCCCGCTACACCGCCGCCGCCCAATACGAGCGCTCGTCTGGCCATGGTCGTAACCCCGTTCTTCCGCTGGACCCGTCAGGAACTTACAGCCCCGCCGCCGACCCGCGGCCGTAACCACGTGATCAGGTCGTCGAGCACGCGTTCCTGCTCCGGCTCGTTGAAGACTTCGTGGAACAGCCCGTCGTAGGTTTTCAAGGTCAGGTCCTCGGATCCCGCCAGCTCGGCGATCAGCTCGCTGCCCGAGACGTCGGCCAACCGGTCTGCGGTTCCGTGCTGCAGCAACACCGGAATGGTCAGCGACGGCAATCTGGCGGGATACGTACGACTCTCCTGCAACAACGCTGCAGCGAGCCCGGCCGTGACGCTGCCGTGATAGCCCAGCGGATCGGCGACATAGGCGTCGACGACGGCCTTGTCGCGGGAGACGTCGTTGGGGTCGAGTTTCAGAACCGGCAGCGAGGGCAGGAACCTGCCGAGTACTGCACCCACCGCGACCAACGCTTTCGGCTGACCTACGGACGGGTTGACCGCAGGCCCGGACAGCATCAGTGCGTCCAGATCACCTTGATGGTCGAGGGCGTAGGACAGCGCGATGGCACCGCCCATGCTGTGTCCGAGGAGGAAGGTGCGGCTGCCGGGGTGCTCGTCAGCCGCGATCGAGAACAGTGTGTGCAGGTCGTCGGTGAAGTCCGACCACTTCGCCAAAGAGACTCGTTTGCCGCCGGATCGCCCGTGCCCGCGGTGGTCGGGTGCGTAGACGACGAGGCCGAGCGAGCCGAGCCGCTCGATCACGTGTCGGTACCGACCTGCGTGCTCGGCCAGGCCGTGGGCCAGCACCAGAACGCCGGTAGGGGAGTTATCGGCGGCGGCGTCCGGGGTCCAGACGTCGTAGACGATGCGAGTTCCGTGTACCCCGGCGAACGACGACTCGACATGCTGCATTCGGTCACCGTACAAGGACCGCGACGCCTTCGACGGCCCATCGCTCGAACCCCACAGATTCGTCTAGGTAACTATCCTCAGATGCGTGGCGATGTACTTGTGACAGACCACCACCGCACCCCCTCGTACCGCGTGGGCAGCCTCGAAGATCAGGAGTGAGTTCACGCATGCCCGACAAGGACGCCGCAGGGGCCTCGCCGACGTGGCGCGATCCCAAGCGTTATCTCTGGCCGCTCGGCCTGACGATTCCGCTGAGCCCGTTCCTGGCGTGGGGCTTGGTGTCACTCCTCGGACCCGGCGCATTCTGGGCACTCGGGCTGATGATCATGGGCATCGCGCTGCCGTTGGTCGACAAGTTCGCGGGCGTCGATCGCAGCAATCCACCCGACGAGGCTCTCGCAGCACTCGACAAGGACAAGTACTACCGGTGGTGCGTCTACCTCTTCCTCCCGCTGCAGTACGCCGGCCTGGTGGCCGCGTGTTACCTGTGGGCCCACGGCCCACTCGGCACACCGGAGAGGATCGGTCTGGCCGTCACTGTGGGCGTCGTCGGCGGCGTCGGCATCAATGCCGCGCACGAACTGGGGCACAAGCGCGAGAACGTCGAGCGGTGGCTCTCCAAAGTCACTCTGGCGCAGACGCTGTACGGCCACTTCTACGTCGAGCACAACCACGGCCACCATCTGCGCGTCGCCACCCCCGAGGATCCGGCGTCGGCGAAATTCGGCGAATCGTTCTGGAAGTTTCTGCCACGCACGATGTTTCACGGTCTGCATTCGGCCTGGGATCTCGAAACCCGTCGACTCGCGCGGTCGGGCTCGTCACCGTGGACGCTGCGCAACAACCTTTTCAACGCGGCCGCGATGAGCATCGTTCTGTTCGGGGCACTGATCGCAGTGTTCGGTTGGATCGTGTTGCCGTACCTACTGATTCAGGCCGCCATCGCCATCGTCCTGTACGAGGCGGCCAACTACCTCGAGCACTACGGCCTGATTCGCACCAGGCGTCCGGACGGTCGCTACGCCAAGCCCTCGCACCGGGACAGCTGGAACAGCGATCACCTGTGGAGCAATCTATTTCTGTACCACCTGCAGCGCCACAGCGATCATCACGCGAATCCGGTGCGCCGCTACCAAGCACTACGCACCGTCGACGAGTCCCCGCAACTCCCGGCCGGATACGCGGTGATGATCTTCTGCGCGATGGTTCCGCCCTTGTGGCGCAAGGTGATGGATCAGCGCCTGATGGACTTCTACGACGGCGACCCGAGCCTCGTCAACGTCGACCGCACCGATCGCACCGCGGTCCGCCGCCTCGAGAAGCTGACCGGGGCGCGAGCGCAGTCGTAGCGTCGACGCCTCAGACCGCAGCGGGCTCGTCGGTTTGCGCTCTCAGGTAGCGCCCGAAATGCGGCACCGTGAACGCGATCGTGCCGCGCTCGGCCGAGTAGATCAGGCCCTTCTTGATCAAGCCGTCCCGGGCAGGCGACAGTGATGCCGGCTTGCGTTTGAGCTCGGTGGCCACGGCCGAGGTCGGTACCGAACCGTCGTCCACCGACAGTTCGGCCATCGCGCGCATGTATTCGCGTTCGGCGGGCGTCGCGCGTTCGTAGCGCGAACCGAAGAATCCGACGGCCAGTTCCTCCTCAGCCGTCGGAGCGGCAACACGCACGTCCTCGGCGGAAATCGGGCTGTCGGCGGCGAGATCCCAGGTCGCTTTGCCGTAGGCCTGCACGAAGTAGGGGTAGCCATCGGCGGCTGCGTACAGCGCGTCGAGTGCCTCGGGGGTGAATTCGACGTCCTCGCGGTCGGCCGGCGCGATCAACGCGAGATCTGCTGCGGCTCGTTCGAGCCTGCCGATTCGGTGGTAGCTGAACAGGCGCTCGGAGTAACTCTTGGATGCCGACAACACGGCCGGTAGGTGCGGTAGTCCGGCCCCGACGATGATCAGCGGCGCGGTGTCCTGACTGAGTTCGTGGCAGGCCGCGCACAGTGCGGAGATGTCTGCGGGACCGAGGTCCTGCATCTCGTCGATGAAGATGGCGATGCCCACACCCACGTCCCCGGCCAGCGCGGAGGCGTCGAGCAGCAGTTCGACGAGGTCGATCTCGATGTCGCCGGAATCGGCGCGGCCGGTCTTGGCCGGGACGTCGATGCCCGGTTGCCACCGCTCGCGCATCCCCTTGTCCGCGGTGGCGCGCAGCGCGAAGGCCTTGAGGACGCCGAGAAACTCGTCGACGCGTTCGGGGTCTCGATGCGATGCCGCAATGCCGCGTACCGCCATGTGCAGCGCCGACGACAGGGGCCGGCGCAGTTCCTGGTCCGGCCGAGCTTCGATCTTGCCGGTGCCCCAGCCGCGCGCGATGGCCGCGGATCGGAGGTGGTTGAGCAGCACCGTCTTGCCGACGCCGCGCAGCCCGGTGAGTACGACGCTGCGTTCCGGCCTGCCTCGCGTGATGCGTTCGAGTACGACGTCGAAGGCGTCGAGCTGCTTCTTTCGACCGGCGAGCTCGGGTGGGCGCTGGCCTGCGCCGGGAGCGTAAGGGTTACGCACGGGGTCCATGGGGCCAAAGTTACAACGAATCGTGCGATATATGCGGACATCTAGCTCGTGTCCTAGAGATCCGTATTCGTTCGATACTTGCGGGACGCCCGAGGCCGGGGCTACTGTCGGCTCCGTGAAGCGCATTCTCGTAGTACGCCGCCGTAGCGGGGTCTGATTCGGACCGACCCCTCGCTGCGGGTCGTCGTGCTCTCTCGGTCCTCCCTTCACATTCGCCAGGACCACCCTCATGAATTCACTTGCTTCCACCTACGCCACCGATCCGTTCCATGCCCGTTTCGGCTGCGCCCTGCCGCGCACGATGCGCGACGAGATCTCCGGGCAACACATGTCGTGGGCGGCCTTCGTCGACCGCTTCTCGCCCACCACCGGCCCTCTTCGGCTGGGCTCCTGGTCCGGCACTGGGGCCACCGGGGGCAAGATGTCGTTCGACGCCACCTTCGGTATCGGTGACACCATTTTCGCTTGTGCCGCAACAACATACGGACCGATCGAGGCGTTGACATCGATGCTCCACGACGCCGGATTCCGCATCGAGATCCTCTCGTTCCACCAGCAGCGCATCGGCGACGAGACCGCCACCTTCGTCCTGGCCGAGCACGACGGTCGCCGCGAATGGTCGATGTCCATCGAGCCCGACGCAACCCTGTCGTCGATCCGGGCCATCGTCGCCGGGGCCAATCTGCTGCACCGGTAGCTGCAGCCGACCCCGCGAACTCGAAGTTGAGGCCGAAAATCCGTCGAAAAGTGTCCATAACTTCGAGTTCGCCGTCGGCGTCGGTAGTGCCTTCTACGACTCTCTAGCATCGGCGCAAGAGAGGGGAATATCTTGCTAGGGCATCTCCACTGTCTGCGCGCGGTGAATTTCGGCCAGTGCGCGGCGCACATACGTTTCGGCGCGGCTTCGACGAATCGCGAGCAGATCCGCCACCACCAGCAGGGCGTGCGCAGGCCGCGGCCGCGAACGTGACTGTTCGTCGACGTCCGTCACACCCAGCGCGCCGGTGAGCACTTCGACGAATCCGGCGATGTCCACGCTCGGAAGCCACTCGGCTCCGCGGACGGTTCGGCCGAGTACTTCCTGGACGTTATCCCCGGTCAAGCCATCGTTGTATACCTCTTCGAGCAAACTCCGTACCATCTCCGCATGCACGTTCCCGGCCTTGGCCGCGTCCGAGCGGTCCAACAGTTCGACGGCCTCGTCGAACGCGATCGGATCCTGCGCCACGACAGCAGCAAGGGCATCGACTGTGGCGTCCGCGATTCGACGCACATCGACGGGCCACTCGGTGGGCCAGGCCACGGACACGCTGCTCGGGGGAACAGCCGCTGGGGAGGGGTCAGTCATCACAGAAGTCTCTCACTGTCCACCGACACGGTTCCTTTTACCTGTAACCGGTGTTTATACTAAGTCGCGCACTGTGGCAGCGGCCACATCGCGGACGTGGAGGAGGTCGACTCGATGAACGAGCGCAACGCCGTCGCATCGGATCCGGGCGAAGTGATGCTTCAGGCCAGGAACGTCAAGTTCGACTGGAGCGATCTGCCGATGCACTGGGTGCCCGGCGATCCGTACACCACCCACGTTCTCAACGTGCTGCACCTGATACTCCCCGCCGGTGAACACTGGTTCGTCGACACATTCAAAGAAGCTCTGCCCTACATCGACGACGAGAAGCTGCGTGACGACGTCATCGGCTTCATCGGGCAGGAAGCCGTACACGCCGAGGCTCATACCGGCGTCCTCGTGCATCTGCAGAACAACGGACTCGACCCCACTCCGTTCACCGATCAGATGGAATGGGCCTTCGGCAAGGTCCTCGGATCGGATTCGGTGACGAGTCTGCGATCGAAGAACAACCTCGTCGAGCGGCTGGCCCTCATCGCGGCCATCGAGCACGTGACGGCGTTCCTCGGTGATTGGGTACTCAATGCCGACGGTCTGGACCGAGCCGGCATCCATCCGACGATGCTCGATCTGCTGCGGTGGCACGGTGCCGAGGAAGTGGAACACCGCTCGGTTGCGTACGACACCCTTCGTTACTTCGACAAGCGCGAGGTACGTCGCCTGCGCACGTTCGTCGTGGTCGTTCCGTTGATGGGGTACATCTGGATGCGCGGCATCATCTTCCTGATGAAGAACGACCCCGAGCTGCAGAGCGCGCCGAAGTCGGTCCGCAAGCCCCGATCGGCCCTGTGGCGCAAGTCTGTTCGCCGCGGCACGCTGCCGGCGCTGACGCACGTCGGCCGCAGTATGTCTCGCTACCTGAAGAAGTCGTATCACCCGAGCCAGGAAGGCTCGACGGCTCAGGCCGTGCGCTACCTGGCGTCGTCCCCGGCCGCGCAGGCTGCGGCGCGGTGAGGCTCTCGACGGGTCGCGTTCCGCGGCTGTTGCCCAAGGACGCGCCACCGGATCTGCGCGGACGCCCTCGCGCCGATCGCTCGATGCAGATGCTCGGAACGTTCCTCAACGGCTACATGCATGCGACTGCCGGCAAGGAGTACGACGACGCGGTAGCCGGCCACAATCCCGATTCCGCGCTGCGGTTGGTGGTCGTCGACCGCGAGATCATCGCCGAGGACGAGAACGTCGCCGCTCTGACCCTCGCCTCGCCGACGGGGGAGCAGCTGCCGACCTGGCATCCCGGCTGCCACCTCGATCTACATCTGCCGTCGGGTCGCCGTCGGCAGTACTCGCTGTGCGGCGATCCGTCCGACCGCAGTTGCTACCGGATCGCCGTGCGTCGAATCCCCACCGGCGCAGGTGGATCCATCGAGATGCATGCACTCGAGCCCGGAACCGAGGTCACCGTACGCGGCCCACGGAACGGCTTTCCCTTCGTCGCCGAGGGCAGCGCGCTGTTCGTCGCCGGCGGCATCGGCATCACCCCCATCATCGCGATGGTCCGTGCCGCACGGATCCTCGGGATGGATTGGCAATTCGTGTACTGCGGTCGCTCCCGGGACACGATGCCTTTTCTCGACGAGATCGAGAGCTGGGAATCGGATCGCGTGTTCGTCCGGACCGACGACGTGCACGGGTACCCCACCGAGGGTGAATTGCTCGAGCGCGCACCCGCAGGCGGTGCCGTCTACTGCTGCGGTCCTACCCCCATGCTCGACGCCGTCCGCCGCGACTTCCGCCAGTGCCCTGCCACCGCATTGCATTTCGAGCGCTTCGGTCCGCCGCCGATCCTCGATGGCACACCGTTCGAGGTGCAGCTGATCAGCACGGGCGCTGTGCTCGACGTGGCTGCCGATGCCTCCGTGTTGACCGCAGTCAAGGAACAGAAGCCCAATATCGCGTACTCGTGCCAACAGGGCTTCTGCGGTACCTGCAAGGTGCGGGTGCTGTCCGGCGAACCCGAGCACCTCGAAACACGGCTGACGCCGGAAGAGCAGCGCGACCACATGCTCATCTGCGTCTCGCGTGCTCGAAGCGCCCGTCTCGTACTCGATCTATAGAACGGAAAGACAGTGAGCAGCAACGCAGTTCGCACGACGGTCGTCAACGAAGGCATTCGGCTGGCGGTGTTCGAGAGCGGAAACCCCGAGGGCGAACCCATCGTCCTCGTTCACGGGTGGCCCGATACTCACGAACTGTGGAGCCACATCGTGCCGCAACTCGAAGACCGTTTTCGGGTGATCAGCTACGACTCGCGTGGAGCCGGCGAGAGCACGGTGCCCGCCGAGCAGTCGGCGTACAAGTTGGCCCGGTTGGCGGCGGACTTCTATGCCGTCGCAGATGCGGTCAGCCCCGACGCTCCCGTTCACGTGCTCGCGCACGACTGGGGCGCCGTCGAGGTATGGGAGGCTGCAGCCCAGCCCCAGGCGAAGGATCGAATCCGTTCGTACACATCGATTTCGGGACCTAACCTCGATCACCTCGGAAAGTGGTCGCAGTCGCGCCTGCGTCGTCCCACCCTCACCGGCATCAAGCAGGTTCTCGCGCAGACCCGAGCGTCCTGGTACACCGTCACCTTCCACATCCCCGGACTCTCGACGCTGCGCATCAAGCGACAGTTCGCCAAGGGCTGGCCGGCATTCCTCCAGGAGTTCTCGGGCGTCGATCCGAAGCTCGTCACCCAGAACCCCACGCTGTGGTCGGACGCAACCAACGGCACCAACCTGTACCGCGCCAACATCATTCCGCTGCTGACCAATCCGCGGGATCGATACATCGACATCCCGGTGCACCTCATCGTCAACACCGAGGACGTCGCGGTGCGGCCGTACCACTACGACGACACCGGCAAGTGGGTGAAGAACCTCACGCGCAACGACATTCCGGCCGGACACTGGTCGCCGATCTCCCATGCAGACGACATTGCCCGATTGACGAGGGAATTCATCGACTCGCTGGACTGAACCTTCAGGTCATACGGTCAGATGCCCGCGCAGCGTTGACGACGTGTATTCGGATCGAAAGAGGCCGCGCTGCTGCAGGATCGGGACCACGTGTTCGACGAAGTCGGCGAGTGAGTCGGGGTAGCGCGGGCACATCAGGTTGAATCCATCGGCACCGCGGCCGATCCACGATTCCATCTCGTCGACGATGGAATCCGGTGTGCCGATCATCGTGGCGTGCCCGCCACCGGCCGCGAGGGTGCCCAGCAACTGACGCACGGTGGGCCGGTCCTTCTCGACGATGCGCAGGATGGTCTCGTACCGACCCTGCGGTCCGGTGAACTCGGCCGCAGGTGGCAGCGGCGGTACGGGTTCATCGAGTTCCCAGGCAGCACAATCCTGTCCGGTGAACGTCGAGAGCATCGCCAGGGATTGTTCCGTCGGCAGCAAGACGTCCAGTTCGGCCTTCTTCCGGTGAGCCTCCTCCATCGTCGATCCGATGTACGTCACCAAACCCGGCATGATGCCCACTGCCGCACTGTCACGACCGGCTCCATCGATTCTCGCCTTCACGTCCTCGTAATAGTTCTGCGCGGCAACGAGATCGTAGGCGACGGCGTAGATCGCCTCGGCGTACTTCGCCGCGAGATCACGCCCCGGTCCCGACGCACCGGCCTGGAACAGAACCGGCCTGCCCTGCGGCGAACGCGGTACTGTCAGCGGGCCGTCAACGCGAAAATGTTTGCCGTCGTGATCGATGGAGTGCACCTTGGCCGGATCGGCGTACATCCCCGTCCGATCGAGCGTCAACGCATCGGCATCCCACGAATCCCAGAGTGCCAGAGCCGTATCGACGAATTCTTCGGCGCGCGCGTAGCGCTCCTCGCGAGCCGGGATGGTGTCCATTCCGTGATTGCGTGCTTCGGCGTCGAACATGGAGGTGACGACGTTCCAGCCGGCTCGGCCGCCGCTGATGTGGTCCAACGACGCCAGCATGCGCGCGGCATGGAACGGGGTGTAGAACGTCGACGACACAGTCGTGACCAGACCGATGTGGGTGGTCGCTCTGGCCATGGCCGACAGCGCCGTGATCGGTTCGAGAAACCAGGTTCCTGCGCCGGCCGGATCGCGCACGGAATGCCCGTCGGCAAAGAACACCGCGTCGAACTTTCCCCGTTCGGCCAGCTGCGCAAGTTCCTCGTAGTACGCGATGTTGCCCAGGTCCTCCACCCGCGAATCGGGATGCCGCCACGCTGCGCTGTGATGCCCGCAGCCGTACAGAAAAGCGTTGAGGTGCATGTCAGTTCTTGACCAAACCGCCGTCGACAACGAGGTTCTGACCGGTTACCGACCGCGCCCACCGGGAGGCGAAGAACAGCAGAGCGTCGGCGAACTCCTCGGGCGTGGTGACGCGTTGCAGCGGGGTCGAGGCCGCGATGAAGTCGAACACCTCGGCCGGGGTCGCGGCACTGGCGTCGGTGGTACGCAGCAGTCCGCCCGAGACCATGTTGACGGTGATGTTGTCCGCGCCCAGGTCCACCGACAACGTGCGCGTCAGCGAGAGCAGGGCGGCCTTGGAGGCGGTGTAGTCGTGGTACGGCACCACCGGATTCTGGAACAAGTTGGTGCCCACGTTGATGATTCGACCGAAGCCCGCCTCACGCATTCCCGGCAGGGCCGCCTGCGTGGTGAGCAGTGCCGCGCGAACGCTGCCTCGCAGCTGAGCGTCGAACCGCTCCCAGGTGATGGTGTCGGCCTTCGGTCGAGCATCCCCGTCGAACGAGAAATCGGCCAGTGCGTTGTTGACGACGGTGGTGATCGGGGTGCCGAAATGCGCACGGGCCGAGTCGAACACCGAGGCCACCGCGCTCTCGTCGGTCACGTCGCCCTGAACCGCGAATGCACGGTCGCCGAGCCTGTCCGCCAACGCCTCCGCTGCCTCTTTGCTGGTGCGGTAGTCGATGACCACACGCGCGCCCTCACCGGCGAACGCCGCGGCGATCGATGCTCCCAGCCCGCGTCCACCGCCGGTGACCAACACTGTCTGCTCGTCGAGTCTCATGCGCTACGCCTCTCGTTCGAGGTCGGGACCGTCACGAGGGACAGGAAATACCGAGACATCACGACATTCCCTTCGCTGGTCCTAACCAGATCAGGTTCGACGGGTGTGATCTCAGCCCTGACGGGCACCCCGTGTCGCAGTCGACTGTACCTGTAGGTCTCTCTACTGCTTTCTTGCGCTCGACGTAGACAGCCGAA
>Ga0163179_10002458_pt1 | contig 12914 bp, 19 predicted proteins | sample AtlANTMetagenome_FD_109643 | JGI IMG/M metagenome (GOLD analysis project Ga0163179, IMG submission 109643) | Marine eukaryotic phytoplankton communities from the Atlantic Ocean - Atlantic ANT 2 Metagenome | ecosystem: Environmental > Aquatic > Marine > Oceanic | place: North Atlantic Ocean...
ACATCCGCAGGCGATTACATAACTCTCATTACGCCCAAGATCGTCATTAACATGTGTATCAAAGCGATGAACATGGCCTGTGATAGTGCTGCCCCAGTGCTGGCATGCTGTTCGCGCTGGACTAATGGTTGCAGCATAGCCGTGGCCGATGCGCCTGCCCGGTGCTATCTCATACCATCCTCTCTCTACATCGTAATCTCTAGTTTTGCATCCAATTGTCTCTACATGTTTTTCTATTTGTTTGCGCAACATGCGAGCATAATCAAACTCGAGTCCTTCTCTTGTGCTTTCTGCCATATTAAATAATCTATAATCATGATTCCCCCACGTTATGGCCTCAAGATTAGATTTAGGGCTAGCCTCTTGCAGTTTTCTTAAATACGCGAGCCCTGACTTTATATCCTCTGCCAAGCTGTGGCTGCGCTCTTCGGCGTTTGCACCTTTTCTTAAACTAGATAAATCAAAGACATCACCTAAGTGAAATATCCGGTTAGGCTTATGCTCTTTGATCCAGCTTAAAACCTTTTTCTCGTAATCTTTGTCTATGAGTTCCCCGTGAGTATCTGTAGTCACTAAAAAACTCTTCCACGCCATTAACTTTTATCGTTTAATTCTTTCTGCCAAGCTCTTTCCAAGAGAGCTCCGTGCTTTGCTAATTGCAGCTGATGATCGTGCAACTGTCTAGACTGCCTATCTTGTGCCTCGGATAGTTTTTCTACTGTCTTTTCCATTCCTTTTTGCCTCTCTTTAATTCGTGCCAGCCCCTCGTAATTTGATAAAGCTATATCATACAAACGAGGCTGATCTTTTTCTGTGTGATTTACTGCACGATTGGCCTCGCCTGCCTCTTTTTTTGCGCGAAATGCAAAATAGGCGCCAATTGCAGACACTGCAGAGAACACAATTTGAAACACTATTTCCCCTTCAATCATTGTCTGCGATCCCAGTTTGCTCTTTTACCTCTTATGTCGATATGCACAAATGTATCATATAAGCCTATCCCGCCTTCGAAGATCTCGTCTCTACGAGCTTGAATGCAAACTGCCCACAAAGCGGTTGACGATTTAGTTGGGCAAGATATGTCTGCAGCCTGACCAAGTTTGTGTCGGCTTATTGGAGCTCCTCCAATTGCTGCATTATATCTCTCGGATCTGTATACGCTATGCAATTTGATAGGCTCATTTAACCGCTCTCTAATCTCATCTAAGACGCGGGCAAGTTGATACAGTTTTGCCCACAATACGCGAGGAGGGTGATTGTTTAATCCGTATCCACGAGATCTTGTATTGTAATGACCTGCGCCAAGCGTTAAAAACTCCCTAGCGGTAAAATGCTGCAGCCTTAACTTTTGAAAGCCTTCAGAAAAAGTTCCGGCAGAGCTTGCAATTGTTTCCGGTGCTCCGGGGGATTGTTTTTTTAGCTTAGTTGAGATCCATTTGTAAAACCGCTTAAACATTAAGGAGAAAATCCAATAAGCGCAGAGCTTAAGACCACAAATGTGACACAAATTATAAGGCTGACCACAAATGCAATTGCATATAATACCGCTAAGGCTATTGAACTAATAAGGTTCATTATTTTTTTTGCTGCATCCAAACCCCTGCGCCTACTCGTCTTCCTAAAAGATCCACTTCCACTCCTAAAACAGAACGCCCTCCAACAACTGCAGACACATTGGCTGCGACCGGGGTATCGGGGTCTGTATTAAATGCGCAACTTGGCATTACTAAAACAAGTGCAAATAAGGCAATGTATTTTCTAGACATTATTTTTTTAATCTATTTGAATTAAGCTTTGAGAATATAACCTCAACCAGCATTAATGCTCCCGCAATTATGACAGCAATAGTTGAGTCAATTTGCTCGTTAGTTACTGCAATAACAGGCGCAATTGCAAGGCCAAGCTTTAAGAGCTGCCGCTTTCCCCATCCTTCGATGAGGCTTTTAATACCTTTTTGAATTAATGCTTTCATTAGTTTTGGTTCTCTTGGTTTGTGATTTCTAAATCCTCTACGGTGAATAAAGCTTTTCATTTATAATCCTTGAGCAATAAGCAAACCGCAAGCCACAAGGTATAGACAAGGGCTTTGCAGGGTGAAACTTGCCGTAAAAAAAAACAGATCATCGATCAAAAGGGTTCGGTGGATAGTCCCAATCGGCAGGAAGCTCTTCTAGTAAATTATTCTTTTCCTGATTGGTAAGCAAGTTTTGACCCTCATTAATTATTAAGGCTCCACGAAGGTTGCCGCTATGCTCTTCCATAACTAGCCACATGTAACGAGTGGGATCGTTATCTCCCCGGTGATAAGGCAAAGGCTTATCCTTGCCGGCTTGGTCGGAGCGAGCAATTGCTTCTGCATGGCTGTTAAAAATTAAATAAGGCATCTTACATTCCAAACTCTAAATTCATGTCGGCTTCAATGGCCGTTCGGTTGCTTGATTGGTCTGAATCAAACACAATAAATTCTTGAAATTCCCCCGGCCAGTAGAAGCTGCCCACGCCGGGAACTCCACCTATCCCGTTGGAAAGCGTTGGCGATGTATCAGTGAAGGCATCAGTGGCAGTAAGGTTACCTTCGCCTGATGCTGTTCCATCTTTGTATAAAATTTGCGATCCGTCGATGCCTTTGTAAGCCCATAAATGTTGTCCCGTTACTTGAGGATAAAAATAAGATGGGTAAGGCCAGCCGGGGTCATAATAAAGCGCATCAGAACCTCCGACATGTATATGAACAAACCAGCCAGATGTTCCACTACTTAAACTCCAAATAACCTTCGTCCCGCTAGTGCTCGTATTGTTAAAGACAGCAAATGCGTAAGTTGATCCAAATGATAACCCTGCATCATCAATACTAAGATGATCATCCGAACCATCAAATAAGAGGGCAGGTCTTGCTGGAGAGCCTTCTGTGACTAAAGAGCCGCTTTCATAAAGTTTTGGTTGAGCCCCCGGAGTTGATTGAAGTGCATTAACGCCTTCTCCCGACTGATCATACCAAGTTGTGCAGAAAGCATCGCCACTCCCGACCCAAGTGTCTAAATCTGTAACCGAAACGCCACCGGAAGGATTCGCGATTATAGAGTCATCTGAAACCCGACCGTTTGCGTCGAAGCTAACATCCGCCGTTTCGTCATCTGCCCGTCTAAGTTTTAAAGCGTAACCGGAATAATCCCGCCTTAATTGGCGCATTGAATAAGCACGGTGAGCCGGATATTCATCCAAAAGATAGCCTTTACTGGCCGCTAAGACTCCAGGTAGAACATCCATCAGGCTTTTAAGTCTCCAATTAGATCAAATTCGGGCGTGGCTCCTCCTGTGACACAAATTAATGAGGCCGCTGAATATTGGTTGGCTAATTTTCTTCTAGTTCCCACTGAATTAATTGTTACATCGCCATCGACTGGAGCAATGGTAACTCCTCCAGCACCCTTGCGGAAAAGGGTTAAAGTATCACCTGCAACAAAAACCGATTTTGGAACAGTAACAGTGACGGTTGACGCATTGTTGAGTCTGACTGTTTTTGTAGCGTCGCCAACTACCAAGGTGTATGTCGTTCCCGTTTGATCGTTTTTAATTGTTCGCAGTTGCTCAAATCTTAAAGCGTCACCATTGGCAGTTCCTTCTGCAAGCCCTGTAACCTTGCTTGATCCCATGGCAATCGCGCCCGACATCGTGCCGCCAGTCTTTGGCAAAGCGGCGGTGGCTGTTGTGTTTACGGAGTCAAGTTGACCTTTGGTCGCAGCGTCTTGAGTGCTAGAGCCATTCGACACATTGCTCAACGTATTATAACTCGCATCAAGCCCTCCCGACCCTAGTGTCAAAGCACCAGTCATTGTGCCACCGGACTTCATCAAAGCCCCAGCCGCTGAGACGTTAGTTGCATCGGTTACGTCTGCACCGGATTCGATTGCGTCCAACTTTGTCTTGTCTCCATTCGCAAAAGCTCCTTCGGAGGGTTGTGCTTGCTTGGCGTCTAGTTGTGTTTGAATGGCCGAGCTAACCCCGTCTAAATATCCAAGCTCCGTTGATGTAACCGCAGACACCTCAATTTTTCCTGAAGCATTAGAAGCCAAAGCCCTAGATGCAGTTAAATTCTCGGTGTCAATAGTTGTTGCCGCTCCTGTAATTGTTGCCTGAGCTCCAAGATTTGTTCTTGCTGTTGATGCGTTAGCTAAATCACTGAGGTTATTTGCAGCAAGTAACTGTCCGGTGCCGTATTCGCTAATCTCGTCCCAGTTTGCTGCCCCTGCAGCATTAGACATTAATAAAAATGCAGCTGGAGAACTCGTATTGATCCAAAGTGTTCCAACTCCGTATCCATCACCAACATCATCGTTGGCGGTTGGATTGCTTGTGCTGGTTACAATGCGAGGAAATATTGATATAATTGCACTGCCATTAAGATCGGTTGGATCTACTGCAGCAAACACATTAATTGACCCTCGCAAAATAACGCTGCCTGAATTTTTAATGGTAAGTGCTAACGGGTAAGAATCTTTTTTTGCTAAATGAGCAAGCAACCCGGCGCCGTTAAGTGCAAGCGATGCAGTAAGACCGCCAAATCCTCCTGTTGTTACTGTTGACCATGCAGATTCTGCAATACTAGCAACAGGCTTTTCTGCAATTTGAACCAGCCATAAGGCTTTTTCTGTCGAGCTGCCTGAGGTTATAACAGTTATTTCTGCAGCTGATGGAGGAGTTGCCCCATCGCAATCAATAGATGGGCTTGTTCCCGGTGCGCCTGTGTTATGCAATTGCACATAAAACGATTTTGCAGAGGGATCGCCTGCAGGCCATACATCTAAACCCCCATCCGCTTCAACGGCGTCTAGGCGATTTAATGCGGAAGCAAGGGTATTTGCATTTAAAGTAGAAACATTAAGTTCTCCGGTGCTTTCCCCGCCGTAAGAAACTGTAACTTTCCCGGCAGTGGGGCTGGCAGAAAGAGCACCAATATCAAGAGAGACATTTGCGGTTGCAATGCTTTGAGCTGTTACAGCTCTAGTCTGAGGATCAACATCTACTAAATAGACTTCGACCGTCTCAGTTGCCCCGCCTTCTGCAGACATAACATCTTCGATAGATACTTTTCTGCGTGCAGTAAAATCCTCATAAAGACTCCCTGTTGCGTCATCGATAATAAAACGTCTAGCCATTAACCCTGAGATATAATTTTAATGTTGTAAGACTTAGGCAAAGTTGCAGCCCATGCAGTGAAATTAATTCTAGCATATTCACCCATCAAATCAGTTCCGCTAATAATCTGATCTTGATCATCGTTTAAGTCTGTTATTGTTGAAACGGCATCTCGCCAATTTGTGTTATCGTTACTTGTTTGAATTTTAGGCGTAACAGATGCAGTTGGATCTTGGCATCTAATATCTACAACAAACCGCCCGCGAGTGGCAACTGCATCGCTTGCTCCGGTTAAGAGCCCTGAGGCATTACTCGTTGAAAGATCTTCGGAATCTAAATCTACGCCGCTTGTCGTTGTTGTGCTTGCAGATGTTCCAGTTGCAGCAATGTCTACAATTTTAGTTCCATCTACTCCTCCTCTTATAGAGCTTACATGAAAATCCGCAGCATCGGATGGAGTGGTTATCCAAGCAAGTTGACGAGAGCATTTTATCCTGTCTGTGAAATTTACTGTGCCGCTAGATGATGTGGCAGATACTTGCGTGTGAGCTGCAGAACTATTCCAATCTGTGTTATCTGTGGGATTAGTTGATCCCGTTTGCGAGTCGTTTATTGCTGATGCCAAATTGTCTGCCGTTGCTGCAGTTGAGGCTCCAATTTTAACCTGCCCGGGAGATGCAACGGTATTCTTAAAAGTATAAACACTTGTGAAGCCTGTAAGGCCAATTGTAAATGTTTCGCCGTCTGCAGGGTTTGTTGTAATTTTGCAAGATCCTGTGGCAGCCGTTCCATTCTCGCTAAAAATTGATCCAGTTCCTGTTAAGGCTGTATCCCATTTTGCAAGATATAAATAAGACCAAGCAACCGTTGACAATTGTTCAATTTTACCTTCACCTGTTCCGGGGTTTAATTGCACATAATCTGCAGCACTGTCCGAACTTTTTCTTCCATATAAAGTAATTGTTCCATCGTCGTTTGATGCATCTGTTGAGCGAACATATATTTTATGACCTGAGACATGAGCGGTCGTAAATGCAGTATCGCCGGAGAATTTAACAGTATGAACAGGCATTGCAGTAATTTACTTAAATTTGCCAGCGTGAATAGATCCCTCTTTATACTAGTTTAAACAATGTAGGCACTTGCATATCTAAACGGTTTATTGAGTTTAAATAACTTAAACGATGGCGCCCATTAATTTTTGCATAATTGCCCGCGGATAATATTATTTCTGCAGGATGCTCTTTTAACCATCCGTCTTTCAAAAGGCTTTCTTTAATATCTACAGAGCAAGGCATTTGAGGAGAGAACGCCAACTTGTATAAAATAAACGCAGGCAAATAAATTAGAGCCTCATTAGTTGTCAAGTTGTGCACCGGGATAGTCATAACTGGCCGATTGCGGTGGATCAACGGGGATACCCCTGTCGACAGCCGTTATTCCGCTTTGAATTAAGTTTGGCCTTGTAACAAATATTGGGCCATCTAAAAACCATCTAACCGCATCAACTTGTGGCGATTTTATTTCTGCCAATTTGCCATATCCGTTTAACCCAAAGACGCCGCAAGGCATATAAGTATTTCCGACCGATTCTTGTGGAGGCTGTTGATCTTGTTGAACAAGAAATGTTGCACTGGCAAGAGTATACATTACTTGTTCCATGGACACAAATACTCCGGGCTTCTGACCGCCTGCGCCTGATGAAGATGCGTCTTGAACCGCTTCCCCATCGGCTTCGAGATTGTGCTGGGCTTTAAAAGAATAACTTGGGCCTGAATCGTTGTCTGTATGTTGACCAATTGAATAAGCGTGTGCCGTCCATGCGAGCTTTAAATAAATATAATTTGGCGAACCTGCAGTCAATACCAATTCAGGAGAAGGATCAGCCGTTAAATAAGTGCTTCCAATTTTTGGCTCAAATACCCATGTCAATGAGCTTGGTATATGCAAGTCATTACCGGATGCTGGAGGATCTGAATAAGGGGCATAAACATAGCCGGGAGTAATTCCAAGAGTGGGAGAAGAACCTTCTTTTAGCACCGGAGAAAATTGCGGTCTAACCCCTTGTTCTAAAGGCGGCGGCATTGTGCCACTATTGGTTTCAGTATGCCCATGAGTTGCAATTGGTCGAATGCGCTTAACGTATTCAAGTAATTCATTATAAGGATCTGCATGAACCTTAAACCCTTTTTTTAATTTCTTAGGAGGTCTATGCATTAGTTATTAACCTCAATGTCAATTCCGTTTAAGAATTTACAATGCTCTTCATTAACTTCAAAGACGCCCGGTGCGCTTTCTGTCCAATCTTTTATAACGTGCCATTTTTGCACCGTGTAATGATCGCCTACTTTTAATTTGTTAAAATGCACTCCGCCTAGAGGAACTTTTACATCTGCAACAGGTGCAGGATCGGGATCGTGGTCCAAGTCTGTATTATATCGAGTGACTGTTGGTCTTGTGGTTGATGTGTATGAAGCCGTCATTACAACTCGATGATACCTATAAACCGCCTCAGCCTTTTCTTGAAATTCTCCGCCTTTAAATATCTTGGTATAAATAATAAATTCAGCTTCTTGCGTTTCGTGCGTAATGGTTGCATCTGTTCCTTCAACTGTTCCGCTTAATGGACTCGGGCCTTCGAAGCGTAAAGTGGCAGTAGAAAATGCAACCCCGTCTTCCCTTATTTCAGGAGGAGTTAAAAGCTTGCAATGGCCAAACCCTGGCTCCGGACACGCTGTCCCCTTTGTCCACTGAGTGCGCCAAATAACTGCAGTTTCGCTCTGACCTCTATAAACTATTTCGCACCAATCTGTCCCTTCGTCATTAGTGCCGAAACTTGTTCCTCTTTGTTGTTTCCAATTGGCAGCTTTACCTTTAAAAGTTGGCTCAGGCATATATTATTATGGATAAGTGGCTCGGCGCAATGTTTGATGCATTGCTTCAATTTCTTCTTTATTGCGCATTCCTACGTCTAACATTTTCTCTTGAAGGCTTTTAACTTGGCGAGATACGGGAGTTCCACGCCTCCCAGCATGCCCAAAGAAACCTCCAACTCTAGATGGATCAAAAATGTTTGGAGCTTTAGAAACTGCCTTTTTGACTTCTTTTTTAACAGCGGCAGGAGGCTCTGCATCTACCATTGCCGTCCCCCTTTCTTCAAGCATTTTTTTATCTGCCTCTTTTTGTGCATCTAACCGCATGCGAACATCCGCTCCCGCTTGAAGTGCTTCTTCTAAGCTTGCGCCCCCTGCCCACGTTGCAACAACGCCTGCAATAATTCCTGCCCACTCTGCAATGCTTTTCATAAAGTCCCAAACATCTGCCAAGACTCCTGCAAATTTAGCAAGGCCGGAAGTTGCCAAGCGACTAAATGTATCATTTAAATCTTCGATGGCCTGCACTTGTTCGCCAGTTGCAACCGCCACTTCTTTCATTTGTTGGCGCATTGTTCCTGACCCTTGTTCCATAATATCGAACAATTCAGATCCAGCTCTGCCCATTAATTTTTGTGTGGCTGCCTGAGCGCGATTTCGATTTGTGGCATTTTTAACTGCATCCGATATCTTTAGCCATCTATCCTCGTGGTTTAATGCAAAGAATTCTTGGCTATCTATTCCAAGAGCATCAAATTCCCGTTGATAACTTTGCAACCCGTTATTGGCTGCCTCACTTGCTGCCAAGTTTAATTGGCGCATGCCCTTGGCTATTGTTTCAATATTTGCTCCGCCTAAATTTGCCACATGCCCTAAACGCTGCAAAGACTCTGCAGGCATGTCGAACCGCTTTGAAAGCTTGCCAATTCGGTCAAATTTTTCGAGTGTTGATTTTGCCAGCATAGTTCCGCCAATTGCTGCAAAACCTCCAGCCATTGAACGTCCAATGTTAGACACCTTGGCTCCAACCGCTTGGACTCGAGCTGCAGTTCGTTCAAATGGTTTAGCATCACCAGTAAAAACCGTTTCTAATTTAGATTTTCTTGTAGGCATAACTAAAATCTTCTAGAGCTAAAAGTGTTATTGGCTTTTTGAAGGCGTTTAATTGCCCACGCATGCTCGCGTTGAACTACAAAATTCATTGCTCGTTCCATCGGTTTTTTGCCAATTTTATCTTCACCGGAGGCATTAACCTCGTTCCTGGCTATTGCTTTCATTTTTGTTCCGGTGGATTTATGGCCTCGCGATTTAGATGCGCTGCCTCCACCAAACGGCGAAGACTTTAATCTTGCTCCAAGTTGTTTTGCAGGATTAATAAAGCCAGCTTTGACTGCGCCTAAACTGGATTTTCTTTTTGAGAACTGGCGTTCCACATAAGGAGTCATTGTTCTATTTCCTCCCGAGCCTTTGCGAATGCCAGCATTTGATGCAAGCGCATATAAGACTCGTTGCTTATATGTTTTTCCACCCTTTGCAGGGTCTATTGTATTAAGACGCCCCATAGGGGTTTTCTTTGTATAAGATATGGCTTTAACGCAAGACTCTGCGCCAAATTTATTAATGCAATCATCGTGACTAGCACCTCGCTTGGCTTTTATCCAAGCTTTCATTGCCGATCTCCATTGCTTAACGTTGTTGGTCTTAGCCGCCATTTATATATTATAAGACATAATTCTGCGTTGAATAGATTAACTAAACCCGGCAATCTCCTCAAATGATGGGCCATTAAAAGGTGCATCAAACTCTATTCCTTGCTTTGCCATTGAAATAGTTTGAAGCTGCAATCCTTGAGCGTAAGGCAGTTCGCCTAAGTAATAATCAATAGAGAACCCAGGCAAAACCTCTGCAATGGCTGCCAAATAAAATGCGGCGGTTGCTACTTTCCCGGCTGCCCATCACTATTTTTGGCGCCTCCTTTCTTGGAGTTAGCTTTAATCTTATCTCGGCTGTGATCAATGTCGTTCCACATTTTATTAACTACTTCCGCAAGGTTTAACATATCTTGCGAACCGGGCGCCAAATTAAATTGCTCAGGCACATCTTCAAACCTGTCAAAGATATCATCTTGGTCTCTGCGCCAATCCGCTCTAAGTTGTTTAATTTCTTCCGGGGAATGAGTTGCAATCCAAAACACCAAGAGAACTTGCTCTTCCGCTGACATTTCTGCCTTTGACGATATTGCAGTAAGTGCAAAATAATGACGGTAACTAAACCATAATTTTTGCCCATTAAATTCATATTGAGCTGACTCCTCAAACGCATCTTCAGAATATTCTTCGTTGTCCATTTTTTATTTTAATCCCCATCTTTGGGCAGTTTTTTTTGCAGATCGCGGCAAGAGAAACCGCTTGTTACCTCTTTTAATATAAACCCAAGGCTCAACCTTTCTCCACCACTTGCGAATAATTGAACGGTTGCCCATGGCTGCCCTGTGATGTGACATGATTGCCAAAGGCAATTGTTCCTTTATGCGGTTTCGCAAATCTACATCCTCAATCTCTTCGATTAATTGATCAAGAATTTCGTTTGCGTCTTTGCTTTCAAAAGCGGCAGCAAGCCTCTCGGTTAAAATGGCAACGCCATCTTTTCCAGTAAACGTTGAAGATTGTTTTTCTAAATGGTAAAGCACCTCGCCTGGCTGCCCCGATTTAAAAGGCCTTGCCTCGGTATAAGTATTTGTGCAAGGAGAACCGCTTAAAGGCGAGCAACCGCATGCAATTAAACATGCAGCTAGATCAGTTGAACCAGTAATAAACTGACCTTTTTTAAGCTGATTTAATTCATCGGCTTTATTCACTCAAGCTGGCCCGGTTGGGCAATTAATTATTATTTAAGTAATGTCAGGATGCGAAATGGTTGTAATGCTCATTGACCGGAAACCATCTCGGCTCTCGCTAAATGAAATTGCCGTTGGATAAAATCCCCCGGTATTTGGAACATTTGCAAACGTTGATCCCGAGTCTGCCTGCAAAGCATTTGTCTCGTTGGCAAAAGTAATCGCAGTTCCGAATTGAGCAATACAAACTCCAGCATCCTCATCGCTAACCTCGCCTGAAACTTCAATCTCCACACTGGGATTGAAGCCATGAGCGAAGCCGTCATGACCTCCGTATCTATCAAACGAGTATTCCATTGGATCGTTAATCGTCCAATCAACTGATTCCACTTTAATTCCGGTCTCTGCGGTCTTGACTCCCTTTTGCATTCCGGAAGCTCCGTCAACATAGCTTGGTGATGGCATTGTGATAAAAAATTTTAAAGGTTACTATTATAAGATAACTGAAAAAAGAGGGGTGAATAGATCACGGCGCATTTAATCCAAGCGATGCAGTAAATTTAAACAATCTTAACCGCTCTCCATCGGATGGGCTGTATTCAAAATCTTGATCAAAGTAAACTGACCCCGCCATACACTGCAACCGCCCTGACGTTATTTGCGTCTCTATGTCGTTACCCCCATCGCCAATGGCTGTCTCTATTTGTTTGCATGCAGTATCAACTGCATCATCGCCTAAATCTCGTGGGTCAAATTCTATCTCTGCAGAGCATACCCACCATCCTGTCCCGGGAATATCTTCTTCTTCCCTTGTAACGGTTACAACTATTACAGGCATGCCTTCGTCTATACCCGCCTCGTCTGTTGTGTGACCTGTCAAAATGTTTGCGTCAGCAACTTTCGTTAACTGCGCTTCTAGTAGCGTTTTTAAACGGTTTTCCGCAAACGCTTCTAAAGTTGAGGGAGATGATATTTCAGCCATTATGGACTCCTTAATGGTATTCTATACGCAAACGCTTCTTCTTCAATTCCATCTTCTGATACAACGCAAGACCAGCCGTTTAATTTTGCCGGCTGCCCCGGAGATGGCAGACTAGGCAATTCGCTTTTTAACACTCCGACAACTGCCTTACGAATACTTCTCTGCCGTCCTCTCCTCTGACTGCCCTCTGTTACTGGAGGATCTACTAGCAAAGCTTTGATGGTTTTACCGTTAATTGAAAACGTTCCTGAGCCGTTACGAAGAGCGAATTTAAATTGCGACTCAACTGCCGACTGAAATGTATTCATTATCCTCTTTTTGCGTTAACAATTGGCGCAGATTTAGCTGCCTTTTTTTTGGCAGCTTTCTTTTTTGAAGCTTCTACAATTTCAGCATCACCATAATTAACCAGCACATTGGCGTCTGATTTTGCAACTTCGTAAGTGTTTCCCTTCCGCAAAGCTTTGCCATTTAAAAAAACGCCTTTCAATATCAATATAGTAGTCAACTCAGGCATGTGTTTATTTTTTAAGCTCTCACTTGTTAACATGATAAAAGACCGGGGGGGATTTTACCCCCCCCGGCTGTGATTAATAACGGCTATTATTAGGAGCCGTCGTCCGATACTGCAAAGGCCTTTGGCTGCCTTACATTTCCATCGCACATTAAGTTGAGCACAAACGTAACTGTTCGTGTCTTTGCACCGCTGAACGGATCATAGACAATTTCAGTGCCGTCCCAAATGCCCAAAATATACTCGCTTAGATCTCCAAGGATCGTCCGCTCTGCAGGAATTTGCGAAGTGCTGAACGCTCTTTGTCCTAAAACAGTATTGTTCGACATGTCCCACTGGTATCCGCTAACGGCTGAAGTCAGAAGGGTTTGCTTCATAGCTGAAGCGATAACCGATCCGGTGATCCAGGCGCTGTTGTCGCGCAGTGCATTGTCGTCATCCAGTTCCTTGAGGAAGGTGTGAAGCTCTGCCGTTGTTGGCTCTCCTCCAGTGTTGTCAGCAATTGCAACTGAAGTGACGCCAGTTGCTCCAATAATGCCTTGTGGCTCATTTGAACCGCTTCCGGCGCCTTGA